>Ga0105249_10004893_pt1 | contig 11560 bp, 11 predicted proteins | sample KBSS44metaG_FD_81522 | JGI IMG/M metagenome (GOLD analysis project Ga0105249, IMG submission 81522) | Switchgrass rhizosphere microbial communities from Kellogg Biological Station, Michigan, USA - KBS S4-4 metaG | ecosystem: Host-associated > Plants > Roots > Rhizosphere > Soil | place... | reverse complement strand
TTTCAAAATCTTAGCGGAACGTTATCGAAACAGAGGGAAACGACTTGGCTTAAGGTTTAATTTGATTGCAGGAATCTATAATTTAGAGCTGAGTAAAAACTGATTTATGAAAGAACTCTATTGTATATCTAATATAAAGTTTTTAACAAACAGTGGTTTAATGGATGTTGATGAGATCATTAGAAATAAGATATTTTATATAACAAATGAATATTTTCCATCCTATGATCTCATTTCAGAAAAATTTGACATACAAGTTTTCTTAATAATTAAGAATATAGATCTTTTAGATGCATTTTTAAAATTTGTATCTGGATTCTTTTTTTATAAAGTAGAAGGTTTTAGTCTTATTTCAATAGCTGGTAGAATCAGTATAATTTTTTCAAAAGATGAGATTGATGTGGGAGATGGGGTTGATATTTATAAAATTGATAGCATTGTCAATTCTATAAAATATTTTTTAGAAACAAAGATATTAAAAAAATGTGAAAGCATTTACTTGAGAGACAAAAACGATGATTTAAGTTTTCCGCTAAAAATTTCTAAAAATATTTTATCTAATAATTTTATTAAATTTGAATATAAAAATGAAGTGATTCTTCCTTTTTATTACTCATATCAATATATTCATTTTATTAATTATTTAGATTATAAAAAACTAATAGATTCATCTATTGATAGCATTATTACAATTGAGGATTATGATAATTTTACTAGATTTTTTAAAGAAGAAATCTCTAAAATTTCAGAAATAAAATTTACTGGAGATTAATATAAAATCCCCGCATTAAGCGGGGATTTTATATCTTGGTATTTAATTAAGAATTAAACACGTTCGATAATTGTCGCGATACCTTGACCAAGACCGATACACATCGTTGCAAGACCGATTTGTGTATCTTGTTGTTCCATCACGTTCAACAATGTAGTGGTGATACGTGCGCCAGAACAACCCAATGGGTGACCCAATGCAATCGCACCGCCGTTTAAGTTGATCTTGTCTTGCTTGTCATAGATGTTCAAGCCTTTCATTACAGAAAGACCTTGAGCAGCAAATGCTTCGTTTAACTCGATAGTTTGGATGTCTTCCATCGTTAAGCCAGCACGTTTAAGCGCTTTCTGTGTTGCAGGAACAGGACCATAACCCATGATCGCAGCATCACAACCTGCAATCGCCATTGAGCGAATCACAGCACGTGGCTTAAGACCTAAAGCTTGAGCACGTTCAGCAGACATCAACAACATTGCTGATGCACCATCAGACAATGCAGAAGAAGTCGCAGCAGTTACAGTACCACCTTTAGGGTCAAATACAGGACGTAACGCTTTGAATGCTTCAAGGTTTGCATCTGGACGAATGACTTCGTCGATGTCGCAAAGGATTTTGAAGCCATTGGCATCATGACCTTCAACACCCACGATTTCGTTTTTGAAACGACCTTCCTGAGTTGCAGCCCAAGCGCGACGATGAGATTCAACACCAAACGCATCTTGTTCGTCACGACTAATGCCGTTCATACGACCTAACATTTCAGCAGTTAAGCCCATCATGTTAGATGCTTTCGCATAATGCTTAGATGCTTCTGGGTTAAGGTCGATGCCGTGCATCATACCAACGTGACCCATGTGCTCTACACCACCGATGATGAATACATCACCTTGGTTGGTTGCAATTTGCGCCGCAGCAGTATGGATTGACTGCATAGAAGAACCACAGAGGCGGTTTACAGTTTGACCACCAACAGTCTTAGGTAAGTCAGCCAATAACACGATGTTACGGCCAATGTTCATACCTTGTTCTAGGGTTTGGTTAACACAACCCCAGATCAAATCTTCAACTTCATTGACATCAAACTGATTACGAGCAACTAAAGCACGAACCAATTCAGCAGATAAGCTGTCAGCACGTACATTGCGGAACATACCGTTTTTGGTTTTACCCATTGCAGAACGTACGCCATCAACGATGACAACGTCACGTGGATTTAAAGTAGCCATTCACGTTGCTCCTTAACCGTAGAATTTTTTGTTGTTTGCAGCCATGTCACGCAACATTTGTGGCGCTTCATAAGCCTTACCTAAGTGTGCATATTTGTCGCAAAGCGCAACATATTCAGCAACACCTGTTTGGTCGATGTAACGCGCTGGACCACCACGGAATGGAGGGAAACCTACACCCATGATCATTGCCATATCTGCTTCAGAAGCAGTAGAAACAATGTTGTCCTCTAAGCAACGAACAGTCTCGTTACAGAACGCGAGCATCATACGGTCAATAATTTCTTGAGCATCAAACTCGTGCTTTTCAGTTGTTGCCATCGTTGCAACAAGCTCATACGCAGTTGGATCAATAGATTTCGCTTTCTTACCTTTACGATCAAGTTCGTATTTGTAGAAACCGATGTCATTTTTTTGACCAAGACGTTTGTTTTCGTACATGATTTCGATCGCGCCTTTATAGTCAGGCTTCATGCGGTCTGGGAAACCTTCAGCCATAACTTCAGCACCATGCACACCAGTGTCGATACCCACAACGTCGATCAAATAAGCAGGTCCCATAGGCCAGCCGAATTTTTCCATGACTTTGTCAACTTGTTGGAAGTCTGCGCCATCTTTAAGTAGAAGGTCAAACGCACCAAAGTAAGGGAACAATACACGGTTTACAAGGAAGCCAGGGCAGTCATTTACAACGATTGGTGTTTTACCCATTTTCTGAGCAAGAACAACAGTTGTCGCAATTGCTTCTTCAGATGTTTTCTCACCACGGATCACTTCAACCAAAGGCATCATGTGAACTGGGTTAAAGAAGTGCATACCCACGAAGTTTTCAGGACGAGTCAATGCATTTGCAAGACGCGTGATTGAAATCGTAGAGGTATTTGAAGCAATGATCGTATTTTCACGAACTTTTGCTTCTGTATCACGTAACACAGCTTCCTTGATTTTAGGATTTTCTGTGACTGCTTCAATCACGATGTTAACTTCTTTAAACTCGTCATAGCTTAAAGTAGGACGGATACGTGCAAGTGTTTCACCCATTTTTGCAGGTGTCATCTTTTTACGTTCAACTTGTTTAGTCAACAAGCCATTCGCTTCAGACATACCTAAAGCAAGCTGTGGGTTACCGATGTCCTTCATGATGATTGGTGTGCCTTTGCTTGCCGCTTGGTAAGCAATACCGCCACCCATAATACCCGCACCTAAAACCGCTGCTTGGTTAACAGGGTGAGCACCTTTCTCATGTTTTTTAGAGGCTTTTTTCACAACTTGGTCATTGATGAATAAACCGATCAATGCACCTGCTTGTGGTGTAATCGCAGCTTTAGCAAATGCTTCAGCTTCAATTTTTAACGCTTCATCACGTTTTTGGCTTACACCAGCTTGAAGTGAATCAAGAAGAAGTTTTGGTGCAGGGTATTGAGCAGGATTTGCTTTCGCAAGGACTACACCTTTAGATGAGTTAAACGCCATCATTTGTTCAAGCATGTCTAATTTAACAGGCTCTAATTTTTCTTGACGTTTTGCTTTCCAGTCTAAACGACCAGAGATTGCTTGTTTAACAAGATCAATCGCCGCTTCTTGGAGTTTGTCAGCCGCAACAACTGCATCTACAGCACCGTCTTTCAACGCAGCATCTGGACGTTTGTTTGCTGAAGTTGCGATCCACTCAACCGCATTGTCAATACCAATCAAACGGCTTAGACGAACTGTACCACCGAAACCAGGGATGATACCCAGTTTAACTTCTGGTAAGCCCACTGTTGCAGCATTTGACATTACGCGGTAGTCACATACCAAACACATTTCAAAACCGCCGCCCAATGCAATACCATTGATCGCAGCAACTTTAGGAATCTCTAGATCTTCAAAAGCGTTAAAAATCTCGTGAACAGGCATTGCCCATTCTACAATTGCACTTTCACCTTGCTTAAAATTTTCACCAAACTCAGTGATGTCTGCACCAACGATAAATGTTGATTTACCAGAGGTAACGATGAGACCTTTCACTTCAATGTTATTTTTTACAGCTTCAATAGCAGCTTTAAAGTCTTCAATCGTTGCACGGTTGAATTTGTTAACCGACTCACCTTGTAAGTCAAAGCGGAATTCTGCAATTCCGTCCGAAAGCAATTGGACGGTAATGGCATTGCCAGCGTGGATCATGCCCTGATCTCCTTTTTTGGAGGACTTCTTAAGTTGATGTTTTGAAGTGTGTATGCAATTCCCGCACACATTTCGACTTCACTAATCTTACGATAACTATATCTAAAAATAACCTAACAAGTTGTATCAAGCCGTGACGCAAGGGTCATCAATTTTTTTTGAGTAGAAGATTAAATTAAGCTTTTAAATTTTAAGATTTTTATAGGTTTTTTGCATAAATATTTGAAATTTATTTATTTAATGTAAATTCCTTTGTGCATTTCTTTACAAAAATGAATAAGAATAGCCATCCATAGTGATTCATTTTTTTTGTCATTTAGGTCAATTGGTGTGAAATTTAATTATTTGTTTAGAAAATCTTTATAATCTATTGAATGTTTTGTATTATATATGTAATATTTGCTTTGTATTTACTCAAAAAAAGAACCCGTTATGAATACACAAAACAAGAACCTCGCATTTACAGCTATTTTTTTATCCTTGTCTTTGGTTGGATGCGGTGGAGATGGTGACTCTTCATCAGATAATTTGAAACCTCCAACAGCACAAGACAGCTTGGATGATGGAACACGCTATTACGCTGTTAATTATGAATTAGATGATGACTCTGATAACTTGACTATGCAATATTATGAGATTTTCAATAAGCAGTTTAAGAGTTCTGACGCTAACAAATTTCTAGGAGAATATATATTAACAGCCAACAAATTGTATACTCCGCGTGAGATTGCACCGAATACAGTTGCATTAAACTCTATGACTTCATGGACTTCAACCTTAATTGGTAATGTTAAAACGGATCTTAAATTAGAAAAAGTTAATGTCTCTGGAAAAAATATTTTTGATACGGTTTTACCAGGTTATCGTAGTTTAGGTTTCGACAGTGAAAATAATTATAATGAAGCACGAAAATTGTTAGCTTCATACGGCAATGATCGTTTTCCACAGGGGAGTAACTGTTATCGTTTTATTTCTCAAAAGAACAACCAAGATTATTTTAGTTTCAAGACAGATACTGAATCGAAGCGAACATTTGAAGAATTAAAAGAAGCAAGTTCTGGTTATGTTGACTTTTTAAATCAACAAGCTAAGCCATTAGACCTAACCTATCGTTATTCAAGTGGTAATTGGCAAAATGTTCCGTGGACGACTATTTATGAAACTGATACGGGCATAACGAGTGATGATTATGTGGCAGTTAAATATCAAGATAAAACATATTTGGCTAATTACGAAAGTGACATTGAATGGACGAGAGCCAAAGAAATTAAACAATGGGAAAAACTGCTAGCCATAGCCACAACAGACAAACAAAGAAGAACAGCTACGTTAAATATTGAACGGTTCAAGAATGGGTGTTTTATATATAACACGCAAGCTGCATCAGCTTTGGCTTCTTTAAGGCTGATTGATTGGAATAAATAAGAAAACAACTTAGATGTCTGTCTAATAAAACTTAAACCAAATTTGTAGGCACTTCTACAAATTTGGTTGATTTATAATAATAATCAATAAAAACATCCAATTAGGTCATTGTGGCTTTTTGATTTATAGATTTGTTATAATTTGTAGAAACATTCTCCCTTTTTGAGATTTAAAATTCTATCAGCACATGTTGCTTGATTAACCTGATTAATGAAAAGAGTGCTGTATGATTAAATGGATCATATTGGCGATTTTTGTGATTTCTGCTTTGTATATCCAAAATCGCGGTAAAGTGCGACATTCGTTTTATCGTCAATTTTTTGACCATTCAACGATACTCGCACCAATTAACTTTCTCATGTATATGTTTTCAAACGTGCCGAATCAGCCGTATATCGACACACAACATTTTAAAGATTTAAAGGTGTTAGATGAAAACTGGGAAATGATTCGTGAAGAGGCACAAGCATTATATGCCAAAGGTGGAATTAAGGCTTCAAGTACATATGATGACTTAGGCTTTAATTCATTTTTTAAAACAGGTTGGAAACGGTTTTACCTAAAATGGTATGACTCAGCACATCCGTCAGCAGCAGAACTATGCCCAAAAACAACTGAATTGCTGAAAACTTTGCCAAGTATCAAGGCAGCAATGTTTACAGAGCTTGCACCTGATAGTCGATTAGTGCGCCATCGTGATCCTTATGCAGGTTCATTGCGTTATCACTTGGGGCTCATTACGCCAAATGATGATCGTTGCTTTATTGATGTAGATGGTCAACGTTATTCATGGCGAGATGGTGAAAGCGTGGTTTTTGATGAAACCTATATTCATTATGCTGAAAATACCACGAACCAAAATCGTATTATCTTCTTTGCTGATGTAGAGCGTCCACTAAAAACAAGATTTATGCAGCGCTTTAATCACTGGTTCGGTAAAAAAGTGATGACTGCTGCCAGTTCTCCAAATGAAGTAGGTGATCAAACAGGGGGGTTAAACAAAGTTTTTGGTTATGTGTACCAAATCCGCATTAAAGCCAAAGCCTTGAAAAAAACCAATCGTCAGTTGTATTACTTTTTAAAGTGGTTCTTGATGTTAGGGATTTTCTTCCTGATTTTTATCCGACCATATATGTCACAGATCATTGCATTTTTTGAAAAAATGATTTGATTTTAAACGCCCGCCAGGGCGTTTTTTAATAACAAATTTTGACTTGAGTTTAACGCTCGATTTTTTTAATTTACTTTCATAATTTATAAAAGCGCTGGAAAACACAAAATGTTTAAAAATTTAGCCTCAGAAATGATGGGTATGAGTGATATTGGAACAATTATTGAGCCACATGATTTCAATAAAACAGATATTGATGATTATATTTTTCATGAAGATAACGAGAAAATTTTCTTTGTCATCAAAAGCAAAACAGATGAATATTGCTTTACCAATGTAGCCTTTATGCACCTAGATGGTAAAAGTGCGATCAGTAAAAAACGCATGTTGTATCGTTACTTGTATAAGCACAATCCAATTAAAAATGTACTTTTAGAAACAGCAGGTACCGTGGATTTAGATGCTGAAATCAAGTTCCAATTAGGTGAACAGCATTTCTCTATCGATATTGATAAAAAACAAATCGAGAAAATTCGCGATCTCTATAAAGCATTATTTACTATTGGTGAAACCTGCAAAGAGATCAATCGTAAACGTAATGTACTATTACAAAGCACTGACAATGTGCAGAAAATGTTTAATTTAAGAGAGCTTAGTGAACAGGCAATTTTAAATTTACCTGAAATCATCAATCAGACTGCACAACAAGTTGAAGATTATGCCAATCAGCGTATTCGACAGATTGAGAATTATGATTTTTCAGAAATTTTTGATCGCTATTTAAAAAATTGATGTTTAGACATTTAGTCAAAAATTAAAACGCTCGAAAGGGCGTTTTTTATTATGTAAATCGATGATTTTATAGTCATATTTAACTCGAAATTCAGATAGAATAATATTTTGTATGGGGAAACTTTGAAGAGCGTGATGCAAAAATTTCATACTAAAATTGATTGGTGGATTTTAGGCTTTTTAATCGCAATGACAGGTCTACTGATTCAATTGCTTTATACCATGTATGCAAAAGGCACTATGGTTGAATATCCTGAGCATACAGCGGTGTATATTTTAACTATTGCTGTGATTTGGTGGCCGGTTTTCAATACACGCTATATCATTGAAAATGAAGCATTGATCATTCATAGTCTATTTTTAAAATGGCATATCCCATTGAAAAATATTCAAAACATCAGCAAAACCAATAATTCGATTTCATCACCTGCCTTATCTCTAGATCGTTTGAAAATCGAATATATGAAAGATGGAAAAATCAAACAGGTCTTGGTTTCTCCAAGAGATCAACAGGCCTTCCGTCAGGCAGTAGAAGTCGCTCGTACTCAGATTTAAATAAATAGAGAATAGCGATCGTTTGTGATAAATATTTTAGAATCATCATAAGACGTGAATTATACGGGTATTGAAAGTGCCTTCTCGCTTTGGAAGAAGATTGAGATGAGAGGACTTTTATGTTTTATGGTTTTAAAATATTTATAAAAGCAGCCTAAAGTATAAGGCTTAACGGAGGCGAGAATCTCGTAAAATTTACTTTAATAATCAACTAAGTGAAAATAAAAAAACAGTAAAAATTTAAGCGATTTACACTTGTGATTTCATGAAATATTGGTTAATAATGATTCAAAACAAATAGTATAGTGAATCTATATAATGAAAAAAACAATATTTTTTATAATCAATGCTTTAATTTTAACAGCTTGTGGTGGTGGATCGGATGATTCATCTGTTTATCAACCACCCGCTAAAATATATGCTATAGATACTTTTAGTGGTGAATACGATCTTACATCATTATTAGTTTTCTCAGCAGTTTATACAAATTATAAAATATATAACTTTGATTCAAATAAGGATTTTTTTGTAAAATATAGTGATAGACCTGTTTTTAAAACAGAAGCATTACGAAATTTTGTTACACAAGAGAATATTTCTACAATTGTGCCTCCTCAAATGGAAAGCTATCAGTTTTTAATAGGGGAAAAGTCAATTTTGATGAAGAAACTCTACGATATACGGCTAGTAATTATATTGCATTTAAACCGTTAGTCTTGTCTTGGAAATATAAGAAAATTGATGTTTCAGGTCAACTCATTGAAAGTGATAAAAATAATTCAATGCATATGATTAGAAAGAGCCCAAATGCTGAAGTGTTTGCAGCAATTCTGGGGGTAGGTTATGGTACATCTAATCTATTTCCTGAAGGATCAATCTGTTGGCAAAAGCAAACAGCCCAAAGTAGTCAAGAATATATTGAGTTTTACCCAGAAAAGATTATTCGCCATGTGAGAGAGGATTCTGAAATCCAAAGGTCTGGTCTGTGGAACAAAGTAAGTTGGGTCGAGTTTAAAATAGATATTAATGAGCCTGAAAGAGCAAATGTAAAACTCATTATTGACGATAAGATTTATTGGGGATTTTATCACCCGCTAAATGAAACATTTATAATTGAACCTAATCAATTGAGTTGTGATTATATGAACGAAACCGCTTTTAAAGCAGCGATGTTCAAACCTGATGTGCTATCAGAGTTAAGAAAGATAGAATTATGGGAGACTTGGGCTACGATATATTTAGACGACTAGTTTATAACTAAAATATTCTTATTGAAGCGTAATTTTATGAAAATGAGTGGCTCATAAAGGCAGTAGAAACTAATAATATTTAAAAATTGAATCACTCATAGACTTGAAAAATGGATGATCTAACTACATCATCCATTTATAGTCCAAAGTTAAAAGTCTACTGTGAACGAAAACGCACGTGAAAATATCGAAAAGATTCTAGCCAATATGACGACTTTACCTGGTGTGTATAAAATGCTGGGAAAAGAGGGTGAATTATTATATGTCGGAAAAGCCAAAAATCTAAAAAATCGCGTACTGAGTTATTTTGTCAAAACCATTGAACATCCGAAAACACAGGCTTTGGTTGCACGTATTTATAATATTGAAACCCTTGTCGTCCGTTCTGAAACGGAAGCTTTATTACTCGAACAGAATCTAATAAAACTGCATCGCCCACCGTATAACATTATGTTGCGTGATGATAAATCCTATGTCTATATTTTTGTCTCCGCAGATAAACCTTATCCACGTATTGCTTCAGGACGGGGCAAAGGCAAACATCAAGTGGGTAAGTTTTTTGGCCCTTATCCAAGTGCTTATAATGCAAGAGACACGCTTTTAGTTCTACAAAAATTATTTAATGTCCGCCAATGTGAAAACAGCTATTTTTCACAGCGTAAACGTCCTTGTTTGCAATATCAGATCAAGCGTTGTACTGCGCCTTGTGTGGGGCTGATTTCACCCGAAGCTTATAATGAAGACGTACAAAACTCGATTCGTTTTTTAAATGGCGATACCAAAGAACTGAATCAGGAATTGATTCAAAAAATGGAACAAGCTGCAGAAAATCTAGAATTTGAGAAAGCGGTATTTTACCGTGACCGCATGGCCTTACTGCGTGATGTCCAAGCACAGCAAGCTATTTATAAAGTCAAAGGTGAAGCTGATATTCTCGCCATTGCCTATCAAGCGGGTGTGACCTGTGTACAGATCATGCATGTGCGTAATGGGAAAATGCTGGGTGGGAAAAGTTATTTTCCCGATATGTTGGATGATGATTTGGGGCAAATGTTGTCTGATTTTATCGCCAATTTTTATTTTCAGGTCGCAGATGAAGTTCCTGCTGAACTGATTGTCAATGTAAATGTGACAGACCGAAAGGAACTGGAAGCGGCTTTACATCAACAGTTTGACAAGAAAATTCAGATTAAACACAATGTTCGTGAAACTCGTGCTGAATGGCTTGAGTTGGCTGAGATGAATGTTCAGCATGCGATCAAAGGAAAATTAGCCAATCATTTAGAATTAAATGAGCGTTTTCATCAATTGGAACAAGTCTGTGGTCGACCTGTTGATCGTATTGAATGCTTTGATATTTCGCATACTATGGGCGAAGCAACCATTGCATCATGTGTGGTTTTTGATGCAGGTGGCGCACGTAAACGCGATTATCGCCAATTTGCGATTGAAGATATTACTGGCGGTGATGATTATGCCGCAATGCGCCAAGCCTTAACACGCCGTTATAAAAAAGCCATGCTACCCGATTTATTATTGATTGATGGGGGTAAAGGGCAACTTCATATGGCGATGGAAGTTATGCAAGAGCTTGGTTTGGACGCATTTATGGTGGGTGTCTCCAAAGGTGAGGGGCGTAAACCCGGTTTAGAAACACTACATTTTACCAACGGCACGAAGATTCAGCTTCCTGAAGACCATAAGGCACTGCATTTGATTCAGCAAGTTCGTGATGAAGCACATCGCTTTGCAATCACCAAGCATCGCGCTAAGCGAGATAAACGTCGTGGAGGTTCGGTACTTGAGGCTATTCCGGGGTTGGGCCCAAAACGTCGGCGTGACTTACTGACTCATTTTGGTGGGATTCAAGGTGTACTTAAAGCCTCTGAACATGATTTAAAAAATGTTCCCGGCTTAGGCGATGTTATGGCACGAATGATTTATAAAGTGTTGCATGAATAACGCTGTTATTTTAGAAATAAAGCGGAATAGGATTAATTTAGTAGTTGCTTAATTTCTGGTTACGAAAAATTCTGCACCTGAATTAAGTATATTAATTAGCATATTTCTATCAAATTCTTTATTTGCTACTGCACTAACCATCCCAAGACTTAGTTGTAAATCGGGTTGTAATATTATAGGGCTTTGTTGCATAAAGACTTTAAAGATAGAGCTTTCCTAAGTTACTCAAATTTAAGTGACAATTTGGGTATGAGGTCGGCCTAATTCTGTAAATTTATTTAAGACGGCTATGCGTGCATGG
>Ga0105249_10004891_pt1 | contig 11561 bp, 10 predicted proteins | sample KBSS44metaG_FD_81522 | JGI IMG/M metagenome (GOLD analysis project Ga0105249, IMG submission 81522) | Switchgrass rhizosphere microbial communities from Kellogg Biological Station, Michigan, USA - KBS S4-4 metaG | ecosystem: Host-associated > Plants > Roots > Rhizosphere > Soil | place... | reverse complement strand
GTGATCTATCCGAGGCTCGTCTACTTTCAGGGCCTACATCGACAACAGTCGATCAAGTCGGTTCCGCTCCCTTCCTGCGCGAGGTTCCACCAGGTTCAGGAAAACCCGGATGGAAAAGGCTCAATGATCGCAGCCGACGCCTGGCGTTTGCCGGCAGGGGCGTGGCTGCGTCCTGCCGACGGGCGCAACAAGTTCCTCGGGTACCGCGATGAGTCACGCGAACAAACGCTACCTCGGGCTACCGTCCAGGTCCGACTGAAGTAGTGCGTCGGAGCCGGGCGAGCCGCAGCTACTCAGATTGGGTCTACGCGTAAGATCGTTGCGCACCCCGGACGTTCGCGTTCGCTTTCGTTCGCTGACGATGCCGGCATGACCTTCTCCAGCCGGGAATGGCTGACACGCAAGGAAGTCGCAGCGCGGCTCAAGGTTCACTCACAGACCGTTGGCGGCTACTACCGCTCGGGCAGGCTGCCCGGCGTGAAGCTCGGCACCGCTGACAGCGGCCGGATTCGTCACCCGGTTGAGGCGGTCGAAGCGTTCATCGTCGGCGACCAGGCGCTGCTCGCGAAGATCCGCCAGGAGCTCGAGGCCGCGCAGACGCGGCGGCAGGTACACGGGCCGCGGAAGCCTCGGGGTGGCCGCGCTGCGCGTTGACGGCCGCGCTCCGCGGATCATCTCGTTTGCTCCGCGTCGACAGCTCCCGGTCGCCAGGCTTGAGAGTCGTTCCGGCGATGAGGAGGCGACGTGACGGACGACGCGGCAGTACGCCTGGCAGCCGATGTGAACCACCTTCTGGAGCTTCTGGATCTCCTGCCTGTTCCTGACCTGGACGATCACCCGGAGTTCTGGAAGGCGTTCGCGCAAGCGCACTGGTCCGGTTTCAAGACGTCCTACTTTGTCGGGAAGCTGTCGCTGTGGATCGAGAGAGTGGACTCGGACCCGGCCAACACCACCAGCGCTCACCAATTGGCGGAGTACTGCCTGATGTTCTTCGACGGGGGGAGTCCGGCGCTGTGGGAGGTGCTGGACGGGGCGGCCGTGTCCGCTACTGGTAGCCGTAGCGGCCGACGACTCGCCGAGTCCCTGAGCGAAGCGGCGTGGCGGGTTTACGTCCCGCTGGAGTCCGCCCAACGCCGGGAGGACAGGCCGTCGCGGCGACGCTCGGACACCATTCGGCAACTTCGACAGGGCGCCCGGCGCGACGACGGCGGCTGACGGCCGGACCAGGTGCTCACCAGCGGATGTGACCACGCTGGCGGCTAGGTATTGCGAGGGTCGTGCGCCCGTTCTCGGCCCCCCTTCCTTGATCGAAAGTCCTCCCATCTAGGTCCCTAGTCCGCAGGTCACGGGCCTGCGGAGGATCTAGAGGGGGGTCTAGGGCTAGGCCCGGCCGGGTCTAGGAGCGATGGGTGGCCTTCGCCAGATCGGCGCGCTTCACGCCTTGCCGGTTGGTGCTCGTGCCGTCCAAGCCGGGCGCCCAGACCTGCCCGGTCCGGACGCCGAAGGGCTTGAGCGCGGCGGCCAGCGTCTCGGCCGTCCAGCCGCTGTACCGCTCGGGCCGAACCTCGGCGAGACGGGCGCACAGGACTGCGCTGTGGGCCTGGCCCTCATCCATGACCTGGAGCACGTCGCCGATCAAGCTGTAATCCGGGCCGGTGTCCTCCTGGTAGGCCCACTGGCCGGCGGCGTACCCGGCGAGCGTGCCGTTCGCGATCCGCAGCGCCCGGGCGCGCTGGCCGATCCGTTTCGAGGTCGGGATGTCGATGTAGGCCGGGCGGTCGACGGTGGGCTCATCGGGGCCGCCGACGAGCATCCCGACGCCCTTGTCCGAGGGGCGGAACAGGGTCGCGCGGATGCCGTTCTTGTACATCGACGTTCCGAGCACCATGTCGTTCTCGGTCTGACCCATCACACGCAGGCAGAACCGGATCGACACGTTCGCCGAGACCCCGGTGGGCACGCTGTCCTTGTCGGGCCGCTGGGTGGCGAGCACGAGCACGACGCCGAAGGCGCGGCCGAGCTTGATGCAGCCCGCGGCCAGCTCCCCGGCCTCCTTGCCGTGCTCGGAGTCGGAAAACAGCACCTGCGCCTCGTCGATCGTCATCACGAGCGGGTGAAGCCCCAGATGGGGCCGCATGGCGAGCGCCCTGGTGACCGACCCGTCGGGCGCCTCCGCCTCGGGGGCGGCGGCGAGCACCTTGGTGCGGCGCTCGATCTCCTTCTTGAGGTCGCGCAGCCCTTGGAGCGCGGCGGCGACACCAGGGTGGCCGGCGTCGGAGACGTAGCGGGTAGCGAACAGCTCGGCCGCGGACAGGTCGCGGTTGCCCTTGAGGTTGTAGACCCACTGCTCGGACAGCGGGTCGAGGGCGACCGCGAGCATGAGCGGCCGGACCGTGGCAGTCTTGCCCGCGCCCGGGATCGCGCCGATGAGCACGTTGTTCTCGAACAGGCTGACGGCTACCTGGCGGCCTCGCGGGTCGTTACCCCACGGGATGGAGCCGGCCGCAAAGAAGTCGACCGTGCCCGACTTCGCCAGTGGCCAGGGTGGAGCCGGGGTCGCCGAGAGGTCGCGGTCACCGACCCAGAGCAGGAGTCGACCGGGGTGGATGTCGGGGCGGCCCTCGGGCCAGACAGCGCCCAGCGGGCGGCGCAACCCGGAGGCGACCCGCTCGCGGGCGTCGAGGACGTGGGCGACGGTGACGCCATGCGGGAGGTCGAGTTCCACGCGCCAGCCCGGCCCGTCGCGGCCGATCCCGGGGGCGACGAAGTCGATCGTCTCGGCGGCTTTCGGCGTCATGCCCGTGATCCCGCCGGTCGCCAGGGCTCGCACGACCGCATCCGAGGTGACCCGCGGCGGCACGCCCGAGCCGGTCACCCGGGAGAACACGATCGGTCGGTCCTTGCGGCGGCCCGCGAACCCGAGCGCCAGAGCCCCGACGGCAAGCGTCGCCCAGAAGCCGGCTGGCTCGAGGAACCACAGCAAGGTCTCACCAGCCGCCAGGAGCACCAGGGAGGTCGCCGCGAGGCAGCCCCGGCGCTTCACCCGGGCGTCGCGCAGACGGGCCAGGCTGAGACCCGTCGGAGCCTGTCGCGACTGTGCCCGCGATGAGCGTCTGGGACTCGGCATCCAGCACCCACCGGCGCCCGGCGGCCATGACCCGCATGAGACCCCACGGCGCCCGCGCGATTACCCGGAGCCCGTAGAACGGAGCGCGGACCGTGTGGAAGGCGACCGGCGCCAAGGTAGCGCGGGCGGCCCAGCCGAAGGCTGCGCGTCGGGCGACGGGGTCCAGGAGCCACGGCGAGAAGATCGGCTGGTGTTCGACCGGACGTTCCCAGGGGAGTGGGACGGCGGCCACGTCGGGACGGTCGGCAGGGGTCGGTCCGATGTCGCCGGCCAGAGTGGCGGTCTCGGGCTCGCCGTCGTTGTCGGTGGGCGCCGACGGAAACGGGAGGACGGTCATCGGGTTCCCCCGTTGGCTTCGGCGAGGTACTGGCGGACGGTCGACTCGGCCAGGCCGACGGTGGACGCGATGTCAGCGGCCAGTTGCCGCTGGGACCGTGTGTCGTCCGCAGGAATGGTGGCGTACGCCTTGGCTACTTCGTGGCGGCCAGAGCCGCGCTGAGGCGCCTTGGCCGGGTGCTTAGCCCGGGGTCGCGGCGTGGACGGAGCGCACGGCGTTTCATTCACCTGCGGAGTGGCGGATTCGCTGGTCAGGGCACGCACGGGGGTGGACGAAACGACGGTCGTTTCGGCCGTCGCAGCGTCCACCCGCGGCCCCGTTTCATCGAGCCGCGGGGCGTGGTCGTCAGCCACCGAACTAGCCACGTCACCGGCCAGTAGCGCGGCGAACCGCTGGCGGTACCGGGGAGCGGCCTCGGCCAGCAGGATGAGCACGATCGGCGGAACCGAGTGGGTCACCACCGCGCCGATGTCGCCCGATGTCACCGCGTCCCAGATGTTCAGCAGCCACGTGGCCGCGCCGCAGAACCATCGGAGGACCGCTCCCCACGCGCCCGACCTTGCCCCGTACCGGCTCAGCGTGGCGTCGGCGGTGATGCCCGTGAGCAGGGCGATGTCGACGATCGGCGCGAGGAGCCATGCCTCGGGGTCACTGGTGCCGTGGGCGACGGCCACGCCATGCACATTGGCGAACGAGAAAGCGCCGACGAGCCCGGCTACGGCCCACAGAGCAGCGTCGACGGCGCGGCCAGTTCGGCGGACCCGCTTCGGACCGGGGGAGCTCAAAGGTCGCCCCCGCGCGTCGAGGCAACGTCAGGGTTCTGGCCGGCCACGAGCCGGGCAACGCCCGCGGGCCGACAACGGCCTTGCCACCGGGTGCGGCGCAGGGTGGCTTCGGCTTCCGTCCGCTCTCTGACCACCGCGAACTCGGCCAGCACATCCGGAGGAGGCCCGCCCGCCGTCGTGGACCGCTCACGCGGCGCCTTGCCGATGTCCGCCCTGGCTGGTCCGGCTGCGTCGACCCGGTTCGTTAGTGCGGCGCGGCATGCTGCCGCACCCACCACCGGATCACCGATCGGCGCCCCCTCGGGCTCCGACACCGGGGCAGCCGGGGTGTGCGCCGGGACGTGAAGGCCGACCCACAGGTCGACCCAGGCTGACCACCAGCGCGCCGGGTCTGCCGCCCGGTGCGCTCGGTAGGCCGCCGCGACCATCGCGGGTACCCCGGCGCGAGCAACGACAGCACGTACCTCGGCGAGTTGCGCGGCCGTCAGCCCGTAGGCCGCCCGCAGTCCCTTCGCCGCCAAGGCGTCCGCCAGCGGGCGCAAATCGTCCGGCACAGCCCTTCCGCGCTTGTGGGCGGCGGCGTGCTGCCGCATTCGACCGAAGGGAGAATGTGGTGAGGTAGAAACTACGGAATCGTCGGTCCCAGGGACCGAGCTGCACGGTCCCTGGGACCGTGCGGGAGCGGCGTTTTCTACAAACTCGTTGGCCGTTCCGGCCGGCGCCTCGGCGGGCTTGGAACGGACCAGTCGGTAGCGGTTCGACCGCCGACCGCCGCCGATCTCGACGACCAGAATCCCGATCGTCTCCAGGGCGCGCACCGCGCGCCGGGCGGTCGACACGGACACCTCGGCGCGGTCCGGGAGGGTCGCCATCGACGGGAACGCCCCGGCCCAGTCAGTGGGGTCCAGGTAGTTCGCGACGGCCAGGAGCACGGCGCGCAGCACCCGGGAGGAGACGGTCTTGCCGCCGACGACGGTCGGTACCAGCGCGATCGAGCGCGCATGGGAGTAGAGGGCGGCCACGCTCGTACGCCGTGGCATGCTTGGTGGCACGGTTCGGACTCCTGTTTGGGCAGGGTTCGGATCCAGGCCCCGTTTTGGTGTTGGTAGCACCGGGCGGGGCCGCCCCATTGGTGGGGCTATTCTATCTTAGCTTTCTTTCGTGACGGCGACGCCACCGGAATTGGTCTAGTAAATAGCGGATAGCTGCTAGCTAATGGCCCCCCGAAGATGGCCGGGAACCCTGTCGAGCCGGCTCGACAAAGGCCCGGAGGTGGCCACACAGATGCCTCCACGGCCATGTTCCAGCCCGGCAGCTAGGAAGCTGAGGCAAGCGCGGACGCGGGCTTTCAGGGGCTCACAGCGCATTCGCCGAGCAGCGGTGGTCACGTCGGCGTCCCATGTGACGGCACATCGTCACACCCTCGCCACCGGGCGGTTCCAGGCGTTCAGATCGCCATGGCGCGCGGCCCGGGTGGTAACGACCCTCGGGTCGCGTGCCCGCCACCGATCAGACCGGCCCGGAGAGGAATGTGCAGTGACGCGCGGCGAACTCGTGGAGATGCTCGGCCCCAAGCTGAACCGCCTGCACTGGCGCCGGCCCGCGGCAGCCCTGCCGAACGAGAACGCCGTGGCGCTCGCCGAGGTCGCGGGCGGCGTCCTGGTGCGTGGTCCTGGCGGCCAGCGGGAGCTTGTCCTGACCCGCCCGGAGTGGAAGGTGCTGCACGACGCGATTCGGGCGGGCGAGTACGCCGACACCGTGTGACCCGGACAGCGCGTCCGCGGCCTTCAATCTCCGGGGCCTCCGCCCCAACGGTGTGGCGGAGGCCCCGGTTTGCGTTCCTGCCAGCCGCCAGCCGCCAGCCGCCAGCCGCCAGCCGCCAGCCGCCGAGGGCGGTGGTTCAAGGGTGCTGTGACGTCGAGCTGTCACATGTGATGACACCGCATCACACCCTCGCCACGGTCCGCCCCACGCGCTGTGATCAGTTCGGCGCACGGCAGGGGGCTGGTGACGGTCCTCGGGAAATCCCGTTCGCCGGTGGCTCCCGGATGGGGGAGTCGCCCCACCCCGCAACGCCAGGAGGCGACAACGATGCCCACCACCACCCAGGCGCCGGCCGTACCGGTGGCCGGCGTGCCGGACACGGTGCCCGACGACTGGTTCGACCTGCCGATCACGATCGTCGACGAGGACTCGTGCTCGCAGAGCGAGGACTGCGACACGTCGGACGGCTGCTCGTCCACGTGTCCGTCGGCGTGCGCGAGCTCGTAGCGCCAGCCATCGTGGCGCCGCCCCGAGCACGCCAGGGCGGCGCCACGATGCGGGAACTACCCGGAAGGTGGCGAGGACTGTGGATGCTGGGCGGCTGTTCAAGCCGGCGGGCGCCGCGCTGCTGCGGGCGGCGGCGGTCTCGCCAGGTGGCGGGGTTCCACGCTGGCCGGACCTGGCCGACGCGGATGACTGCCGGGTCTGGCTGGGAGAGGTCTGGCCGGCGGCGGGTGAGGCGGTTGGGCTTGCCAGCGGGGCGCTCGCCGCGCGGGTCGGGCAGATCCTCGGCGGCGCTCCGGTGACCGATCGGCAGGTGCGTGGCGCCGCGACGACTGTGATCCGCTATCTGCTGCGTTCCGGTGGGCGGGCGACACCGTTCGCGCTGTTCGCCGGGGTCGCGCCGGCCCGGTTCGGCCCCGGGGTGTCGCTGCGGGCCGGGGATCGGCATCGGTCGAAGGTGAGGGCGGACGCCGCGTGGCTCGGCGAGATCATCGACCGGCTGGAATCGGGGCCGATCCTCTGCCGGGTGGAGGTCGTGTTCAACGACCTGGCCGTCGAGCGTGGCGGCCGGCTCACGCTGCCGCGGGCGGACGGGTGGGTGGAGATCCCGCTGACGCCCCCGGTCAGCGCGGCGCGCGACGCCGCACGTGAACCGCGAGGCTTTGCTGCGCTCGTCGAACTGGTGGCCTCGCGGTTTCCGGGCGTGGACGCCGGGCGGGTCGAGGCGCTGCTGCGCCACCTGGTCGCTCAGGGCTTCCTCCTGAGCGGGCTGCGGGCACCGATGACGAACCCCGATCCGCTCGGCCACCTGGTCACGGCCTTGCGGCGGGCCGGCGCTGCCGACCCGGGTGAGGCCGAGCCGCTGCTGGCCGACCTGGAACAGATCCAGACCGGCATCGGCGAGCTCAACGCGTTGCCGACGGTTCAGGCACAGTCCGAGCCGCGGGCCGTGCTGGTCGCGGCGATGGACCGGATCGGGCCCCAGCGGCGCTCGCCCTTGGCCGTCGACCTGCTGCTGGACTGCGACCTGCGGCTTCCCACCTCGGTCGCCTCCGACCTGGCCACGGCCGCCGGGATCCTGACGCGGCTCGGTCGCGAGCCGCTGGGGCCGGCCCGGTGGGCTGACTACCACCGCCGCTTCGTTGAGCGCTACGGCGTCAGCGCGGCCGTCCCGGTCACCGACGTGGTCGATCCGGCTGCTGGGCTCGGCTATCCGGCTGGCTACCCGGGCTCGGCGCTGCCGGTCCCGCCCGAGGCGGTGAGTAAGCGGGATCAGCGACTGCTCGCGTTGGCCTGGCGGGCGCTGGAGGTCGGTGGTCCCCTTGACCTGACCGACGCGCTGATCGACGAGATCACGGACGGCGACCTGTTTGATGCCCGGTTGCTCCAGGCGCACGGCGAGATCGCTGGCCGCCTTTATGCCCGAAGTTTGGAGGCGGTGGACGCGGGCGACTACGTTCTGACGGTCACCCCGGCGCGCGCAGCGGGCACGCTGTCCGCCCGGTTCCTGGCAGCGACCGGGGACCGGGCGATGGAGCAGATCTACCGGGAGGCCCCGGCGATCCACAAGGGCGCGGCCGCAGTGCAGCTATCGTGCCCGCCCCGGTTCACCCGGGGGCAGAACGTCGCGCGGCTTCCGCAGTTCCTGCCCGAGGTGCTGACGGTCGGCGAGGCGACCACCGGCGGGCGTCGGCTCGCGCCCGCCGACCTCGCGTTGACGGCGACCGGCCGGGGCCTGCTGCTCCTGGAGGCCGCCACGGGCCGGATCGTCGATCCGCAGGTCTACCACGCGCTGGCGCTTGACCGGCAGTTGCCACCGCTGGCCCGGTTCCTCGCGAACGTGCCACGGGCCTATGCCGCCGCGCTGACCTCCTTCACCTTCGGTCCGCCCGCTGTCGCACTCCCGCACCTGCCCGAGGTCCGCTACGGCCGGATCATCCTGGCCCCCGAACGATGGCGCCTCGACACCGCCGATCTCCTCGTCCCCGGAGCCTCCGCAGCTGACTGGCACGACGGCCTCGATCGGTGGCGCAGGAGGGAACGGTGCCCGCAGGTCGTGGAACTGGCCGATGGCGATATGACCCTGCGCTTGGACCTCGCCGTCCCGGCTCACGCCGCGATCCTGCGCGACCACCTGGGCGAAAACGGCAGCGTGCTGCTGAACCGTGCCGTGACCGAGGACGGCCTCGCCTGGATCGGGCGCGCCCATGAGATCGTCGTGCCCGTCGTCCGCGCGGGTCCGCCGACGCCGAACAAGCTCGGCCCGTTGCTCGTCCGCCGGGTGAACGCCGACGGCGACCGGCCGGGCGCCCCGGACTCTCGCTGGATCTCCGCCCGCGTCCATACACACCCCGCCGCCATGGACGACCTCATAGCGACCCACCTACCGGACCTGCGCGCCCAGCTCGGCGGCGCGACGCTGTGGATGGTGCGCTACCGCAATCCCGAGTTGACCGACCACCTGCGTATCCGCATCGCCGCGGGAGGCCCCGAGCAGCCAGCCCGCCTCGCCGCTTTTGGCCGGTGGGTCGCGGCGCTCGCCGCGACCGGCGCCGTCGGAGCGATCGCCTTCGACACCTACTTCCCGGAGACCGGACGGTACGGCAGTGAAGCAACGCTCGATGCGGCCGAGGCCATGTTCTGCGCCGACACGGCCGCGGCCATCGGCGCACTACGGCACCCGCCGACCGGAATGCACCCCGACACCCTCACGGCCCTGTCCATGCTCGACCTCGCCGAGGCCTTCCTCGGTGGCCTGCCTCGGGCCGCCGACCACCTCGCCGCCAGCGCGGTACCCCGCCAGGCCGTCAACCACGACATCGTTCGTGCCACGACCAGACTGGCCCGACACGGCGTCCCGCGCTCCCTCCCGTTCCTGCCCGGAGACCTCGCCCAGGCGTGGGAAGCCCGAGCCGAAACGCTGATCACCTACCGCGCGGCGTTGCCCGCTCAGATGGACGCCGCGACGGTCCTGGCCTCCCTGCTGCACCTGTCCTTCAACCGGCATCGCGGCATCGACCGGGAGCGCGAAGCCGCCTGCCTGCGGCTGACCCGTAGCGCCGCGCTCGCCTGGCGCGCCGCCCAACCACCTGGCAGCGACGCCGCGCATCGACGATGCAGCAGCCCGACCCTGACACACGGCACCCGACCAGCCCTCCCCGCGACAAGGACTCCCGCATGAGTACCGCGACACCCAGTACCGCCGCCGAGCTGCACGCCGCCATGGTCGAAAAGATCGTCACCGGCCAGCCGGCCCTCGACGAACGGGTCGTCCACGCGCTGCGCGGGGTGCCCCGTCACCTGTTCCTGCCCGACGCGCCGCTGGAGGAGGCCTACAGATCGAACACGGCCGTGATCACCAAGCGGGCCGAGGACGGCACGCCTCTGTCCTGCGCCTCCGTCGCCACGCTCGTCGCCGGCATGCTCGACCGCCTCCAGGTCCGCCTCGGCGACCGGGTCTTCGAGGTCGGCGCCGGCACTGGCTACAACGCGGCGCTCCTCGCCGAGCTCGTCGGCCCTGCTGGACTGGTCGTCACGGCCGACATCGACGAGGAGGTCACCGGGCAGGCATCGAAGGCCCTCGACGCCACCGGCTATGACGCCGTGCGGGTCCTGACCCGAGACGGCGCGCTCGGCGACGAGGCCGGCTCGCCCTTCGACCGGCTTGAAGTCACCGTCGGCGCCTGCGACATCCCCCATGCCTGGTTCGCCCAGCTCGGCCCCGGGGGGCGGATGGTCCTGCCGCTGCGCTGGCGCGGCCAGACCCGCGGCGTCGCGTTCGTCAAGGGCGACGACGGCGTGCTGCGCTCGGACGCGGTGTTCCTCTGCGGCTTCGTCCCGATGATCGGCCAAGACGTCGAACGCGCCGCCGCTCTCCACACCGACCCGCTGGTCCAGATCCACTACGACGTCGACCAGGACATCGATCCCGACCGGCTGGCCGGCATCTTCGACACGCCCCGAGTCGCCGCATGGTCGGGCGCGACTATCGGCCCGCAGGACCCGATCGACGGAATCTGGCTGCGCGCCACTGCCACCGACCCGGCCGTCTGCCGGATCAACGCCAGTCGCGGCGCGGTCGACGCAGACCTCTGCGTCCCACTGATCCCGAACCTCAGTCCCGCGCTGGTCGCCGGCACGTCCCTGGCCTACCTCGCCAAGCGGCGCCTCGACGGCCCCGACCCGGTATTCGAGATCGGCGCCCACGGCCACGGACCCGACGGTCAGGACCTCGCCGAGCGCCTCTGCGAGCACATCCGAACCTGGGACATCGACCGCAAGGCCAGCCCGACCCTGACCGCGATCTCCCTGACCGACCAGGCAGACATCCCGCCCGGCGCGATCCTCAAGAAGGACTGCGCGATCGTCGTCACCTTCTGACAGCCGCGGGCGCCGCGTGGCCGCGCATGCCGAGTGCGGCCACACCCGGCCCAGGCCCGATCCGTGTGGAGACGAGCGTCAATGACCCTGCATGGGGACCGGCTTGTCCGCGCCGCTGCTACTGCTGCCAGGCTCGCCGGCGCGCTGGCGACTCCGCCCCTGACCGGGCTGCATGGCCAGTCACTGGGCGCTGGCGCAGCAGGCGTCGCCCTGCTGCACACGGCGCTCGGTACCGGGAGTTCCCAGGCCGCCGCCGACGCCTGGCTTAGAGCCGCCACCCGAGAGGGCGTCTCTGCGGGCGCCGGGGCCGGCCTGTGGTTCGGAGCGCCGGCCCTCGCCTTCGCCCTCACTGCTGCGCCGCCCGGCCGCTATCAGCGGGCAGCCCAGCGCCTCGACGAGACCGTCGACCAGATGACCATCCGGCGACTCGCTGCCGCCCACCATCGCATCGACACGGCGCAGCGCCCCAAGCGGGCCGAATTCGACCTGGTCAGCGGGCTGACCGGACTCGGTGCCCTTCTGCTGCTCCGCCACCTCGGCGGCGAACGTCTCCGCCAGGTCCTGGCCTACCTGGTCCGGCTCACTGAGCCGCTTCCCACCGACCCCGACCTGCCCGGCTGGTGGAGCCGGGACATCCCACGTGGCGAACCGCCCGCCGCGTTCG
>Ga0105249_10004888_pt1 | contig 11562 bp, 10 predicted proteins | sample KBSS44metaG_FD_81522 | JGI IMG/M metagenome (GOLD analysis project Ga0105249, IMG submission 81522) | Switchgrass rhizosphere microbial communities from Kellogg Biological Station, Michigan, USA - KBS S4-4 metaG | ecosystem: Host-associated > Plants > Roots > Rhizosphere > Soil | place... | reverse complement strand
GCCACAAAGCTCTCGAGTTTCGCGAAGTTGGCCTCCCGGTCTGCATCCCGGTGCTCCATCTGCACACTTGCGGCCCGAAGCTTGCGTGCAACCGTCATGTGTCACTCTCTTGCATCTGGTCCCTGACTCGAGCAGTGATTCTATACGAATGCAGCCGCGCGGCGTGATCGAAGATCTGCGAGGTGATCATCAACTCCTGGGGCCGGGTACGCGCAACGAACGCAGCCAGCGCCGCGCGCACAGTTTCCGGCGAGCCGATAGCGCAAGCCGACAGTACTTCATCCAGCATGGCTCGCGCGGCCGGCGGCAGTTGGTTTGTGTAGCCTTCGACCGGTGGCGGAAGTTGCCCGGGCCGCCCGGTACGCAGATTGACGAATGCCTGTTGCATCGAAGTTGCCAGCAGACGGGCCTCGGCGTCGGTGTCGGCCGCGAATACATTGAAGCCCAGCATCACATAGGGCGCATCGAGTTGGGCCGATGGCCGGAAGCGGGCGCGGTAGAGGTCGATTGCCTCCATCATCATGGCGGGTGCGAAGTGGGATGCAAACGCAAAGGGCAGGCCGAGTGCCGCGGCGACCTGCGCGCCGAACAGGCTCGAGCCCAGGATCCACAGCGGCACGTTCGAGCCAACTCCGGGCACCGCAATGACTTGTTGGTCGGCGGTCGCCGGTGCCAGATAGCGCTGCAGCTCGAGCACATCGTGCGGAAATTGATCCGGATCGCTCGCCAGGTTGCGTCTGAGCGCACGTGCCGTCGTCTGATCGGAACCCGGCGCCCGGCCCAGTCCGAGGTCGATACGACCTGGGAACAGGGCTTCGAGCGTGCCGAACTGTTCAGCAACCACCAAGGGTGAATGATTGGGCAACATGATGCCCCCGGCGCCGACGCGGATCCGGGAGGTGCCGGCGGCTACGTGTCCGATCACGACTGCGGTGGCCGCGCTCGCGATCCCGGGCATGCTGTGATGTTCGGCCAACCAGTAGCGTAAGTAGCCCAACGATTCGGTGTGGCGCGCCAGTTCCAGGGAATTGTTCAATGACTGGCTGGCGTTGCCGCCGCGGGTGATGGGGGACAGGTCAAGGACCGAAAATGGAATCATGCGCGCGCACCAAGGCCAAGTCGGGAACTCCTAGTTGGTAGCAAATTCACCGCGATCAAGTCCCGGGGCGGCTGTCCACCAGCCTCAATCTCGAGTGTCCCCCTCGAGCGCCGTGGCGAGCATCGAAGGCCGGGCGCACAACCCGGCGTACCAGGCCGCCAAGCGCGGGCGTCCCGGCAGAAATTCGTAGACCCTGCGAAACTCGAGCCAACTCAGTGCCGTAGCCAGCGCAATCTCGCCGATGTCCGGCCGCAGGCTCGGCGCAACACCCTGCGCACCAGTGCCCACCCCGGCCGCGCGCCCCAACCCGCGCTGCTCGATTTGCTGCTCCAGGAAATCACACGCCTGCGCGATCTTTTGAATCTGGGCGTCGTGCATCGTCGGCCAGCGCAACTCGGCCGGCCGCCTGGCGGCCTCCCAGCGAGCGGCGATGCCCGCATCGGCAATGCCCTGGGCCAGTGCCTGCATCTTGAGCGCGCGAAAACGGGGGCCGGGCTCGGCAGCAATGAGCGGCGCGCTCGCGTGCAGTCCATCCAGGTATTCACAGATCACGTTCGAATCAAACAGCACCACGCCGTCGTCACAGATCAGCACCGGTACTTTGCCAAGCGGGTTGAGCGCGAACACTTCCTCGTTGCGACGGGTCGGACTCGTTTCGTGATGAACCACGCTCAGGCGTTGCTGCAGCCCCATTTCATGAGCTGCGACGAGCACCTTGCGGGCGTAGGGCGAATGCGTTTGGTACAAAAGTTTCATGTTTACAGGCTCAGCACCTGAGCGCGCAGCTCGTTTGACAGGTTGCCTCCCGAGAGGAGAGTGGCGATGCGCCTGCCGCGGAAGCGCTCGGGATCGGCGATGATGGCCGCGATTCCGGCCGCCCCGGACGGCTCGAGTAGTATCCCCAGATCCCGATGCGCGAGCCGCATCGCATGCATCATGGCGGTTTCCTCTACCGCCACGATGCCGTCGCAGCACTGACGCAGCAGGGAAATAGCTCCCGGAATCGGCACGCGCACGGCGATCCCATCCGCGATTGTGTCGACTTTCTCCGTTTCGACAGCGTGCCCGGCTTCGAGCGACAACTTCATGGCGGGGGCGTTGGCCGCGACGACCGCGATAATTTCCAGTCGTGGCGCAAGCTCGCGCAGCACGGTGCCTATGCCAGCCAGGAGCGCGCCATCACCGAGTTGCACGAGGATCGCATCGAAGCGCTCGGCCGCCAGGAGCTCGAGGCCAATAGTTCCCGCACCTTCGGCAATGGCTGCTTCAGCGCCGTCTTCGACAAATCGCAGTCCGTGCGTCGACGCGTAAGCGTGCGCTGCCTTCTTCGCTGCATCGAAGTCGGAACCGACCAACTTGACGTCAGCACCGAAGCGGCGCATTGCTTCGACCTTCACTGGATTCGCATTCTCGGCGGCGAAAACGACGCATGCGTGTCCCCTGCGGCCTGCCGCGCGCGCGAGCCCTTGACCGAAGTTGCCGGCAGACGCACACACCACAGTCTGTCCCGGCGAGAGAGCCGTCGCTGCGAACAGCTCCGTGCCGCGGCCTTTGAACGAACCCACGGGGTTCTGCGTCTCGACTTTCGCCACGAGCTGACAACCGAGCGGCCCGTCGATGCCGGTGTTCACAAGCGCGGGCGAATTCAGAAATACAGGATCGATCTGGGAGGGCGCGGCAGTGATGCGCGCCAGTGAGATTTTCAGATTCATACTGCTGACCCGGTGAAGATGGACGGACGCTATGCTACGGTTACGCAACGCGGGCCAGCCGCGTCATCACGGCAAAGTGCGGGGAATTCCTGCGCATGAGGGCCGGATCGAGGGTAAATGCCGCCTGTGCTGGATGAGCTCGATCGGAAAATACTGGCGCTGGTCCAGCAGGATGCGCGCCGGCCCGCCGAAGCCATCGGCGCGGAGATAGGATTGTCGGCATCAGCGGTGCAGCGCCGGATCACGCGCCTGCGCGAGGAGGCGGTCATCACCGCCGAGGTGGCGATAGTCGATCCCAGGAGCCTCGGCCGCTCGCTCACCCTGATAGTGGAAATCGAGGTCGAACGGGAAAGACCGGAGCTGATGGCGCTGCTCAAGCGCTGGATCGCGGCGGCGCCGGCGATCCAGGAGGCCTGGTATGTCACGGGCGACGGTGATTTCGTGTTGATCGTTACGGCGCGTGATGTCGAAGATTACGATGCGCTCATGCAGAAGCTGGTAACCGAAAATTCCAACGTGAGACGTTTCCGTACGCGGGTCGCGCTCGGCACACTGAAGCGCGGTTGCAGAGTCCCGGTCGATGAAAGTTAGTCCGCAGATTCGCGCCGGCCTGCCATCCGACGTGCCGCAACTGATGCCGCTCGTGGCGCAATACTGGCATTTCGAAGGCATACCCGGATTTGACGCAGCGACCCTGGTGCCGCTGCTGGCGCGAATTGCATCGCAGCCCGAGCTTGGCAGCATCTGGGTTGCCGATGTGGGCAGTGAGCTCGTCGGCTACCTCATCGCCGTGTACATCTTCAGTCTCGAGCAGAAGGGAATGATGGCGGAAATCGACGAGTTCTTCGTGGCGCCCGCAGCGCGGACGTACGGTGTGGGAGCGGCACTTCTCGATGTTGCCGAGAGTGACCTGGCGCGTGCCGGCTGCGTAGCTCTGCAACTGCAGCTGGGAAGGGATAACCTGCGCGCCCGCGCGTTTTATCAGCGCCATGGTTACATCGAGCGCGAAGGTTACGAGCTGCTCGGCAAGCGCTTGGAGGACTGACGCGAGTCTGCGGACCTGTCTGCGATCGCGGTCATTGCAAACCGCCCCACGGGCCGGCTACCGTTGATCAGATGAAATGCCTCGCAGGGATGGCCGCGGTCTTGTTGATGTCCGCCGCGCATTCACAGAGCCCGGACGCGCAAGCTGCGCAGCCGGCGGTTGCAGAACCTCAGATGGCCGCTCCCGCCGAAGCGGACGTCAACACCGCCATTGATTACCTGAGGGGCGCCTGGAATGATTTTACTCATTGCCGCCGGCCTTCGGCCTGCAACACTTACTTCGACTCGTTTGGCGTGGCGATCTCGTTCGGGGACGGCTCGATAGCGCCGTTCGCGCACGTTCAACGGCTCACCGCAACTTCGCGCGATTGCATCAAGACGGCGAAGGCCTTGCTCGAGCAGGGTGACAGGAGCCTGGCGTTACAATGGGCGATGGCCGCACGCATCGAAGATAAACGGGTACGTGACTGGCTGGGAAGTCACCCCGACGCGGTCCTGGCAGCGCTGCGCCACTGTTGTTGGTAGAGGCGGCGTCCCCACCCGCCCGGTCCGGGCGAGGTAGCTTCAGATATCTTGGCAAATCTGGCGGGCCGTAAGCGCCTGCATCCCTCTTATGGGCGGTTGTTCGGGCGTGCCCGATTATCGATAATCGCTTGCCCACATTTCTCCGCCCAGGTCAAGCCCATGTGGATTGTCGAGGTGGCGCTGCGGCGCCCCTACACCTTCATTGTTCTCGCCCTGCTGCTGCCGGTCTTCGGTCTGCTGGTCATTCTCGGCACGCCGCTGCAGAAGGGCATGGCCACGGACATCTTTCCTGACATCCGCATTCCGATCATTGCCATTACGTTTCAGTATTCGGGCATGCCGCCGGAGGAGATGGCGGGCCGCATGACGGCGCAGGTCGAGCGCTACGCGACGACGATCATCAATGACATCGAGCATGTCGAATCGCAGACGTACCCGGGCGTTTCGGTCGTAAAAGTGTTCTTTCAGCCGGGCGTGGACATCAACCTGGCCATGGCGCAGATCACCGCATTCGGGCAACTGCAGTTGAGGAACATGCCGCCCGGCACCCAACCACCGCTGATTCTCAAATATAACGCCTCCAGTGTGCCCATCGTCCAACTTGCGCTGTCCAGCGGGCGGCATACCGAAGCGCAGCTGTTCGATTTCGGCAACCAGGTCATCCGCGGCCAGGTAGGAACTATCGCGGGTGCTTCCATCCCGTATCCCTACGGAGGCGCGACGCGCCAGGTCCAGATAGACCTCAAGCCCGACGCACTGCGGGCGCAGGGGCTGACCGCGAGCGACGTCAACGCCGCAATCGGCATTCAGAACCTCATCGTGCCCGCCGGCACCCAGAAAATCGGCGACACCGAATACAACGTGCGGCTCAACTCCAGCCCGCTCCAGGTGCAGGAGATCAACGATCTGCCGATCCGGACCCAACCAGGCAATGGAGCTACGACGTACGTCCGCGACGTTGCTTTTGTTCACGACGGCCACCCCCCGCAGACCAACATCGTGCGTGTGGACGGCCGGCGTGCTGTGCTGATGAGCATTCAAAAGACCGGCTCCGCATCGACACTCAGCATCGTCAATGAAATCAAGGCGCGGCTGCCCCGGGTCCGCGAGCTCCTGCCAGATGGCGCTTCCATTGCCGTAACCGGCGATCAATCGGTATTCGTCCGCGGCGCCATCAAAGGCGTCGTCACCGAGGCAGTGATTGCAGCCGGTCTCACGGCGCTCATGGTCTTGTTGTTCCTGGGTAGTTGGCGCAGCACCCTGATCATCACCATTTCCATTCCACTGTCGATTCTCTCATCCATCATCATCCTCAATGCACTGGGCGAGACCATCAACCTCATGACCTTGGGTGGGCTGGCTCTTGCGGTCGGCATCCTGGTGGATGACGCTACGGTGACCATAGAGAACATCAACCGGCACCTCGAGGAAGGCGCGGACGTGGAGCCCTCCATCCTGGAAGGCTCGCGGCAGATCACAGTTCCCGCACTGGTGTCGACTCTCTCGATCTGCATCGTGTTCGTGCCGATGTTCCTGTTGTCTGGTGTCGCACGGTATCTGTTCGTGCCACTGGCAGAGGCCGTGGTGTTCGCGATGTTGACGTCCTACGTTCTTTCACGAACCCTGATTCCAACCCTGTGCAAATACTGGCTGCGCACGGCCGAGCAGGAGCGGGCCGCAGCGGCGCGCCCGAACGCCTGGCAGCGCTTCCAGCGCGCCTTCGAGGCCCGCTTCGAAATGGTGCGCGACCGCTATCAGTTGGTGTTGACGACCATCCTGCATCATCGCGGCGTTTTCATGGCGATATTCGCTGGCATGGCCTTCGGATCGATGCTCTTGATTCCCTTCCTCGGGCGTAATTTTTTCCCCGAGGTGGATGCCGGACAGATCAAGGTGCACGTGCGTGGCCCGACCGGACTGCGTGTGGAGGATTCCGCAGGCCTGGTGGACCACGTCGAGGCGGCGCTGCGCAAGGTGATTCCGGCAGGCGAGATTGCCAGCATCGTGGACAATGTCGGCCTGCCTGTCTCCAGCATCAACTTGACCTATGGAAATTCGGGAACCATAGGCAGCAGCGATGCGGACATTCTGGTGACACTGAGCGAGCATCACGCGGCGACGCCCGACTACGTGCGCACGCTGCGGATGCAGCTGCCACGGGAATTCCCGGGCACGACCTTCAGTTTCCTGCCGGCTGATATCGTCAGTCAGATCCTCAATTTCGGCGTGCCTGCCCCTATCGACATCCAGGTCGTGGGCCCCAGCCCCAAGAACCGTGACGTGGCCAATCAACTGTTGGCTTCGCTGCGGCACGTGCCCGGGCTCGTCGATCTGCGCCTGCAACAGGTGTTCAATCAGCCGGAGTTGCATATCGTCACCGATCGCGCCCGCGCGCAGCAGCTCGGCATCAGCCAGCGCGACATTGCCAATAACCTGCTGCTGACCCTGTCGGGCAGCGGCCAGATCGCACCGACATTCTGGCTCAACTACGAGTCGGGCTTGCAGTACCCGTTGGTGACACAGGCACCCCAGTACCGCATGACTTCGCTGCAGGACCTGCAGAACCTGCCCGTCGCCACGGCAGGGCAGCCGCAGATTCTCGGCGGCCTGGCCACCATCACCCGCGGATTCGGGCCGGCGATCGTGTCCCACTACGACAACCAGCCCATCATCGATATCTTTGGCGCGACCCAGGACCGGGACCTGGGTGCTATCAACAAGGATATCCGGGCGCAGGTTGCCGCCCTCGACGGCAAGTTGCCAAAGGGCACGCACATCGAAGTACGCGGTCAGATACAAACCATGGCGGCCTCCTACAGCGGACTTGCCATAGGATTCGCTGGCGCGATCCTGCTCGTCTACCTGCTGATCGTCATCAACTTCCAGTCATGGTTGGATCCATTCATCATCATTACGGCGTTGCCCGCCGCCGTCGCGGGCATCGCGTGGATGCTGCTCATTACCGGCACGACCTGGAGTGTGCCGGCGCTCACCGGCGCAATCATGTGCATGGGTGTTGCAACCGCTAACAGCATCCTGGTGGTGAGTTTCGCCCGTGACCGGATGAACGAAGGCGCGACCGCCCTGCAGGCGGCACACGATGCCGGCTTCACGCGCTTCCGGCCGGTCCTCATGACGGCGCTGGCAATGGGCATAGGCATGCTGCCGATGTCACTCGGCCTCGGCGAAGGCGGTGAGCAGAACGCACCGCTGGGCCGCGCGGTCATCGGGGGCCTGCTGTTTGCAACAGTGGCAACTCTGGTGTTCGTGCCGGCCGTATTTGCAGCGATACATGGCCGGCGTACCCAGGCCGCGCGGCCGGACCCCACACCCGCGCAGGCAGCGTAAAGCCCGCCGCAACGAAATAGTCATACCGAGAACATCATGGATCAACCTGTACGATCAACCGAGCCGGATACGCAGCACGCTGCTGCGCATTCACGGGCGAGAACCGCGCGAACTCTGGCCCGCGGGGGTGCCGCTGCCGCAGCGTTGGCTCTCGTAGTAGTAGTGTGGTCGGTGGTCTCAGCCTACAGTGCCTCGGCAAGACTCAAGGAAGCGACCGAGGCTCAGTCGATCGTGACTGTTGCGACCGTCAATCCGCAGCCGCTCACGGGGAACTCCGATCTCATCCTGCCCGGCAATCTGCAAGCCAACTACGAAGCGCCGATCTATGCGCGCACCAGTGGTTATCTGAAGCGCTGGCTGGTGGACATCGGCACACCGGTGAAAGCAGGGCAGCTGCTGGGCGAAATCGAGTCGCCCGAGGTGGAGTCGCAGTTACGCCAGGCGCAGGCCGACCTGGTCACGGCGCAGACCAACCAGAAAATTGCGAGCCTGACCGCCGAGCGCTGGCGCAATCTGCGCGCCTCCGATTCGGTGTCGAAGCAGGAGGCCGATGAGAAGATCAGCGTGGCCGCATCGAATGATGCCCAGGTTCAGGCGGCCCGTGCGAATGTGCAGCGCCTGCGCGAGCTGTCGGGATTCCAGAAGATCACAGCTCCGTTCGATGGGGTGGTGACCGCCAGAAATACCGACATCGGGCAGCTCATCGCCGCCGGTAACAACACGGGACCCGAGTTGTTTCGTGTTGCGGACATGCGGCGCTTGCGCCTGTACGTGCGTGTGCCGCAGACGTACGCCGCCATGATGAAGTCTGGTCTGAGCGCCGACCTGATTTTCCCGGATCGGCCCGGCAAGGTATACACGGCGAAGTTGGACAGCACTTCGAGCGCCATCGACCAGGCGAGCCGTACCCTGTTGGCCCAGTTGAGCGTAGACAACAGGAACAACGAGCTGCTGCCGGGAGCTTACACGGAGGTGCATTTCAAGCTGCCCGAGGGCGCTACGAGTGATGCGTACAAGGTACCGGCGAATGTGCTGTTGTTCAGGGGCGATGGCATGAAAGTCGCCACGGTTGGCGGGAACGGCCAGGTGATCCTGAAGCCGGTCACGATCGGCCGTGACTACGGCTCGGACATCGAAATCGTCCAGGGACTGGCAGCGGATGACAAAGTCATCCTGAGCCCGCCCGATTCGCTGACGGATGGTGTGAATGTGCGTGTCGCACCTCCACCGCCAGGGAAGGTCGCAAAATCGTGAGCCGCGGTAGTTACGCCGCTGGCTGCATTGCCGCGGCCTTGTTGGGTGGCTGCTCGCTTGCGCCCGAGTATCGTCCGCCGCCGCCACCGGAGGTGAACAGCTTCAAGGAAGCGGGTGATTGGATGCCTGCGGCGCCAGCCGATGCGCTGCCACGCGGGGCGTGGTGGGAAGGTTTCCAGGATCCGACTCTCAACGAGTTGGAGCGGCAGCTCACTGAGTCCAATCCGGATCTGCGGGCCGCAGTGGCGAGATTCGAAGCGGCGCGGGGCGTTGCTATCCAGGCACGCTCGAACATCTTCCCGACACTCGATGCTGATGTGTCGGCAAAGCGCGGCAAGGCGTCCGCGAATACGGCGCTCAATCGGGCTTTGGGCGGTGGTTCGCCGAGCGTGCAGAACGACTTCCTGGCCGGGCTCAATTTGTCCTGGGAGGTGGATCTGTTCGGGCGGCTGCGCAACACCGCGGCCGCAGCGGGCGCGCAAGCCCAGGCGAGCGCTGCGGACCTCGCCGCCGTCGAGCTGTCACTGCAAGCGGAGTTGGCCGCCGATTACTTCTCGCTGCGCGGCGACGACACGACCATCCGGCTCCTGGAGGACACCATCAAGGTGTATGACCGTGCTTACGAATTGACGCGCAACCGCTACCAGGAAGGCATTTCCGCCGCCACTGACGTGGATCAGGCTGACACTCTGCGTCAGAACGCCCGCTCGCAGCTTGCCGCGGCCAATCTCGAGCGCGCCCGCCTGGAGCATGCAATTGCCGTTTTGTTGGGCAAGGTGCCCGCCGGGTTTACGCTGGAACCCGGCTCACTCGCAGGCACGCCGCCCCCATTTGACGCCGGCCTGCCTTCCAAGCTGCTCGAACGTCGTCCCGATGTAGGCCGCGCAGAACGCGCAATGGCGGCTGCCAATGCCCAGATCGGTGTGGCGAAGGCGGCCTGGTTTCCGATCTTCTCGATTTCGGGAGCGGGCGGGTTCGAGAGCATGCTGTCTTCGAGCTGGTTCAATGCCCCCAGTCACTTCTGGTCCGTCGGTCCAGGCGCAACCGTACCGTTGTTGGATGCTGGTGCGCGGTACGGTCTGAACAAACAGGCGCGCGCGCAGTATGAAGAAGCGGCCGCCAACTATCGCAAGACCACTCTGACTGCCTACCAGGAAGTGGAAGACAATCTCGCCGGATTGCATCACCTGGCCGATCAGCGCAAGGCCGATGAGGCCGCGGCCGCCTCTGCGCAGAGCTCGGCTTATCATGCCGACCAGCGTTATGACGCGGGCGTTGCCGATTACGTTGAAGTGACAACTACGCACACCGCCGCATTGAACGCGCAGCGCGATACCATCAGTGTGCGAGTCGCGCAGATGAACGCCGCCGTCGCGCTGGTGCGCGCCACGGGCGGAGGCTGGACGCAGGATCAACTCGACCATCCTCTGACGCCATGAGCCAGCCTGCGGTCAAAAGGGCCTGCATGCGCGATCACATTCGCGACATCCTGGTTGCACGAATACTGGATGGAACGTATCCAGCCGGAACCCAGCTGAAGGAGCTGTACCTGGCGCGCGAGTTCGATGTCAGCCAGGCACCGATCCGGGAGGCGCTGCGCGAGCTCGAAGGATCGGGACTCGTATCCTCGGAGCGCTTCCGCGGAACGCGGGTGCGCGGCGCCGATTTCGCCGAAATGCGCGAGTCGTACGAGCTGCGCACGATGTTGGAAATGCGCTCGGTGGTTTTGGCGGCTCCCTACAAGCCTGATCTGCTGGCCGACCTCGCGGTATGCCTGCAGAAGATGGACGCTGCCGTCAAGGCCGACGATTCGGAAGCGTATATCGATAATGCCTTGCGCTTTCACCGCCGGTTAGTCGAAAGTAGCGGTAATCGGACCTTCCTGGCTGTATGGGACTCATTGTTGTGGGATATCCGCGGGCGCATCGCCCTGCGCCGGCTTGGAGAAATGGGCAAGAGCCTGAAGCCGTTTGTGGGCATGCACAAGGCGCTGTTGGGGCGGCTGCGCGACCAGGACGCGGCGGGCGCCGCCGAGCGCGTTCAGGCCGTTCTGATGCGTGTCTGTTCCGCGTTTGACGAGGATGGAGCGGCTCGCTGACAGCAGGCGTGTGGACCGGCTGATTGTCGGCTGGGTGACCATGCTCGCTGCACAATTCCTGCTGGCGGCCGCGGCACACGCCGCTCCCGTCACCGTTGGACCCATCGTCATTTCCGTACCGGACGGATTCGAGGTGGCGCAAACGCAGCGGCTGAAGAAGACACTGATCACGGCCTGGACGAAGTCCGTACGCAGCGCCGGCCTCAAAACCCTTTTGCAGATCAACGTCATCGACTTCGGCTCAGCGCCTGGTAAGCCCGCTGTCCCGCAGGAACTGAGCATATATGCAGAGAAATACCTGCATCAGTTTCTGGAGGGGATCGAGCGCCGCCGTACTAACTACGTGTCATCACCTGTCGCCCACATCAAGATCGCAGGTCTGCCAGCCGTCCGTGCCACATGGAATGGGTCCGTGGGCGGGTGCGCCACGGTCGGTGTGATGTACAGTGTCATTGTACATAACAGGTTTGCTGTGATCTTTC
>Ga0105249_10004886_pt1 | contig 11564 bp, 10 predicted proteins | sample KBSS44metaG_FD_81522 | JGI IMG/M metagenome (GOLD analysis project Ga0105249, IMG submission 81522) | Switchgrass rhizosphere microbial communities from Kellogg Biological Station, Michigan, USA - KBS S4-4 metaG | ecosystem: Host-associated > Plants > Roots > Rhizosphere > Soil | place... | reverse complement strand
GGGGGCGTGCGCTTCTACCCGATCATGGTGGCGGAGAAGGGGTTCGCGCCGTATCGCATCCACGTGAGCGGGACGTGGGGGCACGGCTCCATGCCACGACCCGAGAACGCGGCCGTCATCGCCGCCGAGATCGTTACGAGACTGTCTGTCCCAGGTCCGATCCGGATGACACCGGTGATCACCCGCATGCTCGAGACCGCCGCGGACGCCCTGCCGCCCGCCACCGGATCGGTGCTGCGAGCGATCGCGGCAGCCGAGCTCGACTCGGAGACGGCCGACCGCGAGATCGATCGGCTCTGCGATCCGGTCTGGTCGCGAGCGATCCGCGCGCTCATCCGTGACACGTTCAGCCCCAACATCATCCAGGCGGGCGTGAAGTACAACGTCATCCCTGGCGACGCGACGGTCGACGTCGACTGCCGGCTCCTGCCGGGTTCGACGGACGCGGACATCCTGACCGAGCTCGAACAGCGCATCGGGCCCGACCTCCTACCGTCCTGCCGATTCGAGCGCCTCGCGCTCGGCGAACCGGTCGAAGCGCCTGCCGAAGGCCCGCTGTGGGACACGCTCGTCGGCGCCCTCGTCGACCACGATCCGGCGGCCGTGCCGCTGCCCGTCATGGCGCCGTTCGCGACGGACGCCAAGGCCAGCGCGATGGTCGGAACGCCGACGTACGGGTTCGCCCCATTCGGCCTGGAGCTAGGTGAGCCGTTCCTCGAGCTGTGGCACGGCGTCGATGAGCGGATCTCGCTCAGCGCGCTGCGCTTCGGGTTGCCGGTCCTCTACGACGTGGTGCGGCGGTTCTGCGCCTGATCGTCGCGGAGCAGCTCAGCCGGCGGCCGGCACCTCTCCCTGAGCGTCAGACGCGCTGATCCGCACGGACTCCGCGCACCTGGGGCAGATGTAGACGTGGCCACGGTTCCAGTCCCGCTCCGGGTCGACCTCCGACGGGTCCCGCACATCCTGGGGCTCCAACGCGACCCACGACCCGTCCGCGTGCTGGTGCTCGACCTTCAGGCCGGAAGCCACGATGCCGTACTGGAACATCCATCTCCTCCTCGGGCGTCGTTCCTGGTGCTCGGTCAGCCGGCCTGCATCCGCTCGGCAGCATCGGGCGCCGGCCCGATCACCCGGACCCGCTCCTCGCAGGTCGTGCAGATGTAGACGTGCCCGCGGTCCCATTCCCGCTCCGGGTCGGATCCGGCTGCATCGTGGGCATCGGTCCCGGCGGGCACCAGCGTCGACCACGTCCCGTCGCTGTGCTGATGCTCGATCTGGAACAGGGCGGCTGCGGGGTTGCCGTAGTACATCGAGACCTCCTGCCCGCGTAGCCTACGCGTGCAGTCGAGGCCTATGTACCCGGTTCGCGGGTGGCGCGGATCAGCCGGCCGCGACGGCTGATGGCATGGGTCGCGAGCGCCGCAACGCCCATCGCGACGATCGAGCGCTCGGCGGTCGGCAACGGCCGGACCGCCGAGAGGAACTGCTCCGCCCGACCCCGGTCGACGACGCGCAGGATCGCGTGGCCGCGCGGTGTCAGCCGCAACACCTTCTGGCGGCGGTCCTCCTCCTCGCTCCGACGCTCGACGAGCCGCCGCTTGACGAGGCCGTCGATGAGCCGGCTCGTCGCCGACGGAGAGCGGTTGATCGATTCGGCCAGCTCGCCGATCGTCAAGGTGCTGCCGTCGGCGAGGACATAGAGCGCCGCGAGCTGGGTGAACCCGAGACGCAGCTCGCCGAGCTGGCTCGCGAACCCGATGACGAGCTCGCGCCAGAGGGCGCGTCCCATCGCGACCCGCTCGGAGATCTGTCGCACGTTGGGGAGGCGCGTGCCGGCCGCGAGGACGGATGCAGATAGGTCGGTCTCGAAGCGCTCGGCGATCTCCCGCCGCGGCGCTGGGCGTGTCGTCGGGCGCACCCGTGTCTCAGTCATGCATGCAAGCATGCACGCGAATCCGGGTCTGCGGCAACCAGTCCCCGTACGCTCGGGTCCGATGACTTCCACAGCCTTCGTCTTCCCCGGCCAGGGCTCGCAATCGGTGGGCATGGGCCGGGATCTCGCCACGTCCTCGCCGGCCGCCGCTGCCGTGTGGGCAGCGACTGATGCCGCCCTCGGCGAGTCGATCAGTTCGCTCGCGTGGGAAGGGCCGGCAGAGCGACTCGATCTCACCGAGAACGCCCAGCCCGCACTGCTCGCAGCGTCGATCGCGATCCTGGAAGCGCTCCGCGAACGCTGGACCGCTGCCGGTGTTTCCGAACCGAGGCCTGCGTTCGCCGCCGGCCACTCGATGGGCCAATACTCGGCCTTCGTGGCTGCCGGCGTGCTGTCGCTCGGCGACGGCGTGCGCCTGGTCCGGCGCCGCGGCGAGCTCATGCAGGCGTCAGGCCAGGGCCGCGATGGCGCGATGGCCGCCCTGATCGGGCTCGACGACGCGAAGGTTCCCGAGCTGATCGCCGCGGCCAACGAGCATGGGACCTTCGTCGTCGCGAACCGCAATGCGCCCGGTCAGGTCGTCGTCTCCGGTGAGCGCGCCGCCATCGAGGCTGGCGCGGAAGTCGCGAAGACACTCGGAGCCAAGCGGGCGATCGTCCTGCCGGTGAGCGTCGCGGCCCACTCCCCGCTCATGGCCGAGGCCGCCGAAGGGATGCGCGAGACCCTTGCGGGCATCGCCTTCGCCGACCCGACGATGACCTTGCTGGCTAACGCCGACGCACGGCCGATCACCACCGGTGAGGAGGCTCGCGCCGAACTCGTCGACCACCTCACGGCCGGTGTCGACTGGGTCGCGGCGGTCGAGCGGATGACAGCGGCTGGCGTCACGACCTTCGTCGAGGTCGGGCCCGGCAAGGTCCTGACCGGCCTCATCAAACGCATCGCGCCGGACGCGGAGATCGTCTCCGCCGACGATCCGGCGACCCACGACCGACTCATCGATCCGGCCGGCGTCACGGCCTGATCGCGAACTGACTGGAGGATCCGAACCACATGCGTCGTCCCGACTACGACCGCCGCGTCGTCGTCACTGGTGTCGGGGTCGTGAGCCCCGTCGGCAACGACAAGGACACCGCCTGGTCCAATCTCGTGAACGGAGTGTCCGGACTCGGGCCGATCACGTATTTCGACACGGAGCCCTATGAGGCCAAGGTCGCCGGCGAGGTCCAAGACTTCGAAGCCAAGGAATGGATGGACCCGAAGGCCGCTCGCCGGAGCGAGTCGAGCTTGCACTTCGGGGTCGCCGCCGGGAAGCAGGCGCTGGCCGATTCCGGCTTCGAGCTGACCGACGAGAACCGCACCGAGGTCGGCGTGATCTTCGGATCGGGTGCTGGCGGCCAGCAGCTCATGATCGACAACTACGTCTCGCTCCACGATCGTGGCCACCGCACGGTCGCGCCGACGTTCATCGCCAATGCGCTCGTCGACAGCCCATCAGGGATGATCGCGATCGAGACCGGCGCGATCGGTCACAACGTGTGCATGGTCTCCGCATGTGCGACCGGCACGCACAACGTCGGCGAGGCGGCTGAGGCGATCCGGCGAGGCGACTGCATCGCCGTCATCAGCGGTTCGACCGAGGCGCCGCTGCTCGAAGTCGCGCACGCCGGCTTCTCGAACATGCGCGGGATGGGTCTGCCGCGCGCCGGCGAGGACCCGCAGACCGTTTCGCGGCCATTCGACGCGACGCGCGATGGCTTCGTGCTCGGCGAAGGCGCCGGCTCGCTGTTCCTCGAGGATCTCGAGCTCGCCAAGGCGCGTGGCGCGAAGATCTATGCCGAGGTCGTCGGCTATGGGTCGGCCGCGGATGGCTGGGACATGATCCAGCCGATCGACGCCGGCATCGGCTCGGCGCGGGCCATGAAGATGGCGCTCGAGCGTCGCGGCGTGCCGGCCGACGAGGTCGACCTCATCAATCCACACGGCACTTCGACCCCGCTCGGTGACAAGCGCGAAGCCGAGGCGATCTGGACCACGTTCGGGTCGCGCGCCTCGCGCGATTCGCATGCGATCGCGATCAGCGCGACCAAGTCGATGACGGGTCACATGATGGGTGCGGCCGGAGCCTTCGAGGCGTTCGCGACTGTGATGTCGGTCTCCGAGCAGTGCGCTCCCGGGACGTTGAACTACCGCGACTACGACCCGGAATGCGACCTGTGGGTGCCGGCGGAGACCGTCCCCATGGAGATCCGCTACGCCCTCTCGAACAACATCGGGCTTGGCGGCCACAACGGCGCGATCATCTTCGGGCGGTACGACGGCGACTGACCCTCCCCGGGCTCGTCGCCATCCCTACAATCCGAGCCGATGCCTGAGAAGGATCCTGCCCGTCGCGCGGTCGTGACCGGACTCGGTGCTGTCATGCCGATCGGCAATGACTTCCCGACCTATTGGTCGAATCTCAAAGCAGGTGTGACCGGCACGCGGACGATCCGTAGCTTCGACGCCTCGAACCACGAAGTCCGCATCGCCGCCGAGGTGCTCGACTTCGACCCGACCAAGGTCATGGACCCGAAGATGGCCCGTCGGATGAGCCGATTCATCCACTTGGCCATGGGCGCCGGCAAGGAAGCCGTCGCTGATTCCGGCATCGACTTCGCAGGGAAGACACAGGAGGAGCGCGATCGCGTCGGGGTCGTCGTCAACACCGGCGGCGGCGGGATCGAACAGATCATCGACGGGACCCACGTCCACGACCAGAAGGGTCCGCGCTTCGTGTCGCCATTCGCGGTGCCGGCCCTGTCTGGGTCGATGGCGGCGGCGATGCTATCGATGGAATGGGGGCTGACCGGACCGGTCATCACCCAGGTCGCTGCCTGCGCGACATCCGTGATCGCGTTCCAGGATGCGCTGCGGCTGATCCGTGACGGCGATTGCGATGTCGTCGTGACCGGCGGGACCGAGGCGCCGATCTGGCCGATGGGCGTCGCTGCGCTCGCCAACATGACCGCCCTCTCGAAGCGCAATGACGAGCCCGAGAGCGCGTCGCGCCCATTCGACTTCACGCGAGACGGGTTCGTACTCGGCGAGGGGGCGGGGATCACGGTCGTCGAGTCGCTCCAGCACGCACTCGATCGAGGTGCGACGCCGATCGCCGAGATCATCGGCGGGGCACTCACAGCCGACGCGTTCCACATCAGCGCGCCGGAGCCGACGGGCCGGGGGCAGGCCCGCTCGATGACCAACGCGATGCGCCATGCGGGTATCGCCCCCGACGAGGTCGACTACATCGTGGCCCACGGGACTGCCACGCCGCTGAACGACGTGACAGAGACCAGGGCGATCAAGACGGCCTACGGCGACCACGCCTACAAGGTCCCGATCAGCTCGCCGAAGTCGATGATCGGCCATCTCGTCGGCGCCGCCGGGATCGCCAGTGCCCTCGCCGCGCTCGGTGCGATCCGCGACAACGTCATCCCGCCGACGGCCAATCTGCGCACGCCGGATCCGGACTGCGACCTCGACTATGTGCCGTTGACCGCGCGGGAGAAGAAGATCGATACGGTCGCCGTCGACGGCTTCGGCTTCGGCGGTCAGAACGCGGTGACGATCTTCCGACGCGTCGTCGACTAGCTGTGCTCGGGGGCGGCGCGCGCACCTAGCGGAGTGCGTGACCCTCGAACGCCTCCATCGCCTGGACGAATCGCTCATCGAGCTCGGCCGCGCGGCCGACCGTGTAGTCGTACCGGACGAGGACCGACTCGCTGATCGCAACGAGCCGAGGGTGACCCCCGGCCTCGCACGCGGTCAGGCGATGCTCGAGCACGAAGCTCGACCGGCCGATCCGCGTCGCGCGCGATTCGACCGTGACGACATCCGTGTGGAAGACCTGGGCGCGATACGTGATGCGCGCCTCGGCGAGGATCAGGCTCTCGGCGCCGTGATGCCGGGCGGCCAGCGATTCGCCGGTCACGTCCGACCAGTACCGGATCCGCGCCATCTCGCAGTACGTCAGATACACCGCGTTGTTGACGTGGCCCATCGCGTCGGTGTCGGAAAACCGGACATCGATCGTCACGCGATGTGCGAAGTCGCCGCGCAGGTCGCGCGGGTCGTCTGGCGTCTGGATCCGGCTGGCGATCATCCGTCGGTCAGTCTGCCGGGTCGACGATGAGCGTGCCGGCCATCCCGGCCTCGGCGTGGCCCGGCACCGTGCACACGATCTGGTACGAGCCCGGCTCGTCGATCCGGAATCGGATCTTCTGCGTCTGACCGGGACGAGCCCCCGCGTCGACGTTGGCGAGGCCCTGCACCTCCCAGTCGTGGAACACCGCGTCCTGGTTCATGAAGGACAGCACGACGGTCTGGCCGGCGTCGATGCGAATGTCGGCGGGCGTGAACCGAGCGTCCCGGGCAACGATGGCGAGATGCGTCGCTCCGCGGTCGATCCAGCGATCGGCCGCCATCACACCACCCGCGACGCCCAGTGCCGCCAGAGCGACGGCGCCGAGGAAGGCTGCCTCGCGGAGTCGATGGAGGGATCCTCGCCGCATCCGATGTGCCGCCTCGGGGCGTGCGTCGTATGAACGCAACCGCAGTGCGTTCGCCACGACCGTCACCGACGAGAGGGCCATCGCGGCCGCGGCCAACGCCGGAGACAAGGCGATGCCGAACGATGGGACGAGGACGCCCATGGCGATAGGGATGAGGACGATGTTGTAGGCGAACGCCCAGAACAGGTTCTGGCGGACCGTGGTCATCGTGGCCCGCGACAGACCGATCGCGGCCGCCACACCACGAGGGTCGGCACCGAGCAGCGTGATCGGTGCCGCCTCGATCGCGACGTCCGTCCCGGTCCCGATGGCGATCCCGACGTCGGCGCTCGCGAGTGCCGGCGCATCGTTGATGCCGTCGCCGACCATCGCGACCGTTCGGCCGCGACCCTGCAGACGCTCGACGATCCTGGCTTTGCCCTCGGGGCGGACCTCGGCGACGACCCGATGGGCGGGGATGCCCACCTGGGCGCCGATCGCGTTGGCGGCGGCCCGTCCGTCGCCCGTCACGAGCCAGGTCTCGATGCCCGCGTCCGTCAACTCACGGATCGCCGCTGAGGCCTCCGCGCGGACCGGGTCTGCGATCGTGATGACACCGGCCGCCCGCCCATCGACGGCCACCGCGACGACCGTCCGACCACCGCCGTCCGCGGCCTGGAGCGCACCGAGGATCGGCTCGAGGTCGACCGACGCCTCGGCGAGCCAGCGGGGATTGCCGACCGCCACCGCCCGGCCGCCACTCGCGTCGTCGACCCGGCCGCGCACGCCGCCACCGACGACCGCGTCGAATCCCTCGACGCTCCGGAACCCGATCTCGCGCGCGTTCGCATGTTCGACGATCGCACCGCCGAGGGGATGCTCGCTGGCACGTTCGAGGGACGCGACCAGATCGATGAGGGATGTGCGGTCCATCCCGTCGATCGCCACCACGTCGACGACCGAGGGGCGACCGAGCGTCAGCGTCCCGGTCTTGTCGAAGACGACGGTATCGATCGCCTCAGCACGCTCCAATGCCTCGCCGCCACGGATGAGGATGCCGGCCTCCGCCCCACGTCCGGTGCCGACCATCACGGCCGCGGGCGTCGCCAGGCCCATCGCGCACGGGCACGCGATCACGACGACGCTGATGAACGCGGACAGTGCGAGCGTGAAGCGCGGCTCGGGACCGGCGACGAACCAGATCACGAAGGTCGCGGAGGCCAGGAACAGGACCAGCGGGACGAAGGCTTCGGCGATCCGATCGGCCAAGTGCTGGATCGGCGCTTTGCTGCCTTGAGCGCGGCGAACGGCCTCGACGATCCGCGCGAGCGCCGTGTCATGCCCGACCCGGGTCGCACGCATCACGAACGTCCCGGTCCGGTTCATCGTCCCGCCGACGACCTCGGTGCCGGGAGCGACCTCGACCGGCACCGGCTCGCCGGTGAGCATGCTCGCGTCGATGCTCGATGCACCCTCGAGCACGATGCCGTCGACCGGCACCTTGTCGCCGGGCCGGACGCGAACACGGTCGCCGACGGCGACCTGGACGAGCGGGGTGTCGGTCTCGCCGTCGTCGGTGACGATCCGCGCGGTGGCCGGCTGCAACCCGATGAGTCGCCGGATCGCGCCGGCGGTACCGGCCTTCGCTCGACCCTCGAGCCACCGGCCGAGGAGCACGAGGCCGATGATGATCGTCGACGCATCGAAGTAGGTCTCCGGATGGAGGCCGGCCTCGTGGATCGCGTCCGGGAAGAGCGTGACACCGACGCTGTAGAGCCACGCGGCGCTCGTCCCGACGGCGATGAGCGTGTCCATGTTCGCCGTCCCGTGCCTGAGGGCCCGCCACGCGGCGCGGTAGAACCGTCCGCCGGCGACGAACTGGATGACGGTGGCGGGAACGAGCGCGACCCAGTTCAACGTCTCCATCGGGATCCGTGTCTGCGGGACGAACATCACGACCATGATCCCGACGGCGACGACGATCGAGATGACGGCCTGTCGTAGCAGGAGCGCGGCCTCACGGTCGCGGCGGGCATCGTCGCGTGCTGCCTCCTGGACGAGCGACCAGCCAGCCGTGTCCGCCGGGCCGCCGTCTCGTGACAGTGCGGGCTCGCGGACGTCGTACCCGGCGGCTTCGACCGCGGCGACGAGGCGGTCCCTGTCAGCGACATCCGGGAGGTAGCGGATGGTCGCCATCTCGGTCGCGAGATTGACGTTGGCCTCTTCGACACCGTCGGTCGAGCGCAGGAAACGCTCGATGCGGTTCACGCACGAACCGCAGGTCATCCCCTCGATGGGCAGCTGGATCTCGGTGGGCGAGGCGGGATTCGTCATACTCCCTAGGAGTATACCGCTACGCTCATCCCGAACCCCTGCCGCAGACTTCGGTGATGACCGATCTCGTCGTGACCGCGACCCTTGACGGCGGCGGCGCTCCGTTCCGTGTGGCGGCCACGGAGCGCGGCATCGCCGCGGCGGGCTGGGATCCGGACGAGGACGCGTTCCAGGCAGATGTCGCGAAACGGTTCGGCGCGCAGGTCGTCCGCCTGACCGACGCCGACCCCGACGAGCCGGCCGCACTCGTGCTTCGCGGTGCCCTCCCCGCGATCGAAGCCATCGTCCGGGGTGCGCTCACAGAAGACGCGCCGCTCGAGGTGGACCTGTCGGACCGGCCGGCGTGGGACCAGCGCGTCCTCGCCGAGGTTCGGCGGGTGCGGCCGGGAACGACCGCGAGCTATGGCGACATCGCCAAGCGCATCGGGGCGCCTCGCGCGGCTCGCGCCGTCGGCGGGGCATTAGGGCGCAACCCGGTATCGCTGGTGATCCCGTGCCACCGGATCATCGCTGGGGACGGGACGCTCGGCGGATACGGCGGGACCGGCTGGGTCGACCGCGATCGACAGCGTTCGCGTAAGGAAGCCCTGTTGCTGCGCGAGGGGGTCACAGTGCCTCGTCGCGAAAGCTAGACTCCGCGCGAACGGCCGCGGTCTTGGGGTCGATCGGGGTCGACCGGGGTCACCGTGAGGGTTCGGCGCGCGATGCGCCGTTGGAGGTCCGATGACGGCAGCGTCCGTACCCGCCGCCCCGTCGATGTTCGCTGTCTTCCGGAAGCGCGACTTCTCGCTGCTCTGGACGGCGCAGCTCATCTCGACCGCCGGTTCGGCGCTGACCGACCTTGCGGCCGCCATCTATGTCTTCCGCGTGACGGGATCCGCGCTGGCCGTCGGCGTGACGCTGATGGTGACGGCGATCCCCAGCCTGATCGTCGGGCTGCTCGCCGGCGTCTTCGTCGACCGGCACGATCGGAAGCGGATCATGATCGCCACCTGCCTTGTGCAGTCGGTGGCCGTCGCCTTGATCGCGGTCGTCCTCGGGATGGAGGCCATCGCCGTCCCGGGCCTGTATCTCCTGTTGCTGTTCAACGCCGGGGTCAAGCAGTTCTTCGACCCCGCCCATGACAGCCTGATCCCCGAGCTCGCGACCGATGACGAGCTCGCGGCAGCGAACTCCTTCCTGTCGATCGCCTCGTTCGGCTCGACCGCGATCGGTTTCGCGGGAGCCGGTCTCCTCGCCAGCATCGACCTCCGACTCGCGTTCGTGATCGATTCCGTCTCGTTCGTCGTCGCCGCGTTGCTGATCGCCCTGATGGGGAAGTACACGCTGCCGATCCCCGACGATGCGGCATCGGTCCGAGTCATCGTCTCGAACCTTCGGTCCGGCATCTCGACATTGTTCGGGACACCTGTTCTTCGGTCCCTGTTCCTGGTCGGCGGGATCGTCTTCTTCTCGTTCGGCCTGTGGAACGTCCTCCTCCTGCCGATGTCCCTGCGCGAGCTACATGCGACCGAGTTCGAGTACGGGCTGCAGGAAGGCCTGACGTCGGTCGGTTTCGTGCTCGGGTCCTTGTTCATGGCCCGCTTCTCAGGCCTCTTGCCAGAGCCGCTGTGGATCGCCCTTGGGCTCGCGGTGATGGGCGTCGCGGGCGTCGGCTACGCGACGGCCACCTCGATCCCCATCGCGATCCTTCTTGTCATGATCTCGGGCTTCTGGAACTCGCCGGCAGCGGTCGCGCGGTCCGTCCTGCTCCAGCGGAACACTCCGCGGGAGATGCGAGGTCGCGTCTTCTCGGCGTTCTACGTCAGCCGCGACGTGATCTTCCTGTTCGGGATGGCGGGGGCGGGTCTCGCCGACATCATCAACGTGCGGATCCTGATCGTGGTCGCCTCGGTGCTCCTGATCGGGGCTGCCGGCATCGCGCTCATCGCCCCGGGAATCGGCATCGCGTCGCTCCGTGCGGCACGAGCACGCCTCGCAGCTGCGGGTCCAGCCCTGGCTGGAACCCCGTTCCGGCCCGCCACGCTTGCTGACTTCGACATGCTGGTCGGCAAGCTCCCGACCTACGCCCGGCTTTCCGAGTCGCAGCGGCGTGCCTTCGTGAAGGACGCTGTCGTGCGCGAAGTCCCGGCCGGGACACGGATCGTCGAGCACGGCGATACGGCGACGGCTGCGTACTTCATCCTCGACGGCGGGGCGACCGCCGGTATCCCCGAGGAGGGTGGCTACCGCGGCCTCTCGACGATGGGCGAGGGCGATTTCTTCGGCGAGATCGCGGCGCTCACAGGAAGCCCACGCACGGCCGACGTCGTCGCTAACAGCGACAGCACGCTGCTCGAGGTGCCTTCCGATGGTCTCCGGGCGACCATGGCGGTCCCCGAGATCCAGAAGCTCGTCTTCTCGACGCTGACATCCCGGCTCATGCGAACCGAGGCCGCGGACCTGCCTCGACTCGCCGGGCCGGACCAGGAGGCGTTGCGCGACCTGCGGACGCCGAGGCCGAGCGTCGAGGCGTTGCCGCGGTCCTACACCGGGGAGGCGGTGTCCTGACGGTGTCTGCAAGCCGACACCGAGTCGGTCGGGCGTGACGTCAGGGTGTTTGTAGGTAACGTCGTACAGTGGGCATGGACACATCAGACCGTCAGCGACAGGAAGGAACGGTTCGATGAAGAAGATCAAGCTGCCGAAGGGCTCGCTCGTCGAGCCCGAGGATGGACAGCAGGGACCCGAGGGCTTCATCGACGAAGGTGATGTCGAGGGGCACG
>Ga0105249_10004885_pt1 | contig 11568 bp, 19 predicted proteins | sample KBSS44metaG_FD_81522 | JGI IMG/M metagenome (GOLD analysis project Ga0105249, IMG submission 81522) | Switchgrass rhizosphere microbial communities from Kellogg Biological Station, Michigan, USA - KBS S4-4 metaG | ecosystem: Host-associated > Plants > Roots > Rhizosphere > Soil | place... | reverse complement strand
GGCATGGGGATGTTTCGTGAGCGTGCTGCTGGGCCATGCCGCGGACGCGGGACTGATGCTGAGGGCGGCAATCCGAGAGTCGCAGTGGCGCAGTGGAATGACATGGCGGGTCCCCCTCGGATGTGTGCTGACGGACGGGCTGTCCGATGGGTTGCGATGCGCCGCTGGCTTGCGGTGGTGGGGCAGTCATGGGAATGGGACCAGCCGGACGCGATGTCGCCGGCCGCCGCCATGACTAGCTTAGCTAACGGTCCGGTCGCTTACCGCAGTGAGGATCGCGGTGGTATGGCTGTCGAAGGATTAATTGGGGCGAGGGTCAATGACGGAAACGGGTAATCGCTTGGTGGTGCTTGACCGTGGAAGCTGAATTAGAAGGACGGGTGCTATGAGCGTTGCCAATAAAGCCAGGAATAAGCTGGAGCAGGTCAAGGGCAAAGTCAAGGCGGCAATGGGGCGCGCCACCCGCGACCCCGCGTTGGAGGCTCAGGGCAGGGCTGATCAGCGGACATCTCACCTGAAGGATGCGGGTGAAAAAGTCAAAGACGCGTTCCGCCCCCCGCGCCGCGGCCAGCTATAGCCTGAATCCCATCCCTCAGTGACTGGTGGGATCAGTCCGACGGGTGTTGTACGCTCGGCCACCGCTCACCCAGTCGGCCGCGTCGCGGCCGCGCTGGCTACGTCATCACCGGGGCGGTTCATCACCGGGTTCCTGCATCTGCTGATCGCCTATATCATCTTCCGAATCGCGATCGGCTCGGGCGGGGACGCCGATCAGACCGGCGCGTTGCGAACTAAGGCCAGCACTACTGGAGGCAATATCGCATTGTGGGCGGCCGCGGTCGCGCTGGTCCCGCCGACACTGTGGCGCCTTGCCGAAACGATCCTCGGCTTACATCCAGCCGAGCGCCACCACCGCGTCCCTAAAGATTTTGGATGGGGCAACCGGCTCAAGGCGCTTGGTCTCGCAGTTGCTCTACGCGGCAGTCGCCGTTACTGCAGTGCAATTCGCGCTCGGCAGGCGCAAATCCAGCGCCCCGTCCAGACAAGGGGCCCATGCGGCGGTGGGTTCTCGCGCCGCCGACCCGACGTCGGCGCATTGACGCAGGCGTTTATTTGGCGCACTAAATGGGTATCTCGTGCGAATCTGAAACTTGTTTGGAGGAACGATGACTATCACCGGCATCATCAGCGCAATCCTGATCGGTTTGGTGGTCGGTGCGCTCGGCCGCCTGGTGGTACCGGGGAAGCAGCGCATACCGATCTGGTTGACCATTCTCGTGGGTATCGGGGCGGCCTTCCTCGGCACCGCGCTGGCTCGAGCGATGGGCATTCCGACGGCGACAGAAGGCATCGACTGGCTTGAACTACTCGTCCAGGTAGTGGTGGCCGCCATCGGCGTCGCAATCGTGGCCGCCGCATTTGGCCGAAGGCGATCGGGGATCCTGCGGCGTTAGCTCCGCTTAGAAGCGAGCCCGGCTGGATTCAGCCGGGCTCGCGCGGCAGTAGCGGCCCAAGCGGCCCTAGATCCAGGTTGAGGTCCTCTGGCCGCAGGTCGAAGTACTCACGCACCTCACCCATCGCTTCTTCTAACCGCATCAGCCCAACGCCCAGACGCTCAATCGTTTCTTCAGGAAGATCTCCGACGTCCCGGCCCACGTCGGGCGCACGCGACGCGTTGCCAGCCGGGATTACTGGCGCGGCGTTGACGATGCCGGGTGCCGTCGCGGTCGTATTCGCAGTGACCAGGCACACGCGTGCAGAGCACGGCCACGGTGGCCAGACAATTGTCGTCGGGGTCAGTTGCGGCACCGGTTCAGGCTGCCGCGGCCAATGTTGGAGTCGAGGTGGGTCGCCGGCCGAACAGCCTCAACGACAGGCACGAAGAACAGCGTTGTCTGCACGGGAGCGCCATCCAGCGATCAGCTTGATCTGACTGCGGGACAGGGCTTTACGCGCATCGGCTCCGAGATCGATCGTGCGTAGCAGGGCGGTCAATGTCGGGAAGAGGGTCATGTCGGCGCCGGTCTCGGTGATGATGACGTCGGCGGTGAGGATGCTGACGCGGGGATGGTGCAGTTGGGTCGCGAAACCCTTGAAAGGGCGCGATTGTCTCCTCGATGCGGGTGGTGCTCTGATCGATGGCCGCCGTGTGCCGGTCGATCAGGTCCGCGGACATCAGGACAACGCCACCCGGCTTGATCACATTGACCGTCAACGAATTCCGGCGACTATAGGACGCCCGGCTGCTCGGCGCCCGCCGAACCCTGGCCAGCCTGCTGCACTAGATCTCATTGGCAACACAACACCGAGCCCGACAAAGCCACTACCGACGCCAACATCACCGATGATCACGATCTACGGCTGCCAGCACAGGGCCCGGCTCAATTGGTTGGCAGTAGCGGTCCGAGCGGTCCCAGGTCGATGTTCAAATCCTCGGGTTCGAGGCCGAAGTGCTCACGCAGTTCGGTCATCTTCCCTTCGAGCAGCATCAATGTGGTCCCGATGCGCTCGACTTGATCATCGGTCAGATCTCCGCGATCGACGCGCCGAATGGCCTGACGCTCCATCAGTTGACGCAGCAACTCCACCAGGGTGAGCACCAAACTCACCAGGCCCCGTTCCACGGATTCGGGGTCGGAATTGATGCGGTTGCGCGGTGCCGGTGTTGCCGACAGGTCTCCGGGTGGTTCGGTCATTCTTCGCCTCCTGTGGCGGGATCGGGAGGCAGTAGCGAACCAACCGAGGAAATCAAGGTGCGTAGCGAGATGACGACCAGGTCCACGTCGGCGATCGAGAGGGTGATGTCACCGGTGATGACCACCCCTCCGGCGAGCACCCGGTCCAAAAGATCGACGAGCGCGATTCGCCGGTTGTCATAGGTGGTGCCAACAGCTTCAGTCATGGGCTGACCACGTCGCCGGTGAACGAGTACGGCGGCCATGGTCCCGTGATTTCGAGTTCAACACCGGTGGTGGTCTCCTGCAACGAGGCGACGGTGGCGCGGAACGCCTCGACCCGGTCTCTGTCGACCAGATAGGTGCCGTTCAAAACGGTCCAGGCTTGCTTACCGGTAAGCGCTGGATCGCCGGGCGGTTTCTGTCTGCCGTCCACCGCATGTCGAAGAAGGGCAGCATGGAGGCGCTCCGCTTCCGCCGCGGCCACGCTGTGCGCCTTCTCTTGCGCGGTGAGCTCCTGTCGCCGCTTCATCAGATACGCAGTTCCGGAGGGCTTTTCACCGGCAGGCTGCTGAACTGATGTGCCGCCAGCCGTCAGTGCGGCCAGGTCGCCGTACGCCTTGACGCCGAGCTCGTCACGGTCGGTCACCCGATCCAACGCGGCGAGAAAATCCTGGCGCCGTGTTTTGAGCAACTCTTTGACGCGTTCGTCGTCGAGGTACACGGTCGCCATGCGCACCGGGAGGACGGGCCCGGACCGGGCAATTGCAGATATCACGGCATCGTGTGCGCGTGCCTTGACCGACAACCAATCGAGGTTCTCCAGGTTCCGCCGTAGCGCCGCCTCGCCGAACTCGTCGAGGTGAACCGTTCCCACGATCGCCGACAAGTCGCCATCGTCGAGATGTCGGACTCTTTCGCCCTCGACTCCGGTCAGTCCGCCGATGCGATCATCGGCGACCTCACCGCGGATGACCGCATAGAGCCAGACGGCCACACCGTCAGTCGACATCCTCGGGCTCCGCGCGTCGTGCCTCGATAACTCCGCCTTGGCCGTTTCCGGCTTCGAGTCGCTCAATCCTGGCGCGTAGTCGGTCATTTTCGAGTTGTAACTCCGACGACTTGCCACTCAGCCAGGGATCGTGCTCCCACCAGTCGATTCCGACTTCTTTGGCGGTTTCCAGAGAGGCGACGATCAACCGCAGCTTGATCGTCAGCAACTCGATGTCGAGCAGGTTGACCCTGATGTCACCGGCGATCACCAGGCCCTTGTCGAGCACCCGCTCCAAGATGTCGCCGAGGTTGGTCGACTGTGGAGTACTGAGCGCCCCGCCCACACTACTGCGGGGCACCGGCGCGAAGTCGTCGTTGGCGAAAGTCACCCCAGCTCACCACCGCTCGCGGTCTGGCTTCGCAGGTATCGACGAACTCGGCGGTATGCCAGCAATTCACCTTCGAGGTCGAGCTCCACCTCGTAGAGCGCCAGAACGTCGGAGGATGAAGGGATCCGGCGATCTTCGACCATCTCGACTTCGACGAGCCAACCGTCGTCGGTGGGCGACACCGACGTCGTCTGCACCGGCATGCGGTCGGTCATATCGGCCAGGTACTGCCGAGCCAGCTCGGCGGCTTCACGTGCCGTCACCGACGGTTGCTCGGCGTCGCGACCACTGCGCGATCGTGTGCCGGTGCCTTCTGCCATCGTTCTCACCCGTTCTCCGGCTTCGGCTCACCGCTTGCGGGGCGCAGTCTCGTCTGCAGAATCTGCTCCTGGGCCTCGCTCTCTTCCTCGGCGGAGATCTCGCCGCGCTCACGTGCTTCCTCTAATTCCTCCAGCTGCCGTCTGGTCGTGGCCGGGTCGTTGCGTTCTTGTTCGACCTGGCGCGCAATCACTTCGCTGAGTGCCATCACACCCCGTATCGGACCCACGATCATGCCCCGCACGGGAGCCAACGGCAGCCCGATGATTCCCGAGAAGATCCCCATCTGGCTCATGTCTCCGGTGTGGCGGTGACGACGAAATCGTAGGCGGCCAGCGGTCCACGAAGGTGCAGTTCCATACGGCCCCTTGCGCTTTCATTGAGCCGCTCCACGATCTCTTGCAGATCGGCTTGCCGGTCCACCCGCGCCAATACGGCCACATGGACGGCATCCCACTCGTGTGTCGGTTCACGCGCGTTGACCTGCTCGGCCTTCCCCTTGAGTTCGTTGATCACTCGTTGCGTATCGGCTTGGCGTGCCGCCTCGATCGTGTTGGCGATCAACTCGCCGAGCGCCATCCGCGAATTCCTGGCCGCCTCCTCCGATTTCGCGCGGATGTCATCGCGAAGCCCGCGCGCCTGATCGTTCTGGGATAGCAGGTCGCTGAGAAAGGCTTCCTCCTGATAACGCCCCTTGAGGATGTATTCGGCGTGCCCTTCCAACGCCTTGAGCGTCTGCGCGAATTGATCGTGATGTTCCCGCAACAACTCCTCCACAACAGAGTCGGCGTCCGTCATCACGGCGCCGAATCGCATTGGGAGCACCGGCGCAACCGCAGCGGTGCCGTCCAGTAACGCCGCGTGGGCTTGCAGATCTGCGGGCTTACCGAGTGCACGATCGGTCGGTACCGGGCTGACCAGCGCGGCGATATCACCTTCCCGCACAACTTCTACCTTGGCAGGCGGATCGCCGATTCCCTCGGCGTGTTCCTCGACCTCTACGTCGCCGGGCACAATGCCGTACACGTAAACCGCGGCGCCGGTCTGGGTGTCCTGGTCCTCGTCGTGTTGCTGTTTGGTGGAAGTCATCGGTCCGCCCTCCTGCTGCGCACCTTCTGGCGCTCCTGCTGCTTGTCGGTGAGGAAATCGCCGATCTTTTCGGTCGCGGCGTCTAACACGCCACTCGTCTTGCCTTTAGCCGCACCTTCAGTGACACCGTGGGTCACTTCGCCGACCAGGTCCGGGAGTCCCGTCTTGGGATCCGTTTGCGAGATGTCCATCCTGTTCACCGCCTCGGCGAATCGCAGATAGGTGTCGACGCTCGCAACGACGACCCGGGCGTCAATGGTCAATATCTCGATACCCACCAGAGAGACGCGAACGTAAGCGTCGATCACAAGGCCTTTGTCGAGGATTGTGTCGATGACGTCGGCCAAGCTGCTAGAGCTCGGGCCGCCGGCGGTGCCTCCCGACGGTTGAATTGCGGTGGTCATGAGCGGCTCTCTTCCTTCTCTTTGACGGCGGCTTGGCGGCGGGATTGGCGTTCGCCGTTCGCGCCCTTAGGAGAACTGGGGCGGCCTTGCCCGCGACGTCGTGTTGAGGACGACGAAGGCTCGCGTTCCTTGGTTTCGGTGTCTTCGGTTTCGGCGTCTTTGGCTTTCGTGTCGTCTTTGGCTTTCGTGTCGTCTTCGGTGTCGCCCGTATCGACGACTTCGCCGTCGCGAATTTCGCCTAGCCACCCCTCGACATCGTCGGGATGGAGCACGGTCTGCGTCATCACGTGACGCCTGAAGTGCTTGAGTTCCAGTCGGGCTCGACGCCCTTGGGCGCGCCACAGATTGCCGGTCCGCTCGAATAGGCCTTTCGGATGGTATTCCAGCACGACGATGATGCGGGTGAGGTTAGGTGCCAACTCATGGAACGACACCGCACCGTCGATATGGCCCTTGGCACCTTTTGAGCGCCACACGATGTGGTCAAAGGGGACTTGTTCAATGATCGACGCCTCCCAACTCCGATGCGACCAAAAGACCTGCGCCTTCCACTGCACCTTCTCGTCCGCCGTCTGCTCGGCCTGCTCGACCTTTTTCATGAACTTCGGGAACTGCGGGTACTCGGTCCACTGCCGGTACACGAGGTCGAGTGGGGCTCCGACATCGATGTCTTCGATGATGTTGGTGAGCTTCAATTTCTTCCCAGCGCCCTTACCCTTCCCACCGAGCAGCGAGTCCTTGACATTGCTCAGGGTGTCCTTGACTTTGTCCTTGGTTCCGGCCAATCCGGCGCTCATGGCCGACTTGATTGGCGACTTGCCCGAGGCCAGCTTGTCGACACCAGTGACGGCCGCCAACAAGCCGCTGCCGCCTCCGCCCTGCGCGTAGTCGGTGAGGCGTCCGGTTGCGCCGCTAAGGCGGCTCGATGCGGAGTTCATCGCGCGCTCGGTGAATGTTCCCGCCAACTTCTGCAGGGAGTCCTGCAGCGCGCTCTTCTCGGTGGCTTTATTCGACTTACGGGGCTCGCCATTCGTTGAATGCGACATCTGTCTCACCGTCCTCGCCGCACTGGTGCGCGCTTGGTCGCCGTCGTTGCGGTCCGGCGCTGTGGCGCGCTAGCGGCGCCTCGTCCCGAAGCGCGTCGTCGCGGCGGTTCATCGTCCTCTGGTTCCGTTTCCAGGTCGTCCTCGTCGAGGTCGTCGTCGTCCGGTTCCTCGTCTTCATCGACGTCTTCCTCATCGACATCCAGCGGCTCTTCGTCCTCGTAGGTGTCGTCGTCCTGATAGCCGTCCTCATCGTCTCGGCGCCGTCTGCGCCGCCCAAGCCCGGTAAGTGAGCGCACTGGCTCACCCGCCCGGTCGACGGTGTCGCCGACGTCATCGAGTAACTCATCAGCGCCCACTGCCGATGTGACGCCCTGTAACCGATCGTTCAGCGCGTCCACTTGATGCGTCGCCGCCGCCAGCGCGGCCGCCCTAGCCGCGTCGAGCAGCTCGCCACGCAACTGCTCTGACAGCTGACTCACGTCCGCCGACGCACCTAGCGACTTCAGACCATGTGCCACAAGCTGAGTCGGGCTTCCCGGGAATTTTCCAGTGATCCCCGCAGCGGCGAGCATGAGCGCCACCCGCATCTTCCGGGTCCTGCCGAGTAGGTAGCCGGCTCCTACCGCCAATGCCACCTTGCCTCCGTTGGCCATAATCCTCACTCCTGTCAATCAGCGTCCAGAATTTTCGTTTCCACCTGTCCGACACTTGGACCGATGCTTCAACCCCGGCTACCCACGAGAGCGTGAAACAAATCGCGAATCGGCAACAATTCGCTAATCTCCTTTCGACGGACTCGCCCACGAAATCCGACGCGCAAACGAGCGCAGGCACTCGCTATATGGCCACGCCGCGGCTTGGCAGCCGTGGCAACGTTCAGTTCGCAGAGCTACCGAGTCCAGCGGGAGATGCAGTGCTAGAGCAAGCCTCATATGCACGGCGTACCGTGCATAAGGGCAGATAAAGCCGACGTTAGAGCACCAAGCTCGAGCAGACGTGTCTGTGTCGGCTCCTGGCGCCGGCAACGCGGTGCTCTACGCGGTTAGCTATGGAGTATGCGAGTGCAGTCGCGCTTTATCTCGATTATGACCTGAACAAGATCACCCCTTTCGATGCGGCGAAGTTCGATTCCGTGAACGAATTCAGAGCCCGCCCGATTATGGATTCTGACAAGCCGTCCACACAATTTGCGGCAATTGCAATAGTTGGCCTGCCGTGCCTCTGGATTTGAAGCCGCTACTAAGTCGGACAGGAACTCAGTCGGTGAATGGCATACCCGTCAACAACAGGGACCACCCGCCAGGCAACCTGATTCTGAATTAACCAGTCAGAGTTCCGCGCCAGCGTGCGGCCTTCGTAATCCGCCGTCCCCTCTACCCGAAGCGCCGGTAGAGCCGGGATGCCCACTGGCACAGAGCCGTTCGGCGTCCGATCGGACCGCAGTACGGTCGATGGAGCGAAGCGTCCAACACTCTGCATGTCCAGAACCACTGTCTCGACATTTCGCCGGCAAACGCGATCGGATTGCGCACTTCCTCGATGCGCTTACCGCGGACAGACCATCGCGCAATGTTCACCTAGCGTTTATATGACGGAAGCCACATGTAGCGCAGAAAGCGACACCGTTGCCCCCGGAGCGTGCTGGGTGGCGATGTATCAGCACGTAGTACAACAACGACCGTCGTGTTTGACTAAAGCTGAATTTGCACCGCCGTCAATCGACGGCACCAGCCGCCGTATTCGCCACCACGGCTGAACGTGTTCTAGCTGGCAACGGCCGCAGGCTCGATGAGGCCCGTGACGCGCTCCGATCGCCGCCATGGAAGGTGGCGTGACCGAGGGCTACGAGCAGCCGGATAGCCCGCAATGTTCGGGATGACCGGCCGCGAAGGCGGCTGTGTCGCCGCCGAGGTCCTCGAACCACACGTACTCAATGTTGACCGTGTCCGGCGTGCCCTCGAATTCGAAGGGCTCGGCCCGTAACACTGAGTCCGCCAGAGCCACTTACATTTTGGTGTAGCGGGCCATGGCGAAGTGGTACAGGCCGTAGCTGATGATTCGCTCCGTAGGGATTGCGACCGGCGCCGGCTGTGGCCGGTCGAACGCAGTGGAGCTAAGCACTAGCACGGCTCGACAACACGCACATGGGCCCGGACCGACCTTCGGACAGCCACACGCGGGACAGATGGTCGATTGGTCATCCAGTCGTCTCATCGCACGGCAGGGTGTCCAGTACCGAACCCTCGCTCACACGCCGTTCGTTCACTGCAGATTCCTTACGTCCTAGAAGACGTGCCCGTCTCCGTCCTAATTAGCCCCGCCGGTCAGTCCACGCGTGATTAACGAGAACGACCTCACCGTCATCGGCGTGAGAGCGACCGTCCCCTGCGGCGTGGTGGATCGCGGTGGCGGTGATGCGGCGCCGCGTCTGCTGCCGACAGACGCTTGTGCGGCGACGGTGTAGTTCGGCGGACCGGTCACGCCCAGCGCGAGCAGACACAGAATCGCGCGGCCATCCGTTCATCGACATCTGGCAGGCGGTCGAGCCGCGACGCCTCGGCCTCTCTCAGTAGTGGTGGTTCCTCGCTGGTTTGGCCGTGGCCCATCAACTGCTCGTCAGGCCATGTTTGCTGGTCGGTGAGGGGAAGGGCAGCATGGGCTGGACGCAACTATTCCAATACTCCAAATTGACGTTTGGGCAGGACTCCGTCGGGGTATATCCCGTCGTGCGACGTCTAAGTAAGCGCTGAGGGAGTTATTGCCCAAGAAGCAGACTGGAGACGATAGTGGCGCCAATGGCCGCTGAGAAGACATCGCTGGAAAGCGGGTGACGACGATGGCACACCCACGATCGCGGAAAGATCGCGACGCTGATCAACCGTCAATGCATGCGTTCGAAGCGGCCCAACTTGCCCCTAAGTACATCACCGCGGTTGTTGACCGCCAACCGACGCAGATAACCGCGGTAGAACCCGTCGACGAGGGTGGCTGGATCGTCGAGGCCGAAGTCGTCGAAGACCGGCGGATCCCGTCGACGGCGGACATACTCGCGCTGTATGAAATCGAACTCGACGCCGGCGGAGAACTGCTGGCGTATCGGAGAACTCGTCGTTACATGCGCGGCCAGAGATGGTCACCGGAGCGGGATGCGGAGCAGACCGTAAACGGAGACACGAACGGCCCCGGGCCGCAGTGACACTCGCCGCCGGCGTCGGTGACCTCGACGAGGAACTGCTCACGCACGGTGCGGAAGAATCGCTCGCTTGCCTCGTCCCTCGGGTCGGTCGGGCTGCGAATGTACCAGAGACACACCGAGTTTCGCGCAGGCCCGCAATAGCCACGCTCGCAGAGAGCGCTGCCGTTGTCCGCACAGACCGAGCGCGGCACGCTACGGGCGGTTAGCCCCGGCGTGTGCGCCGCCGTCAGCCGCACGGTCTCTTCGGCATAGCCGAGCCGGTAGCCCACCGAAAGCCGGGTGTGGTCGTCCAGGATTGCGAGCACGTAGTCGGCGTCGGCAGGCAACCCCGCCCCCATTTTCACGCCTGCGAGGCGTCAACGACGGGGCGGGGGGCTTAGTTAGTCCATGCCTCTCCATGGTTGTGGGGGAAGTCCAGATCCAACCCGTCGGCGGGCGGGTTGCGCTCACGCCATGACGGTGCGGCCGTTAGCAAATGGGCTGACGACCGGGTTAATTGATCCAGTAACGGGTACTCCTACCAGGAGCGGAAGGATGTTCACCGAACGAACGGAGCGCGCCGTGCGAGGAGCGGACCAGGTGACCGACACGGCCACTATTTGTCCCGCATGCGGCTTTCCGATGGTCGGTCCGAACCAATGTCAATACTGCCGAGCAAGGCTAGTACTTGAGCTTCGTTGCGTTCGGCGACAGAAACGGGCGCAATCTCGAACCAAGGAGGGCCATCATGCGACTACTACGAGGCTTGCTCGGAGCCCTGCTGTGGATCCTCGCGGCCGTAGTGGGGCTTGTCGGTCTGGTGCTGTGTGTGACGGTCATCCTGCTACCGCTGGGCATCCCTATGGTGATGCTCGCCGGCCGTCTCTTCACCCATGCCGTGAAGTTCATGATGCCGCGCTCGCTCGCGCATCCGATCGACGAGTTAACGAAGACAACCAAGAAGAAGGGCCGCAAAATCCGTTCTGTTTCCTCGGACGCAGTTGCCGATACCGCTAAGAAGGCACGCAAGGTCGTGCGCAAGCAGCGCAAGCTTGTTGCTTGAAGCACCCGCCTGACGTTTCGACTCTGGCTGGTGAGGTACCCACGGGCGGGACGGACGGCCCCGGGAAGGAGGAGTAGACACTGTGAGCGGTATGGACAAGGCAAAGAACAAGGCCCAAAACCTTATCGGTAAGGCCAAGGAAGCGGTCGGCAAGGCCACGGGCGACAAGAGCACTGAAAATGAGGGCAAGGCCGACCAGGCGAAGGCCAGCCTCAAAGAGGCTGGCGAGAAGGTCAAGGACGCGTTCAGAAAATATGTGCCGCGTCACCGTGGTAGTGCGGGTGACAGCCCAGGCAATAACGCCTCACCCACCCTGAGATGACCGTTGCCAACGTCAAACAAGACATCCACGAAGTGAAGGACGCCCGCCGTGACCACGGACAAAACCCCACCGCCCCCCCAACCCGGACCCAATG
>Ga0105249_10004883_pt1 | contig 11571 bp, 8 predicted proteins | sample KBSS44metaG_FD_81522 | JGI IMG/M metagenome (GOLD analysis project Ga0105249, IMG submission 81522) | Switchgrass rhizosphere microbial communities from Kellogg Biological Station, Michigan, USA - KBS S4-4 metaG | ecosystem: Host-associated > Plants > Roots > Rhizosphere > Soil | place... | reverse complement strand
CATCTGGTTTCGGAACGCGCCCTGAGCGGCGAGACCATGCTGCTGAATATGGGACCGCAGCATCCCTCGACGCATGGTGTGTTGCGCTTATTGCTGGAACTCGACGGCGAAACAATCATCAACGCGATTCCAGATATCGGTTATTTGCACACCGGCATCGAGAAGAATATGGAAGCGAAGACCTATCTCAAAGCCGAAGTGATGACCGACCGCCTCGATTACATGAACACCACCGGCAACAATCTGGCTTATTGTCTGGCGGTGGAAAAACTCGTTGACCTGGATGTGCCTCCGCGTGCGCAAGCCATCCGCGTGATCTTGACCGAGTTACAGCGCATCGCTTCCCATTTGGTCTGGCTCGGCGCCTTTGGGCTTGACCTGGCTGCGATGTCTGTCTTCCTCTATTGTTTCCGCGAACGCGAAATGATCCTGGATATTCTCGAACTCTGTTCGGGTCAACGCATGATGACAACGTTCATTCGTCCCGGCGGGATCTGGCGCGACGTGCCGGTGGAATTTGAATCTGCAGTTCGGAATTTTCTGAAAATATTTCCCAAACGGGTTGATGAATATGAAGCGCTGATGACCAAGAACCCGCTCTTCATGGACCGTTTATATGGCATCGGCAAATTGGACGGCGCCACGGCCCTGCAGCATGGCGTGACCGGACCGACTCTGCGGGCTTCCGGTGTCAACTGGGATTTGCGCAAGGCGCGCCCCTATTGCGGTTATGAGCAATATGATTTCAATATTCCCACCCGCACCGAAGGCGACACCTTTGCGCGTTATATTGTTCACATCGAGGAATTTCGCGAGTCGATGAAGATTGTCGAACAGGCTTTGAATAAATTGCCGATGGGGCCCGTCCACTCGGATAATCGTAAATTCGTTCCGCCGCCGCGTTCCGAAATTGGCGTGAGCATGGAGTCACTCATCCATCATTTCAAGTTATGGACCGAGGGCTTCCCGGCGCCGAAGGCTTCCATTTATAGCGCAGTCGAATCACCGCGTGGCGAGCTGGGCATCTATCTCGAAGGCGACGGCGGTCCGAAACCTTATCGCGTCCATTTGCGTACACCTTCGTTCGACAACCTATCTGTGATCAACAAGATCACCCAGGGACATCTCGTCGCCGATCTGGTGGCGATCCTGGCATCCATTGACATTGTGCTCGGAGATATTGACCGATGAGTCTTGCGACAAAATATCCAAAAGAAGTAAAACAGATCCTTTCCAAATATCCACCCGAGGGCAAACGCTCGGCGGTCATGCCCTTGCTATTCCTCGCCCAGCGCGAGGAGGGTTTTGTCAACAAAGCTGCAATGCAGGATATTGCGCAGATGGTCGAAATTTCCGAGACTGAGGTCGCCTCGATCGTTGGTTTCTATACGTTGTATCACGATGAAAAAGCCGGCAAATATCGAATGCAAGTCTGCACCGACCTGCCTTGTGCATTGCGCGGCGCCGACAAATTCATGGATGACCTGTGTGCCAACCTCGGCATCAAAGTTGGTGAGACGACTCCCGACGGCACGGTGACACTCGAAGCAGTGATGTGTCTTGCCGCCTGTGATAAGGCGCCCATGTTCCAAACGCAGGGACCGGATGGAATCAAGTATCACGAGAATATGACCGTCGATCGGACGCTGGAATTGGTCAAGACCTTGAAGAATGCACTCGGGGGCGGAAAATAATGGCACATATTTTATTGCGTCATCGTGAAATACCGGATCTCCACAAGCTCAGTGTTTATACTCAGAATGGCGGGCTGGCGGCATTCAAGAATGCAGTCACAAACATGAAACCCAATGAAGTGACCGATGTGGTCAAGAATTCGGGCTTGCGTGGACGTGGCGGTGCGGGTTTCCCCACGGGTATGAAGTGGTCCTTCATCGATAACAAGAACTGGCCTCATTACGTAGTTGCCAATGCCGATGAATCTGAGCCCGGCACATTCAAGGACCGCGAGATCATGGAAAGCAATCCATTCCAATTTTTGGAAGGGCTGATGCTTGCCTCGTATGCGGTTGGCGCAACTGCCGCCTACATTTATTTGCGCGGTGAGTTCTGGCAGATCGGCGCGAGTCTGGATGAACAGATCGCTGAGTTGGAAGCAGAAGGTTATTTGGGCGACAAGCTTTTCGGCACCGAATATTCTCTCAAAATGTATACCCATCTCGGCGCAGGCGCATACATCTGTGGCGAAGAGACGGCATTACTCGAATCGCTCGAAGGCAAACGCGGACAGCCGCGGGTGCGTCCGCCGTTCCCGCCTTCGTTTGGTCTATACGGCAAGCCGACCATTATCAATAATGTGGAAACGTTCACCAATGTACCGATGATTATGGCAAATGGCGCGGACTGGTACAAATCGATGGGTACGGCTGATAGCCCGGGTGTGAAGATATTTTCGCTTTCAGGCCGCGTGCGCAAACCGGGCAACTACGAACTGCCGCTGGGCACCACCTTTCGTGAATTGATCTACACTCATGGCGGCGGTGTACAGGATTCACGTAAGGTCAAAGCCATTATGCCAGCTGGTGCATCCTCTTCATTAATTGTTGTGGATGATGACAAAGTCCTCGATACGCCGATGGATTATGCCACCGTCCGCACGCTCAAGGCGGAGCTTGGGTCTGCTTCGTTAATTATTATCGATGATTCGGTTCCGTTGGATTGGCTCATCAACAAGACCGTCCATTTCTTCAAGCATGAATCATGCGGCAAATGTACGCCCTGCCGCGAAGGCACCTATTGGATGTCGCATTTGACTCAACGCATTCACCACGGCAACGGCACAAACGCCGATGTTGATCTGCTCTTGAACGTGGCGAAACAAATGCAGGGCAAGTGTCTGTGCGCGCTCGGCGATTTCTCCACAACCGCGGTTGTTTCAAGCATCGAACGGTTTAGACCAGATTTTGATAAAGTGGTAAAAGCATAATGAGTAAACAGGTTACGCTTACGATTGATGGAAAACAAGTAACGGTTCCGGAAGGGATCGGAGTGGCGGATGCTGCCAAAGTGGCTGGCATCGATATTCCTGTCTTTTGTCATCATCCAAAATTGGAACCGGTTGGCATGTGCCGCATGTGTCTGGTGGAGCTTGGTCGCCCGATGCGTGATCGCGCCACGGGTCAATTCGTGATGGAGAATGGCGCGCCGAAGATCCAGTGGATGCCAAAACTGGAGACAGCCTGCACCAACAAAGTTGAAGAAGGCATAGTGATCCTTACGCAATCTGCGAAGGCAACCCAGGGGCAGAAAAGCACCGTTGAATTCCTGCTTACGTCTCATCCGCTCGATTGTCCGATCTGCGATAAGGGCGGTGAATGTCCGTTGCAGAATCTGACGATGGCGCATGGTCCCGGCAAGAGCCGTTTTATCTATGATGAAAAATTACGTCTCGATAAGATGGTGCCGCTGGGCGAATTGATCTATCTCGACCGCGAGCGCTGCATCCAATGCGCGCGCTGTATCCGTTTTCAGGATGAGGTCGCTGGCGACTCGGTGATCGGCTTCGATGAACGCGCGCGTTCCACCCAGATCGTTTCTCTTTCGGACCCCGGATTTGATTCAGTTTTCTCGGGCAACACCTCTGATATTTGCCCCGTTGGTGCGTTGACGACGGCCGACTTCCGCTTTGGTGCCCGCCCGTGGGAGTTGGAAGCGCAGGCTTCGATCTGTACGCAATGTCCCGTGGGTTGTAACACGACCTTGAACACACGCCGTGAAGCCAAATCCGGCGGTGAGGTGGTTGTCAAGCGCGTGATGCCACGGCAGAACGAGGAAGTAAATGAGATTTGGCTTTGCGATAAGGGCCGTTTCGCTTATCACTATGCTGAAAGCAAGCAGCGTTTATCCAAGCCCATGGTCCGCAAGGATCAGAAACTGGCGCGCGCCTCTTGGGATGTCGCCACCAAACTCGCCGCGGATAATTTCCTCAAAGCCAAAAAGGATTTCGTTATTCTGGCTTCGGGCCGACTCTCCAATGAAGATCTGTTTAATCTGAAGACGCTCGCCGAACATTCTGAAGGCAAGGCTTATTTGTATTCAGATATGGCTGGCGGAGAATTGACATCACTTGTTGGCGTGGGTGAAGGCACGAACTTTGCAAATATGGGAAAGAGCAGCACGATCGTAATTGCCGCCTCTGATCTATATGAAGAAGCACCGATCTGGTATTTGCGCGTGAAGCAAGCCGCCAAACGCGGCGCAACATTGATCGTGTTGAATGCACGTGAGACCAAGCTGGATAAATACGCTTCCTTTGTTGTGCGTTATGCCCAGGGTGATGAAGTCAAAGCGGTGCAAGATCTTGGCAAAAAGAGCACGATCAGCGATACGTTCCTCAACGCCGAAAACACAGTGATCCTTTATGGCAGTGATGGACTTGGTATTTCCGGTTCAGCTAGCCTCGCCTCGGCCTGTGCAAAATTGCTGCAGGAGACCGGGCATGTCGGTAAACCGAACAATGGTCTCATTGGCGTATGGGGACGCGCGAACGATCAGGGCGCATGGGAAATCGGTTTGAATGTGGAAGAGGATCTGGTAAAAGTGCTCAAGGGCAAGACAGTGTATATCGTCGGTGCCGACCCGGTTGCGGATGACCCCAAGCTTGCCAAGGCACTCGAAAGCGCAGAGTTTGTCGTGGTGCAGGATGTCATGGAAACTGCCACCACCGAAATCGCGGATGTGGTCCTGCCTGCACAGGCCTTCACTGAACGCGAAGGAACGCTCACATCTGGCGAGCGCCGTGTGCAGCGTTTCTATCCGGCGGTGCCTGTGACCGGTGAAGCCAGAGCGGATTTTTCCATTACGTCGCAGATCGCGCGTCATATGGGAGTTATCCTCGAAGGCACGTCCATCACGGCGTTATTCGATATTCTGGCGGACTCGGTGAAATCTTTTGAAGGCTTGAATTATGCCAGACTGGCGGAAGTCAAACCGCAGTGGCCCATCGTCGGGCGCGGTGACTTGTATTACGGCGGCACGACCTATGAGAACACGCAGGGCATGGGTGCGCATCTCTCAGCGGCGGCGGGGCGCGGGGAGAAGGTGAGCATCCCCAGAATAGAGAGAGAAGCGGTTCTTCATCCAAAAGAAAAGGAATTATTGGCTGTACCCGTCACGAAGTTATATGACCGCGGCACGACGGTCATGCCTGCTGAATTACTGCATCAACGCATCGGGGATGCGAGTATTGCGTTGCATCCTGAAGCCGCAAAGAATCTGGGCGTGGAAGCAGGGCAGACGGTCAATGTCAGCTTCAATGGCTTTAGCGGAGCAGCCGTTGTGAAACTGGATGATACGATCTCGGTAAGTGTGGCGCTGGTGCCGCGCAGTATGGGCATCGCGATCCGCGAACCCGTGTCTGTAAAGGTGAAGCCATGATTTCGGATTGGACTCTCTGGCTGGAATGGTTTATCAAAGCGCTGGTGGTGACGCTGGCGTTGTTGACCGGCTTTGCATATCTCACCTGGTATGAGCGCCGCGCGCTGGCGCGTATTCAAACCCGCATCGGACCGAACCGCGCTGGACCTCAGGGTCTGTTGCAGCCAATCGCTGATGCGGTGAAGTTGATCTTCAAAGAAGAGTTGACCCCCGGTAAGGCTGACAGGATCATTTTTTTCTGGGCGCCGATCATTACCCTGGTGCCTTCGATCATTATGGCGGCGATCATTCCATGGGGAACTTCGTTCACTGCCTTCGGTCGCACGATCACGTTGTATGTTGCTGACATCAATGTGGGCGTGTTGTATTTGATGTCGATTGCTTCGATCGCGGTGTATGGCATTGTGCTGGCAGGCTGGTCGTCGAGTAAATATGCGATGCTGGGCGGCCTGCGTTCCTCGGCACAAATGATCTCGTATGAACTTTCGCTCGGACTGTCGTTTGCGACTTCGATCATTCTGGCGAATTCAATGCGTTTGCTCGATATCATTGATGCGCAAAAGAGTTTGTGGTTTGTGGTGGTCCAGCCGGTGGGCGCCTTGATCTTTTGGATCGCGACCCTGGCGGAAGTGAACCGCGCGCCGTTCGATATGCCGGAAGCCGAGCAGGAATTGACTGCCGGTTATCACAGCGAATATTCGGGCATGAAGTTCGCGTTGTTCTTCATGGCGGAATATCAGAAAATGATCGTCATCTGCGCGATCGCTGCGACTTTATATTTTGGCGGCTTCCTTGGCCCCTTCGTGGATAAATATCCGCTGCTGGGTCCGGTGTATTTGTTCATCAAGGTTGTAGTGCTGCTTTTCGCCATGATCTGGGTGCGCGCCACCTGGCCGCGCATCCGTTATGACCGTTTGATGTCATTTGGCTGGAAGATCATGCTGCCATTATCCCTGGCGATCATCTTCATCACTGCAACAGGAATTGTATTGCAGGATGTGTTCAATAATGATCTATATTTCTGGGCGATCCCGGTCGTTTCGACCTTGGCTGGCCTGTTTACTGTTGCAATCGTGTATCGTGAGTTGAGGAGAAAAGCTTATGAGCGTGCTTGATCCGGTTGTTGAACTGATCCGGGGTCTGATCACCTCGGGCAAGATGATATTTGAAAAGCCTGTCACGTTCCAATATCCCGAGGAGAAACGGGAGGTGCGTCCGCGTTTTCGCGGCCGGCACGTATTGAAGCGCTACGATAACGGCCTCGAAAAATGTATCGGCTGTTCGCTCTGCGCCGCGGCCTGTCCGGCTGACGCGATCTTCGTGGAAGCCTCCGAGAATACGGATGAAAAACGCTTCTCGCCCGGGGAGCGGTATGCCTCCACCTACGAGATCAATATGCTGCGCTGTATCTATTGCGGCTACTGCGAAGATGCCTGCCCCACCGAGGCGATCGTGCTCGGCGATAATTACGAACTCTCCTTCTTCGACCGCCGTTCCGCGATCTATACCAAGGAAACGCTGCTGGAACCTGTCCGCACGGAGAATATGCTGACCCCGCAAAAAGTGGAGCCCAAGGTGTACACGCGCTCAGTGCCAGAGATGAAAGATCCACAAGACTGAAGTCTTAGATCGCAAATGGATTGCTTATGACCCTTGACCTCGCCCTCTTCCTCGTGCTTGCCCTGGTTGCCATTGCCACCGCGCTCGGTTTGTTAATGAGTCGCAACGCCGTCTATTCGGCATTATTCCTGGTTTTGAACTTCGTTACTGTGGCGGTGTTCTATCTGTTGTTGGGTGCGCCCTTCATTGCCATGGCGCAGGTCACGGTCTATGCTGGCGCGATCATGGTATTGTTCCTGTTCGTGATCATGCTGCTGGGTGCAGATGCACTTCCGAAGACGGATGTGTTGCCCTGGCAGAAACCCCTGGCAATTTTCATGGCCGTTATACTTGCTGGCGAAGCGGCATTCCTTTTGATTACAAAAGCGCGACCCGCGGGTGATATCCTGCAACCGGAAGCCGCCATCAATTCCATGGATAACCTCCGTCAGTTGGGTATGGCGCTGTTCAGTGATTATCTTCTGCCCTTTGAAGTGACCTCCATTTTGCTGCTGGTCGCCATGGTCGGGGCGATCGTTCTGACCCATAAAGAGAAAGGGGCGCAAAAGTAATGGTCCCCATTAATTATTACATTATTCTTTCAGCGATCCTGTTCACCATCGGTGTGACCGGTGTGCTGATTCGCCGCAATGCGCTCATCATTTTCATGTCCATCGAGTTGATGTTGAACGCCGCAAACCTCGCCATCGTCGCTTTCAGCAGCGCCATCCAAAGCTTCAGCGGTCAGATCTTCGTGTTCTTCGTGATCGCGGTCGCCGCCGCGGAAGTTGCCGTGGGGCTGGCTTTGATCGTGGAGATCTTCAAGTCCAAGCGCAGTATTGATGTGGACCAGATGAATAGTTTGAAGGGATAAAAAGATCGATGGTCGAGTAGGGCGGCGCCTGTTCCGCCGGTATCGAGACCATCATATTGCAAGTGAAAGTATTCTTGAAAAGAGGTGTTCTAGATACGCCTTCGGCGACTCGACCACCGATGGAAACATGAAATTATGCACTTAAGCGAAGCAGTAAACACAGGATTTTTATTTCTAGCCCCGTGGCTGGTGTTCGCGCCGATCCTTGGCTTGTTGATCAATCTCATCCTTGGGGATTGGTTTGCAAAACAGGCCTGGGGTGAAACTGCCATTGGTGCGGTTGCGAGTCTGGCATCGGGCGCGGCATTCGTGGTCTCCGCGTTGTTGGCATATTCTGTTTCCCAAGCGGAAGGTGAAATGCTGCGTTGGCGACTCGCCGAGTGGATCCATATCGGCAACCTCAGCCTCGACTGGACCTTCCGCGTTGACTCGTTATCCACCACGATGATGCTGGTTGTCTCGGGAGTGGGGACGCTCATCCACATTTACGCCATCGGATACATGCACGAAGACGTCCGCTTCAAGAATGACGTGGGCCGCTTCCGCCGTTTCTTCGTTTTCCTCAACCTGTTCATCGCCGCCATGATGATCCTCGTCAGCGGCGACTCGTACTTGATGCTATTCGTCGGCTGGGAGGGTGTGGGCCTCTGCTCCTTCCTGCTGATCGGCTTCTGGTACGAGATGGATACGCTCGCGCGTCCCTCCTGGGCAAATTCGGATGCCGCGAAGAAAGCCTTTATCGCCAATCGTGTCGGTGATTTTGGTTTCCTCATCGCGGGCTTCATCATGTTCTGGGTATTTGGCAGTTTCCAATTCGATGAAGTCTTCAAACAAGTTCACGATATTGCGCCTGCAACGATCGTTGCTATTACACTCTTTATGTTGGTCGGTGTGGCAGGTAAATCCGCACAACTTCCGTTGTATGTATGGCTGCCGGACGCGATGGCAGGTCCAACACCTGTCTCGGCGTTGATCCATGCTGCGACCATGGTGACCGCGGGCGTGTATCTCGTTACACGTTCCGCGCCGTTGTATTCATCCGTGCCTGAAGCGCAGAATATTGTTGCGATGGTTGGAGCCGTCACAGCGCTCTTCGCCGCGACGATCGCCGCTGGTCAATATGACATCAAGAAGGTACTGGCTTATTCGACGATTTCACAACTTGGTTTCATGGTCGCGGCGGTGGGCATGGGTGCGTACGTGGCCGGGATGTTCCATCTCATCACGCATGCCTTCTTCAAGGCTTTGTTATTCCTCTCGGCTGGCTCGGTCATTCTCGGCATGGAACGCGGACATCACCACCTGGGGCATGGCCAGGCTCATCATCCGGGGAAACAAAAATTCAAAAAGGGGAAGCACGGTCAAAGCAAGGTTGAAACGCAGGCAGAACATCACGAAGATGAACATCATGAAGTCTTCGACCCCGGCGATATGCGCAATATGGGCGGGCTTCGCAAGACCATGCCGGTCACTTTCTGGCTCTATATGATCGGTACACTGGCGCTTGCAGGCATTGTTCCGTTTGCGGGCTTCTGGTCAAAGGATGAAATTCTGCTGGATGCCAGTCTGCATTTCCCGGTCGTGTATGGGTTGCTGACGGTCGCCGCGTTCCTCACCGCTTTTTATATGGGACGTCAGATCTGGATGGTTTTCTACGGTGAGGCACGTCACGAAGCCGCCGCACATGCGGAGGAAAGTCCCAGGGTAATCACAGTGCCGTTGATGGTTTTGGCGGCGCTTTCCTTGTTGGGCGGCGCGCTCAATCTGCCATTTGAAGGTTTTCATAATTTGGGTCATTGGCTGGGGCATACGCTTGGTGAAGTGGAAGGCTTGCCACTTAATTTGCAGGTGGCTGGCATCTCAACGGTTCTCGCTTTGTTGGCGATTTACTTCTCATGGCTCCTCTACGGACGCAATCCGCTCAAGGCTGGTCAACCCGACCCGTTGAAGAAGCCGCTCGGTCCGATCTTCACGGGCATGGAAAACAAATGGTTCGTTGATGAGATCTATCAAGCCCTCATTCTCACGCCTTATACAAAAATATCCTACTTCCTCGCGGATGTGATCGATTGGAAATTCTGGCATGACTTCGTGCACGAGATCGTTATCGCGGGGATGTATAACTGGGTCAGCAATATCGTTCTGAACGATTACGCCGATCAAAAAGGCATCGATGCCTTCGCAAACTGGTTGGGCACCGCCACACAATTTTTTTCAGCGACCCTCCGCAAGATCCAGAATGGATTCGTGCGTTCGTATGCTTTATCTGTATTATTGGGCGTTGTCCTTATTCTTGGATATTTGATTTTGAAGTAAAACCTTCCCTCACCTAACCCTCTCCTGCGGGAGAAGGGCTGGGGATGAGGGCAACGAGGATGGAACATGGAATTTATTTTGCAACCGCTAACTCTGCTGACATTCTTCCCGCTGCTGGGCGTGTTGGTCTTATTCTTCATTCCCAGTGATAACAAGAATGCGCTGCGTTGGACAACGCTCGCCACAACGTTGATCACATTCGTCATTTCACTTTGGATATTGATGGCGAAGTTCGACGCTGCGGATCCAAACCTGCAACTGGTCGCCAAATACAACTGGATCACCGTCGCTGGCTGGAACATCCAATATCATCTCGGTGTGGACGGCTTGAGCATCCTGCTTGTTTTGCTCACCACGTTCCTCACACCGATCTCCATCCTCTCCACATGGACTGCCGTTGAAGACCGCGTCAAGGATTTCATGGTCTTCTTCCTGTTGCTGGAAGTGGGCATGACCGGCGTCTTCCTCGCGCAGGATTTGTTCCTGTTCTACATCTTCTGGGAATTTACGCTCGTGCCGATGTATTTCCTGATCGGCATCTGGGGCGGACCGCGCCGCATCTACGCCGCCGTGAAGTTCTTCCTGTACACGATGGCTGGTTCCATTTTGATGCTGCTTGCCATTCTGTGGCTCGGCATCTATGGACAGACTTTTTCAGTGCCCGATCTGATCGCACAACACAATATTCCTGTGAACGTTCAAGGGTGGCTTTTCCTGGCATTCACTGCCGCCTTTGCCATCAAAGTCCCGATGTGGCCTCTGCATTCGTGGCTGCCCGATGCCCACGTGGAAGCGCCAACCGCTGGCTCTGTTATTTTGGCGGGCGTTTTGCTAAAAATGGGTACGTATGGTTTCCTGCGTTTCAATCTGGCGCTGTTCCCTGAAGCCGCGGTCAAAGCGGCCCCGTGGATCGCCCTCTTTGCGACCATCGGTATCATCTATGGCGCGGCAGTTTCTTATGCACAATCGGATGTCAAGAAACTGGTTGCGTATTCCTCGGTAAGTCACCTGGGCTTTGTAATGCTCGGTTTGTTCGCCATGAATGAACAGGGTATCGCAGGCGCCATTTTGCAAATGATCAATCACGGTCTTAGCACAGGCGCCTTGTTCCTGCTCGTTGGTATGATCTACGAACAGACTCACACGCGTGAAATAAAAGTCTATGGCGGCTTATGGAAGATCACTCCGATCTTCGGCTCGATCATGCTCATCGTCTCGCTCTCCTCGATGGGTCTTCCTGGTCTCAACGGCTTCGTGGGTGAGTTCACTATCTTGCTCGGCGCCTTCGGTTCACAAGCCATTGGCAGCGCCTGGTACGCGGCGATCTCTGCGCTCGGTGTCATTATGGCGGCTGTCTATATTCTCTATATGTTCCAGAAGATGTTCCT
>Ga0105249_10004871_pt1 | contig 11583 bp, 12 predicted proteins | sample KBSS44metaG_FD_81522 | JGI IMG/M metagenome (GOLD analysis project Ga0105249, IMG submission 81522) | Switchgrass rhizosphere microbial communities from Kellogg Biological Station, Michigan, USA - KBS S4-4 metaG | ecosystem: Host-associated > Plants > Roots > Rhizosphere > Soil | place... | reverse complement strand
GTGCCGTCGTCGCCGACGCGCAGTCCGTAGCGCATCGCGTCGAATCGGGCCAGGTTCGACGACACCTCCGACGGCAGGATCAGGTAGTACGCGGGCAGCGAGTAGTCGAAGTGCGGGCAGTCCACCTCGCTGACCTCGGCGCCCAGCTTGGTCAACAGCTCGACGGCGGAATTGAACGACTCCAGCACTCCGGGCTGGTAACCGTCGCCGCGCAACTGCTTGACCACACCGATCCGCACGCCCTTGAGGTCGCCGTCCGCACCTTCGCGGGCGGCGGCGACGACGTCGGGTACCTCGGCCTCGACCGACGTCGAGTCCTTCGCGTCGTGCCCGGCGATGACCTCGTGCAACAGCGCCGTGTCGAGCACCGTGCGAGCACATGGGCCGCCCTGGTCCAGCGACGACGCGCACGCGATCAGCCCATACCGCGACACCGTGCCGTAGGTGGGCTTCACGCCGACCGTCGCTGTCAGCGCGGCCGGTTGGCGAATCGACCCGCCCGTGTCCGATCCGATGGCCAGCGGCGCCTGGAATGCCGCCAACGCAGCGGCGCTGCCGCCGCCCGAGCCGCCGGGCACCCTGTCGACGTCCCACGGGTTGCGGGTCGGTCCGTACGCGGAATTCTCGGTGGACGAGCCCATCGCGAACTCGTCCATGTTCGTCTTGCCGAGGATGGGGACGCCGGCCGCGCGCAACCGTGCGGTGACGGTGGCGTCGTACGGCGACGTCCAGCCCTCGAGGATCTTCGAGCCGCAGGTAGTCGGCATGTCGGTGGTGGTGAAGACGTCCTTCAAAGCCAGCGGGACCCCGGCCAGCGGCGACGGCAGCGACTCGCCTGCGGCGACGGCTTTGTCGACGGCGGCCGCCGACGCCAGTGCCTGCTCCTGCGCCACATGCAGAAACGCGTGGTATTTCTCGTCGGTCTGGGCGATCTGGTCAAGGCACGCACGCGTCGCCTCGACCGACGACACCTCCTTGGCCGCGATCTTGGCACCCAGCGTTGCGGCGTCGAGGCGGATCAAGTCGGTCATTCCGCCTCCCCCAGAATCCGCGGCACCGCGAAGCGACCCTCGGCCGACTTCGGCGCCTCGGCAAGCGCCTGCTCCTGGGTCAGGCACGGCTCGACGACGTCGGAGCGGAACACGTTGACGTCCTTGAGCGGATTGCCGGTGGGTTCGACGCCGGTGACGTCAACGGCCTGGATCTGGCTGACGTGGCCGAGGATGGCGTCCAGCTGACCGGCGTAGCTGTCGAGCTCGTCATCGGTCAGCGCCAGGCGCGCGAGGCGCGCCAGGTGGGCAACCTCATCTCGGGAGATCTGGGACACGACAGGCAAGCCTAGTCACCGTCGCGGCCGCGCCTGCGGGCGCTGTGGCCGGAATGCTGACCTGCTGGCGCTGTGAAACAGTGTGCGCGTGCCTTCGTATCTGCTGCGGGTCCAGCTCGAGGATCGACCAGGCAGCCTCGGCTCACTGGCCGTCGCGCTCGGTTCGGTGGGCGCCGACATCCTGTCCCTCGACGTCGTCGAACGCGCCGCGGGCTATGCGATCGACGATCTGGTCGTCGAACTGCCCGCAGGTGCGATGCCCGACATGCTGATCACCGCCGCCGAAAACCTCAAGGGCGTGTACGTCGACGCCATCCGCCCGCATACCGGCCTGCTCGAGGCGCACCGCGAGCTGGAACTCATCGACCACGTCGCGGCTGCGGACGGCAAGCAAAAGAGGTTGCAGGTCCTGGTCGACGAAGCCCCGCGGGTGCTGCGCGTCGGGTGGTGCACGGTGATCGAGCTCACCGAATCGGGTCCCAAGCGCGTCGTCGGCAGCCCCGGCGCTCCCGAGACCCAGGCTGCCGAGACACCGTGGCTTCCGCTCGACCATGCGAAGGCGCTCGACGACGAGTGGGTGCCTCAGCTGTGGCGCGACATGGACACCACGCTCGCGGCCGCGCCATTGGGTGACCATCGGACCGCGGTGGTACTGGGACGTCCGGGGGGCCCGCAGTTCCGTCCATCGGAGGTGGCCCGGCTCGGCTATCTGGCCGGAATCATCGCGACGATTCTTCGCTGACGCGTCTCAGCCGCCTGCGGGCACCGGATAACGGTCGTTGACATCGGCATTGGAGTCCTTGCGCGCGCAATGCGCGCAGCAAAAGATCGCGTCGGGCGTCTCAATGCCGTGGCCCAGAATCCGGCAGCCGCAGTGCGAACACTCCGGGGCCAGTTGCACCGCCGCGCATTCGACGCTATCGAACGTCGCGGTGCGGCCGTCGTGAAACGTCACGGTGAACGATTTGTCGTAGTGATTGCCGCAGGTATCGCATGTCGCCATAGGCCGCGGGTTCCCGGTCGATGCCGCACACAAACTCAGACGCCGTCGCCCGGCAACAGCGGTCAATGCTCGGGCGAATTCGAACCTGCTCGACCAACATCCGACTTGTCGAAGAATCTTCGCAACAACTCGCGAGCCTCGTCCTGGTCGACACAGGTATACGAATTCCAGCCCTCTATACGCAGCTGATCGTCCAGTGGCTTGCCGATGACCTCGAGAATCGTTTCTTTCGCAGATCGCACGGCGCGTTGGGAGTTACGCAGGATTTGGCGAGCCAGCAGCTCGGCCTCCTCGACCAGCGCCTCATGTCGAACGACCTTCGTAACGATGTTGCATTGCAGCGCCCGATGCGCATCGATCGGTTCGGCGGTGAGAACCAACTGCATCGCCACACCGACACCGCAGATGTTGACCAGACGAGTGATGCCACCGTCGCCGTGATGGAAGCCGCGCCGCGCCTCGAACGATCCGAACATGGCGCGATCCGAAGCCACGCGCAGATCACATGCCAGCGCGAGCTCGAGGCCGCCGGCCAGTGCCCACCCATTCACCGCGGCGATCGTCGGTTTGGTGATGCGGTGCAGGCCGCGGGTGAGACCGCCGAACCCCAGGTCGACGATTTCCCGAACCCGGCTCGGTGGGGCGTCGACATAATTTTTGGGAACGTAGGTAGCGAGGTCTGCGCCCGCGCAGAACGCGTCGCCTACACCGGTGAGGATCGCAACATCGGCCTGGTCGTCGTCGCGGAAGTTGGCCCAAAGACGACACATTTCCTCGTGCATCTCCGGCGTGAGCGCATTTTTCGCCTCCGGCCGGTTCAGCGTGATGTAGGCGATTCTGTCTCGACGCTCGTAGCCGACCTCGATCATCAGTCAATCCTGCGCCGAGTCAGACGCCGTCGGGCCCCTTCTCCAACAGCCGGCGGAAGCCGTCCTCGTCGAGGATCGGCACCCCGAGTTCGACGGCCTTGTCGTACTTCGACCCCGGTGAATCGCCGGCCACCACATAGGCGGTCTTCTTCGACACCGAACTGGCTGCCTTTCCGCCCCGCGCGACGATGGCCTCCTTCGCGTCGTCGCGGGAGAACGCCGTCAGCGATCCGGTGACCACGATCGACAGGCCCTCCAGCGTGCGTTCGACGCTGCTGTCGCGTTCGTCGGCCATCCGGACGCCTGCGGAGCGCCACTTGTCGATGATCGCGCGGTGCCAGTCGACGGTGAACCATTCGACAACGGCGGCCGCGATGGTCGGGCCAACGCCTTCGACCACGGCGAGCTCGTCCTCCGAGGCCGCCATCACCGCCTCGAGGCTGCCGTATTCGGTCGCGAGCGCGCGCGCAGCCGTCGGGCCGACGTGCCGGATCGACAGTGCGACGAGCACCCGCCACAGCGGACGCGACTTCGCCTCGTGCAGGTTCACCAGCAGCCGCGCTCCGTTGGCCGACAGGTTGCCGTCCTTGGTCTTGAACAGCTCGGTGCGCAACAGGTCACTGCTGCCGAGGGTGAACAGGTCGCCCTCGTCGGTGATGACGCCGGACGTCAGAAGCGCGGTCGCCGCTTCGTAGCCGAGGCCCTCGATGTCGAACGCGCCGCGGCCCGCGACGTGAAACACCCGTTCCCGCAACTGCGCCGGGCACGACCGGGTGTTCGGGCAGCGGATATCGGCGTCACCCTCCTTGGCCGGCGCCAACTTGGTGCCGCACTCGGGACAGGTTGTGGGCATGACGAATTCGCGTTCGCTGCCGTCGCGCAGATCCACAACGGGACCCAGCACCTCGGGGATCACGTCGCCGGCCTTGCGGATCACCACGGTGTCGCCGATCAACACACCCTTGCGCTTGACCTCAGACGCGTTGTGCAGGGTGGCCTGGCTGACCGTCGAGCCGGCCACCTTGACCGGCTCCATGAACGCGAACGGTGTGACGCGGCCGGTCCGCCCGACGTTGACCTTGATGTCGAGCAGCTTGGTGGTGGCCTCTTCGGGCGGGTACTTGTAGGCGATCGCCCACCGCGGTGCCCGCGAGGTCGAGCCGAGCCTGCGCTGCAGTGCGATCTCGTCGACTTTCACCACCACACCGTCGATTTCGTGTTCGACGTCGTGCCGGTGTTCGCCCCAGTACGCGATGTGCTCAGTGACCGCGTCGATGCCCTGCACACGGGCGGTGTGCTCCGAAACCGGCAGCCCCCACGCCGCCAGCGCGCGGTAGGCGTCGTGCAGCGTCTTGGGCCTGAACCCTTCGGCGTGGCCGAGGCCGTGGCAGATCATCCGCAGCTTGCGCCGGGCGGTGACGGCTGGGTTCTTCTGGCGCAGTGAGCCCGCGGCGCTGTTGCGCGGATTCGCGAACGGCGGCTTGCCCTCCGCGACCAGGCCGGCGTTGAGGTCTTCGAAGTCGGCGACCCGGAAGAAGACCTCGCCGCGCACCTCGAGCACGCTCGGCACCGGAAATTCCTTGGAGCCCTTGAGTTTCTCGGGCACGTCGTCGATGGTGCGGGCATTGAGCGTGACATCTTCTCCGGTGCGGCCATCACCCCGGGTGGCGGCGCGCTCTAGCCGACCGTCGCGGTACACCAGCGCCAGCGCTACCCCGTCGATCTTCAGCTCGCAGAGGTAGTGCGCCTTCTCGCCGATTTCGCTTTTGGTCCGCGCGGCCCAGGCAGCCAGTTCGTCGGGCGAGAAGACGTTGTCCAGGGACAGCATCCGTTCCAGGTGCTCGGCCTGAGTGAAGTCGGTGGCAAACCCGGCACCGCCGACGAGTTGTGTCGGTGAGTCGGGGGTGCGAAGTTCTGGATGCTTGTCCTCGAGGCCCTGCAGCTCGCGCAGCAGTGTGTCGAACTCCGCGTCGGAGATGATCGGCGCGTCGCGCACGTAGTACCGGAACTGATGCTCACGCACTTCGTCGGCGAGCTCTTGCCAGCGGCGGCGAAGATCGGCATCGGGGGCTTCGTCGGCCTGCTCGGCAAGCACGGTTTCCGGCTTCTTCGGACTCACTCTGGTGAGGCTATCCGAGCAGGCCGACACCCAAACGGCAGCGGCTACGCTGACTCCCATGCCGCACCCGATCATGTTCCGAGACGACGACCTCGGACTGGCCGAAGTGCGCAAGATCTGCATGGGCTTCCCGGGGGCATTCGAGAAGATCTCGTGGGGCAGGCCGGTGTTCTGCGCGCCGAAGATGTTCGTCATGTACGGCGGCAGCGCCAAGACCGCCGTCAAGGGCGAGTACCGCCAGTACCCCTACTCGATCCTGGTCAAGGTCGACGACAGCGACCGCAAGGCCCTCGAACAGGACACCCGCTTCTACTTCCCCGCATACATGGGCCCGTTCGGCTGGCTGGGCATGAACTTCAAGACACGAAAGAAAATCGACTGGGACGAGGTGCGCGAACTCGTTGATGCCTCGTTCCGGTTGATCGCGCCGAAGAAGCTCGTCAAACAGCTCGACGAAGTCTGAGGAGACGCAATGAGTTTCGCGAGTCCGTTTCCCGAAGTCGACATCCCGTCGACGAGCGTCTACGACTTCCTCTTCGGTGACATCGCCGAGGCTGACCTCGACCGGGTCGCGCTCGTCGACGCCAAGTCGGGCCGCGAGACCACCTACCGCGAGATGATCGGGCGCATCGACGCTTTCGCCGGCGCGCTGGCCGGCCGCGGCATCGGTGTCGGCGACGTCGTCGGTCTGCTGTCTCCGAACAGTTCGGGATTCGCGGTCGCCTTCCACGGCATCCTGCGGTCCGGCGCGACGGCCACCACCATCAACGCGCTGTTCACCGCCAAGGACATCGCCAAGCAGTTGACCGACTCGAAGGCCAGGATGCTTGTGACGGTCACCCCGCTGCTGGCGCAGGCCAAAGAGGCGGCGGCCGCGGTGGGTTTAGCCGACGCCGATCTGGTGGTGCTCGACGGCGAGGGTCAGGACGCGACGGGCCATCCGAACGGCGCCGACCTGATGGCGAAGGGACTGCCCGCACCGGAGGTGAGCTTCGCGCCGTCGTCACATCTGGCGGCGCTGCCCTACAGCTCCGGAACCACAGGCAACCCCAAGGGCGTGATGCTGACGCACCGAAACCTGGTGGCCAACGTCGCGCAGATCAGGCCGCTGCACGGCATGGTTCCCGAAGACGCGGTCCTTGCGGTGTTGCCGTTCTTTCACATCTACGGAATGACGGTGCTGCTCAACGCCGCCCTGCATGCGCGGGCGCGGCTGGTGGTGATGCCGAGCTTCGACCTCGGCGAGTTCCTCGGCAACATCGCCAACCACAGGTGCACGATCGCGTTCATCGCGCCGCCGGTGGCCGTCGCACTGGCCAAACATCCGCTGATCGACGAGTACGACCTGTCATCGCTGAACGTCGTGATGTCCGGCGCCGCTCCGCTGGACGCCGACCTCGGCCATGCTGTCGCCAAGCGGTTGGGGTGTCGGGTGGTGCAGGGCTACGGGATGAGCGAGCTGAGCCCCGTCAGTCACATCACTCCGTTCGACGGTGGCGAGCAGAACATGGGCACGGTCGCCCCATTGAGCTCCGTCGGCTGGACGGTGTCCAACGCGGCGTCCAAACTGATCCACCCAGAGACCGGTGACGAAATCGAGCCTCCCGCTGAGGGTCTCAGCGAGACTGGCGAGCTGTGGTTCAAGGGGCCCAACGTGATGACCGGCTACCTCGGCAACGATCAGGCCACCCGGGAGACCATCGACGACGAAGGCTGGTTGCACACAGGCGATTTGGCGCAGGTTGACGCCTGCGGCTGTGTGTACATCGTCGACCGGCTCAAGGAGCTGATCAAGTACAAGGGCTATCAGGTGCCGCCCGCCGAACTCGAGGCCGTGCTGCTCTCACACCCCGCCATCGCCGACGCGGCGGTCATCGGGGTCAACGATGCCGAAGGTGAAGAAGTGCCAAAGGCGTTCGTGGTCAAGCAATCTGGCGCCGAGCTGACCGAGGACGAGGTCATGGACTTCGTCGCCGGTCAGGTCGCCCCGTACAAGAAGGTGCGGCAGGTCGCGTTCATTGACGCGATCCCGAAGTCCGCCTCGGGAAAGATCCTGCGCAAGGATCTACGGGTGGTCTAGGACGGATCCGAAGTGCGCTTCCGCATCAGCGCCACAAGCTCGTCGCGGCTGGAGGTCCCCGTCTTTCCCATCGCCCGGTACATGTGACCCTCAATGGTCCGGACGGAAAGGCTCAGTCGAGCGGCGACGGCGCGGTTGGACAACCCCTCTCCGATCAGCGCGACAATCTCTCGCTCTCGATCCGAGAGCGGTAATCGCTCCGTGGACCTCCGAAGCGCCGGTGTGACCGCGCCGCCGCATCTTTCGGCGAGCATGGCCGCGCGTGCCGAGCAACCATATGCCGACCCACCCTTGCCATCGCGGCGATGGGCGACGGCAGCGCGGGCGGCCGCGTCGATGGCGGCTATCACGCTGCGGCTGCCGCCAGCGCATCGCGCGCGACCCTGCTCTTCCCTACACCGGCAGCCCCCGACACCACGATCCCGGCCAGATCCGCGCCAGACAGCGCCGCATCGATGATCCGCATCTCTTCGGAGGGGCCCGTCAACGGCCACGCAAAGCGCACGAGTCGAGCGTAAAGCGCCGCGATTGTTGCGCAGGAACCGCCGGCTACGGGTGGCGGCCTAGCTCCGCGGCGGCATGCGCGCCCCGTGCTTGCCGGTAGCCGAGGATGGCACCGGCCGCGGGTATCAGCAGCAGTCCGGCGACGCCCCATAGCGGATCAGCCACCCCCGCCGTCGGCGCGACCAACTGCTGGACGACTCCGGGATGGGGATTGACGGGAGTCACTACCGGCGGATTCAGCGGCACAGTGATGACTTGCGGCGGCGGTGGTGGCGGCGCCGGTTCCGGCGCATTCCAGCCCCACTGCGGCCCGGTTTCGTGGTCCTGGACTCCTGGGGCCCGCCCGTCGCCGAACGTGACCTTCGGCGCCCGGCTCTGTCCCGGCGGGTCTGGGCTGTAGTCGTTGCTGGGTCGCTCGTCGGACGTGCCGGATTCTCGCCCAGATCCGACTCTGCTCGACGGACGGCTGTCGGTGCTGGGCTCAGTGCGGTTGATGGTGTCGCTGTAATCCGACCCGCTCCGCGAACCTCCACCGCTCCTGTTGTTGTCGGAGCGGCCAGAGTGCCCGCCACTCGGGTCGGCGACCGCGACGGCCGCACTGGGCCCACCGACCAAGAGGCACGCAGCCACGACACCAACACCTGCCGCGATGCGGAGGCTCGGTGGGACCACGGTTCCTCTCCTGGGAATGGCAAAGATGTGCAGGGGCGTGCGGATTGCATTCTTGCATGGGCATGCCGCGTCGAGCCATAGCTTCCCAGAATGCATGCAAATTTACGTTAGCCGTGCTATTCGTCTTCGACGTAGGCACGCAAGCGGTCGATCGCGTTGTCCCAGCGCTTCGATAGTGCGGTGAGGTAGTCACTCGCATCGCTGAGCGGTTTGGGTTCGATCCGCCAGATGCGTTCCCTGCCGTGGCGTTTACTGCTCACCAGGCCCACCGCCTCCAGCAACAACAGATGCTTTGTCGCCGCTTGCCTGCTGACCGATACCACCTGCGTCACTTGCGCAGTCGAGCACGGGCCGCCGTCGCACAATCGCGTGACGATGCGCAAACGATTCGGATCGCCGAGCGCATCAAACAGCGGCGCCTTGGCAACGACGGCGGCAGACGTGCTCACACAGTCTCGCTGAGCGCCAAATACTTGCTGACGAGTTCGGTCTGCTTGGCCCAGCCTTCGCTGTTGGCTTCGAAAGCCGACGCCCGACGCTCGGCCGGAATCTTGTCGAAGCCGGATTCGACGATGCGCAGCAACACGCCGCCGTCGGTCTCAGCGAGTGTGAACTCCACCAACGTGGTCGGTTCCTGCGAGTAGTCAACGCCGGACTCCACCCCGTAGGGATGCCAGCGGAACGCCAGCCGCCGTTGCGGCTCGATCGCGACGATGTGCCAGGTGTCGGACTTGCCCGCGTGGGGTTCCTGCATGCGCGCGACGTCCTCGTCGACCGTCGTCGGGGTGATCACCCCGGTGACCGATGTGCCTTCGACGAACGGGCCGTCGAAACGGACTCCGAACCACTGTCCGAACTCGTCGGCGTTGCTGATCGCCTGCCACACCCGGGCGAGCGGCGCCCGAAGGACAACTTCCTTTTCGATTCGATCCGTATTCATGTGCAACCTCCTGGTTGCCTATCAGGGTAGCGCCGAGTGAGTTCAAGCGCAACCTTTTGGTTGCGTTATTAGATAGCGTCCGGATCCTCGGCAAACGCGTCGGCGGCCTTCTGCGCCAGCTCGACGGCCGTGCGAGCCCATTGCGGTGTGGCGCCTGCCAGTCCGCACGCGGGCGTGATGCCGATGCGCTCGCGCAGCACGGAACGAGCGAATCCGAGGCGGTCGGTGACGGCCGCCGCGGCCTTGGCGATTTCTTCCGCCGACGGCCGCGTCGTGGGCGCGGTCGATGCAACGACACCGAGCATCACCGTGCGGCCGGAGTCGACGAAATCTCCTACCCCATCAAGGTCGGCGGCACTCAGAGTGGCGGCGTCCACCGACACCGCATGAATGGCGCTGCGCTGCAATGCTTTCCACGGCAAGCCAGCTGCACAGCTGTGCAGCACTACCTCACCGCCGATGCGAGCAACGCAGTCGTCGAGCAGTCCCATCGCCACCGATTCATCGACCGGGTGCACCGGCGTCAGGCTGGTCACGCCGGTCAGCCTGCCCTCCAGTGCGGCGGGCAGCGACGGCTCGTCGAATTGGACCACCACCGGTGTTTCGAGGCGCCTTTCGAGGTGTGCGCGGTGCACGGCCATCCCCTCGGCCAACGAGCCGGCAAGGTCTCGCACCGCGCCCGCGTCGGTGATCGCGCGATGCCCGCCGGATAGCTCGAGTGCAGCGGCGAGCGTGATGGGCCCTGGCGCCTGCACCTTCACGGTGCGGGACCCGCCGCGCAGGCCCGCCTTCTCCCACGCCTCTTCCAGCGCGTCGATGTCCTCGTCGAGCAGGCTGGCCGCCCGGCGTACGGCAGAACTGCGGCCGTTGGCGATGCGGTAGCCGCGGGGCACGGTGTCGATGCCGATGTCAACCAGCAGCGCGCCCGCCCGGCCGATCATGTCGGCGCCGATCCCGCGGGCGGGCAGTTCGACCAGATGGGGCAGCGTATGCAGTTCGCCGATGACGATCTCGGCGGCTTCGCGCGGCGACGACCCCGGCCACGACCCGATGCCGGTCGCTGCGGCGAAAACATTCACTCGTTGAACAGTATTCGATCCGGCTAGCCTGACGGGCATGCGCGTATCGGCCAGACCGCTGGCGGTCTGCTGTGCTGCGGCGCTGGTGGCGGCCGGCTGCGCGCAGACGGTGGGTGGCCGCGCACTGCGGGCGGAGCCCGGCGTCGACGACGATTCGCTGTCACCGGTTGATGTCGAGACGCTGATGCTGGACCAGTCGCAGATGCGAGCCATCACCGGGGCCGGCGACGATCTGACGATCATCCCGAGCATGGACGGCAAGTCACCCGTCGACATCGATCAGCTCGCGAAAACCACTCCCCCGCAATGCCAATGGGTCTTCGAAGAGACGCAGACCTTCGGTCCGGATGTCGAGGAGTTTCACAAGACGACGTTTCAGAACCCGCCCCGCGGCGGGCTCATCTCCGAGGGCGCGGCGGCCTATCGCGATCCCGCGACCGCCCGGCGCGCCTTCGAGAGCTTGGTTGCGCTCGTCGACGGCTGCGCCGCGACGCCGTTGGGCGCGCTGTTCGTCGGCGATTGGAACGCGTCACTGGACTCGCTGCAGATGCGCCCCGGCAACGGCTGTGGCCGCGACTACCGGGTGAAGAACGTCGTCCTGGCCGAGGTAACGGCGTGCGCGTTCCCTGGTTCAGTGCCCGACATCGTCTTGACGAACATCCTCGCGAAGGTGCCGGGGTGATCGCCGAAATAGGATTCCCGGTCGTGAAATCGCGGGTCGAGCAGCCCGGAATTCTGTTTCGGCGAGAACTAGCGCGTGATCGTCGCGCTGGCGACGACCTCGTCGCCGTCGGGATCGCGGCGGTAGAGCACCATCGTCTGCCCCGGCGCCACCCCGCGCAGCGGGGCGCGCAGGTCGACCACCAGCCGCCCGTCGCGCACTTCGGCGACGCCTTCGGCAACGCCGCCGTGGGCACGGACTTGCACGTCGCATTCCAGCGGGCCGGCCAGCGCGACGCCGGATGTGAACACGGGCCGCTCGCCGGTCAG
>Ga0105249_10004870_pt1 | contig 11583 bp, 12 predicted proteins | sample KBSS44metaG_FD_81522 | JGI IMG/M metagenome (GOLD analysis project Ga0105249, IMG submission 81522) | Switchgrass rhizosphere microbial communities from Kellogg Biological Station, Michigan, USA - KBS S4-4 metaG | ecosystem: Host-associated > Plants > Roots > Rhizosphere > Soil | place... | reverse complement strand
TAAGCCCCATGGTGAAGAGGGGCTTTTGAATTTCTCAAATTGCTCAGTAGCGAACCAAGAGTTGAAGAGTGCGACGCAACGAAAGCAAAATGGATAAACAAAAGCTGGGCAAAACACCATACTGAACTCATATGTTAAATTCTTAATCGACATGCCTTATTTATTTACATCTGAAAGCGTATCCGAAGGACACCCGGATAAAGTGGCTGACCAGATCAGCGACGCATTAATTGATAATTTTCTTGCTTACGATCCGCAAAGCAAAGTAGCTTGCGAAACACTGGTTACCACCGGCCAGGTAGTGTTAGCCGGCGAAGTAAAATCAAACAGCTATCTCGATGTTCAAGATATTGCCCGGGATGTAATCCGCAGTATTGGCTATACAAAATCGGAGTATATGTTTGAAGCAAATAGCTGTGGTATTCTTTCTGCCATTCATGAGCAAAGTGCAGATATTAATCGTGGTGTTGACAGGGGTGTAAAGAATTTAAGTTTTGATGCAAAAGCAAATGCACAGGGTGCCGGTGACCAGGGAATGATGTTTGGTTATGCTACTCGTGAAACCGACAATTATATGCCGTTGCCATTGGATCTTGCGCATAAGATTTTACAGGAGCTTTCAAAAACACGTCGTGCAGGAAAAGAATTGAAATATCTGCGCCCTGATGCAAAAAGCCAGGTAACGATCGAGTACGATGATAATAATAATCCAATTCGTATCGATACAATTGTTGTTTCTACGCAACATGATGATTTTGATTCTGACAAGAAAATGCTCGACAAGATCCGTGAAGATGTGATCAACATTGTTATTCCAAGAGTCAAGAAACAATGTAAGTCTTCGATCCAAAAATTATTCAATGATAAGATTACTTATCATATTAATCCCACGGGAAAATTTGTGATCGGTGGACCGCATGGAGATACAGGATTGACTGGCCGGAAGATCATTGTTGATACTTACGGCGGGAAAGGTGCACATGGCGGAGGAGCATTTAGTGGAAAAGACCCCAGCAAGGTTGACCGCAGTGCTGCGTATGCTACACGTCATATTGCAAAGAATTTAGTGGCAGCCGGTGTTTGCGATGAGGTGCTGGTCCAGGTTTCTTATGCAATCGGTGTTGCAAAACCTTGCGGGTTATTTATCGATACTTATGACACTGCAAAGGTTGATATGACCGACGGCGAGATAGCAAGAAAAGTTGAAAAGATATTTGATATGCGTCCTTATGCAATCGAGCAGCGTTTGAAATTGCGTAACCCTATTTATGCGGAAACAGCTGCATATGGTCATATGGGGCGTGAACCAAAAGTGGTGACCAAAGTTTTCAATAAAGGAAAAGACAATGAAAAGAAAATGGAGGTTGAACTATTTACCTGGGAGAAACTTGATATGGTAAACGAAGTGAAGAAAGCATTTGGAATATAATCACTCAGAAAATTAATAAATGAACCTGTAAGTTTAAAATGCTTGCAGGTTTTTTTTGCTAAGAGATAAAGAGAGTATGAGATAAAGTATAGTTTGAATATGATCATTTATCTCTTTTATTAAGCTGGTTGAAAATCCAAGCCCTTTCGATTTAACTCCTTAACTCTTTTTCTCCTTTACTCACTTAGCCCTATTTTTGAAAGGTGAAAAATTTCAGACATCAACAACGCCCCAAAAAGAGTTCATTAGTTATTGGAAGAAAAGCCGTGATAGATGCCCTGCAAAATGGTATGCAGCTCGACAAGATCTACCTTGATACGAAGGTGATCGGTGACGAAATATTGCAAATAAAAAAACTTGCCTCGCAAAATGCAGTTCCTATCAGTTATGTTCCGGTAGCCAAGCTAAATGGGTTTAATGTCACCGATCATGAAGGCATCATTGCACAGATCGCAAAAGTTCAATACCAAAATTTACAGGATACCATTTCTTTTATTACAGAAAACGGAGAAGTTCCTTTGTTTTTAATTCTTGATGGCATCACTGATATTAGAAATATTGGTGGTATTGCAAGAACCGCTTATTCCACAGGAGTTCATGCCATAATAATCCCAGACAAAGGAGTAGGAGCATTGAATGAAGATGCTATGCTGACTTCTGCAGGTGCCTTGGAAAAAATCTCGATCTGTCGCGTGAATAGTTTAATGAAAGCCGTTGATGAACTTCATTTGAATGGGATAAAAGTTTATGCAACAGAAATGAAAGCAACAAAAAATTTTGATGAATGTGATTTTAATGAGCCTTGTGCTATCGTAATGGGCAGTGAAGAAAAAGGGATTTATCCTGCCTTATTAAAAATTTGTGATGAAAAAATAAAAATACCGATGGCAGGTGGATTTGAATCATTTAATGTTTCTGTGGCCACCGGCATTATACTATATGAGGCAATGAAGCAGCGGTTAGATTTGTAATAGTTAAGATTTAACAATGGTATCTTTTTTTATAACCTTTGTTGACTGGTACATTACACGATAAAAGTCTTTTGACCTGATGTTTTCTTTTATTTCGTCCGGGGACAAATAAAATTTTTCCATATATTTTTTATAATGTGGTGTTGCATTGGAGTGGTTGATTATGTAATCAGTTCCTTCAAACAAAGCATAACCAAGATCATGTTGTATTACAATATTATCGGTAAATCTTTCCATGCGCCGTCGATAGTCGGGAAAAGCATACTTTATTCCCAAGAATAAAACACCAGCCGAAGTTTTATGAGTATAATGAACGACATGCCCAAGCTCATGGGCAATCCATCCCGTCAAAGAATTAAAACTTAATTCATTCCATTCAAGACCGGTTTCAGAAGAACCGGGCTCCTTAACAATAATTTGGTATTCACGTTGATTGCCAGACCTGAAAATCGACTTTGGCTTCGGTCTTGAAACCATTGTCGATATCGGTGACCCAAATTTGAAAATGATCTTTGTGTTTTTAAGTTCAGGATAGCAGGAGAGTGCCGTGAGACATTCCAGTTCAATCTCTTTTGGAAAAGTTTTGTTTACCCCGAATTCTTTTTTTAAATCATCAAGCTTGCAGCTAAATGAATCCTTTGATAAATATTCTGCAAATATTTCCTGGGAATGACTTGCCGTCGAAATAAGAAAAACAAAAAAAGCGATTGCAGGGTTTAAGACAAGCATCTTTTTCATAAAATATTTTTAAAGATTTGGAACGACATTCTTTTTTACCTGTGACATACAGTTCGTTTCAGAAATTTCATTATTGCCTTTATCCACGGAATTGCCCATTACTTTCAAAAACCGATAGTGAGAACGAATAGCATCTATAATACCGAGTTTGTTATACGGAATATCAAACTCCATCGCTTTCTTTTCTATGAGCACAGATATTTCGGGATATGTTGTATGTGGCAGTTTCGGATAAAGATGATGCGCTGCATGAGAATTAAATCCCCCAAGGAACCAATTATAAATTTTATTTGCCGGGGCATAATCAAGCGAGGTGGCCAGCTGATGTGTATAATAATCGCCGGGAAGGTTTCCATTTTCATCCGTTTGCGGAAATTGAGTTTCCATGCATAGATGCGTAGCTATAAGCACATGAATAAAAAAAAGTGAAAGACAAACATGCATCAGGATAAATGCTAACAATACATCGCCAAACTGATAGCCATAAATAGTTGGAATTACGATAATGAATACGATATAGGCTGCTTTCCAAAAAAATAGTAAAACGAATTCTTTAGCAGCATGTTTCTTATTTTGCAGGTTAGCAACTTTTTTCTTAAATAAATAAAAAAGATCTTTAAATAAGAACCAATGCAATGAATAAATACAATAAACAACAATGGCATAAATATGCTGGTAACGCTGATAGCTTTTTAAAGGATGCTGAGGCGAAAGCCTTAGAAATGGATTATTGTCGATATCAGCATCACAACCGTCTACATTTGGAAAAACATGATGCGACGCATTATGACGCAATTGCCATAAATAAGCGCTAGTGCCTTGTAAATTAAATGTAAGATGATACATCCAGTAATTAAGTTTTTTGTTTCTTGAAAAAGAACCATGACAAGCATCATGTGATACATTAAAAGCCAACAGTATGCCGAAAAGACCGATCAGAATATAATTTAGTGCAAAACTGAAAAATGATCGATGATCAATAAAATATAAGGATACATAGGCACTCCCAAACAGAAGTATATAGAATAAAGTTTTCATATACAATATCTTTCTTGCTTTTTGCAACAAGCCTTTTATTATCATCATTTCATGTACTTCCTTATTTAAAGATCTGAAAAATGGTGAAGATGATCCGTATTGAAATTTTATTTTTTCCATAAGTTCTATTTTAAAGGTTTTATTTAAAAAGATCTGCCTCCAGTCTTGATACGTTTTTACGTATATCTTTCTGTGTTGCTGGTTTTTCATTATATGACCGTCTTACCAGCGAAAGATTTCCATAACTATCCAGCGCGACAGAGTTTATAGGAGAAAATGTTTTGGCAGCAGCGTCATACTCATTCCATTTACCTATATTTTCCCAGGCTGGCCGATAACAGACATCACGAAATAATTTTCGTTTTGGATATCCAGCTACGGCAGCACCTTTGTCATTGAAAATTCCAGGTTTGGTCATCACCCAACTTTCGCTGCCATAAATCTTTGCCTGCGGAAAAAATTTTGCCATCGCCATCATCATGGAATCTCCATTCATGCGGGTAGTATCCCGGTAATCAACCGAAGAACGTTGATAAGTGGCGCCTCCATAGCAAGAACCAATCACAAGCCTTGTCTCGTTGGTAGAGTATTGTGTCAGCGTGTCGAATGAACTCGTGAATGATGAGTCCTTCAATTTTCTGAAATTGATCTCATCATGAACAATATAAAAAAGCGAATAAAATCTTTTATAGGCGCCATGCGAGTCAAACCAGATCGTTCCAATACTTGCATTGCGCTTGTTAAGCCGATGAATGATCTTCGACGATGCCTGTCCAACATCGCCCGCTACTATTGCCACAAAACTCTTTGGCCGTAAAAGACTTTTTAGCTTTGTACGCATTACATTGAATCTGGTAGCAGGATCAAGTTTTCTTTTCTTTCTTTTTGAAAGAATAAAGAAATTCAGCTTTTGTTTTTTTTGATTCAATACTGTTGCCTGGTTTATAGTGTCAGTTGTTTGCCTGTCTTGTGCATAAGAGGCAATAGAGAAAAAACAAATGATGAAGATGATGATGGTGTTTGTTGGTTTCATAACAGTGGTTTGAGTTTATAAAACAAACTTATCTCACAGTTGATCCTGATAATAATTGATGATAGCGATGATCAATTTTGCTGAACCACAAATCAGTAGAATTCTGTTAAGGAATTAATAATGCAATGCAGTAATTACTATTTTAGCTTTTCCCGCCCGGGTTCAAATTATAAATCCGTAAAAAGCATTTGACGATTAAGGATTTTCCGTATTTTGAAGTTGAATGGAAGCCACAGAACTGCAACAAATATTCTTCAACCACCTTAAGAGTGTTCTACCACCTCATGTTTCCATAGCTGATGAGCTCTGCGATCTGCTGGATATTAGCGCTGACAGCGCTTATCGTCGATTGCGTGGGGAAAAACCGCTTAGCCTTTACGAGTTGAAATTGATTTGTGAAAAATATCAGATGTCGGTTGACCAGGTGCTACAATTAGAAAATGATTCTATATTATTCCAGGCGCCGGATATAAGCCAGAAAGAAATTCCGTTTGCTGATTATCTCCGCGGTTTACTAAGTCAGCTGAAATACTTTAATACTTTTAAGGAAAGACAAATGTTTTATCTCTGCAAGGATATGATCTATTTTCATTTTTACCTGTACCCTGAATTTGCTGCCTTCAAAACTTTTTTCTGGCTTAAGACAATTTTAAATAAGCAGGAGTACAGTAACAAAAAATTTTCTCTGGCAGAATTTTCTTTTCCTGATTGTTTTGTAGTAGGGCAGGAGATGATAAAAGAATATAACAAAATACCTTCTGTTGAACTCTGGAATTTTGAAAGTATTAGCAGCAGCATTAGCCAGATTCAGTATTATAAAGATTCTGGAATGTTTATCAATCCCTCCGACCTGGATCGGGTTGTGGACTCATTTATTAAGACTCTTGACCACGAGCAAATGCAGATTGAAAAAGGTGTAAAGTTTATGCCAGGTGATTCGGAATTGGTTCATCGTGCCCCGATAAAATTTTATGTAAATGAAGTTGTACTCGGCAATAATACCATTTTACTGGAACTGAATACTAATCAGCTTGCTTTTATAACATACAATGTATTAAGCTATCTTATAGCGAAAGATACCCGATTTACCAGTAAGGCCTTTGCAAGTTTTAATTCGCTGCTCAGCCGGTCCCAACTTATAAGCGTTACAGGGGAAAAAGATCGCAACCGATTTTTTAATGCCATGCGGGACAAGGTGAATTCACTAAAAAAATAGCTTCCTTCTTATTGTTAACTTTGCTGGTTCATGAACAAAGTCCCCATCAAACTTATTGAATGTCCCCGTGATGCGATGCAGGGATGGAAGAACTTTATTCCAACGGAAAAGAAAATTGAATACATCAATTCCTTGCTTAGAGTTGGATTTGATACAATTGATTTTGGAAGTTTCGTTTCTGCAAAGGCGATTCCTCAAATGGCAGATACAAAAGAAGTGATTGGGAATTTGGAATTTGGAATTAGGGATACAAAACTGTTGGCAATAGTGGCAAACCTACGTGGAGCAGAAGAGGCTTCGGTATTTGATCAAATAACTTATCTCGGCTTTCCGTTTTCTGTTTCTGAAACATTTCAACAACGAAATACAAATTCATCAATTGGCGAATCATTAAAGAGGGTAGAGGAGATACAGAATTTATGTTTCAATAAGAATAAGAAGCTTGTTATTTATATTTCGATGGCTTTTGGTAATCCGTATAATGACTTATATGATGAGGATATTGTTTTTAATTGGGTAGAGAAGCTTGTGGAATTGGATATTGAAATTATTTCTTTAGCCGATACGGTTGGAGTTGCTACTCCCGAACAAGTTTATGATATGACAAGCTATCTTATTGAGTCATTGCCATCAACAGAAATTGGTGTTCATCTTCATTCCACATTTGAAAACTGGCAACAAAAACTTGATGCGGCGACAAAAGCCGGATGCAAAAGATTCGATGGAGCACTAAAAGGAATTGGTGGTTGTCCAATGGCGAATGATGAGTTAGTTGGCAATATGAATACTGAGTGGATGATCAGCTATTTTGAAAAAAATAATATTGCCACAAGTCTTAACAAAGAAGCTTTAGGAGAAAGTTTAAGGATTGCAGGAGAAATTTTTATTTAAAAGAGAAATGCAGTTTCAATTACCTATACAAATAAAATCACCCGAAAGACAAATCAATTATCGTGATAAGATACTTTTGACTGGTTCGTGTTTCACTGAACATATTGGTAACTCATTAGGTGAATTAAAATTCTCGGTTCTTCAAAATCCAAATGGTATCTTGTTTGATCCCCGAAGTGTTTGCATTTCATTAATATCATACATAGAAAACATAAAGTATAATAAAGAACACTTGTTCCTTTTAAATGAAGTCTGGAATAGCTGGGAACATCATTCAAGATTCTCAAATATTAATGCGGATGAATGTTTGAAAGGCATTAATGAATCTCAACAACTGGCACATAATTTTCTGAAGGATGCAGATTGGCTGATCATAACATTGGGTTCATCTTTTTCTTATCGATTGACAAATGAAGCAACGCCTGGAGGTTTACAAATCAATGACGGAGTTGCAAATTGCCATCGGGCCCCATCACAATGGTTCACTAAACATTTATTAGCGATAGATGAAATAATTTCATTGCTTGATAGCGCTTATCATCGATTGAAACAATTTAACCCTAAACTAAAAATTATTTTTACCATTAGCCCGGTGCGACATATTCGTGATGGAGTTATTGAAAATAACCGAAGTAAAGCAAGGTTGATCGAAGCTGTTCATCAAATGATAAACAAATTCCCCGGGCTATACTATTTTCCAGCTTATGAATTGGTGATTGATGTATTAAGAGATTATCGTTTCTATGATATCGATATGGTTCATCCAAATTACCCGGCAACAGAATTTGTAATGGAGAAATTCAGAGAAAATTTTATTGACGAACAATCTCAGCAATTAATGGAAGAAATAAAAAAAATCGTGATAGCCAGAAAACACAAACCATTTCAACCGGAAACAAATGCACATAAAACTTTTTTGAAAACACATCTTGAAAAAACAAAGGAATTACGATCAAAATTTCCTTTTCTTGATCTTAGCGAAGAAATAGACTATTTCACTTCGGCCAGAAGGATCTTGTAAAGATTCTTCTGGTAATATTTTTCTCCGGCTCTTAAAACCGTATTTGGAAAATGCGGGATATTGATCGCATTAGGATGCTTATGTGTTTCCAAGCAAAACCCGGCAAATGGGCCATATTGATTTCCGCCTTTTGCATTTTTTATATTTAAACCTTGCCCGGTATAAAATTGCACAGTAGGCTCAGTTGAAAAGATTTGCATTGTTATTCCTGATTGTTGTGACCTGGCTTCAGCAATTAAACTCAATTCATCAGTTTTATTATCAATTGCAAAACATTGATCATATCCATTGGTTCTATCCCAATCAGTACTGATTGCTTTAAAGATCATAAAGTCATATTGATTATTTGCAACAGCTATGAATTCACCGTTGCAAACAAGGCTTTCGTCCTGGGCAAGAATATATGAGGCATTGATTTTTACTTCATGTTCTTCAATTGTTCCTTTGCCATTATTTAAATTGAAATAACTGTGATGAGTAAGATTTACAGCTGTTGGTTTATCAGTAGTTGCAGAAAACTCATAACTTAATTCATTCTCATCATTTAATTCGAAGCGAATAATTGTTTCAAGATTGCCAGGGAAACCTTCTTCACCATCTTTACTTAAATATTTTAACTCAAGCGTAAGATTAGGAAATTCATTTACTGAAATAACCTGCCATGTCTTTTTATCAAAGCCTTCCTTACCACCATGCAAAATATCATTGCCTATATTCTGCGTAAGCTGGTATTCTTTTCCATCCAATATAAATTTTCCATTCTTTATCCTGTTTGCATAACGACCGCAGGCTGCACCCAGGTAAGCATAATGTTTTAAATAGTTGCCGGATAAATAGTCTTCTACATTATCAAGTCCAAGAACAATATCATTAAATGAATCATTCTTAGTTTTCACTTTAAATGATGTGATAATGGCGCCGTAATTGGTAATGGATACTTTGGTTCCTTGTTCGTTGATGAGTGAGAACAAATAAATATCTTCACCGCCGGAATTTTTAAAACAAAATTTTTGTTCAACAGGCATAAAGAGTGGATATGAATGCAATGATAAATGAATTTTCATCACGGTTTGGACAGATCCCGGAACATATTTTCTTTTGTCCGGGTCGGGTAAATCTTATTGGTGAGCATATAGACTATAATGGCGGCAAAGTGATGCCCTGCGCTATTTCGTTGGGAACTTACCTGGCCGTTGCAAAAAATAAAGACAGGCTTATACGTTTTCAAAGTCTTAATTTTTCTGAAAAAGCTGAATTGCGATTACAGGAAGGCTACACTAAAACAGGAAAAGAATGGTTTAATTATCCATTGGGAATGATCAATGAACTTATCCAGGATGGAAATACAATTTCCGGTCTTGATATGTTATTTCATGGCGATCTTCCAATAGGAACGGGGCTATCTTCTTCAGCATCTATTGAAGTACTTACTGGTTTTGCCTTAAACCAAATTTTTAAATTAAAAATTTCAAATAACGACATCGCTTTAATGGGCAAAAAAACCGAGAATGAATTTATCGGTCTCAATTCCGGGATCATGGATCAGTTTGCAGTAGCATTGGGGGGAAAAAATAAAGCGATCTTACTGGACTGCGATACGTTGGAATATGAATACCTGCCTTTTGAAACAGGTGATTATATTCTTGCAATTATCAATAGTAATAAACAAAGAAAACTTGCGGATTCTAAATACAACGAACGATTTGCGGAATGTGGTAAAGCCTTAAAAGCTTTGAAGAAAGAATTAAGCGTAACTCACCTTTGCGATATAGATCTAAAAACCTTCGAAGATCATCGACATCTTATCAATGATCCTGTATTGGATAAAAGAGCATTGCATGTGATCAGTGAAAATTTTAGAGTGGGAGAGGCGAAGATTGCTTTGAAGGCAAATGACCTGACAACTTTTGGTAAACTAATGTATGCATCACATCAATCATTAAAGGATTGGTATGAAGTAAGCGGAAAAGAATTGGATGCCATTGTTGAGTTTTGTAAAACTTATGATGATTGTATTGGAGCAAGGATGACGGGTGCAGGTTTTGGTGGTTGTGCTATCGCATTGGTGAAAAAAAATAAGTTTGAAGATTTTTCTTTAAAGATCACTGAATATTATAATGAAAGAATTGGATACAAACCTGAGATATTTGCTTCGGAGATTGGAGATGGAGTAAAAGAACTAAAGCAAGAATTAAGCAATTAATGAATTCTGTCGCCTCTCACTTCAAGATTATTAATAACGCCTGCTTCGTATTCGAGCCATTCAGCCCAACGCTTTCTTACTTTTTCTTTGCCAATATAAGTTTCAGCAAGTTCAATAAATAAAGTGTAATGTCCGGCTTCACTTTCCATAAAACGACGGTAAAAATTCCGGAGGTAGTTATCATTCAATCCTTCGCTCAATCTTTTGAAGCGTTCACAACTCCTGGCTTCAATTAATGCCATCGTTAATAATTGATCAAGCATCCGGCCTTCAACACTACCACCTTGTTTCTGAAATTCGATCAACTTATTTACGTATTCATCTTTTCGTTGTTTTCCTAATTTAAAATTTCTTTTTTCTAATTCTTGCAGCACTAATCTGAAATGCCCCCATTCTTCAGTGACAATTGGGGAGAGTTCTTTTACCAGCTTTTCTCTTTCACTATATCGTTGAATAAGAGAGATACAGGAGATAGCCGCTTTTTGTTCACAATAAGCATGATCAGTCAGAATTTCTTCAATTGACTTGCCGGCAAGATCAACCCAGCGAGGGTCTGTAGGCAGTTGAAGGCCAAGTATGTTCCGGGTGTCTTCTGATAATTGTTCTTCAAACATTATTCTGAAATTACAAGGCCACGAAGCTAAATCAAAAAGCTTTGTTTTCTTTGTATTTTAGGCTCATTCTCCTACCTTTGCCGCCACAAATAATCGGATGTAAAATCGGATGAAATTAAAAAATTAAACAGATGCCATTAACAAAAGAAAAAAAGTCGACCGTCATCGCACAATATGGCGGAAAAGAATCAAACACAGGATCAATTGAAGGTCAGATCGCTTTATTAACGGAGCGTATGAACCAGATCGCCTCACATCTTCAAACAAACAAAAAGGATTTTTCAACTCACCGCGGCCTGATGCAGTTGGTTGGTAAACGTAAGCGTTTGCTTAACTATCTTCAGAAACATGACCTTACAGGTTATCGCCAGCTGATTGAAAAACTCGGTATCAGAAAATAATTCGGCTCCAAAACTCCGCTTGATGCGG
>Ga0105249_10004867_pt1 | contig 11587 bp, 8 predicted proteins | sample KBSS44metaG_FD_81522 | JGI IMG/M metagenome (GOLD analysis project Ga0105249, IMG submission 81522) | Switchgrass rhizosphere microbial communities from Kellogg Biological Station, Michigan, USA - KBS S4-4 metaG | ecosystem: Host-associated > Plants > Roots > Rhizosphere > Soil | place... | reverse complement strand
GTTACCACCGGATGGCGAGAGCATTTCACGAATGTCTCGTCGTCGATGGCGAATGGCTTTTATCAAAGCTGGGACCTCCATCCGAACCAGCTCGTCGCCCGGTATGCGGCGGTGTATGCGTTCTTTCTCCGATCGCGCGATCTCGACGCGGCTCGACTGCGCGGCTTCATCGAGAAGTCGACAAAAGCAAATCTCACAGGCCACACGTTCGACGACGCAGCGTCGGCGAATGGATTGATCAACTTCTTTCGATTGGGTCTGGATTGCGGTGCGTTTAGTTCGGCAGAAATAAAAAAGGCGACCGGGATGTCGGCCGCTGAACTTAAAACAAAACCTTTTTAGTTTCTGGTTTCGAGTTTCTAGTTTCTAGTTCGTATTTGTGACTTCAAACGAGAAACTCGAAACTGGAAACCAGCGACTTATTCGCTCGACATCGCTTCGGTCAACATCTCTTCGCGCTGGGCACGGGCTGTCACCAAGCCTGGCTCTTTCACAAAAACGTGCGGCTCTTCGAACGGCGAGACGCTGAGCGGAACTCCCTCGACATCCATTTTGTGAGCGATGATCTTCGAGATCAGCTCCTGTTCGAACTGCGAGATATTCAAAAACTTCACGCCGATGCCGGTGTCCTCGAATCGATAGACCGCCTTGCAGCTAAGCGGCAGACGGTTCTTGTTCGGTAGCTCGATCTCGAGACGGAATTCATCGCCCGAGTAAATATTCTCTTCCCAATCCGTAAAACATCCGCCGATGCTGATCTGCTGCAGAAGAGTATTTTGTCGTTCCCCGTATTTGGTAATGAGGATCGCGGGAATATCGAGCGAGAATCGTACGTGTTTGCGTTGATTAATTGACATCGGGTTGACGATGCGGATGATTGAAAATCCGCGAAGGGCAGTTATATTTTAGCGATTCGGTGTCGGGAAAGGCAATATGTTTTTCGAGCAGCCGGAAACCCAATAAAACACAAGTCAGAACCGGGAGCGTCTCGATTTGGGATTGGGGATTTCGGATTTCGGATTGATCATGCCGTCACGGCAAATCCCAAATCCCAAATCCGCATTCCCAAATCGAGAGGCTCCCGGTTCTGACTTGTGTCTTGCGGTTCGAAACTACGCCGTTACAGCTTCGTTTCGTCCGCAGTGTTTATTGAATGCTTCGGTCAATGCTTCGGCGATGACCATCGGATGACGGCCTTCGAGATCTCGACGCTCGAACATCTCGACGAGCTTTCCGTTCTTTAGAAAACCGATCGACGGACTCGACGGCATATAGCCGGTGAAGTACTCGCGAGCAACATCGGTCGCGTCGATATCCGCTCCGGCGAACACCGTGATCGCACGATCCGGCTTCGCTTCCGAATTCTGGAGTGCCATCGCGATTCCCGGACGCACGCCGCCGGCTGCGCATCCGCAGACGGAATTCACGATAACCATCACTGTCCCGTCGGTGGTCTCGACCGCCGACTTAACCTCTTCAGGAGTTTTTGTCTCTTCGATCCCGAGCTGGGCGAGCTCGGCCCGCATTCCGTGAATCATGATTTCTGGATATGGCATATGTAATATTTCCTCTCTATGAACTTGGCAGTCTTAATCCTGACCTTTTCATAAAGTATCGGGGATACGTTGGGAAGGGTCAAGCAAGACACTGGGGCGGACGTACGAGACAGACTCGAAACTCGGCTATCTCTCATTCGGGCAGGCCGATGCGACGGAGGAGATCTTTGTATCGCGGATCTCCTTTTAAGGGATCCATCATCGGGGCCTTTAACATTAGAAGGCTGTCGTCGTGCTCGCGAAATGCTCTTTCCAGGATGCCGAAAGCTTTATCCAGCTCACCGGCTCGAGCCCAATTAGCTGCGATCACTGCGGCTGGCGGCCGGACTTTAGGCGTGTGGCTCTCCATCATTTCCGCCTTCGCTCGCGAATACGCCTTCTCTCCGCCAGTTCTCGCCGAGTTTTTTATACCGGCTACCAAATGTGCTGATTCCTCCGGCGAGCCACCTGCCAAAACGAAGAGTTTCGCCAATTCGTCTGCGGCTTCGTCCAGACGTCCCATACGCTGAAAAACTTCGGCATAGTAGAGATGAGTGCGCGGAAAGTTAGGATCCATCTCGGACGTCTTCCTTAACTGCTCCAGCGCCTCTTCGTGCATACCGCAATTCGAGAGCGCCATCGCAAGCATGCCGTTAATTATCAACGAGAGCGGATCCAGCTCCTGTGCTCGCCGCATCTCCGCCAGGGCCTCACGGTCGCGTCCCATGGATGACAGGAACTCGCCGTACCACTGATGTGCCGAAGCATAGTTCGGGTTGATCTCGATAGCCTTCAGCCATTCGGCCTCGGCCTCCGGAAACTTCCAATCGTGGCCCTTCAAGACCGCCGCGATTGCGTTGTGCGCCTCAGCGAGCGAATCGTCGATCTCAATCGCCTTCATCGCCGCAGCACGCGCCTTCGCGTAATACTCGTCTTGAGTTCCGATGCCAAAACCCGGAATCAGAATGTAGCCTTCAGCCATCGCCCCATATGCCAGTGCATACGTCGGGTCCTTATCGATCGCCTGTTGGAAATAGTCGATGCTCTTTTTCAAATCGGCCGGCGTTCTTTTGTTCCAGTGGTAGCGGCCGCGGAGATAGAGCTGATATGCCTCGGTGTTCTCGGTGTAGTTCTTCGGCATCTGCCCGCCGCCGCCGAGCTTCGACCGCAGCTTGCCTGAGACGTCGCGGGCGATCTCGTTCTGAAGTTGGATGAGGTCCGTAACCTTTCGCGAATACTGATCACCCCAAATCTGGTTGCCGGTCGCGGCGTCGACGAGCTCGACGTTGAGGACGACCTGATCGCCGCGCTGCACGACTCGTCCGTTCAGGACCGCTTCAACGGACAGTTCTTTGGCGAGCTGCTGAGGCGTCGCGATTTTGCCTTTGTACGCGAAGACCGAGCTTCGCGCTTTGACCGCAAGTGTCGGCATTTGTGACAGGCTGTTGATGAGCGACTCCGTGATTCCATCCGAGAGATATTCAATATCCGGATTGCCGCCGATGTTTTCGAATGGCATCACGGCGATCGATCCGATCTGATGCGCCCGGTTGTTGTCGTAGTAGGTGTATCCCATCCAGCCCAGCCCGACGACCAGGATCACGGCAATTGTGATCGCAAGCAGAGCTCTGCTTTTCTTTACACCGGGTTGGATCTCGGCGGTTGTAACCGGTTCCTTGAATGCTAGTGTTGCTGCATCGTGACTCGGCATTATCTCCGTCGGAGTAACATCCGCGGCGGGGCCTTCGAGCAGACGCGTCCCGTCATCAAGACAGAACGTCAGGCTGTCGTCGAAGTAATCTCGTCTGCAGTTTGGGCAACGCTTCATGCGAGTCGGGGAAATTGTAACATCAGGTGCAATAAGGCGGGTGGGGGATGAGAGACATTGGCGCGCGATGTGCGCGGTGGCTTGCTCTTCAGCTCGCGTAGCGAGCGACATCATAAAGCCCCCAGCGTAAGCTGGGGGTATGTCGCGAGTGGACTAGCTCGCGAAGGCGAGCGACAGATCGTACGGTCGTCTGGCGCTCGCATACGCGAGATACGATTCCCGAGACACCATTTAACTCTACGGCAGGATCGTCTGTCGCTCGCCTACGCGAGCTTGTCTGTCGCACATCGTAGCCCCCAGCTTACGCTGGGGGCTTTATGCTGTCGCTCGCATACGCGAGCTAAGATCCGGCAGAGACTATTCACTTCACCGGCAAAATCGTCTTCAATTCCCAATCGATATCCGCATACTGATCGTCGCGTTTGATCAGCAACCAATTCTTGCCACCCGCGCTTTTCGGCCCGGACATTCGCACCAAAATAAATTCGCCACGAACCTTCTTGCCGAGAAATGTAAATTCGATACGCCCCTCGTCGTATTGGATCTGCGGATCTACCAGCGTTTCATACTTGCCGCTGTCCCAGATGCGAACCTCGCCGGCGCCATATGTACCTTCCGCAAGCGTCCCTTCGAATTTGAAATATCTGAGGCTGTGATCCGGCACCGCGACGGCGAGACGCTTATCATCCGGATCCATCGACGGACCTTTCGGGACCGCCCATGACTTCCCCGTCCCTCCGATCTCGAGCCGGAGATCGAAATGGAGACGCGTCGCATGATGCTCGTGAATGACGAAGCGCTTGCGGATCGGCTTTGCATTCGTCACGGCGTTTCGCGGAACTTTCAAAACTCGCATATCGGTTTATAATACGCGGCATGCTTATACGTTTCTGTATTGTCCTTACCACGTGCGTGATTTCTCTTTCGATTGCGGCTTGCAAGCAAGGCGGAACCGGAGAGCCCCGTATTACTAATGCGGATTCTAAACCCGCCGCGACTCCATCAAATAAATTCACCGCCAACGACATCGCAAAACTCAAATGGATCGAGGGCACTTGGCGCGGGATGGATGGTGACAAGCCCTTCTACGAACGGTACAAGATCGAACCAACCGCGATGGTCGTCGAAGGCTTGAAAGAAGACGGATCACCCGATGGCGAACCCTCACGATTCGAATTGAAGGACGGTGAGTTTGGCAAAACCCAGGGCGATAAGCGTTCGGCCGCGAGTGAGATATCCGACACCCATGTTCAGTTCGTTCCCGGTGTCGGAAGCAAAGGAAACAATTTCAGGTTCGAGCACCAGTCCGACGGAACTTGGATCGCTCTACTCGAATGGCCCGCCACCGCGGACAAACCCGCGCGTCAGAAGATATACAAGATGGAACCCTGGCAGCCGAAAAAATAATTATGCTCTACATGGTCATCGAACATTTTCACGACGGAGCCGCTCCCGAAATCTACAAAAGATTTCGCGAACAAGGTCGAATGATGCCCGACAGTTTGAAGTACGTCGCGAGCTGGATCGAACCGAACTTCGAGCGCTGTTTTCAAGTGATGGAATGGGAAGATAGCAGTGCATTCGATGAGTGGGCGTCGAACTGGAACGACCTCATGGAGTTCGAAGTTATCCCCGTTCTCACATCGGCCGAAGTGCAGGCGACGATGATCGGTGCAATATAAGATTCGCAGCAAGATTCCAACTGATCAACCAAGCGTGCCAGTCAGACGAAACAAGTTATCTATCGCCGCGCTCTTCGCGCTCATGACGTTCTCGCTCGTCATGATCACTCACGGCCAGGCCAACACACAGCTCACAGGATTCGTCTTCGACGAAAGTGGTGCCGCGATCGCCGGTGCGACTTTGCGTTTCGTCGAATCAAACAACGCTCGAACGCAGCATTCCACTTCGACCGATGACACCGGCCATTTTCTCTTCGAAAATGTTTCGGATCGACGTGGGCGACTAACAGTCGACGTAGCCGGTTTTCGACAGTCGGTCATAGATCTTTCCGGATCCGAAGTCGAAATGCAGATCGTCCTGCTTCCCGCCGCTCTTAGCGAAACCGTTACGATCACGCGAACGGAATCGAGACTCGAAGAAACCGCGGCGAGTGTCGTTGCACTTGATCGAAATTCACTCGACGTCACTGCTGCCGCGACGCTCGACGATCGTCTGCGACAGGTCCCGGGATTTTCCCTGTTTCGTCGCGCCGGCAGTCGTTCCGCGAATCCTACGACCCAAGGCGTTTCGCTTCGAGGCGTCGGAGCTTCGGGTGCGAGCCGAGCTCTCGTTTTAGCAGATGGAATTCCGCTGAACGATCCGTTCGGCGGATGGGTTTACTGGGGACGAGTGCCGTCCGAATCGATCTCGCAGGTCGAAGTCCTGCGTGGTCCGTCAGCCGATCTGTATGGCAGCTCCGCGATCGGCGGGACGATCTCGATCTCAACACTTCAACCAAAAACAGAGCCGTTCGCGAATATCGAAACGTCCTACGGCACACAGCAGACACCGCTCGTCTCGGGATTCGCTTCGGCCGGGATCTCAAAATGGCTCGGTTCATTTGCCGGCGAATTTTTTCAAACGGACGGATTTGTTCCCGTCGAAGAATCGCGACGCGGCACGGTTGACACCGAGGCGAATGTTTCGCGATGGGGCGTCGCGCCGTTTGTCGAGAGATCGTTTGGCGGCACGCGTCGCGTGTTTGGGAAAGCGGAGACCTTTCACGAATCGAGAGAAAACGGAACTCCGCTGCAGACGAACGAAACAGATCTGTGGAATATCTCCGGCGGACTCGATTGGGATCTGACGCCGCGCGATCTGATCTCGATACGGGCGAACGGCGGAAGTCAGGATTACGACCAGACGTTTTCCGCGGTAGCTCCAGATCGAAACAGCGAAACTTTGAATCGGCTCCAGCACGTACCGTCGAGCTACGCCGGCTTGTCGGGGCAATGGACCGGAACCCATCGAAGTGCGGTCATGTTTGCGGGATTCGACATACGCGGTGTTCATGGACACAGCGATGAGATCGGACTCGCAAATGGTGTCGAGACGTCGCACACAGATGCGGGCGGCGATGAGCTCACCGGAGGCGTCTTCGCCGGGATCGTAATTCCGGTGGGATCGCGTCTGACCGTCAGCGGTGGTTTTCGAGCTGACTGGTGGAAAAACTCCGACGGATTTTCTCGCACCACATCACTCGTTTCGGGTTCGACGACCGCAACGGATTTTCCCGACCGTTCCGAAGCAGCATTCTCTCCGCGACTCTCCGCGATCTACAGGGCGACGAAGAATTTGTCGATCGCCGCAACATATTCAGAAGGATTTCGGCGGCCGACACTGAACGAGTTGTACCGCAACTTTCGAGTCGGCGACATCCTTACGCTTGCGAACCCAAATCTAAGTGCCGAGCGTGCCCGTGGTTTTGATACCGCGGCGATCATCACCGCGTTCGATCGGAAGCTCTATGTTCGCGCCGGCATGTTCTGTACGTTCATTTCTGAAAACGTATCGAACGTGACGTTGAGCGCCGGTCCGACACTCACCATTCGGCAGCGGCAGAATGTCGGCGAGACTCGAGCGTGCGGCTTCGAAGCAGATTGGAATTTCGTCGTCACGAATGAACTCACGCTTTCCGGCGGTTACCTTTTCGTCGATTCACGCGTGACGGATTTTCCGGCGAACACTGCGTTGGAAGGATTGAGAATACCCCAGGTCGCGCCGCATCAGTTGGGATTGCAGTTGAAGTACTCTCCGGCGAAGATCGGGACGATCGGATTGCAGGTTCGCGCGAACAGTTTCCAGTACGATGACGATCTGAATCAATTCCGTCTCGCCGGATTCGGAACGGCTGATGTTTTCTTTTCCCGTCGTCTGACGTCGAAGATCGAGATCTTTGGAGCCGTCGAAAATATATTCGACACTAAGATCGAATCAGGCAGAACTCCCGTCCTCACGCTTGCATCACCTCGCACTGCACGCGCGGGTTTGCGGTTCAGACTCGGTCGCCGCTGACCTATCTCCAATTTCCGATCAATACGAACGGCGACCAGAAGTACGGATGCGCGAAGGGCCGCTTTGGATCAGCGACGAACGGCTTTGCATCTTTTTTCGCAATGATGAATTCGTCCGCCCGCGTCTTCGTTTTCTCATCCACGATATCAGCGACCACGATCTTGATCTGCGATGCGTCTGTGCGAGTTGCCGATCTTACGGCAGTCGCCGATCCGGTCAGCAACGCGAGCTGAGCATTGCGCAATGCCTCGGCCTTGTTCTCATGCTTGTTGATCTTCAAATCATAGAATTGGCGCATCAACCAAGGCGTCGAGTTATCGGCGACGGGCCAGAGAGTTGCCATCACGGACTGGGCTCCCAGTCGCTGGGCAAGCTCGAAGAACGCATCGACCTCGCGCCCGTTCGCGTCCGCCTGCTGAGCTGCCGTGTTGCACGCTGAAAGAGTCAATAGCTCAACACCGGCGAACATGTCCTTTTGCTTTTTTATCTCTGCGAGAGTGAACAGCGTGCCATCGCCGAGGAGCAAGAACGATGCGGCCTCGTCGCCGGGAGTGAATGAAAAGTGCGTCGAGATGTGTGTCAGCGGCCGCTTCGACTTGAGCGCGTCCAACATCCCGGCTCTGGTGAATTTTTCATCCTGAAGCACGACGCCGTCGAAGATGCCGCGCCGTTTCGATTGCGTCACGAGCAGGTTCATCTCGGCAGTCACGCCTGGCAAAGCGGAAAAATGTTTTGTCGCTCCCTCGACCTCCACATCGTGTTCGTTCGCCGAGCCAAACGCGCTGACGGTCCATCGTGCGCTCACCGGCCGGGTGAGTCGTTCGCGATCAGCCCGGGTAAAAATGATGTTGTTATATCGCTGCACGAGGTACTGCTTGCCGTCATAAAGCGCTGCCATCGGAACATAACGGAGATTTCCATCCAACGACCATAGGATCGATGCGGTGCCAGCCGGAAGCTTTGACTCGATCGGTTTAAATACGATGTCGTAGAGCTCCTTTCCAAGAGCCGTCGGATCGTACCGGTCGGATTGCAGCAGCCCCCAGAACGTTTTGACTTTTGCATTGAGAGCGCCGCGACTTATGGGTGCCGTGACAGTCTGCGTCCCGTCTCCGGTGACGATCAGTGCGTTCAACGAATCGCGTCCGACGAGCAGGTATACCGCCGCCGCTCGATGACCGGTTTGCTTCTCCATGTCGGCTATCACAGCTCGCATGTCCACAGCATCGGCGATACTACCGACCCGGTCACTAGCACCGGCTACGCCCGACATCTCGGTATCGATCTCCGAGACGACCCTTGCAAAAGCACTCGCCGCCGCGACACCATCCGCGTCTTTCGCTTCCGTTGTACCGGCTACCGATCTCTTTGCTGATGCTTCGAGTTTCGCCGCGAGATCAGTTTCATGCGGAGTCAAATCGAGCGTCTTCAACTGCGTGGCATCAGCCGACTCCAGATCAAAACTCTGCTGGTCCTTTAATGCATTCAACACCTGCTGCGCTTCTTCGAGACGGCCGTCGTTCATGAGAAGCTCGGCGAGCAGTCGATATGTCGACTCGATTTTCGCGAGATATGTCTTCTGTGTTTGACGATCGAGCGCCTGGATGTTCGACCGTAACGACTGAAGCTTGATGACCGCGAGCTTTCCATAAAACGCAGCGGCACGCGGACGCTTCGCCTTGCCATAGACGGTCAAAAGGTTTCCGAGCGTCGTCGCCTCCTTGCGCGGATCAGGATAGTACTTCAGCAGGAATAGCGATCGGCTGTAATACTCGATCGCCTTTTCGGTCTGCCCGATGTCAGAATAGAGCGCACCGTAGCTATTGAGGACGGTCGCCTCCTGGCCAACGTTACCGGTCGTTTTTACAAGCGCCAGTGCCGCATCCAGCGCCTCGATAGCTTTTTCTTTCTCACCAAGCTCGACGTAAATGTCTGCGATGTTCGTCAGCGTTATCGCTTCGCGATCCTTGTCCTTCATGTCGCGAAGCAGCGGCAGAGACTGCTGATAATAATCAAGCGCTTTTCGCGGGGCTCCCAACTCTTCGAAGGCCCGGCCGTGGTTGTTCAGCAGCGTTGCGAACAGCTCGGTGTTGATGGCCATCGTCTCCTCATTCGGATGCTCCGCCATGCTCTCTATCAGCAGCAACGTGGCTTCGGTATAGACGCCGAGGGCCTTCTCGTTCTCTCCAAGATCAAGGTAGACACCACCCCGGTTGATAGCAGCTTTGATGGCGGTCGTTTTGTCTCCCAAAGATTTGAATGCCTCTTCGGCCTCGGCCAGATATTGAAGCGCCTTGGGATTTTCGCCGGCGTGACGCAGTGTGTTTCCGATGTTCAGATTAAGGCGAGCTTCCGCTTCTTTGTTTCCTGACTCTCGAGCGAGCGGCAGTACCTGTTGGAAATACTCGAGCGCCTTTGCATGGTCTCCCATCTCCAACAGGATCGCGCCGATGTTATTCGCAGCTTCGATCTCGACATCGACGATCCCGAAAGCCTTGGCTCCAGTGAACGCCTCGATGGAAGCCTCCAATGCGAGTTTTTTCTCGCCGAGCTTTCCATAGATCGCGCCGATCATCATCCGGGAAAGTGCGAGTTTCTGAAATTCACCGCTGCCCTGCATAAGCTCGTACGCTTTGTTCAATGTGACGATCGCATTCGCCTGATCGCCTTTGCGTGCTTGCGCGATACCGGTGTACAAGGTTGCGACGCCCTCGAGTTTCTTGTCGTGCTCGTTTGCCGCGATCTTTCGCGCATCGTCTGCCGACTTCGCTGCGGCATCCAGGTCGCCGACACTCAAATGGACCTCGGCGATCGAATTGAGCGTGCTCGCTTCGCCGGTATGATCACTGTGAGCTTGGGCGAACTTCAGCATCCGGTCGAGAGCTGCAAGCATGCCCGGCGCGTCGCCTTTCGTCCGGTTGGCGGTAAGCAGAAGTGCGAGGCCTTCGCCTTCATAGTTATCGAGCTTCTCGCGGCGCGACATCGCGATCAATTCTTCAAAGGTCGTGATCGCTTTTTGAAAGTCCTTGGCGATCAAGTGAAGCGAGCCGATGTTGGCAAGTACCTCGGCTTCTTGCTTCTTGTCGCCCGACGATCTGGCGATCGTCAAAGCTCGCTCGTTGAGTGAAACAGCTTTCGCAGGATTCCCTTCATCGACAGCTATCTTCGCGATCTGTTTGAGCGTATCGATCTGGTCGCTTTTTGCGTCGATCGACGTAAAGACCGAAAGTGCGGTCTCGAATTCGGCGAGCGCCGACTTTGAATCCTTCAAGCCGACGTATATATGTCCAATGGAGAAATGAATGTCAGCTTCGGCGGCGCGATCGGCGAGGTCTATGTAGACCTTCAACGCTTCCTTCAGGTTTGCGATCGCCTCGCCCTGCGCACCGATCTTGGCCTTCGCCGCCGCCATCCATGTGAGACACGAACCCTCGCCCTTCTTGTCGCCGAGCCGTTGGAAGATTGATCGAGCTTCCCCGAACTTCACGGCGGCAGCGGCGACCGACTCTTGAGTTTGCTGTTTATAAAGTGCGGCTGCTTCCTGAAAAGCCAGGAGTGCAGGTTTAACCTTCTCGTCCGGTTCCGGCGATGGAGTCTGCCCAAAAAGGCCGATCGTCATCGAGAGAAGCACGACAAACGCGACTATGCAGTTTCGGAGGTCCGTGATGAGAAATCTCGCCGCCGCCCGAATCTGTGCTTCGTTAATAAATCGGCTCGCTCTCATATACTTCACTTCGTTCTCTTAACGATGAACCCCGGACTGGCGATCTCACCGCTGCTGCCGACCACGCGCAACGTGTTGCGGCCATCGACGAGCTTTCCGCTCGGGACGATCAATGACGCTGTTAGAGAATTATTCTTCATTCGAAGCTCGATGCCGCGTGCGATGATCTCGCCATTCAACTCGATCGCGACCTTATCGCCGGCGCTGCCAGCAAGCGAGTCGAGCAAGATCGAAACGCGACTAACGCCGGGTGCGAGATCGAGCCGCTTCACAGGAGCGGGTGCTCCGCGGATCCCGGCCACCGGGAGAAGCAGTGTCGCGATCGTCGGTGCGACCGGACGATTCGGCTGGACATTCTGACTTGCCGTCCTCATCTTCTCGATCTCGGCTTCGAGTTGCTGGATCCTCTGTCGCTCGGCGTCGAGATCCGCAGTCAGATCACTCGAAGCATCTTGCTGAGACGAAACTTGTGACGCGAGCTCC
>Ga0105249_10004866_pt1 | contig 11588 bp, 7 predicted proteins | sample KBSS44metaG_FD_81522 | JGI IMG/M metagenome (GOLD analysis project Ga0105249, IMG submission 81522) | Switchgrass rhizosphere microbial communities from Kellogg Biological Station, Michigan, USA - KBS S4-4 metaG | ecosystem: Host-associated > Plants > Roots > Rhizosphere > Soil | place... | reverse complement strand
GCGCACGCTCGACGAGCTCATCGTCGGCGTGTGGGAGGACCTCACCGCGCACCACGCGGCCGCCTGTCCTGTCTGCGCCGGCGCGATGCAGCCGCGGTACGGCTCCGGCTCCGCGCCGGTCGGCGGCCGCTGCACCGGCTGCGGGTCGACGCTCGGTTGAGGCGGCGGCGCGTCGCCGTGGCGCGGTACGTCGTCGAGCCGCGCGGGCCGTTCTCGCTCGAGGAGGCCCGCCGCTTCCTCGCCGGCTCCGGGCCGGCCGGCCACACGGCCGAGGCGCGCGCGGGCCATCTGCACGTCGCCGTCGTGCCCGACGGCTCCGACGTCGCGGGCGGCGCCTGCGTGCGGGCCGAGGGCGCGAGGGTCACGATCGACACCTTCGGCGCCGCGGATCCCGAGGCGACGCGCCGCCAGGTCGAGCGGATGTTGTCGCTCGACCTCGACGCGCGCGGGTTCGCCGCGGTGGCCGAGCGCGACCCCGTCGTGGGTGGGCTCCGTGAACGCCACCCGGACTGGCGGCCGGTGAGCTTCGCGTCGCCGTTCGAGGCGGGCACGTGGTTCCTGCTCTCGCAGCGCACGCGGATGAGGGACGCGGCGGCGATCAAGCTCCGCCTCGGTGACGAGCTGGGCGAGGTCTTGACCGTCGACGGCGAGGAGCGTGGTGCGTTTCCCGCGCCCGACAGGATCGCGGCGCTCGACCGGTTCGCGGGCGTCGCGGAGCGCAAGTGGGCGAACGTGCGCGCGCTGGCGCACGCGGCGCTCGAGGGCCGCCTCGACGGGGAGCGCCTCCGCTCGCTGCCGCCGGAGGAGGCGGTCGCCGATCTGCAGGAGCTGCCGGGCGTCGGCCCGTTCACCGCGCAGGGGATCGTCCTGCGCGGGGCGGGGGCGCCCGACCTGTTCGCGCCGGACGAGCCGCGAATCGCGAAGGCCGCCGCCGTCGCCTACGGCCTTGCGGAGGAGCCGGCGCGCGACGAGCTCGCGAAGCTCGCCGAGACGTGGCGCCCGTTCCGGTCGTGGGTGCAGATGCTGCTGCGGATGGCGCTGGCGGACCGCGCGCAGCGATCCGGCTGACGGGCAAGACGCCCTCGATTCCACGCGCGCCCGACGCTACGCTGGGGGTGCAAGCCAAGCAGCCGCGGCGGGACAGACAGCCCGTCGAGGAAAGTCCGGACATCGCAGGGCGAGGTGGTCGGGACACCGACCCGGGGAAACCCGCGGGAAAGTGCCACAGAAACACACCGCCGATGGCGAGGCTTCACGTGGGTCTCGCACAGGCAAGGGTGAAATGGTGCGGTAAGAGCGCACCGGCGCCGTGGCGACACGGCGGCCAGGCAAACCCCACCCGATGCAAGGCCAAGCAGGACCGTTTGCAGGTTGCCCGCCGAGGTCCAGGTCGGCCGCAAAGATGGATGGCTGCTCACGACAGAATCCGGCTTACCGGCTTGCTACGGAAGGCCCCCGCGATCGCGGGGGCCTTCTACGTTCCGACATGTCCTCAGCGCGGGGGCTCCGGTCTCGCCTTCCGTCGTGTGCACCCGCGGTCTGCCGCCCCCCTTCGCCCGGCGCACACGCGTTCTGCCGGCTGAGTCCGCCGGCGACCGCGCGGCGGGATGCCCGGTCCGCGTGGCCGTTCGCGACGACCACGCGGACCGCACGCGTCCCGCAGCGAGGACCCCCACACGTCCCGCAGCGAGGATCCCCGCACGTCCGGGGGCGAGGATCCCCACACGTCCCGCAGCGAGGATCCCCACACGTCCCGCAGCGAGGATCCCCACACGTCCCGCGGCGAGGACCCCGACACACACATCCCGCCGGCGAGGACCCCCACACGTCCCGCGGCGAGGATCCCCGGTCGCCTCGCTGCGGCGCGCGCGCCTACCCGGGCGATCCGGCCGGAACGACGTTCTGGTTCAGCCGGAACAGGTTCGTCGGGTCGTAGCGGTCCTTGAGCGCCGCGAGGCGGTCGTACGTCTCGGCGTCGTACGAGGCCCGGCCGGCGCCGGGGTCGCCCAGGAAGTTCGAGTAGGCGAGCCCCGTCGACTGGTCGGACGCGCCGGCGACGACGTTGCGCGCCCAGTCGCGGTGCGACTGCCCGGCCGCGGAGTCCTGCCAGCCCGTCACGGCGTTCAGCACATACGGCATCGAGCGCTCGACGAACGCGGTCTCGTCCCGCCCGACGCGCCCCACCGCCCCGCCCATCTGGTGGACGTGGATCTCGCACTGCGGCCCCGGCGCGTCCTGGTGGCGGTCCGTGAGCGTGTCGATCAGCGCGTCGTCGAGGCGCGACAGGTTGGTCCCCTTGAAGTACGCCTGGATGCCCTTCGGCCACAACGGATCGATCAGCGACTGGATCACCGTGTACGGCATCGGGCCGAGCAGGTCGGCGATGGGCTCCGCCAGGTCGCGGAACGCGGCGAACTGGGCGGTGCCTGCGTCCGGCGATCCCGCGGACGCAGCGATGAGGGCAGCGACCTTCTTCCCGTGCCACGCCTCCGGGATCACCGGCAGCGGCGGCGCGGTCGTGAGGTTGACCAGGGCGGTGAAGTCGTCCGGCGCGCCCGGGGCCCATTCGCGGAACAGGCGGAGGAGGTCGCCGGCGACGTCGGCCGGGTAGAAGACCGGGCCCGCGTAGACGATCGGTCCGACCGGGTGAAGCGCGAGCTCGAACTGGGTCACGACGCCGAAGTTGCCGCCGCCGCCGCGGAGGCCCCAGAGCAGGTCGGTGTTCTGCGTCTCGTCGGCGCGGACGAGCGTCCCGTCGGCGGTCACGACATCGGCCGCGCGCAGGTTGTCGCACGCGAGGCCGTGCCGGCGCATGAGCCACCCGATACCGCCGCCGAGCGTGAAGCCGGCGACGCCGGTCGTCGAGATGAGGCCGCCCGTGGTCGCCAGGCCGTGCGCCTGCGTCTCGTGATCGACGTCGCCCCACACGGCACCGGGACCGACGTACGCGATCCGCGCGGCCGGGTCGACCCGCACGCCGCGCATCGGCGAGAGGTCGATCACGACGCCGTCGTCGCACGTCGAGAAGCCGGCGACGCTGTGGCCGCCGCCGCGCACGGCCACGGGCAGGTCGTTGCCACGGGCGAAGCCGATCGCGGCGATGACGTCGGCGGCGCCGGCGCACCGGACGACGAGCGCCGGCCGCCGTCCGTCGTGCGCGCCGTTCCAGACGCGGCATGCCTCGGCGTAGCCCGGGTCCTGGCGGCCGAGGACCTCGCCCCGCACACCCTCGCGCAACTCCTGGATGGTCGCTTCTCCGAGGACGGGGGCGGTCGTGTCGGTCATGAGTGCTCCTGTGATTCGAGATGGGTCACAGGAGTGAGGTCTAACCAGGGGCGCTTTGCGTCGCCTTAGCAGCGCCTTCGCACACGCGGAGCCGCTGCTCGGCGGCGGCGATCCCGCGCCGGTCGTCCTTGACGGCGTAGCGCTGCCTCGCCTCGGCGAAGTGCCGCGCCGCGAGTCCGGGGTCGCCGCGCAGCAGCGCGAGCTCGCCCAGGCCTGCGAGCGTGTGGCCGATCCAGCGGTCGAGCCGCGCGGCGGCGAGGACGTCGAGGGCGTTCCGGAGCGCAGCCTCGGCCTCGTCGAGGCGGCGGCGGGCGATGCCCAGGTCCGCGGCGCGCCACAGCGCGTTGACGAGTCCCCACCGGTCGCCTGCGCGGCGGAAGAGATCGCGCGCCTCGCCGACGAGGCGCTCGGCCTCCTCGTGGTCGCCCGCGACGGTGCTCGCCATGGCGAGGCCCGAGAGCACGAGGCCGACGCCGCGCCGGTCGCGCAGCCCGCGGCGCATCTCGAGCGCGCACTCGAACGAACGCCGGGCCGCGCCGACGTCGCCGTCGGCCAGGTCGAGGTACCCGATGCGGACGAGCATCTGCGCCCGCCCGGTGTCGTCATCCATTCGCTCGAACCGCCCGACGCACTCGTCGAGGAGGACGCGCGCACGTGCCCGGTCGCCGCGCTCGCGCGCCATGCTGGCGCGGTTCGCGAGTACGTAGCCGAGCGCGGCGTCGCAGTCGACCTCGACGAACGGCAGCAACGTCTCCTCGAGCGCGACCCGGATCCCGACCAGCCGGGACCCGGCGGCCGCATGCATCTCTGCGAGGTTCGGCGGGGAGGGGATCCGCGCCGGCGATCCGGCGAGTGCACGGAACAGCTCGGCGCTCTGGGCGACGAGCTCCTCGGCGCCATCCACGCCGCCGAACCATCGCGCGACGCCAATCGCGTACACCGTCAGTGCTTCCTCGGCGAGCATGCCCTCCCGACGCGCGATGTCGAGCGCGCCGGTGAGACCGCGGATCGCAAGATCCGGCGTCTCGTACGTCATCGCCTCCGTGCCGAGGAACAGGAGCGCGTTCCACTCCGCGGCGGCGTGGCCGATCTCCGCGGCGACGTCGAGGCTCTCGCGTGCATGGGCCACCCCGCCGACCAGCGCACCGCCGCGGAGGTCGAGCGCGGCCGCCGCGAGCAGCGCCTCGGCGCGCAGCGCCGTGCGCTCGGGCACCGCCGCGAGCGCGGCCTCGAACCGCCGCTCCGCTTCTGCGAGGTCGATGCGCCGCAGCCAGAAGGGCCAGATCGCCACCGAGAGGCGCAGGGCGTCCCGCGGCGCCGTCGCGAGCAGCGTGTCGAATGCGGCACGGAGATTCGCGGCCTCCGCGTCGCACTGTGTCGACCCGCGCTCGCGGAGCGCGAAGGCGAGCGCCCAGGCCGCGTGGCGCTTGGCCAGCTCGACGTCCTCGTCCGCCCGGCGCAGTTGCTCGCTCGCGTACATCCGGATGGTCTCGAGCAGCCGGTAGCGCCGCTCGCGTCCGCCGCCCTCGGCCGAGACGAGCGACTTCTCCACGAGCCGGGCGAGCAGGTCGGCCATCTCCCCTGCGTCCACGCCGTCCCCGGCGCAGACGGACTCGACCGCGGCCAGCTCGAACCCGCCCGCGAAGACGGCGAGCCGGCGGAAGACCACGCGCTCCTCGGGATCGAGGAGGTCGTGGCTCCACTCGAGGGTCGCGGCGAGCGTCTGTTGTCGCGTGGGAGCGGACCGGCTCCCCGCACGCAACAGCGAGAACCGGTCGTCGAGGCGCTCGGCGATCGACCCGGCCCCGAGCGCGCCGAGGCGGCCCGCAGCGAGCTCGAGCGCGAGCGGCAGTCCGTCGAGGCGGAAGCAGATGCGCGCGACATCGGCCGCGTTCGTCTCGTCGACCGCGAACCCGGGCGCCGCGGCAGCGGCACGCTCGGCGAACAGCCGCACCGCCTCGTAGTCGAGCAGCTCGTCGGGCCCGAGGCCCTGCTCCGGATCCGGGATCCCGAGCGACGCGACGCGGAACACGACCTCGCCCGGGACACGCAGCGGCTCGCGGCTCGTCGCGACGACGGTCAGGTCGGGCGCCGACCGCAGCAGCCGCTCGACGAGTGCAGCGGCGGCGCCGAGCACGTGCTCGCAGTTGTCGAGCACGAGCAGGAACGGCCGGGCGGCGAGAAACGCGGCGATGGCGTCGACGACGGCATCGCCGGGGAGCGCTCGGACGTTGAGGGTCGCCGCGACGGCGTCGGCGACCTGGCGCTGCTGGACCACGGACGCAAGCTCGACGAAGACGCATCGCCCGCCGAACGCCGCCTCCGCGCCGCGGGCGAGCTCGAGTGCGAGGCGCGTCTTCCCCGCGCCGCCCGTGCCCGCGAGCGTCAGCACCCGCGTGCGGTCGAGGAGGGCACGCAGCTCCGCGAGCTCGTGGCCGCGCCCGACGAACGAGCTCGTCTCGGTCGGCAGGCCGCGAAGCTCGCTCACCGTCTCGACGCCGCCCGGTGCGACGGCCAGCGACGCCGCGAGCTGCGTGAGCTCCTCGCGGCGAGCCGCGACCCAGTCGTCGTAGCGGTTCTCCGGGAGCAGCTCGCCGGGGTACAGCGCCCGGGCCGCCCGCAGCGCCGCGGGCGACCCCTCGCGGCGGGCTTCGGCCGCTGCGCGCTCGAACCGGTCGACATCCACCTCGACGTCGTCGCTCAGCCGGAGCTGCTCGTCGCGCACGACAATGGTCCCCGCGCCGAGCGCCCGCCGCGCGACGTGGACGGCCTGATGCAGGTTGTTGGCCGCCGCACCGGGCTCGCGGTCGGGCCACAACGCATCCATCGCCTGCTCGCGGTGGACGCGGTGGCCCGGCGCGAGAGCGAGCAGCTTCACGAGCTCGCGGGCCTTGCGCAGGCGCCAGCCGTTGTCGGCCACGCGCGTACCGTCGACCGTGGCGGCGAAGCCCCCGAGCAGGTTGATGGTCACCCCGGCCATCCCGCCGACATTGACGGATCCGAGAGGTCCGCGTGAGGGCGCCGCGTTCCCGAACCGACCATCTAGCCTTGCGCCGATGCGCTTCGGCATCTTCTACGAGCACCAACTGCCCCGGCCCTGGGGCGACGACGGGGAGCACCGGCTGCTCCACGACGCACTCGAGCAGATCGAGATCGCCGACCGCGCCGGGATCGACACCGTGTGGCAGGTCGAGCACCACTTCCTCGAGGAGTACTCGCACTCGAGCGCTTCGGACGTGTTCCTGGCGGCGGCCTCGCAGCGCACGAAGCGCATCCGCCTCGGGCTCGGGATCCTGCCGCTCCCGCTTGGCTACCAGCACCCCGCGCGCGTCGCCGAGACGGTGTCGACGCTCGACCTCATCTCGGACGGGCGCGTGGAGTTCGGGACGGGCGAGACCTCGAGCGGCGCCGAGCTCGAGGGCTTCGGGGTCGATCGGGAGACGAAGCGCGCGCAGTGGGACGAGAGCCTCGACGCCGTCACGCGAATGCTCGTCGAGGAGCCGTTCGCCGGCATCGAGGGCCGCTATGTGTCGATGCCCCAGCGCAACGTCGTGCCCAAGCCGCTCCAGAAACCGCATCCGCCGCTGTGGGTCGCGTGCTCGCGCCGCGAGACCATCCGTCTGGCTGCCGAGAAGGGCATCGGGGCGCTCAGCTTCTCGTTCGTCGAGCCCGAGGAGGCCGCCGAGTGGGTGGCCGAATACCGGGCGATCATCGCGTCCGAGCGGTGCGTGCCGGCCGGCTTCGCGGTCAACCCGCGCGTCGCCGTCGTGCTGCCGATGATGTGCCATCCCGATGAGGCGGAGGCGATCGAGCGCGGCATCGACGGGGCGCACTTCTTCGGGTACTCGCTCGCGCACTACTACCTCTTCGGCGATCATCGACCGGGACGCACGAACATCTACGAGGAGTTCCTGCGGCGCCGCGACGAGGTCGGATTCGCCCGCAACGTGATCCGGGCGCAGGACGCTCCGCTCGGAGTCCGCGTCCTGCAGCAGGGCGTCGGCTCGCTCCGTGGCGCGATCGGCACGCCCGACCAGGTGCGCGACCTGTGCCGTCGCTACGAGGCCGCGGGCGTCGACCAGGTCATCTTCGTCCTGCAGGCCGGACGCAACCGGCACGAGCACATCTGCGAGTCGCTCGAGATCTTCGGGGGCGAGGTGCTCCCCGGGTTCGCCGCCGAAGCCGACGCTGTCGACGCCGCACGTGATCGCGAGCTCGAGGGTGCGATCGACGACGCGCTGCAGCGCCGCCCGCCGCCGCGCGTCGCCGAGCGCGGCTACACGATCGCGCCGACCGCATCCGGGCCGCCCGCCCCGCCTCCACCGTCCGCGGACGGTCACGACGCCCTGCCGCGCCTCCGGCTCGCAGCGCTGCAGCGCGTCGCCAAGGACCGCGGCGAGCAGGCGTTCCAGGCGTTCGTCCGGAGATCGACCGACGCGCGGCTCGAACGCACCGCCGGATCCGAGCGCGGCCTCAAGGTGATCTTCGGCGCGATGGCCCAGGCCTACGAGCCCGAGCACGCGAACGGCTTCGCGGGAGCGCTGCAGTACGACCTGCGCCGGGGCGACGGGCGGCTGGTGCAGTGGACCGTCGAGGTCGGACCGCAGCAGGCGACGCCCCGCCCCGGACCGGCCGCAGCGCCCGCCCTGACCCTGAAGCTCACGGTCGCCGACTTCCTGCGCATGGCTGCGCGCGACCTCGACGCAGGGAAGGCGCTGCTCACCGGTCGTCTGGACCTGGAGGGCGACTTCTCGCTCGCGCAGCGCCTCGGCGAGATGTTCGGCCAGCCGGCGACGCTCTAGATGGCAGTCGACGTCGCCTCCGTCGCGAGCGTGGACCGGTCGCGGCGGGTTGCTCCGACCCGCGGCGGCGGGACGGTGCGGCCATTGGCCGACGGGTACTGCTTCGCGGCCGTGCCGGCGACCGTCGAGCGCCTGCTGCTGGGCCGCGACGACGGCGGTCTGCCCCGGGCCGCGCTCGGCGATGCGCCGGGTCGCGTCGAGCGCGTCGTGCTCGTCCTCCTGGACGCGTTCGGATGGCGCTTCTTCGAGCGCTACGCCGACCGCCATCCGCTCCTGCGCCGGATGCTCGCCGACGGGACGGTCGCAAAGCTCACGACGCAGTTCCCCTCCACGACTGCCGCGCACGTCACGACGCTGCACACCGGACAGCCGGTCGTCGAGCACGGCGTGTACGAGTGGAACATCTACGAGCCGAGCGTCGACGCGCTCATCACGCCGCTCATGTTCTCCTTCGCGGGGGATGGCGATCGCGACACGTTGTGCCACGCCGGCGCCGATCCCCGGGCGCTCTATCCCACGGCCACGCTCTATCGCCGGTTGGCGACCGGCGGCGTCCGATGCCTCGCGTTCCACCCCGCCTCGTTCGCGCCGTCGACCTACGACGGCGTCCTTCTCGACGGCGCCGTGCTCCATCCGTACGAGACCCTGACCGGGGCCTTCGACACCCTTGTCTCGACGCTCGTTCCCGGCGACGCGCCGACCTACGCGTACGTGTACATCGACACCGTCGATGCAACCGGACATCAGCACGGGCCGTCGTCGGAGGCGTTCGACGCCGAGGCGGTCCGATGTCTTGACGCGATCGACGCCGCGCTCCGGTCGCTGCCATCGGGGACGCTCCTCCTGCTGGCAGCCGATCACGGCCAGGTCGACGTCGATCCGGCGCGGACGTGGTTCGTCAACGAGCTGTGGCCCGAGATCGGGGCGCACCTGCGGCGCGACGGTCGCGGCCGTCCCCTCGCCCCGGCCGGGTCGGCGCGCGACCTGTTCCTCCACACCGCGCCGGGCGCGCACGGGCACGTCGTCGACCGGTTGCGCACGCTGCTCGGCGAGAACGCTGATGTCCACGCCACGACCGATCTCGTGGCGGAGGGATTGTTCGCGGGCTCGCCCGCCCCTCGCCTTCAGGCGCGGATCGGCGACGTCTGCGTCCTTCCGGCCGATGGCGAGACGGTCTGGTGGCGCGAGCGCGGGCGCTTCGGCATGCGCTTCCGCGGTCATCACGGCGGACTGACGCCCGCGGAGGCCCACACGGTTGTCGCTTCGCTCGTGGTCGCCTGACCACGCGGGCCGAGGCGGCACCGATATCGTCGTGGACGGCGCCCGGAACCAGCCGGGCATGGCCGGTTGTAGCGAACGCGTCGCGCACCGGGTGGCTGGCGTGGACATGCCCGCCAGGATCCCTGAGGTCGGACGCGGATCCTTGTTTCTTCACACTCTTGATGCGAACATGTGTTCGTGTCGTCAGTCGTCTGCGTGATGCTTCCGCGATTCGAGCTCGCCGTCGCGGCCGGGGGGCGCGAGACGCTCCTGCGCGGGCCCGCCGCCCTCGCGCCGGAGCCCGGGCGCGAGCAGTTCGTCGGCGAGGTCTCGCATGCCGCCGAAGCCTTCGGGATCCATCCTGGAATGCGCCTGGGAGAGGCGCTTGCGCGCTGCCCGCGGCTGGCCCTCGTCCCGCCCGATCCCGTCGGGGTCGCCGATGGCTGGGAGCGCGTCGTCTCGGCCCTGGAGGCGATCGGCGCCGCGGTCGAGGCCGACCGCCCCGGCCTCGCGTGCTTCGACGCGCGCGGCGTGCGACGCCTGCACGGCGGCACGCTGGACGGCATCGTCGCGGCCGTCCGCCGCGCGTTGCGGCGCCCGGCCCGGATCGGCGCGGGGCCGACGCGATTCTGTGCGCTCGCGGCCGCCGCTCGTGCGCGCGCGCGGCGCGCGACGATCGTCGCGCAGGCGGCCGAGCTTCATGCCGAGCCGATCGCGCTGCTGCGCTACCGCGACGAGACGGCCGCGCTGCCCGAGGGACTTGACCGCCTCGGCGTCCGGACGCTCGGCGATCTCGCGGCGCTGCCCCGCGCGGCGCTCGCCGACCGCTTCGGGCCACCAGGACTCCTCGCCCACGACCTCGTGCACGGCCGCGACACCCCGCTGCGGCCACGTCGACCGGGGGAGATCCTCGAGGAGACGCTCGACCTCGAGGAGTCAGCCTCGGGAGAGCAGCTGGGACGGGCCCTCGAACTGCTCGTCGACCGCCTTCTCGCCCGCCGCGAACGTGACGGACGCACGCTTCGCGCCGTGGTCCTCGGCGCGACGCTCGTCGAAGGTGGGACATGGCGCGAGCGCGTCGTGTTCCGCGAGCCGCTCGCCGACCCGATCCGGATGCGGCTGGTGCTCTCCCAGCGCCTTGCCCAGCTGCCCGCGCCGGCGGAGGCGCTGCGCCTTACTGTCGATCGTTTCGGGCCGCCGCACCCTGGTGGACGCGCGCTCTTCGACGATGGCGCCGTCCAGCGCCGCGCGCGCCTGCGCGAGGCGATCCGTCAGGTCCGCGCGGTGGCCGGTCCGGAGGGTGCGCTGCGCGTTCTCGCCGTCGATCCGGACTCCCGCGTGCCCGAGCGCCGCGCGGTGCTCACGCCCTTCGAGCTGTGAGCCCGGGCACCCGCCGCCTTGCGGTCCCGCGGCCGGCCGACGTGGTCGCCGGACCTGGTGGCAGCCCGGAATCGATCGATCGCCACGAGGTCGTCGCGGTGCGCGAGTCCTGGCTCATCGAGGACCGCTGGTGGACGGACCGGCCGTTGCGCCGCCGCTACTGGGAGGTGGTCACGATCGACGGACGCGACCTCGTCGTCTTCCGCGAGCTCGGGGACGGACGCTGGTTCCGGCATCGCTGATTCTCCGCAGTCTTGGTGCAATTGCGCGGTTGTGCCGTGACGGCGGCGCCCCGAGGGTTCCGCCATGCGCAGCGCCCGCGGCCAAGGAACCGTCGAGTACCTCGCCATTGTGCTGCTCGTGGCGTTCGCTCTGGGCGGTGGAACCGCCGCTGTAGCGAGCGCGGCGGGCGCCGATATCGCGACCGCGGTTCCCCACGAGGTCCTGCGCGCGCTGTGCATCGTCACCCGCGGCGACTGCGATCGCGATCGCGCGCCCTGCGACGTTGATGCAAAGGCGAAGTCGCGGTCCTGGGCCGTGACGGCCGCCGTGTTCAAGGGCGGGCACGACAAGTCGCTGGCGGTGGTGCGACGCTCGGACGGCACCTACGCCCTGACGTTGGACACCGCTCCGGGCGGCGGTTTCGAAGCGAACTCCGGAGCGCGGCTGAAAGTCAACCTCGGACACCGCACGATCGACGCCGGCGCACATGCGACGTTCGGGGTCACAGGATCGTACGGCCACCACCGCACGTGGATCCTCCCCGACAAGGACGCGGCAGAGCGCCTCAAGCGGGCGATCGAAGACGAAGACGCGCTTCCTCCGGCCACTGTCGATGGGCACGAAGCATCGGTCGAGGGC
>Ga0105249_10004863_pt1 | contig 11591 bp, 7 predicted proteins | sample KBSS44metaG_FD_81522 | JGI IMG/M metagenome (GOLD analysis project Ga0105249, IMG submission 81522) | Switchgrass rhizosphere microbial communities from Kellogg Biological Station, Michigan, USA - KBS S4-4 metaG | ecosystem: Host-associated > Plants > Roots > Rhizosphere > Soil | place... | reverse complement strand
CGTTGCGAGATCGGCGACGAGGTCGTGCTTCGCAAGGGCTCTGCGACGGGCCAGGCGTCCCCCTCCGTGGCGGTTTACTTGGGGGTTCCCCGACTCTTTGGACTGCTCCGACCCTCGTACGCGCAGATCGGCGATCTCGATCAGCAGGCCGCCGCTTCGATCGCGGCCCGACTTGACTCCGGCGGAGAGCTTCGAGCCCGGGTGAAGAGCGTCTATGCGCCCAAAGAGAAAGACAGCCCGCGGGTGAGCCTCGTCATCGAATGAAGCGCGAGCGAGGGTCGAAGCCCGCTTTTGTTTGCAGGGCTAGACCTTCGAAGGCGTCGCGTACGCGGGCCGTTCTTCCCTCCGAGCTGGAAAGCAGCGCCAACCGGGTTGCAATGCGGCGCTGAGCCATGCTCGGGTCTACGTCGCGCGGGGGAGCCTCGCTCCCGGCGTAGCCAGCACAAGAGTTCCCTCAACGCACCTTGGGCAAATCTCGGGCGTAAGAACGCAGACGGACCGGTGAGTCGCAGGGTAGCCGCGACATCCCGATGACGATGATCACCCCCGGTTGCCGGACGGCGCTCACGGTAACCCAGCGGTAACGCCGCCCCGCTACCCTGGCCAGGCACGGGCTGCGCCGCGTGCCGTTCCACGCTGCCCTTGTCCGATACTGCACGCGATGCCACGCCAAACCCGCACCGCAGATGCTCCTGGCGCGCGTCACGCCGCGTGCTGGCATTTGCGGCTGCTCGGCGAACCCGCGCTGGAGCCTGGCGGCGGCGGCGCGGCGATGGTGCTGCAACCGAAGGACGCCGCGCTGCTGGCGGTCATCGCCCTGTCGGGCCCGGTGAAGGCCGATCAACTGGGCGCGATGTTGTGGCCGAGTGCCAGCACGCGTCAGGCGGACACCAACCTGCGCCAGCGCCTGTTCCGGCTGCGCCGGCGCACGGCGGCGCAGTTGGTCGAGACCGGCACGCTGCTGCGCTTGGCCGACGATCTGCGCGCGGACCTCGCGGCGGTGCTGGAAAGCCTGCAGAGCGACGAGCGATTGGCGACGCCTGAGTTGCTCGGCGAGCACGAGTTCGACGATCTGCCCGAGCTGGCGGAGTGGGTGCGCGCCGAGCGCCGGCGCTGGCACGAGCGGCGCAGCGAGGCGCTGGCCGCCGCGGCATCACGCTGCGAGAAGAACGGTGAGGTGGCCCGTGGCCTGGTGTTCGCACAACGGCTGGTGGACATCGATCCGCTGGCCGAGCACGCGCAGCGCCGCCTGATGCGGTTGCACTACCTGCGGGGCGATCGCGCAGCCGGGATCACGACGTTCGAACGGTTCGAGCAGCGGCTGAAAGACGAGCTGGGCACCCGACCATCGGCGGAAACGATCGAGCTGCTGAGCACCATCGAGCGCGGCGGTACGTCGCTGCCCACGCGCCGTGCGGTCGCGCCGGCCAGTCTGCTGCGACCGCCGCGGTTGATCGGTCGAACGCGCGAACTGCAGGCGATGGAGCGGGCGTGGGCGGCGAACCGGGCGTTCCTGCTGCTCGGCGAGGCCGGCATCGGCAAGAGTCGCCTGTTGAGCGACTTCGCGGCCAGCGCCGACGGCGCCGTCGCGATCCAGGCCCGTCCAGGGGACGCCGGCGTCACCTACGCGGTGCTGGCGCGGCTGTTGCGCGCGACCTTGGCCCGGCACCCGATCGCGCTGTCGTCGGCGCGCACGCAGGAGCTGGCGCTGCTGCTGCCCGAACTCGGTACCGCGGTGACGGTATCGGGCGCTGCGCAGCGCCTGCTGGTGCAGCGAACTGTCGAGACCAGCCTGCGCGATGCGTCGGCGCTCGGATTGCGATCGTTGCTGATCGACGACCTGCACTTCGCGGATGACGCGAGCGTCGACCTGCTGCAGTCGCTGCTCGAGGCCGACGGGGTCGCCGAAATACGTTGGGGTCTGGCGCAGCGACCGGCCGACGCGCGTGGCGCGTTGCGCCAATTGGGCGATCTGTTGGCCGAGGGACAACGGCTCGAGGTGGTGGCGCTGCCGGCGCTCGACGTCGAGCAGCTGGCCGAACTGGTCGAATCGCTCGGCCTGCCCGAGCTCGAGCCCGCGCGCCTGGCGCCGGCGCTGCTGCGCCATAGCGGCGGCAACCCCCTGTTCGCACTGGAGACGTTGCGCGATCTCGTGTTGTCCGGGGACGCGCCCGACGGCCACGGTCGCCTGCCGCAGCCGTCGTCGGTCAGCGCGCTGATCGAGCGCCGGTTGCTGCAGCTGTCGGCACCGGCGCTGAAGCTGGCGCGCGTGGCCGCGCTCGCTGGCGGGAGCTTCAGCGCCGAATTGGCCGCGGCCGTGCTCGATGCGCATCCACTGGACATCGCCGAGCCGTGGCACGAGCTCGAGTCGGCGCAAGTGATCCGCGACGGCGCGTTCGCGCATGACCTGGTGCTCGAGGTGGCGCGCGCCTCGGTGCCCGAGCCGATCGCTCGACTGCTGCACGAACGCATCGCGGGCCATCTGCAGGCCAACGGCGCGCCCAGTGCGAGCGTGGCGCCGCACTGGGCAGGCGCCGGGTCGTGGCTGCCTGCTGGCGAGGCCTACGCAGCGGCGGCGCGTCAGGCGCAGAGCGCATCGCAGCATACGCACGAAGTCGAATGCTGGGACCGCGCCGCCGATTGCTTCGATCGCGCCCGTGCGCGCGAGCGCGCCTTTCGCGCTCGCTGCGACAGCGTGCCGGCGCGCATCGTCGCGCAGGGCGTTGCGCCGGCGCGCGCCATGGTCGACGCGCTGCTCGATGCGGCGTGCAGCGACGACGAACGGGTCGCTGCCTGGCTCGCCAAGGCCAATGCCGCGCTGATGGCGGCCGACCATGTCGCGGGCATCGAGGCCGCGCAGCAGGCACGCATGCTCGCGCAGCGGCTGCAGTCGCGCTGGCTCGATGTCGAGGCCGCGTGCCTGCATGCGGTGGGCCTGTCGCAGGCGGGGCGCCCGGCCGAGGCGCTGGCGATCATCGAGCCTCATCGCACGCTGGTCGAGAGCGAGGGCGACGCGCACTTGCGTGGACGTTTCTGGGCCGACTACGCCTACGCGCTCAACGCGGTTCGCCGGCTGCGCGACACCGCATTCGCGCTGCAGCAGGCGATCGACAACGCGCAGGCACTGGGCGATCTGGCCGAACTGGCGACGCTGACGTCCAACCTCGCGACGGTAAAAGGCAATCTCGGCCGCTGCGACGAGGCGCTCGCGCTGGCACAGCGCGCGCTCGCGATCCAGACAGAGCTCGGCGCGGTCGACGGCCCCGAGGGCGGCGTGGTGCGCACCTATGTCGGCCTCTACTGCGGCGGGGCCGGCCGGTATCGCGAGGCGCTCGAACACCTCGACGCGGCGATCGACTGCTTCACGCGCGACAAGCAGGCGATGTGGATTGCGCTGGCCAGCAACCACAAGGCGCAGGTGCTGATCGATCTGGGGCAGTTCGCGCGCGCGCGCCAGGCACTGGCCTACGAGGCGACGCCGGTTCGCGGGGTCCAGGCGCGCGGCGCCGCCGTGGCGGCGCGCATCGAACGCATGCTCGGAGGCACGGCGGGCCCACAGCTGAACAATGCACTGGCATCGCTGCAGCCGGGCGACGATCCGCACGTCCGCATGCAGTTGCTGCTCGACGTGGCACAAGGTGAGCAGCCAGAGGAAGCGCTGCAGCGCTTCGACGAGGCGTTGCGCATTGCGCAGCAGGTCGAGCTCGTCGGGATCGCGATGAAGGCCCGCCTGCGCCGCGCGCACGCGCTGTCGCGCACCGGCCGCACCCACGACGCTGCGCAGGCGATGCATGAACTGGTCGACGAGATGGCGCAGGTGCAGCCCGGCGACATGTACTACGCCGAGGCTTGGTGGATCGCGGCTCAGGTGTTCGAGGCCAACGGCGACAGCGATCACCGGTTGCTGGCGCTCGCGCGCGGCGCGCAATGGGTCCGCCGCATCGCCCTGCCCAATGTGCCGGAAGAGTTTCGCGACAGCTTCCTGCACCGCAACCCGGTCAATCGCGAACTGCTCGCCGCCGCGGACCGCGCGTCGCGTTGACGCGTCCAGGCGGGTCGCTGGCCCCGGCGCTGCGCGGGCGGTAACAGCGCAGTAACGCGAGCGCCTCTAAGGTCCGTGCCATCGGCCGCTTCCGGCCGCGGCAGTCGGGGGACCGCAATGAAGACATGGACTGCTTGGATCGTGATGGCACCGTGCGCAGTGCTGGTCTCGGGCGGTGCCGCTGGGGCCGTCGACCGCCCGATCGCACTGAAGCCGGTGGTGGCGACCTCGTGGGAGTACGTGACGCCGGGGACCCAGGTCCTGCCACGCCCGACGCTCGGCGTCGGCTTCTGGCAGCGCGCCTCGGGTGCCAAGCCCGGGGTCGGGGCGAATTACGTGACGTCGATGGAATACCAACTGCCCGAGGCGATGCCTGCGCGGATCCGCTCGGCCACGTTCCAGTTCAGCGGCAAGCCGTCGCAGTGCGTGGGTGTCGAGCCCGTGGTGATCGATGTCTACGCGTATGCAGGCGACGGGCGCGCCGATGTCGCTGATTCGACGGCTGGCGCACGGGTGGCCCAGTTGCGCGCCGACTGCGCGACCAACCCGGCCTTCACGCAACCGATCGACGTCACGTCGATCGTGCGCCAACTGGCCGTGCCCGCCGGCGTTCGACACGTCGGCTTGAACATCCGCAAGGCCAACAACCGTCAGGGCCCGGGGCTGTTCGCGCTCAGCCCCGGCATGCTGACCGTCGTGGTCGCCGATCAGGAGGTGGCGCAACGGCCAGCGCAGACGACGTTGCCGTCACCATCCATTCCACCCATCGCGACGGTGGCTGTGCGCGATCTGCGCGGCGAGTACAGCTACCTAGGCCGTGGCGTGGCGACCGTCGCCCAGAACGGCACCGACGTGCTGGTGCGCGCCACGTGGACGCCGATGGGTGCCGGGCCTCACTACGAGGCGCGCGGCAAGCTCAACGGCGACACGATCGTCGGCCAGTGGTACTCGCTGTACCACAAGAAGGGTTGGTTTCGCTGGGTCGCGCACGTGCATCCCAACGGCGACATTGACTTCGCGCGAAGCGACGATCCCATCAACGTCCAGCTCCAGCGTGCGGTGCTGACCCGCACCGGCGCGCCATCCACCACGATGTTGCCACCAGGCGGTTTCACACCGCAGCGCAGGTGAACGCCATGGCCTCGGGATCGACCGACTTCACCTGGCGCGCAATGAGCCGAAAGTTTCTGGTCATCCTTGCGCTGGTGGCCGGAACAGCACAGTCGCAAGACAAGGCACCGGCACTGCGAAGGTACGTCGGATCGCCGGACTACACCGCGCTGTTGAAGGAGCCCACCGTCAAGGCCAACTTGACCGCTGTGGCGGGCAAGCAGTTGCCCGCGCTGATGCGCAACCTCGCCGTCAGCGGCGACGTGGACCGGGTCGGTGGCGCGTTGATGGTCGCCGGCATCGCGCCGCACAAGGGCGGCGAGGAAGAGGCGGTGATCTGCGTGGCCGAGTACGACGGCAAGGTCGAGGCCGCCCTGTTCTCGAAATCACGCGTCACCGTGTTCGCGAAGGACAAGAACTACGAGTTCCTGATGCTCTGCGTCAAGGACTGGATCACGCAGGTCAACTCAGGCCATCGCGATCGAATCAAGCAGCCCGGCAACGTGCAGTTCGGCAATCCAGGGTGAGCGTGGCCGCTCGGCCGCCGACGCGTCTTCATCGCTTCCTTCGCCAGGAGACTGCAATGGCTCTTCGCGTCCTGCTTCTTGCGACCACATGCGCCGCACTGATCGGCTGCGGCAAGTCCGAGCCGGCCAAGCCTGCGCTTCCGGCCAAATCGGCTGCGGTGCACAAGCCGAGTACGACACCGAGCGACGGCTTGCCCGCACCGCACTGTCCGGCCAGGTCCGACGCGTCGTTGGGCGGCCCGGATGTCATCGGACTGAAATTGGGCATGGCGCGTGCGGACGCACTCGATCACGCCCGTTGCCTCAACAAGGACACGTTCGTCGCCTTCGAGGGCAACTGGATCCAGGGCTTGCGGACCCGCGCGAGATACCGATTGCCGAGACTCTGGTGCCAGCGCTCGTGAAGAAGTACGGCGCGCCTCAGATCCAGCAACAGCACGCGAACAATTGGCTGCGCCTGGATTGGTTGCAGGACGCTTCCGGCGCGGCGATCGAACAAGGCCGCCGCGGCCCGCAGTGCCGCACCATCAGCCCGCGCGGCAACGAATCGCACTCGTGGTCCGATGCCTGCGGGCTGACGATCACCGCGCTGATCGTGTTGAACCCCGAGAACCCGCAGCTGGCCAGCGAACTGAACGTCGGCATGGTGAATCAACGCGAGCTGTACCGCGCCGGCACGTCGCTGCAGGCGCAGCTGGAGGCGATGGAGCAGCAGCGTCGCCAGCAGGAGGTCGACCAGTCCAAGAGCGTCGGCTCGAAAGTGAAGTTGTGAGGAATCAGCCAAGAGCTGAGCCTCTGGAACGCCTGCCGAACTAGCCCTATTCGGGAGGCAGCGCGAGCTTCGACCCGTCAATCAGGAACACCCGCTGCGCGTAACGACTCGGCCCATAGCTTGCCGATGGGGTATTCGCCGCTCGGATGGTGCCGCAGGTACCTTGACACCGTCAACATCGGCTCCAGCGCCAATAGAGCTTTCGATGTCTCCCTCGCCGCGTCCAGATGTCCGAGTTGGACTTGCGCGATCACGACCGCGCGCCACGTCGAGGCGAAGTTGCGGTTCACACGCAGCGAACGCTGTGCCAGTGCCAGTGTGTGTTCGTAGTGACCTGCCGAGGCAGCCGCCGCCGCCGCTAGCGATTCGAAGAAATAGCGCACGGGGTCAAGCGGCGATAGCGCTAGCGCCATATCGGCCGCCTGCATCGCCTGATCTCCTTCGCCCTTGAACGCGTGCATCGCGCCCTTGAACAGCCACGCCAACGGTTCATTCGGATTGACTTCGAGGGCCCGCTCGTAGCTATGCGCCGCGGCGCCGAAGTCCTTCCGCAGAAGGCAATGGACGAACCCGTCGACGGCAAGGGCGAGCGAGCAATATCCATCGTTGTCGAGCGCCATCTTCGTCTGAACCTGCGCCAACGACGCCTCGCGTTTGATGTCGTGCGACCAGCTCTGAGTCACTCGCAATACGTGCCACTTGGCAAGCCAAGCGTGCGGGATGGGGTGCCGGGGGTAACGCTCTATCAGGCACTCAAGGATGACCCGCGCGCGTTCGAAGTCAGCTGGGGCCGAGCTATGGACGAGGGAAACCGCGGCCAACAGCAGCGTATAGCCCTCCAACGAAGCAAGCGGTACGCTGCGCGCGAGCTCCAGCTGGCGTCTCAGAATGGAGCCGCTCACCTCGTGAACGATACGTGCTACGAGTGAGCTCTGGCCGCTCAGGAGACCCGCTGTGCCGCCTTGCAGACTGTCGGCGTAGACGACTCGTGCGGTGGCTGTTTCAGTCACTTCGACGCTGACGCGCAGCTGCCGCCCCGTCGCATGGTAGTTGCCCGTCACGACATACCCGGCGCCAAGCAGTCGACGGATGTCGCCCAGCGCGTCACGCCGCTGCCGAAACACGGCCGTCGACAGTCGCGACACCACGTACAACTCGGCACTGTGCGACAGCGACCCGATCACCTCGTCAGCAAGCAAATCCCCGATGCCCTGCTGGGCCAATTCGTCGACACGCGGTGCCCATGGGACCACCGCCACGGTGGGACGCATCGGCCGCATCCACGCCTGCGACAACTCGCCCGCCGTGTCGGGCTCCGCATGGCCGATACGATATGCGCGGACGGGCCCGGCGAAATGCTTCAGGTAACAGTCGCCAAGGTCCTCCACGTCGGCGTCGAACCCGGGAGTCAGTTCGTCGCGCACCTCGGCGGAGACGACGATCTCGCCGGGCCCGGCGAGAGTCATCAACCGCGCAGCGAGGTTGACGCCATTGCCATAAATGTCCAGTTCGTCGACGATCACGTCGGCGGCGTGGGCGCCGATCCGCAATTGAATCCGGCGGTCAGGGGCGTAGCCCTCGCTAAGCCGGTGCGCGGTACGTTGCATCCGCAGTGCACAGTCGATCGCCGGCGCCGCTGACAGAAAGGCGCACAGGACCCCGTCGCCCAAGCTCTTGACCAGCCGGCCATTGAGGGGCGGCAGCAGATGCGCACTTAGCTCCGCGACGAACTGCTGCCACCGCTGTACGGTGTCGTCCTCGTCCGCTGCAATCAGGCGAACCGAGTCCACCATGTCCGCAACCACGACGGTCCGGCGGGCGCGAAGGTCACGACACGTCACGTCGTGGGAGGCGGAGGACGCGGCCGATTGCAGAGGGCGACGACTGATCATCATTGTCGCAGCGCAAATCTGGACCCTTGAGGCTGTTGATTCAGCGGATCGACGTCAAGCGGCGGCTCGGCCTGCTGACGGCACTCAAATGCGTCCGGCTCTTCAGATCGAGTTGTGGAGCGGCCCGAGCAGAGCAGAAATTAGACAACTTTCTCGGTCTCTCCAAATAAGGACCCCTTCAGTAGCCTCCACAGGGGAGATGACGAGACCATCGACATCCGTCGTCAGCTGTTCGAGCGTTCCCGCAGCTCTCGCCTCAAGATCTTGCCGGAAGGCGACTTCGGGATGGCGTCGACGAATTCGACTGCGCGGATCTTGGCGTGCGGCGCGACGCGTGTGGCGACGTAAGCGATGATCTCTTCTGCCGTCGCAGATCCTCGTAGGACCACAAATGCCTTCGGTATCTCGCCGGCTTCATCGTTCGCGACGCCGATCACCGCCGCGTCGGAAATCGCCGGATGCTCGAGCAGGATTCCCTCGAGATGGGCGGGAGCGATCTGGTAACCCTTGTACTTGATGAGCTCCTTCAGCCTGTCGACGATGTACAGATGACCGTCGCTGTCGAAGTACCCCACATCGCCGGTGTGCATCCACCCGTCGGACTGAATCATGGCCTGCGACTCGGCAGGACGGTTGAGATATCCGCGCATCACGTTGGGCCCGCGCACCAGGAGCTCGCCGCGCTCGTCGTGACCGAGGTCCGTTCCGGATGCGACGTCGACGATGCGCGCCTCCACATTGGGCAAGAGAGGTCCTACCGAGCCGGGTTTGATGACGGCATCTTCAAGAGGCAATCCCGTCACGGCGACAACGACTTCGGTCATGCCGTAGCCCTGACGTACGGACACCTTGAGACGCTTGCTCGCGTCCGCCTGCAGCGCTGCGCCGAGGGGTGCGGCACCGGACCCCACCAAGCTCAGGGAAGACAGGTCGAACTCATCGACCAGCGGGTGCTTGGCCAACGCCAGCACGATGGGCGGCACCAGAGCCAGCGAGGTGACGCGCCGATCTTGTATGAGCTGCAGGAACTGGGCGAAGTCGAATCGCGGCATGGTGACGCAAGTGGTCCCCCGCCGCAACGTGCCGTTCAGGAGAATTTGCAATCCATACGAATGGAAGAACGGCAGCGCCGCAAGCGAGATGCGGCCGGTGACATCGGGCGCCAGCGACTCGATCTGCGTCAGCATGGCCACCGCGTTGTAGTGGGTCAACATCACGCCCTTGGGCCGACCGGTCGTTCCGCTCGAGTACGGCAGCATCAGCAAATCGGCGCGCGGATCGATCTGAACGACCGGGGCCGCGGCATCCGTATCCATCAGCCCGGCGAACGGGGTCGCGTCCTCGGACTCCCCGAGCACGAAGAGTTCCTCAACGCGCGTGCCCGCAGCTGCCTCGCGGACCTTGGCCACCAACGTTTCAGTCGTCAACGCAAACCTGGCTTGGGAGTCCTTGAACTGGCTGGCCAGTTCCTCGACAGTTGCCAGTGGATTGGCGGTGGTGACCACGCCGCCGGCGATCGCCGCTCCATGAAAGGCGATGCCGTACTCCGGGACATTCGGACACACGATCGCAAACACATCACCCTTGCGCATGCGGCGCTGCTGGAGGGCGGCGCCGACGTTTCGCGCGGCGCGATACATCTGTCCGTGTGTGAGCGTGCGACCCGTCGGCCCGTCGACGAAGGCCGGCTGGTCACGCCAGTGGGCGACATTGGCGAATATGAATTCGCTGAAAGGCATCGCCGGAATCGCCACCGGCGGGTACGGGCTATGAAAGATCACGTTGCCTCCTCTCTCGACAGCACGCGACAAATCAGACTGAAGAAGCCTCGCTGTTCCCGAAGTATGACCAGTGGATCGACGAGCTGGCCCTGCAGCGATCTGATGTGGCCTTGCTTCTGGCACAGTACAGCGCATGGGCGACCCGCTGAGCGGTGGATGCACCTGCAGCGTCCTGTGAAAACTCGACTCCGCGCCGTGTCGAAATCGAACCCGCGCTATTGCCCGCATCGATCGTTCTCAGCGTGACTGCCACCCTGCGTTTCGGCCGCTTCGAATGGCTCCCGGACAGCCGCGAACTGCGCTTGGATGGGCAGGCATTGCCCATGGGCGGGCGTGCGTTCGACGTCCTGCGCTGTCTCATCGAGCACCGCGAGCGACTCGTCGCCAAGGATGAGTTGCTCGACGCTGTCTGGCCCGGCCTGGTCGTCGAGGAAAACAACTTGCAGGTGCAGGTCAGCGCCTTGCGCAAGTTGCTGGGGCCGCGGGTCATCCTGACCGTTCCGGGACGCGGCTACCGCTTCATCGCCGCAGTCGATGCAGCGGCGACTGTGCAGGGCTCGATGCCGGCACAGGTTCCGCGCGAGGCGCCGGTCTCGTCGACGGCGACGGCGGCAGGGCTTGCCATCCTGCCCACCGGACTACCACCGCTCCATGGCCGCATCGACGATTTGCATGCGCTGCGGGGCCTCGTCGGCGAGCACAGGCTCGTGACCATCGTCGGTGCCGGCGGCATTGGCAAGACGCGTCTTGCGAGAGCCTTCGCGCATTCCGAGCAGGGTCGCTACGACGACGGAATCTGGTGGGTCGACCTCACCTCGGTGGCGGACACCCCCAGCCTCGTCGCTGCCATCGGCGCAACTCTGGGCATCGGGTCGCAACTCACCGACAACGCGCGCTCGAATGTGATCCAGAGCCTGAGCACTCGACGATCACTCATCGTCATGGACAACTGCGAGATCGTGCTCGACGCGGTTGCCGACTTCATCGGTGATGCACTCCCGATCGCCGCCGAGGCGCACTGGCTCACGACGTCGCAGCAGCCGCTGAAATTGGCCGACGAGCAGGTCTATCGTCTCGGTCCACTCGCCGTCCCGCCCCAGGCGACCAGCGCCAAGGCTGCCCTGGAATTCGGCGCGGTCGCGCTCCTCGCACAGCAGGTCAGCGCTGCGGACCGTCGGTTCGCGATCACCGACGCCAACGCCGAGGCCGCCATCGATCTTTGCGCGAAACTTGATGGCATCCCGCTCGCGATCGAGATGGCGGCCGCGCGAATCCCGACACTCGGGCTGGACCGCGTGCGCACGCTGCTGACCGAGCGGCTGCGCTTTCTGTCCTCCGGCCATCGGACGCCCCTCGCTCGGCAGACGACATTGCACGCAGCGCTCGATTGGAGCCATTCCCTCCTCACCGCAAGCGAACGCGTCGCCCTGCGCCGTCTTGGCCAACTCCCAGCCGGCTTCACGCTGG
>Ga0105249_10004861_pt1 | contig 11592 bp, 10 predicted proteins | sample KBSS44metaG_FD_81522 | JGI IMG/M metagenome (GOLD analysis project Ga0105249, IMG submission 81522) | Switchgrass rhizosphere microbial communities from Kellogg Biological Station, Michigan, USA - KBS S4-4 metaG | ecosystem: Host-associated > Plants > Roots > Rhizosphere > Soil | place... | reverse complement strand
TAGCGGAAGACGCAGCGGAAACGTCGAGGACCGGCGCGGGATGGGCGGCGGAACCGTGGTCGGCGGTGGGCTCGGCACCGTCGTGCTGCTGTTGCTCGCGTGGTACTTCGGCATCGACCCGACTCCGGTACTGCAACAGATGCAGGTCGACAGCGTTCCCGAGCAGCAACAAGGCACTGCGCCCGATCTGAAGAACGATCCTATGGCCGACTTCGTGGCCGCTGTGCTCGGCGACACGGAAGACACGTGGCAGGCGATTTTCGCCGAGAACAACGGCCACTATGTCGATCCGACCCTGGTGCTGTTCACCGACAGCGTGTCGTCCGCGTGCGGTTACGCCCAAGCGGCGATGGGGCCCTTCTACTGCTCGCAAGATCAGAAGGTATACATCGACCTCGGCTTCTATAAGGAACTGCGCGACCGCTTCAACGCGCCGGGCGATTTCGCCGAAGCGTACGTGATCGCGCACGAGGTCGGGCACCACGTGCAGAACCTGCTCGGCATTTCCCAACAGGTGCAGGAACGTCAGCAAACCACCTCGACCGCCGACGCCAATCGCCTGTCTGTGCGGGTCGAACTACAGGCGGACTGTTTCGCGGGCGTGTGGGCGAACCGCGCCGATCGCGCCAGACAGATTCTCGAAAGCGGCGACGTCGACGAGGGGCTAGCCGCCGCTACTGCCATCGGCGACGACCGCCTGCAACGCGAAACGCAAGGACGCGTCACTCCCGATTCGTTCACGCACGGTACGTCTGAGCAGCGCGTACGCTGGTTCAAGCGAGGGCTGGAGTCGGGTTCGATCGATCACTGCGATACGTTCAACACCACCCAGTTGTGAGCGCTCGCGCGCTCGTCTGTCTCGCGCTGCTTCCATGGTGCGCGTTTGCCTCGGACATCGTCACGCCGATCCCCGTGCGCGACTTCGCGCGCCAACCGGAATTCGAAAGCGCCAAACTGTCGCCGACCGGCCAGTATCTCGCCGTGGCGATGCGCCGCGACGGCGCGAAGATTCTGGTGGTGCTGGATCACGACACGCTCGACGTCGCGAGCGTAGTGAAATTCAACGCGCCGAACGAAGTGGATCGCTTCTACTGGGCGAACGACGAGCGCCTGCTCGTGTCGCTCGCGATCACTTTCGGGCCTTATGAATTTCCGATGTCCACCGGCGAACTGCACGCCGTGGATGCGAACGGTCAGAAAGCGCTCATGGTGTTCGGCCAGCGCGCGGAAGATCGCGACGCGCCGGGCCGGCTCGGCGGCGTCAAGGATTTCATCGGCGGACACAGCGTGTTGCACCTGCTGCCGAACGATCCGAAGCACGTGTTGATCGCGACCTATCGCAGCAACAAAGGGCGCGAACAGATCAGCGAGGCGGCGTTGCTCGACATTTACACGGGGCAGCTGCGCACCGTTGCCTATGCACCGTTGCGAGACGCGATGATGCTGGCAGACAACGACGGTGTGGTGCGGTTTGCGCTCGGGCGCAACAAGGATTTCGAGTACGAGGTGCACTACAGGCGCGATGCGAAGTCGGACTGGCAACGCGTTGCTGCGACGTCGTTCGACGAAGGCCAGCTGTTGCCGATCGCGTTCGCCGATGCGCCGAACAAGGTGTATGTCGTCGACAACCGCGCGAGCGACACCAACGCGTTGTCGCTGCTCGATCTCGACAGCGGCGCCGTACAGGAGCTGTTTCACGACCCGCGCGTGGACCTCGACCGCGCTGACTTCTCCGAGTCGGATCGCGTTCTGTATGCGGCTCGCTACGTGCCGGGAACGATCGAGTACTACGTGATCGACGACGCGAAGCCGTACGCCGCGATACTGCGCGCCGCATTGGCGCGTTTTCCGAACTCGAGCATCGACATCACCAGTTCCACCCGCGCTCGCGATCGCGCGCTGGTTCACGTCGTGGGCGACCGCAATCCCGGGACGTTCTACGAGTTCGACGCGCGCGACGCTTCGTTCAAGCGTCTGCTCACGGCGCGCCGCTGGCTCGATCCGGAGCGCCTCGCACCGGTGACGCCGGTATCGATCACGGCGCGCGACGGACAACCGCTGCAGGGTTACGTGACGCGCGCGACCGCCGCGGGCGGCGCCGGACCATTGATCGTGATCCCGCACGGCGGACCGTTCGGCGTGAGCGACGTGCCGTTGTTCGACGAAATCGCACAACTGTTCGCGCAATACGGATACGCGGTGCTAACGGTCAACTACCGCGGCTCGAGCGGCTACGGACGCAAGTTCCGCGCGGCCGGTTTTGGACAATGGGGTGGACTCATCCAACGCGACATCGCCGACGCCACGCGCTGGGCGATTTCGAACGGCGTCGCCGATCCGAAGCGCATCGCGATCTTCGGCATGAGCTTCGGCGCCTATTCAGCGGTGATGAATGCGATGCTGGAACCCGAGCTGTACCAGTGCGCGGTCGGCGTGTCCGGCATTTACGACCTGCCGCTGCTGCTCGATGCGGGCGACATCCGGCGGCGCGCCGCCGGCCGCGCGTTCCTGCAGCAGGCGATCAGCGACGACCGCACCGAACTCGAACGGAACTCACCGGTGCGCAACGCGGAGCGAATCAAAGTGCCGCTGTTCATCGCGCACGGCAGCCTCGACGCGCGCGCGCCGGTGGAACACGCGCGCGAACTCCGCGATGCGATGGCCGCGCAGGGTCGTCCCGTGGTGTATCTCGAGAACGCGCACGAAGGCCACGGCTTCTACGACGAAGACAACCGCACCGAGCTGTACGAGCGCGTGCTCGCCTTCGTGGGTCGTTACCTGAACGTTGCGTCGCCGCCGTCGCAGTGACGATCGCGTCGTTTCGCTTGCCGAACGTGCGGCGATGGGCATAGCCTCTGCTCTCGCGTCCTTGATCGGTGACGACAGGTGACAACGCGTGCCCCGCTGCACAGCAACGCCGCCCGCTTCGTGCTGGCAACGCTCGCGCTGTTGTATTTCGGCAACAGCGACGCATCGACGCGTACCTATTCTTTCGGCGCCGACGATCAGTACCTGACGCGCGCGAACGACTATCCCCGGTGGGCCGCGCTGGTCACACGCCACGCCGCGCAATCGGTCGAAATCGACGCGTGCATCGACGATGCGACGAAGTGTCCCAAGTCGCTGAAGGGCTACCGTGAAGTGGTGCTGTCCGGGCGCGACCTGGCGCCCGCGCAGAAGGTCAGACTCGCCAACAAGTTCATCAATACGCGGCGTTGGAACATCGAACCGCGGCGCGACGACGATTGGCGCACGCTCGAAGACTTCCTGAAGTTCGGCGGCGACTGCGAGGACTACGCGATCGCGAAGTACTTCGTACTGCGCCAGTTCGGTTTCTCAGTCGACGATGTTCGCGTTGCGATTACATGGGACGCGCGCGTACAGGACTACCACGCCGTAACGGTGGTTCATCTCGACGATTCGGTGCTCGTGCTGGACGTCGACGGGCCGCCCCGGCGCCAAATGGCCGACTATCGATTCCTGTTCTCGATCAACGAAAGCGGCATCTGGGATCACAAAGCCGGCAAACGCCGGCACAGTGATTCGCCGGAGGCCACACACAGGGGAGCACAGCAGCTATGAAAAGATCGATCCTTGCAGCAGCAACGATTTCGCTCGCGTCGATGGCCGCCGCGGAGCAGCCCGTTGCTCAGAGCGACGTCGAAGCCCGTCTCGACGCGCTCGAGCGCATCAACGTGACGGCGTACAAGGCTCCGCAAGCGGACGAGACGAAGGACGCCACGGTCGAGGCCATTCTGCAGAAGGCAGAGCAGGCGGAGCACACAGGCGGAGACGCCCAGTAACGCCTCTAACGAGGTCGCGCACGCCCTCGCAGTTGCGGCCGTAACGGAGCATCCACGATGGCGGTTTACGCAGACCTCGAGTCTCGTCTGAAGCGTTCGATCCGGCGCCACCGGGTGCCGGGTGCGTCGGTTGCCGTGCTGAAAGGCAGTCGCGTCGTCGCGACCGCGGCGGCGGGCGTCACCAACCTCGATACGCAAGTGCCGGTCACGCCGGACGCGGTGTTTCAGATCGGTTCGATCACTAAGGTATTCACGGCAACGCTGATCATGCAGCTCGTCGATGACGGATTGCTGTCGCTCGACACGCCCATCGTCGAATACCTGCCGGAGTTTCAGATCGCCGATCCGGTGACCCGCCGCAACGTGACGGCGCGACATCTGTTGACGCACACGTCCGGCATCGACGGCGATTTCTTCGTCGATTCGGGGCGCGGCGACGATACCATCGCGCGTCTCATGCCGATGATGACGCTGCTACCGAACCTGTTCCCGCTCGGCACCAAGATGTCGTACTGCAACGTCGGGTTCGCGGTGCTCGGCCGCCTCGTCGAGGTGTTGCGGCGGGAAACGTATGACCACGCCATGCGCTATCGCATCTTCAAACCGCTCGGCATGAAACAGGCGATGACGTTGCCCGAGGACGCGTTGCGCCATCGCTGCGCCGTTGGGCACATCGCCGACCCGAAAGATCCCAAACGGCAGCGCGTCGCGTTCGTTACCCACCTTTCGCACGGCATGAAGGCCGCCGGGTCGACACCCGCGATGAGCGCGCCGGATCTCATGAAGTTCGTCGCGATGCATCTCGCGCATGGCCGCATTGGAACCGGCGATCGCGTGCTGTCGGCGGCCTCAACGGCCGCTATGCAGCGACGGCAGGTACGACTGCAGAAGCAGGCGCCGCCCACGACCAATGGCTGGGGCCTCGGCTGGGCGCTGATGGACTTCGGCGGTCACAAGGGCATCGGTCACGACGGCGGCACGATCGGCCAATACTCGTTTCTGCGCGTGTCGCCGGAGAAACGCTTTGCCGTTGCGATGCTGACGAACGGCGGCGATGCGATGGACGTGTATCAGGAGATCGTGTCCGGGTTGTTTGGCGCAGCCATTCGCCGAAGCGAGCCCGTGCGGCCGTCACCGGATACAGCGCTGCGCATCGAGCCGGACCGCTACATCGGACGGTACGAGAACATCCAGTCCGCGTACGTGGTCGACATGCATCGCAACGCGTTGCGATTTTCGACCCTTCCTAAAGCCGACATGGGCATGCGGCTGACTGACCTGCCCATGGCGTTCATCGATCGCGAGACCGCGGTGCTGCGCACCGGCAAACCGCAGCTCGACCGGATGTCGGCGCTGTTCTCCGAGCTTGTCGACGGACGTTATCGGTTCATGCAGGTCGGACTGCGGCAATTCCGACGCGTCGATTGACGTAAATCAGGCTTCCCACATCGCGTGCGCCATGACGCCGAGCCTCGCCTCCACCGCTTCCATCGCATCGAGAATCAGATCTTCGCGGAAGCGGCGCCCGATCAGCTGAACGCCGGCCGGTAATTCGGCTGCGTAGCCCGCCGGCACCACTCCGGCCGGCAAGCCGAGGTAGTTCACGCCGACGCTGTAAATCGCGCTGCGAAACAGATCGTGCACGTTGGCCTCGCTCTCTGCGTCGTAGTTCCACGGGAAGGTCGGGCGCATGAGGAACGGCGACAGCACCAGCGGATAACGCGCCAGAAACACGCTCCACGCGCGCGTCATCCGCGTGCGATCGGCGATGCCGGCGCGATAGCCGTCGGCGTCGACGAGATTTCCGAGCGTGTAATACCAGCCGAAGATGTTCTGCACCGTCGCGCTGCCGTGCTGTCGCGCAATCGCGTCGAGCGTCATCTTGATTTCGTACACGGCTACGTCGAACCAGCCCTGCGCCGGCTCGAGAATCGACGGCGTGTCCACTTCATCGACGACGTAGCCTGCGTCGCGCAGACAGTCGGCGGCGCGCGTGAGCGCCGCGTCGATGTCCGGATGCATCGGATAGCCGTGAGTCGCGCGCGTCAGCGCGATCGCCGAACGGGGTTCGTTCGGCCAATCGAACGGCGCCGGCACCCACCACGGATCGCGCGGATCGCCGTGCGCCATCACCCGTGTGGCGAGGCGCACGTCGCGCACCTCGCGACAGATGGCGCCTTGCACCGACATCAGTTGCGCGAGGATGCCGCGCTCGCCGGTCGCGGTCGGATTGAACGCCGGCACCCTTCCTTGCGTCGGCTTCACCGTGGCCACACCGCACGCGAACGACGGAAAGCGCAACGATCCGCCGATGTCGTTGCCGTGATGGATCGGCCCGAACCCGGCGGCGGCCGCCGCACCCGCGCCGCCGGAAGAACCGCCGGGCGAAACGTCTTCGCGCCACGGATTGACGGTGCGCCCCCTGAGAGGATTGTCAGTGGTCGCGCGCATCGAGAATTCGGGTACGTTCGTGCGCCCGACGATGATGGCGCCGGCGCGACGCAGGTTCGCGACGATCGGCGAGTCGTCCGGCGCGATCAGCTGCGCGAACGCGGGAATACCGTTCGGCGTGGCCTTGCCGCGCTGATCGGCGTTCTCCTTGATGGTGACCGGTACGCCGTGCAGCGCGCCAAGCGACTCCCCGCGTCGAATTGCCGCGTCGGCCCGCTCGGCGTCCTGCATCGCGTCTTCACTGCAATCGACTGTGATCGCGTTGAGCCGCGGGTTCTCGGCGCGAATGCGGCCGAGCACGCTCGTCAGCACTTCGCTGCTCGAGAAATCCCTGCGACGGATACCTTCGGCGAGTTCGACCGCACTCAGCTTCCAGAACGCGGTACCCATCGCGACCCCCTTAGGAACTACATGACAGCATCGAACAACCCACACGGTGCCGCGCCCAGTCCGGGCGCTTCTGCGCGAATGCGGCCTCCCGCTCGGGTTGCTCCGCATACGGCGTGCGCAAGACATCCAGCAACTCGTTGACCAGCGCGTAGTCGCCTTTCTCGGCTGCGTCGATGGCGAGTTGCGCGAGGTAGTTGCGCAATACGTACTTCGGATTTACCGCGTCCATACCGGCGCGCCGGAACGCTGCGTCGAGACCATCGCGATGCACACGATCGGCGTATTCGCGCAACCAGCGCGTGAACCGCGCTCGAACCTCGTCGGTGAGTTGCTCCGGTACGTAGAAGGCGTCGAGCAACGGTTCGAGCAGTGCCGGTTCTGCCGCCTCGATGTCGATCTGCGCGAGGCGCCTGAAGAAAATCGTCATGTCGGTTTCGGCAAGCCGCAACACCGCGTCGAGACCGGCGAACAATTCCGCATCGGAGGCTTCGAACGCGCGCAGTCCGAGCTTGCGCGCCATCATCGCCTGCCACGCCGCCGTGTAGTCGCGGGCAAAATCCTGCAACACCGCTTCGAGCGGCTCCGCCTCGCTCACCAGCGGGTAGATCGCGTTCGCCAGCTGCAGCAGATTCCACTGCGCGATTGGCGGCTGCTGACCGTATCGGTAGCGGCGCGTACCGGCGTCGGTGGTGTTCGGCGTCCAGTCCGGATCCCAATTCTCGAGCCAGCCGTACGGGCCGTAGTCGATGGTCAGCCCGAGAATCGACATGTTGTCGGTGTTCATCACGCCGTGCACGAACCCGACTCGCATCCATTCGACGATCATGCGCACGGTTCGGCGCGACACTTCCGCGAACCACGCGATGTAGGTGGCCTTGGACGGTGCTTCGCTGGGGACAAGCAGCTCGGGAAAATCACTGCGAATCGTGAAGTCGGCGAGACGCCGCAGCAACTCCACGTCGCCGCGCGCCGCAAGAATCTCGAAATGCCCGAAACGAGTGAACGAAGGGGCGACGCGGCACACCACCGCGCCCGGCTCGGCGGCCGGATGGCCGTCGTACAACATGTCGCGCATCACCTGCTCGCCAGTGACGACCAGGCTCAACGCTCGCGTCGTCGGCACGCCCAGGTGATACATCGCCTCGCTGCACAGGAATTCGCGGATCGACGAACGCAGCACCGCCAGGCCGTCGGCGGTGCGCGAATACGGCGTGGGACCCGCGCCTTTCAGTTGCAGCGACCAATGCTCGCCGCGCGCGTTGATCACCTCACCGAGGTTGATCGCGCGGCCGTCGCCCAGTTGTCCCGCCCAGTTGCCGAACTGATGGCCGCCGTAAACCGTCGCGTACGGATCCATGCCGTCGAGCAGGCGATTGCCCGCGAATACTTCGGCGAACGACGGCGAGTCGACCACGGCGCGAGGGAGGTCGAGCAACTGCGCGACTTCGCGCGAACAGGCCACCAGCTGCGGCCGCGAGACTGGAGTCGGCATGACGCGCGAGAACGTCGCGCCGATAACCTGGCGGCGGAAGTTCGCCGGTTCCGGATCGGCAGGCAGTTCGCGGACGAAACGGTTGTCGAAGCGCAGTTGCTCGAGCGTTGAAAGCGATGACGACGTGTTCATGCCCGCATGGTAGCGGGCCGGTCCATCAAGTGCGACGCGCCATGCCCTCTATCAACGCCTTCTTACCCGCGTCCACCCACGGCCTTTCTGCCGGCGCGGCGCGACGAACCGGTGCCGTCTGATATTCGTTTGCCCACGCTCGCCGCATACCGTTCGTGAGATTCGGACCGGCGTAGTGCAGCGTGCGGCAGTGATGGAACGTCATGCCGCCGGCCTTCAACGGCACCGGCACGCCGGCGCTCGTGTCGTACGGTACGTCGATTTCCAGGATGTGCACGGACGGATCGTTGCCGCCGCCATGCTTGTGCGGCAGCACCTCATTCTTGTGAGATCCGGGCAGGAACCACATGCAGCCGTTTTCGACGAACACATCGTCGAGCGGAAACCAGGCGCCGAGCGCGTAGTAGTCGTTGTTGACACCCCAGTAAGCCTCATCCTGGTGCCAGGGTGTGGCCTCACCGCTGTTCGGCGTCTTGAAGATCAAGTGACCCCAGCTTTCCACTTTTGCGGCGTCGACCTGCAACAGCCGCGACGCGATGCGATGCGCGTTCTTCCACATCATGGTCTCGCGGATGGCCGGCACCAACCGTTCCGGCGCCAGCAGTTGCCCGACCTTCGGTTCGTCGGTGGTGCCGTACGAGCGCGTCAGGTCGAACACGCCGTCGAGGAAGCCGTCGCGCGGCCGCGAGATCAGATCGTCGTAAACGCCGCGCAACCACTCGAGTTCCTCATCGGTGGTGATGCGCTCTACGGCGAGGTAGCCGTTCTTCTCGTAGAACGCGACTTCGGCCTCGCCGACATCGACCTCGAACCGCTCTGTAATCGTTTTCATATCCGCGTCGACCTTCGCTGACCAGATGATGTAACTTGCGCGGGGGCGTCCGGCAAGCGTAACGGTTCGACCGGCCGAATTACAAACCAGCGTCGGAAATCCATTCCAATCCATCGATTAGGGGAGACTCATATGGCGGAGTTTTCAGGGCTTGGCCTGCATCTGGGCAATCTGTCGCGGCTGTCCAAGGCGGAAACGCGATCGATCAGTCCGGAGAACTTCACCGGCGAGAAAGGCAAGGGCGGCATGTCGACCGACGGTCCCGCAGCACAGGCGGCGCGCGGCCTCGGCCAGGGCTGGAAAGTATCGCCTTACGTCATCATCGACCCGGGCGCAACGTTCACGCTCGCCGACATCGAAGGCGAAGGCGCGATTCAGCAGATCTGGATGACGCTCGCCGCCGGCAAATGGCGCCACACGATCCTGCGTGCCTATTGGGACGATCAGGAACAGCCATCCATCGAGTGCCCTGCGGGCGACTTCTTCGCGTGCGGATGGGAGCACTACGCGCAAGTGTCGTCGCTCGCGGTATGCGTCAATCCGGGCCGCGCGTTCAACTGCTATTGGGAAATGCCGTTCCGCAAACGCGCCCGCTTCACGATGGAGAATCTCTCGGACGAGAAGATCTACGTCTACTACCAGATCAACTACACGCACACCGACGTGCCGGAAGACGCCGCGTATTTTCACGCACAATTCCGCCGCACCAATCCGTTGCCGTACAGGGAGGTCTACACGCTGATCGATGGCGTTAAGGGGCGCGGCCACTACGTCGGAACGTACATGGCGTGGGGCGTGAACAACGACGGCTGGTGGGGCGAAGGCGAAATCAAGTTCTTCATGGACGGCGACAAGAACTTCCCGACGATCTGCGGCACCGGCACCGAAGACTATTTCTGCGGCGCCTACAACTTCGATCCCGGCACGATGGACCGCTCACATCCCGGCGGACCGGGCTACGTCGCGTTCTCCACGGCTTACGCCGGATTGCCGCAAATCATCAAGCCGGACGGACTCTATCGTTCGCAGCAGCGCTTCGGCATGTACCGCTGGCACATCATGGATCCGATCCGCTTCCAGAAGAATCTGCGTGTGACGATTCAAGCACTCGGGTGGCGCACGCATCGCGATCGCCAGTACCTTCCGCTGCAGGACGACATCGCATCGGTAGTGTTCTGGTATCAGACGCTGCCGACGGCGCCGTTCCCGACGCTGCCTGATCGGGACTATCTCGAGATCATATGACCCGGATCGACGCCGAACGTTTGGCTACGGCGTAGCTTGACCCGCCTTCATCGCGACCCACTTACGCAGCCTGAGTCGCTCGTAGTCGGGCTTCCTCGCAGCGATATCCAGGAACAGGCGACTCATTACCGACGGAGGCGGATATACCGCCGGGTCGTCGCGAACGGCGGGGTCAACCAACGGCGCCGATGACGTTATGGCGCTTTGATAGAACAACGCACTCGTGAAGCCGGCCGCGATGCGCGGATCCAACAGGTGGTCCATGAGGCGATACGCGTTGTCGACGTGGGGCGCATCGGCAGGAACGGCCATGACATCCGCCACGCGCCCGCGACGAAGCGCATTCGCTAGGGGCCGGCCGCTTTACTGACGACGAGGCGTTCGTGCCCCCGAAAGAACGGGTTACTCCCCCACTGCGCCTCGGCATTGCAGAGCCGCATGCCGGGAAACTCCGCCAACAGTTTTTCAAAGGCGACCTTCGCTTCCAGTCGCGCCAGCGACGCGCCGATGCACAGATGGATGCCATAGCCGAACGATATCTGGCCGACCTTGTCCCGATGGATGTCAAAGCCATCCGGGTTGTCGTTCGCACCAGGATCCCGGTTGCCGCCGGCAATGCTGACGAAGACGACATCGCCTCGTTTCATGTGCTTGCCGTGGAAATCGAGATCCTCGAGCACGAAGCGTTGAGTCGCCTGAACCGGAGGTTCGAAACGCAGCATTTCCTCGATCGCCGCCGGAATCTGCGCGGGATCGTCTCGAAGCGTCTTCCACAAGCCGTGTTTGAGCAGCAGATACGCACCGTTGCTGATCAGCCGCGTCGTCGTTTCGTGCCCCGCGACGAGCAACAGCAGGCAGGTGTTGTACAACTCCCGTTCGCTGAGGGTATCGCCCTCTTCCTCCGCGCGTATCAACTGACCGATGAGGTCCTCGCCGGGATCGCCACGTCGCATCTTGATGATGTCGCGGAAATAGTCGATCAACGCTTTGCCGGCCGCAGATCCCTTCTCCACCTTCGCCGCGTCGTTGGTGCCGGTGCCGTCGATGAGGGCTTCAGACCAGGCCTGAAACCGAGTGTGGTCCGATTCCGGCAATCCCATCATCTCCGCGATGACGATTGCCGGTAGCGGCTTCGCCAACGTATCCACGATGTCGAACGTGGCGTCGTTGTCCGCGCGACGCAGGCAATCGTCGACGATGAGACGGATGCGCGGCTCCAGCGACTGGATGAACTTGTGCATGAAGCC
>Ga0105249_10004860_pt1 | contig 11593 bp, 10 predicted proteins | sample KBSS44metaG_FD_81522 | JGI IMG/M metagenome (GOLD analysis project Ga0105249, IMG submission 81522) | Switchgrass rhizosphere microbial communities from Kellogg Biological Station, Michigan, USA - KBS S4-4 metaG | ecosystem: Host-associated > Plants > Roots > Rhizosphere > Soil | place... | reverse complement strand
GCAAGCAACCCCGCGAGCGCGACGGCCACGAGCGCCGACCGTGCGCGTGTCGCCGTCGGCAGGGCGAGGCCGACAGCGGTACACGCCCCGCCCGCGATCAGCAGGGGTACCAGCCAGCTGAGCCCGTGGACGCCGTTGTCGATAACGACCACCTCGATCAGCGCACCGGCCGCCACGGCGAGCGCCGCGACAGCCGGCGACCTCACGAGCTGGACGACGGCCGCCCCTACCAGTGCCGCGGTGAACGGCGCGAGCAGCACCGTGTAATAGGGATGGAAGGTTCCCTTCGCGCTGCTCAGCACGACCGCCGCGGTCGCGAACGCACCGCCGACCAGGAGAATCCAGCCGGTGCGAGGGTCGCCGCGACGAAGGCGACTCGCGGCGGCGACCGCGACGCCGCCCACGATCGCGAGGCCGATCAGCCATCCCACCTGGCCGGCGAGGCTCGCGTCGAGGAGCCGGAACGGTCCGGGTGCTCTCGCGTGTGCGTGCCCGTTCAGCCGGTTGATGCCGTTGTACCCGCCGATCAATGTCCAGATGCTGTTGTCAGCCGTGCTGTCGACCCAGGGCCTGTCGCTGGTAGACGTGAGCGCCACGACCAGCGGCCATGCGACGCCAACGGTCACGGTCGCCGCGCCCGCCTGGAGCAGCTGGCCCACCGCCGTCCAGCGACCACGCGGAGCGACCCACAGCCACGCGACGACGATCCCGGGCACGACCACCAGCACCGCCGCCAGCTTCGTCTCGAAGCCGAGTCCCACGCAGACGCCCGCGAGGACAAGCCAGCGCGTGCCGCCCCGCTCCAGGCCGCGGACGACGCACCAGAGCGCTGCGGTGGCGAACAGGACCAGGAGCGCGTCCGGATTGTTGTGACGAGACATGGCGACGGCGATCGGCGTCGTGGCGAGCGCCAGGCCCGCCACGAATCCGGCCGCTCGCCCGAATTGCCGGCGTGTGAGGTCGTACACCAGCGCGACGGTCGCCACCCCGATCAGCGCCTGGGGAACGAGGATGCTCAGCGGCCGGAAGCCGAACAGATGGACCGAGAGCGTCTGAATCCAGAGCGCGAGCGGCGGCTTGTCGACCGTCATCACGCCGCTGGGGTCGAACGACGCGTACAGGAAGTTGTGCGAGCTCGAGCTCATCGACCGGACCGCGGCCGCGTAGAACGGGTTACCGAAGCCGTTCTGGCTCAACCCCCAGAGATTCAGCGCGCCGGCCACCACGATCAGCGCTGCGAGCTCGAGGTGGAGGGGGGACAGGGCGGTCCTGGCCGCGTCTACGCGAGCCCGCCAGGGCGCCCTGCCTATGGTGATCCCTGTCATTGCACGGGACGCTCGGCCGCGCGGATGAGCGGGCGATGAAAGCCGCGAACCGCTACTCGCGCGCGCGAGTGCAGGCGTCCGGCCTGTCGGCCTTGCGGAACTGGCGGAAGAAGGACCAGATGACGTCGCCGCCATCCGGGCCGCGCACGTCGGTGAAGCGGCCGTAGTCGGAATCGTTCGTTCCGCCCGGCCAGAAGTGGCCCATGCCGTGGATGGTCCAGCGCTCGAGGAGCCGGCACCCCGATGCGGTGTCGTACTGCTGGACTGTGCTCCGGTACTTCCCGTGCGCGCGCACCTCGCGCGTCCGGGTCGGCACCGCGGCGATTGGTCCGGCCGTCCTGCCCGAAGCGACGAGGTTGTCGGTCATCCGCCACTGTTCCAGGACCTGCCGCGAGTGGCCGGGCACGACGTCGTCCCGGTCGCCCTGCAACGCGAGTACCGGCATGACCCGCGCGCGCGCTCCCATGGTGGCGAGCGCGGCGCGCGCAAGTCGAACGCTCCGTTCCGACGGCGTGCGCCCACCGCAGGGGTTCGTCCCATAGGCGCAGCCGGCGTCGATCGCGATCGCGGCGAACAGGTCGGGATGGGTGGCGCCGAGCACGCCGGTCATGGACGCGCCGCTCGACATGCCCACGACGTAGACCCGGGCGGGGTCGATCGCCGGCGCGCGCCCGGCCAGCGCGTCGCGGACCATCCCGGCGATCGCGGCGGGATCGCGGCTGCGTCGCGTCGTGTCGGTCGCGGCGCGCCAGCAACGGCCGCGGTGGGCGGCCGCATCCGGATACATGACGACGAAGTGGTCCCGCTCGGCCTGCTGGTCCAGTTCGGCGGCGGTCTCCATCTGCTCTGCGGTCGTGCCGCAGCCGTGCAGCATCACGACCAGCGGCGCCGGCCGCGACCGGTTCAGCGTCGCGGGTGTATAGACGAGCGCGCGGTAGTCCTTCGGAAACGAGCGCCGGTCGACCTTGCCGCGAGCGGTGGCCGACATGGGCTGCGCGCTGGGCTCGTCCTGAGCCCTGCTGACGGCAAGGGCCACGGCGGCGACAGCCAGCACCATGCCGCCCGCGAGCAGGGGTCGCGCATCCATCCGTCGGGATGATGGCGACGGCTGCTAAAGCCGCAGTAAGCGGCTCCCGCAGCGTCGTCAACTCCCCGGTTGGCCGCCGTTGAGAGAGCCGACGGCTCCCGTCTCGCGCTCGAGGAACGCGCCCAGCTCCTGGATCGTGCTCATAAGCGGAGCCGGGAAGATCACCGTGGAGTTCTTGTCGACGGAGATCTCGACCAGCGTCTGCAGGTTGCGGAGCTGGAGCGCGAGCGGGTGCTCCATCATCACGTCCGACGCGTGCGCGAGCTCGCCGGCCGCGAGCGCCTCGCCCTCGGCCGCGATTATCTTGGCGCGCTTCTCGCGCTCGGCCTCGGCCTGACGAGCCATCGCGCGCTGCATGCTGTCGGGGAGCTGGATGTCTCGCAGCTCGACGACCGTGACCTCCATGCCCCATTCCTCGGTCTGCACGTCGAGAATCTCGCGAATGTTCTGGTTGATCGTCTCCGTCTCGGCCAGCGTCTCGTCGAGCGTGTGGCGCCCGACCACAGCACGGAGCGTGGTCTGCGCGATCTGGCTGATCGCGGCCGGTGCGTTCTCGATCGCCACCACCGAGCGGATCGCGTCCGCGACCCGGTAGTACGCCACCGCCGAGACGTCGACGCTGACGTTGTCACGGGTGATGATCCCCTGCGACTGGATCGGCATCGTGACGATGCGGAGCGAGACGCGGTGCGGGCGGTCCACGAGCGGCACGAAGACGAGCACGCCGGGACCTCGGGCGCCGCCCCTGACCTTCCCGAGCCGGAACACCACCGCGCGCTCGTACTGCTTGAGGATCCGGACCGAGAGCGCGAGAACCACGAGGACCACGACGACCACGGCGATGACGACGTATATGAAAGCCATCTCGACATCGTCCCCGCCAGGGTCGCGGCTGTCGTCGGCCCTCGGGCGGGTCTGTCGGCTACGACTCGCGGAGTAGGCCGGCGAGCGTTGCAATCGCCCCGATCGGGCTTCGATCCGACCACACGGCGCAGACCACCGCTCGCCGGCGAGGGGACAGAGCCCCCGACTGCCCGTATCGCGCGCGCTCCGCGGCGAGCGCGAGGTCGGCCGTCCGCGGGCCGATCGTGCGGCTGAGCACCGCCGCCGACTCGTGCAGGGTCGCGACGTCCTCTCCCCGCCGCGCAAGCTGCACGAGCATGCCCTCGCCCGTCCCGCGCGGCCGGCGGCGCCAAAGCGCCGGTGCGCAGGCAAGCAGGAAGGAGCCCACCAGAAGCGTGAGCGCTGACGAGTGCGACAGCGAAGCCGCTCCCCCGGCCCGCGGTGTCGGGTCGAACACGACCCAGCCCAGGCCCTGGTACCAGACCTCGACCCACGCGTGGGCGTCGCGATCACGTATGACCCAGCGCCCATCTGAGCCGGCCACCCCGGGGGCGAACCCCACCGCGACGCGTGCTGGAGCGCCGGCGAGACGGAGCAGCAGCGCAGCGGCTCCCGCGAAGTGCTGGCACGAGCCGGCGCGATCCTTGAACAGGAACGCGTCGAGGGGCCTGCGGCGGTCCGGTGCGTTGGTCGAATAGCGGTAGCTCGCGAGGAAGTCCTTCACGCGACGCACCAGCTCGGCCTGAGTGCCGGCGCCGGCCGCGAGCCGCCGCGCGAGCGCCAGCGCCCTGGCGTACCCGTTCGATCGCAACTCCGCGTCGGCCCCGGGGTCCCGAGGCGCTCCGAACGCGGCGGGCGCCGTCCAGGAGCCTCCCGGCTCGCCGATCCTGAGGTAGTCGCGGACCCGCGGATCGGTCGGCAACGCGGCACGCTCGAGTCGACGCCACGACGGGTGGACCGACACCGCACGCACGTGGTACCTGTCGCCCCGTGCCGGAGTTGGAATCAGCCTCCAGGAATCTCCGGACAGTGGTACGTGAACGCCGCCCGACGGGACCGATTCGATACGACCCGGCCCGACGGCGTACCTGCTGCGCAGCGCGCGGATCTCCACGGCCGCGTCCTCAGGATGTGCGCCCGGCTCGGGCAGGGGCGCCGGTGACCTCAGCATCGCGGTCCGCCAGCCACGGCCGTCCACCACATCGAGCGCCCGCATCCGCCAGTACGAGTGGCGCGGCGCCCGGATGCGCGCGAGGACCCTTCCGTTGCGTTCGCCGTGGAGCGCCCCGTAGGTCTGGGTGGGGTCGAATTTCACGGTGCCGGGCTGGTCCGACGCATGCGTGATCGCCGTCAGCCAGCTGTCGCCTGGCGCGGCGACGACGGCCACCGCCACGCCCCCCACGGCGGCCGCGGCGAACACCCGGCGCGCGAGCACCTCGCGCTGGTCGAACAGCCACAGCGCCGCAAGCACCACGACCGCGCCGCCTTCCCACACGGCGTCGCCGCCATAGCCAAGGAACACGGCGACGAGCCACGGTGTGGCGGCGCACGCGAGCGCCCACCAGCGTCGTCCGCGCGCCGCGGCGAGCGCTTCGGCCATCAGGAGGCCTCCGGAGATCCAGAGCACGACGGCGTCGACTCCGATGCGCTCGTCGGCGGAGGAGAGGTCGCCGGAAACGAGCGACCATGCGCCGCGGAGCGCCGGCTCGCCCCAGTTCGATGGGGACCCGAGACCGGCAACCAGCGCGACCAGTACCACCCAGACGACGAAGGTCGCAGCGTACGCCCATGCCGGCGAGCGCAGCGTGACCAGGGCGGCCGACACGCTCGCGGCCGCTGTCAGGCCGAGGTACGCGTCCGCGCCGAGCTCGCCGGCCCACGCGACGGCGGCGAGGACCGCGAATCCGGCGAGCGCGGCGGCACGTGGCGGCACGAGCTCAGTCCGCTTGTCCGAGGACGGCGAGCCTCCGATGGACGTCCGGCCATCCCAGGAGGTTGGGACCGATCCATGCCGGAGTCTCGTCCCCGGGCAGGAGGATTGCGCAGCCGCCCGCCCGCGCGCACCGGAGGACGTGCGCGACGGCGGAGCGGACGATGCGGTCTGCCTCGATCCTGTCGGCGCCGGCCCTCACGTCGACCACGTACAGCGGTGCCTCGACAAGCTCGTCGCTCAAGCGTCGTTCCTGCAGCCCGGCGCCGCGGGCCAGCGACGCCCAGTGAAGGCGCGACGCGGGGGTGCCCGCGCGGTATGCCCGCAAACCGTCCGGGTCCATTGGGTCGGACTCCTGGGGCAGCGTCCGGAGCCGAGCCGGTCGTGGGCCTTCCTGGCCGCGCGGGAGGACGAGCAGCGGGACGCTCTCGCCTGCTCGCCGGTCGGTTGCGAAAAAGCCCAGCGGATCGCGCAGTCGCACCGTCGCGGGCTCCAGCACATGGCGTCCGCGCCGCGCAAATGTGATCGCGACGCTGTTCATCCCGGCATGAAGCTGAGCAGGGGGGACGCCGGGAATGGCCAGCTCGCACACCAACCCCAGCGAGTGGCGGACGGCCAGCCGAATCGTCATCTCGAGCCGCTCGCCTTCGACGACCTCCGTGGCGTGCACGCGCCGGTCGACGGCCACCGACCGGGAGGCCGCGACCACGAGCACGGCGGCGTAGGCGACGAGGAGGAGAAGCGCCGCGCCGAGCGCCACCAGGGTCGACGAGCCCGTCCCCGATCCAAGGGCGAGCGACGCCAGGCCGATCGTGACCGTGACCGCGACACGGCTCATAGGACCGGCACGTCGGTCAGAGCCTGTGCGACGACTTCCTCGGCGGCCGCGTGCGAACCATCGTGGCGCAGCTCGAGGCGGTGGACCAGGACAGCCATTGCGAGCGCTCGCACGTCGTCGGGAATGACGAAGTCGCGACCGTCGAGCGCCGCACGAGCGCGGGCGGCCTGGAGGAGCCAGACCGCCGCCCGCGGGCTCGCCCCGGTCTCGACCCGCTCGTGCGCTCGGGTGAAGCGGACGAGCTCCACCACGTAGGCGAGCACGGCGTCTGAGGCGTGCAGTGCTCTGACGGCGTGTTGCGCGTCGAGCAGCTCCAACGGATTCGTGACGGGCGGCGAAGCAGCGGGCGGCTCCGTTCGCAGCAGTGAGATCTCCCCGGGCAGGTCCGGATAGCCCAGCGATACGCGGGCGAGGAACCGGTCGAGTTGCGCGAGCGGCAGGGGGTAGGTGCCGTCATAGCCCGCGCGCGGGTTCTGCGTGGCGATCACGAAGCAGGGCCGTGGAATCGGCCGGGTCGTGCCGTCCACGGTCACCTGCTCCTCCTCCATCGCCTCGAGTAGGCCGGACTGCGTCTTTGGAGAGGCACGGTTGAGCTCGTCCACGAGCACGACGTTGGCGAACACCGGCCCAGCCCGGAAGACGAAGTCGCCGGTCTCCGGCCGCCAGACGTTCGCCCCGACGATGTCACCGGGCAGCAGGTCGACGGTCGCCTGGACGCGGCCGAACCTGCCGCCGATGCCGCTGGCGAGCATGCGCGCGAGCAGCGTCTTCCCGACGCCGGGGTGATCCTCGACGAGCAGATGGCCACCCGCGAGCAGCGTCGCGAGCACCGTGTCGAGGGCCGAGTCCGAGATCGTCATCGCCGCACGCACCTGCGCGCGCAGGCGGCTTCCGAGCTCGGCTACCTCTGCGATGGACGTGGGTGCCGGAGGCGGCGTGAGTACGAGCACCGGAACATCGTGCTTGGCGGGAGCGCCGATGTCATCGGCCGCAGGGCGACTCCTTTGACGCCTTCGGCTGGAGTAGCAGGAGACCGCCTCTGCGCCGCGTGTCCCAGGTCAAAGAGTCGTCGCCGGCCCGACGACAGATGGAGGCGCGAGGAGGACCGTGTCAATGCCAGTTCCACGAGACAAAAGGAGCGAGCATGACTCGCGGTAGACCCATAGCCCTTCTCGCCGGCGCGGCGGTGATACCGCTCACAGCGCTGGCCATCGGCTGCGGCGGTAGCGACAACAACAGCAACGCCACGGCCGCGACGCCGGCCCCGAAGGCGGCGAGCGCACCCCCCGCGGTCCGGGTGGCGAACAGCCATCTCGGGAAGATCCTCGTCGACTCAAAGGGCCAGACCCTCTACCTGTTCACGAAGGATTCGACGGGGAAGAGCGCGTGCTCCGGCATGTGTGCCACCTTCTGGCCCCCGCTGCAGACGGGCGGCAAGCCGACGGCCGGCAGCGGGACGAGCGCCTCGCTCATCGGGACGATCAAGCGCTCCGACGGAACGTCACAGGTCACCTACGACGGCCACCCGCTGTACCGCTTCGCGAAGGACACGAAGCCCGGCGACGTGAACGGCGAGGGCGTGACGGCGTTCGGCGGCAGCTGGTTCGCGGTGTCCCCAACCGGGAAGCGCGTGTCGCCGCCCTCGAAGGCCGGCGTGGGCAGTCCCGCTCCTGCACCCGCTCCGAAGGCGACGCCCGCTCCGGCTCCGCCGCCGGCCGCACAGGCGCCGGCGCCGGCGCCCGCGCCCGCTCCGAAGGCATCGCCGCCACCGAGCAACAACGGCATTCCCCAGAACGGCGGCGGTGACGGCGACGCCGACAACAACGGGGGCCCGGACGACGGGGATGGAGGCGTCTAGGTCATGACGCGGACGCGCGCGACAGCCGGCCTGGTCGCTCTCGCCGCGGCCGCGGTGGTGCTGTTCGTAGGCGTAGGCGTGGGCGGTGGCGGCCAGTCCGGCCACCGCCACGCCTCCGGACCGTTCGCCTGGCTGCACCCGGCCCCGGCGCCGGCAGGCTGGAAGGTCGCTCGCACGGCGCGCGGCGGGACGCTCGCGTACCCGCCGGGATGGAAGCCGATCAAGACCGACCCCGGTACGGCGTCGGTGGCACTGCTCGGCCCGAGTGGCCGGATCGACGGCTTCCTCAACGCGACGCCGAAGCAGGGCACAGAGACGCTTGCGAACTGGAGCCGCTTCCGCCCGGCGCACAACCGTGACGAAGGCGACAGAAACGTGCGCCTCGTCGCATCCGCACGCGACTTGACGTTTAGCGGCGGGCGCGGCTCGTGCGTGATCGACACCTACACGACCTCGAAGGCCACCTACCGCGAGATCGCATGTCTCGTGTCCGGCCGAAGGTCACCTGCGGTGATAGTCGCCGCAGCCCCAGTCGAGCTTTGGAACCGGCAGGCCGCCACGTTGCAGCGAGCCGTTTCGAGCTTTGGAACCTGACAAGGAGACCCTGATGAGCGCCAATCCAACCACCGCAACCGCCGCTTCAGCAGCCCGCGGCTTAACGACCCGACACCGATCGACCCTCGCCCTCGCGGCGCTGTACCTCGGCGCAGTGTCGGTCCTGGCGACCGGCGTTGTCCACATCCAGCAGTACTACGGCCAGAACTACTCGACCATTCCGACGATCGGCACGCTGTTCTTTCTCAACTTCGTGGCGGCGGTGGTCATCGCCCTCGGGCTGATCGCCCCGCTTGGGCGCGTCACCCCGCGCTACGCGGACGCCATCCGCTCTCTCTTCGCCATCGGCGGGATCGCGCTGGGTGTCCTCTCCCTTGCCGCGCTGTTCGTCTCAGAGGGGTCTGGCCTCTTCGGCTTCGTGGAGAACGGCTATCGAACGGCGATCGTGCTGGCGATGGTGGCGGAGATTGCCGCCACCGGCTTCCTGATCGTCTTCCTCGTCGCGAACGGCATACCTCAGACCCAGATTCGAAAGGGACGCAGCCATGCGCGCAGTAGCAGTCGCTGACTATGGAGCGACCCCGGTAGTCACCCAGATCCCGGAGCCGCAGCCCGGACGTGGAGAGCTCTTGATCAGGACGCTTGCAGCGTCCATGAACCCGATGGATCGCAACATCGCCGAGGGCGGCTGGCGGAACACGATGCCCGCGACCTTCCCGATGGTGTTGGGCGCCGACATCGCGGGCGTCGTCGAGGACGTCGGGCCGCGAGCCACGGAGTTCGGTCCCGGCGACGAGGTGTTCGGGCAGCTGATGATCGCGCCCCTCGGCGTGGCCGGCACGTTTGCGGAGGAGGTCGCGGTCCCAGAGCACGCGCCCCTCGCCCGAATCCCGGACGCCCTCGATCCGATGGTCGCCGCCGCGCTCCCGACGGCGGGTGCAACAGGGCTCGACGTGGTGGACTCGCTCGAGCCGCTCCGAGGCAAGACCGTGTTGATCGTCGGCGCGGGCGGCGGGGTCGGGTCCTTCGCGACCCAGTTCGCGGCGAACGCGGGCGCGCACGTGATCGCGAATACACACGAGAGCGCCGAAGCGCGGATGCGCGAGTACGGCGCGGCCGAGGTGGTCGACCATTCGCTCGCCTCGGTGATGGCCTCGGTGCGAGCGGCTCACCCGGACGGGATCGACGTCCTGATCGACCTGGCGAGCGACCGCGCGGCGTTTGCGGAGCTCGCATCGCTCGTCCGCCCCGGAGGCACTGCGCTGACGACGAGATTCGTCGCCGACGTCGACGCCCTCGGCAAGGGCGGCGAGCTGAACGCGGCCAACTACGAGCTCACGGTGTCCACCGAGCTGCTCGAGCGGGTTGCGGATGCCGTGGTCGCGGGCCGCATCGTCCCGCCGCCGATCAGAGAAATCCGGCTGGACGAGGTACCGGACGCCTACGCGCGGATCGGCCACGCCGACGGCAAGACCGTCATCACGATGTAGCCCCTGCGCACCGGCAGCGAACAAAACGCACCCCAAGGAGATCCTCATGCCCCGAATCACCGTTGGAGCCGAGAACAGCGCCCCGATCGAGATCCACTACGAGGACCACGGCTCGGGCGACCCGATCGTGCTGATCCACGGGTACCCGCTGGACGGCAACTCGTGGGAACGCCAGGAGCGTGATCTGCTCGCCGAGGGCTACCGCGTCGTCAGCTACGACCGGCGCGGGTTCGGCCGCTCCAGCCAGCCTACGGTCGGCTACGACTACGACACCTTCGCCGCCGACCTGAACGCGCTGCTCGAGCACCTGCAGCTCGAGGACGTCTTCCTCGCCGGCTTCTCGATGGGCACGGGGGAGGTGGTCCGGTATCTCGGCAGCTACGGCTCACACCGAGTTCGCAGGGCGATCCTGATCGGCGCGATCCCGCCGTTCCTGCTCAAGACCGGGGACAACCCGGAAGGCGTCGACGGCCAGGTGTTCGAGGACATCAAGGCGCAGGTCGTCAGCGATCGCTACGCCTACTTCAAGAACTTCTTCGACAACTTCTACAACGTCGACAAGCTCGGTGGCACCAGGATCAGCGAACAGGCCTGGCAGGCGAGCTTCAACGTGGCCGCCGGCGCCTCGCCCTACGCCAGCTATGCCTGCGTGGACACCTGGCTCACCGACTTCCGCGCCGACCTGCCGAAGATCGACATCCCCACCCTGGTCGTGCACGGCACCGAGGACCGGATCCTGCCGTTCGATGCGACAGCCCGGCGGCTGCCCGCGCTGATCGACGACCTCAAGCTGGTCGCCATCGAAGGCGGCCCTCACAACATCGGCTGGACCCACCCCGAGGAGGTCAACGAAGCGCTGCTCGAGTTCATCTCCGCGGCGCCAGCTAGCCGGGACCGGCCAGTACCGCAACGGGCATGAGCAGGTACTCCACGAAGAACAGAGCCCACACGCGCATGTAGAAGCTGCCGAACGAGGCAGCGTCCGTCGGATCGACCTGCAGCGCGAGGCGCCAGAGAACGGCGAGGCACGCGAGGTGGCCGACTATGAGGACCCAGGGCGAGGCCGACTCGAGAAAGACCGGCCCGAGTATCGCCATGCCGAGGTAGCCGGCGGTCAGGGCGCCCATTCCGATGTTGAAGGCGGCGCCCGGCCCCAGCCGGACCGTGAAGGTCGCGATGCGAAAGCGCCGGTCACCCTCGGCGTCGGGCACGTCCTTGAGCACCGCGATGGCAAAGGAGAAGGGGAGAACGAAGAGCATCAGGGCGATGATCGGTCCGGGAAGCGGGCTCACCTCACCGAGCCCTCCGAGCGAGCTGGCGAAGTGCAGGTAGACGCCGACGTTCACCACGCAGGCACGTACGATCGAGATGCTGGCGGCCGCGGCCGCCGGGAAGCGCTTGAGGCGCAGAGGCGGCGAGGAATAGGCCGTGCCGATCGCGAGTGCAGCGCCCACGGATGCCACCTCGACCCAGCCCTGCGTGACGGCCAGGCCGGCGGCGAGCACGCCGCTGGCGATTACGAGCCGCCAGGCGGCGCGAAGGCCGAGCCGGCCGGCAGGGATCGGCAGCCACGGCTTGTTGATCCGGTCGATCTCGACGTCCTCGCACTGGTTGAGGCCGACGATGTAGATGTTCACCGCGGCGCCAGCGAGCAGAGTCAGTGCCAG
>Ga0105249_10004859_pt1 | contig 11594 bp, 11 predicted proteins | sample KBSS44metaG_FD_81522 | JGI IMG/M metagenome (GOLD analysis project Ga0105249, IMG submission 81522) | Switchgrass rhizosphere microbial communities from Kellogg Biological Station, Michigan, USA - KBS S4-4 metaG | ecosystem: Host-associated > Plants > Roots > Rhizosphere > Soil | place... | reverse complement strand
GAAACAGGTGTCATCTTAACTGCAGAACAGCAGCAAACCATGACCAGCCTTATCAATTGCATGATCAATGAGGCGAAGAAACAACAATAAGCAAGATCTGTTTTGGATTAGTTCTTTTATTTTTTGACCAGCACGATCATTTTCGATCCAACGAAAAAAATGTTATTCATTGGCGCATAGGTGACGTAGTTGACATCATTGACATCCCGCCAAGTTAACAATTGCTCGGGTCTACTGTATCGGAAGGCTGTATCAATCTTTACAAGTTCTGCACTCACCATTTCTGCCTGGAGTTCCCGCGGCGACCAGCAACTATATAATGCAGCTATAGTAGCCACCGCTAAAATAGTTTTCATTTCTCTCTCTGTTTTTCGAAGGTTAGAATTTGGAAAAGACAAGTTACATGCCAGCAAAAAAAATTTGACAGCAGTTTGAGAAATAAAAATTACAAGAGGGGATACTTAATCCTCGTCAGTTGTGATCGTTCTTGTGCCTGCTCCTGTGTCTGTGATAGTAGTACGCGATGAACGCCTTCCACTACTTATGCCTGCAATCAACAACAATAGCACGATTATTCCACCTACAACCCATACCCATGGTATCGAGTACCATTCCCGGTGTTCCGTAGTTGTTGTTCTTACAGTTTTTGTAGTTGCACTGTCCTGGGCGAAACAAATCAGTTGGACATAATTGAATAACAGAGCCGCAATAAGATATTTACATACCCTGGTTACCGATAAATTTTTCATTGTGATCTTTTTGGTTATAAACATTCATGAAGGAAAATCCAACAATTACGCCAAACGCTGAGGCAGGTGGGTGAAGTCGTTTATAGTGCCGGACAAGTATATCATACCGGCCTCACATCTATTTTTGCAGAATCGGCTGAGTTGGCATGCTTTTTTTATATACTACCCTGTAATTAATTTTTCACCTTAAAAACTGATTGTATGCTACGGTGGACAATAATATTCTTGATCGTTGCTATCATAGCCGGAGTATTTGGCTTTGGTGGTATTGCGGCTGGAGCAGCTGGAATCGCGAAAGTGTTGTTCTTTATCTTTATCGTGTTGTTTCTTATATCACTTATTCGCGGAAGAACAGTGGATTAATAGCTACACTATAGGAAAGGGAGAGCGGGATTTCCATTCTCCCTTTCAATTTTTTTCTCTCGCACGGTGACAGATTACTTCAACCGAAAAACTAAATGCGAGAGCAAACGCTGTGCATTCAAGCCAGGCTTCTCTTCCAAAAGAGACAACCATCATTGCAAAGCAAAACAAGCTTGCCATAACGGTCAATGCATTCTTTTCTGTAAGATATTTTTTGCGAAATGGAGAGGTGGATGACAGTAACTTTTTCATAGTGCACAAAGATAATCTCTGCCTTCATTTAAAAAACTTTTCTCACCGAAATTGCTTCAATAATTCTTCGTTAGTGTGGCAGGATTTTTACAATGACATACATAATAGGACGTTCCATAAAAAATTTTTGATATGTCAGTCGTTGAAAAGAAAAAAGCAAAAACGAAACGGACGGTAAAGAATGATGACATCTCTGCGTCATATAATAAGTTTAAGAAATTTGAGGGGAAGCCATATACCGGCATGAAGGTGGGTAGAAGTCATAAGTGGTATTATGATAAAGGGGAGTGGAGAGAAAAAAAGATCACACCTGATTTGTGGGAAATTTCTTACTCGGTCACAAAGCGACGCGCCGGAAAAGCTCCTGAAGGCTCGGGCGTTCCAGTAGGCACCGAGTATCATTGGTACATCATTTCGCACCAGAACGTGAAAAAAATAAATGCCAATGATTACACGACCGCGATGTCAGGATTGAAATATAAACTAGCTCACAAACGCGCAGGCAAAGGCAAATGGAATACCCCGGCAAAAACCCAACGAACGCACCTTATTAAATTTCTAAAGGAATTCATCGCACATTTGGAAAAGGAACCTGTTCCTCTCCAGTTGGAATATAATGGCAAAGCCTACAAAGGAGAAGCCATCCCGATCCCTGAAACTTGCCATGACGGTGTTTGCCCGGAACTGGATATCACCTTAAATGATGAGCATCTTGGAATTTTGCATAGCATGAAAAGCGGCTGGAAGATGGATGAAATAAAAGACCAGAAACTGATCGATGCAATCGGCCAGGAAGTCTTGCTATGGTATGAATAGTCTCACTGATATTGAATATATACCGGTTGAGGTTTTAGTCGCAATACCTGGTCCGGCTGCATTTCCGTTTTGGCCCCAATCTTCTTGGTATCGTTCTTATAGAATATCTTGAAACCTGTATACTCTACTGGTTGAGGAGCGATAAAGCTTTTGTATGTACCTATCTTCTTTGCCGATGAACCCCAGCCATCCATATTCATTACAACCTGCACAGAAGGATTTGGCTTGATCTGTTTGTAGTTTGTTACCATGGGCTGGGTAAATCTATGCACGATCAGGATTTTTGGAGATAAGTTATTTTTCTTTACGATGTCCGTAAGAAAATTTATCGCATAGTTCACATCAGCGGCATCAAATGTGCCGATCACGGTGCCGGGTCGTTTGCCTGATTTCATCGAAAATTCCGGATCTATACCCAAGTGAACATTGGGCAGGCTCAGGTACTTTTCAAGTGGTGGCAATTCTCTCTGCAGATCGCTCAAGCCAACCTGCACATCCAAAAACACCAATGCATTTATTTCATTGGCCCAGCTGATAATCTTGTCGATTTGAGCAGACGGCATTCTTAACCGGTAGGTATTACCCTGCCCCGGACTTTGTTGCGCCGTCACTGCGATATAATGCAGGGCGGGGATGACTTTGACCAATGTATCTGCAGCTTGCCATTTATCCACTTCCTGTCGCAGCCGGCCTATCATACTATCCTTTGAAAATTCACCGAGGATACCCATATTTTTGGAGTAAAGATTTCCATAATATGCAATGATCCGGTTGAAAGGTAGTATAGCTCCCTCTTGGGGAAGAGCAGTGCTAACTGGCCATCTGCCACTTGAATCTCCATTAGTGATATGATCTAATAACGCTTGGTATGATGCCGAATCTATTGGGGCGGGCTTATAAAGTATTGCTTCCGTTTTTGCAGGCAGAGTGGTGTCTTGATCGGTGACAACTCTTGCGTTACCGACTTCTGAACACGAATCAAAAAGAATCGGGAAAATAAATGCAACAATTATACTATACAAGGGTCTTTTTAACAGAGTTGTCATGGGGTCAGAGATTTTACAAATAAACGAACTTTATGATCTTTTTATTTTTTTAGACCCACCTTTTTGCAATGTTTATTAAGGTGTTACTCCTCGTAACACAAGAATGAGGCCGCGATCACTTTACCTCGGTGATATAGCCCGTGAAAGAAATTGGCTGCCGATTATTGGTAAGTGCCTGGAGTGTCCCATAGCCATTGTCTGACAGTGATAGAGAGAATTCCCTGAAATCAGTCACATCTTTGAGTTTGATGCTGATATCCCAACCTTTCTTCTTGCCGGGAGTTGCTACATATTCAAAGTTTGTTGAAATGAAATTGAATCCTCCATCACCCGACCCGTAAGGTACTGAATATGCTCTGCCATAGTAGGGGAGCTCGGATACGAGAGAGTCCGAAAGTACACGTAAACTGTAGTCACCCGTCAGGGTACGGCTCCTGCCTGAAGCCGGCAGAGCAGTTTGCGCGTGAAATACAAACTGTTTTGCTTCGACAATACTTTTCACCCCCGCCTTGTCGGGTTGAGCTTTTACCCCATTTGCCGAAAACATGGCAACCGCGATAATCAGAATTTTTGCGGTGTTTTTTTTTGAAGACTTCATATCACTTTTTATGAAAACGGCAAAGTTTATACTATGGTTTGTTAAAGCGCTGCTTTAAATATCCCAAAATTCGTCCGTCCATCAAAAATTCTGGTTTGTGCTCCCTTTGACTCGAGTATCTGCATTTTTTTGCGGTAATTTTTATTTTTTAATGAGTGTATTTGCATAATATTGTTATTCCGACTGCAATGAGATCATGCTAAAAAGAGAACGACAATCCTTTATCTTACGCCAGGTGAACCTGCACAATAAGGTTCTATCGTCCGATCTGAGCCAGGAAATGAAAGTCTCAGAAGATACGATTCGACGCGACCTCAACGAGCTGGCAGACGAAGGCAAGGTGATCAAAGTTCACGGTGGTGCTCTCTCAAAATCGTTTCACCTTTCTCTCCAGTCGCCCAATGTATATTCTCTGGACGAAAAGAAGACCATTGCCCAAAAAGCCTCTCAACTTATCAAGGATGGGATGTTCGTGCTGACGACCGGAGGAACGACGATCATTGAATTGGCAAAAGCACTACCGCCCGAATTATCTGCCACATTTATTACTGTTAGCCTCCCGGTTGCATATGAATACATTCATCATCCCAACATAGAAGTGATTTTTATCGGGGACAAGATCTCAAAAAGTGCACAAATTTCGGTGGGAGGAGAAGCCATTTCAAAGATCAGGCAGATAAAAGCTGATCTCTGCTTTTTAGGCACCAATGCCATTGATATTCCCAACGGCCTCACCGATAGTGATTGGGACGTAGTGCAAATAAAAAAGGCAATGATCGAGTCATCTGAAAAAGTGATCTCACTTACGATTGCCGAGAAACTCAATTCATCGCAAAGAATAAAAATTTGCCAGCTCAGTGAGATCGATGTATTGATCACCGAACTAAACAATGGAAACGATCTCTTAAAACCTTACCATGAAACAGGAATTGAAATTTTATAATAAAGTATAAATGAAAATCAAAAAACCCTTCATCATTTAAAAACGGCTATATGAGACATTCTAAGAAATTGAGACACTCGAAGTGGAAACACATGTCATTGGTCTTGCTGCTGCAGGGATGTGGCTTACTGTTACTTGCGCAGGTGCGCATAAGCGGAAAAGTTACCGACACGGAAAACAAAGGACTTGCTGGCATTTCCGTAACGATCCCCAATACGACATTTGGGGCATCAACAGACGTAAATGGTTTATATTCCATCAATGCAAATCTTCCTGCAGGCAGTTACACCCTGCAATTTTCAGGTGTTGGTTATAAAGCGCAATCGCAAGCATTGCAAGTTGGAAATGCAGCTTCCTACACAAGTGATGTGCAACTGACTCCTGACGCCTTGAAGATGGACGAAGTGATTGTGACGGGAGTATCAGCAGGTACTACACGTAAACAATTGGGAAATTATATCAGTACAGTGAAAGCTGATGAATTGACTAAAGGGGCTACCAGTAATGTCCTCAGTGCACTACAGGGAAAGACCGCCGGCGCGCAAATTATTCAAAACAACGGTGATCCCGCGGGTGGCGTGTCTGTTCGTCTTCGCGGAATAAGCTCTGTATTGTCATCGTCGGAACCACTATATATTGTTGATGGAGTCATCGTCAACAATGCAACAAACAGGGTTACCAATACACAGAACTCGTACGATGGAACCAACTTTGTAGGCACCATCGGTCAAAACAGGTTGGCCGATATAAATCCTGCCGATATCGATCACATTGAAGTATTGAATGGCGCTGCTGCTGCCGCTATCTATGGTTCAAGAGCTAATGCGGGAGTGATCCAGATATTTACCAAGAGAGGTGTTTCGGGTGCGCCCCAGGTAAATTTTTCTACGAGCATCATGATGAATCAACTCCGGCACAAATTGGACGTAAACCAGGCCCCGACAAAATTCGGTGGACCTACAGATGGTGTCGGCGCCTTCACCCAAGACCTCATCACAGCAGTGGGAACTCCTCCCGCTCTGCTCACAAACACCACTGATGTGACACGTTACAATTACCAGGACTACATTTTTCAGACTGGCCTTGGAACAGACAATAATGTTTCTGTAAGTGGTGGAACGGACAAATTAAAATACTACGTGTCAGGTTCCTATTTCTATAACCAGGGCATTATAAAGAATACTGATTACAGACGATACAGTTTTAGAGCGAACATTGATCAAACGATCAACCGCATGCTTAGTTTTAATCTTGGGTTGAATTACATCAATAGTGCTTCAAATGAAAAGCCCGACGGTAACTCATTTTATTCACCCATGAACTCTGTCACCATCATCGGGAATTTTCACGATATATGGTCAAGAGATGCAAATGGCAATCTAAAAGCAGTGGGCGAAAGAGGTCGTGTGAATCCCGTTTCGGTAATAGAAGATTTCAAGCAAAACGACGAGACTAATCGCGTCATCGCCAATTTAGGTGTAAAATTAAAACCCATAAAGGGATTGACATTTGATTACACATTGGGTATTGACAATTACGGTCAAAACGGAACAACCTATATGCCCCCGTTTGCATACAATGTAAATACAGCTTTCTTCGGGGGTGGGCCTTCGCTGGATCCAACATTAAATGGTTATACAAGTACGGGCAATGATTATTTCTTCCAGATCAATAATGAGATCAACGGAACCTATCAATTTAATATTACAAACGACATCGGTTCAACTACGCAGGTTGGATATTCTGTTCAGTACGAAAGGAACCGTTATTCGTTATTACAGGGTCGCGGTTTAGCGCCGTTCATTGAAACGATCAATGGAGCCAGTACCCCGCTACCGAGTGTTGATGACAGGACGGAGGTGTCGATTTCAGGCGCATACCTGCAGCAAAACTTCCGCATTAAAAATAAATTGTTCTTAACGGGTGCCGTTCGCCTGGATGGCTCTTCAGTGTTTGGAGAAGACCAGCGTCACCAGGTTTATTACAAGGCAAGTGGCAGCTATCTTTTATCCGACAATGATTTCTGGACAAGCACACTGCCGTGGTGGAATACTTTTAAAATTCGTGCTGCTTACGGAGAATCGGGAAACCTTACCGGCATCGGTGCTTACGACCGTATCAACTCATACAGCAGTAATTCCTATTTGGGAAGAATTGCATTAACTGGTAACACTCGCCTGGCAAATGAAAATGTGAAACCGGAAAGACAACAGGAAACAGAGATTGGAACAGACATGGCTTTTTTCAAAGACAGGATCAGTTTGCAATTTAACTGGTATCATAAAAAAGTGAATGACCTTTTGATCAATCGCCAGATCGCTCCAACAAACGGCTATTCAAGTCTGCTTGACAATTTCGGTTCATTAGAAAACAACGGAGTTGAGCTTGTGCTGGAAGGCAGTCCCATCGTTACAAAAGATCTTAAATGGGATGCAACGCTGATCTTTAATCATAACCGAAACAAAGTATTGGAAGTGGGACCTTCGCTTACTCTTCTGAGCACAAACGCAGGCGCGCCAGTGGCACTTCTTGAAGGTTATCCTGTTGGAATATTTTATGGAACCTTCTTCGCAGTTGACGATAACGGCGGACAGGTGAAAAACTCTGCCGGCATTCCATTAATAGAAAAAGGGGTTCAAAATTCTCCCACGTCCTATACGCCTCAAAGGGATGCAAACGGCCTTCCTACCGGAACCACTTTAAGGAAAGTGATCGGTGATCCTAATCCCGACTACACTGCTACCCTTACAAATGACCTTACCTACAAAAGGTTTGGTTTGCACATCCAGTTCGATGCAGTACAGGGAGTGGACGTATTCAACGCGGATTTCAGAACAAGACAAGGCGTTGGTAATGGGCTGGTAGCTGAGCAGGAACACGAAGGTTTGTTGCCTCGCGGATATATCCTGGGGAACTACCAGATCGAACAGTGGCGTGTTGATGATGGTTCTTTTGTAAAACTCAGGGAGGTTGCTGTAAGCTATAGTTTGGGCAATGTGAAGTTTTTTAAAGACGTTGTATTCACCCTAAGCGGTCGCAATTTGATTTCATGGGATAATTACAAGGGTTACGATCCTGAGGTGAATGCAGCCGGGCAAAGCACCTTGCTGCGGGGAATTGATTTCGGTTCAGTGCCCATTCCACGAACGTTCAAATTTGGAATTACTACAAAACTCTAATGCCTAAAAAATCATCAATATGAAAAAATATTTTATCAAAATAAACATAATCGGATCACTAGTTCTTTTACTTCTATCCCAGACTTCGTGTAAGAAAGATTACACAAACCCTGCGGCAGTGCCGGAAGACAGAGCCTTCAGTTCGCCCCAGGCGATGACAGGAGTAGCGATTGGATTGCAACGCATCTATACCGCCGGGCGTGCAAGTAATTTATACAATCGTGTTACGATAAACGGATTGTTAACCAGTGAGCTCACAGTTCTTAACCAGGGTAACACCGGCGAATACCAATTACAATTGGGCGGCGGTTCTGTAGATGGTACTAATACATTGGCCGGTGGTCTTTGGACCAGCAGTAACAAAATTATTTATGATGCGGATAATGTAATTACCAACGCAGCCAACTTAGGTGACAAGGGTTATGCAAGTGGATTGATCGGTTATGCTACGATTTTCAAAGCACTTGCTATCGGTGATCTTGCTATGTTTTGGGAAAAAGTTCCGGCAGGCATCGGCGTTGCTGTGTCTTTCAACGACAGAGCGCAGGGTTTTGCTGTTGCAATTACCGCTATTGACAATGCCCTTTCGTTAATAAATGCAAACGCTATTTCGCCAGCGTTTCTTACAAACCTCCCAGGCGGGATCGACATACCGAATACGTTGCACGCACTAAAGGCGAGGTTTTCTCTTTTTTCCGGTGATTACTCGCAGGCCTTGTCTGAGGCAATCGCTGCCAGTCTTACAGTAAAGTCAACATTCAATTTTACCACGGTAAATCTGAACCCGATTTTTGAAACCGCTACATCCACTAACAATGTAACGGCGGCCTTCGATAATACAACATTAGGACTGCCCGCAGGTTTACAACCAGATCCCGCAGATAAGCGATTGGCATTCTATACTACCACTGCTTATAATTCAAAGATCTTGGGATTCGCGGCTTCAGCAACGACAGCATGGCCTATTTATCTGCCAGGTGAAATGACATTGATCAAGGCAGAGGCCTATGCACGTCAAAATGATCTTGGTAACGCTCTCTCTGAATTAAATAACGTGGTGACAAAACAACCCGCAAGTGATCCGTATGGTGTAGGGGCGGCACTTCCTCCTTCTGTAGCCGCCACTCAAACGGATATTCTAAATGAGATATATAAGAACCGCTGCATTGAATTATATATGTCGGGACTGAAGTTAGAAGACATGAGGAGATTTGGCCGGTCAGATTCTGAAAAGAAAAGGAATTTTCTCCCTTATCCATTTTTAGAACGGGACAATAATCCAAATACACCGCCCGATCCAACGTTTTGATTTGTGACCATACGCAAAGTGTAAGGGGCTGCTCTCCGAGGCAGTCCCTTTTTCATTCTGTGAATGCAACGATACGGTAATAACTATTGTCAATCCTCCACCAAGATGGACTTTAATAAACTGGTAAAAGATTGCCTGAGAAATAAACCGGAGGCACAGAGGCAGCTGTATGAGCATTTCGCCGAAACAATGCTGGGTGTTTGTTATCGCTATACCAAGTCCATCAAAGATGCCGAGGACATATTGCAAGAAGGTTTCGTGAAAGTGTTTTTTAACCTGAAACAATACAGGAACCAGGGTGAGTTAGGAGCATGGATCCGTCGAATCATGGTGACCACTGCCTTGAATTTTTTAAAGCGAACCCGCAATTATCGTGAGCAGATGTACTTCCCCCCGGAACATCTGCACCCTGTATTAAATGAAGATTCTTCAACCATTTTACAGGCAAAAGAAATTGCTGAGTTGATCAGGCAGTTACCCCCGGGGTATCAAACGATCTTTAACCTTCATGCGATTGAGGGTTACTCTCATGTAGAGATAGGTGAGTTGCTCGGCATTGCGGATGGTACGTCAAGATCGCAGTATGCCAGGGCAAGGGGATTGCTGATCAGTTGGATTCAAAATTATCCGGTCGATAAAAAAAAGGAAACTTATGGCGGAAAATGAATTTGAGAAAAACGTGCGAAGAGAAATGGATGAATTCAGAGTTCATCCATCAGAAGAAGTTTGGTCAAGTATAGAGAAGCGGATCAGGGAGAACAAGCGGAGAAGAAGGATCGTGTTTTTTGTTTTGTTTTCTCTAATCACATTGATGGTGGGTGGTTATGCGATTTATAACTTTTCAGGCGACAAAACAAAACCGCAAGCTGAGAACAATTTGTCGGAAACCATCAGGTCAAATGATGGAAACAAAATTGAAAACAAAAAAACGGGAGGACATAATCAAGAAACCGTTACCATTAAACCAACTATCCCTGCCGAAAAGGCTAAGAAGACTAACATCAGGCTTGTTGTTGCTGGACAAAAAGGGGTATCCCAACCTGGAAAAAAGAACAAGCCTGCTTTATCGGTTTTAAAAGAAACGCCTGCCTCCGGTAAACAAGCAACTGTCAATGCTGATCGAGATGGAAAAAAGAATGACCAAAGTAAAAACTATAATACAAACCAGCAAACTACAAGCGTGCCTACCGTTGAGGCGCAGGCAAATCATCCCAATCAAAACGAAATTCCAAGAGCGGAAGATAAAAATTTAACTCGTACCGACGCAACAGGGCTAAAGGTGGAGGAATCGAAAGACACAAGAAGCATTGAGGTTGTGAAAAAGAAGAAAGGCGAGAAGGTTTCCGGTAAAATAATTTGGGGTGTAAATCTTTCCGCAGGTAGTTCTGTCATAACGGAAGAGGCGTTCTCGTTTAAGAGTTCTACTGCAGCGGCTGACCGGCAATACAGTGCTCCCGGGTCTTCCCCAGGTGGTAACCCAGCAACTGGCGGCGGTGGCCCCGGTGGTGGCACATACTATACGTATGGACAGTCGGAAAATAAAGCTGCTTTCGCGTTTAAAGCAGGAGTAATTGCCCGGAAAAATATTTCAAAACGTAGCAGTTTATCGGCAGGCTTGACATACTCTTATCTTGCCGACAAGATCATGATCGGAACAAACCAAACCCCGTCACAAAGTTTTTCCGCCCTTTGGTATTATTCAGGATCACCCAATCAAACGTACACCGACCACTTTCATTTTATAGAAATGCCACTGATTTATAATTTGAGAGTCACGAACAATGAAGATCATTTCTTATCGATCAACGCCGGAGTTGCTCCTTCTTACCTTGTTGCGACGAATGCTTTAATATACGATACGACAATGGGAGGAATATATTATCACAACAAAGATCTCATCACAAAGGCTCATTTCAATTTTATTTCGGGCGTGGCATACCAATTTAAAAACAAAAAAGATCTTGTATTCAGCGTAGGCCCCCAATTCAGTTTTGATGTTACCAAAGCTTTTAAAAGTGATCTTGACAAAAGGAAATACTTCTTGTATACAGGGATCGACGCGAGAGTTTTTTTTGACAGGAAAAAGAAATAATCCAGTGTCGTAGGAGCAAGTCCTCGCAGATGCCAAGCCCGGCCGCCGGCAGGCAGGGTTTAACAGAGATTTTTATTTGCCTATCAGTGAATTCTGGCAACTTCTTTTATTAGTAGGCTTCCTATCCCGTAGGCTCACATCTGGAAAAAGTTTTTTTTTAAAATCGAAATTCGCAGGCAACGGTTGTTATAAAACGGTTGTCAGCTTCAAAAAATAACTGTATGAAAAAGATATTGTTTGCTGTATT
>Ga0105249_10004858_pt1 | contig 11596 bp, 13 predicted proteins | sample KBSS44metaG_FD_81522 | JGI IMG/M metagenome (GOLD analysis project Ga0105249, IMG submission 81522) | Switchgrass rhizosphere microbial communities from Kellogg Biological Station, Michigan, USA - KBS S4-4 metaG | ecosystem: Host-associated > Plants > Roots > Rhizosphere > Soil | place... | reverse complement strand
GTCGATCATCCGCACGACGATCAACTGGCCTATACCCTGTCGAAAATGGCGATGGCAGGCCTGACGCGGCTATCGGCGTCGACGTTGGCGCCGCAGGTGCGGGTCAATGCCGTGGCGCCGGGGCTGACCATCGCCACGGCCGATTATGACGACGCTCAGATGGAGCGGCTCGCCCACATGATGCCGTTGGCGCGCCTGCCGCAAGCGGAGCAGATTGCCGAAGCGGTACTCTTCCTCGCCAGCGCGAGCGCCGTTACCGGGCAAACCGTCTATGTCGACGGCGGCGCGCACCTGCGCAGCTATGACCGGGATTTCATGCATCTGTGCCGATAGCGGCTGCAAAGCTGCGATTTTCAAGGGCTGGCCAAGGGCGTTCGCCCTGCATAGAGCGAATCGCAAAGAGGTCGTTCAGGCACGGCCGTCAGAGGAAGGGATATGGCTATGGCTTATGAAACGATCCTGGTGGAACAGCGCGATGCGGTGACGCTGGTGACGCTCAATCGTCCGCAGGCGCTTAACGCGCTCAATGGTCAGGTGCTGGTGGATCTGAGCGCGGCCTTTGCCGCTTATGACGCAGACCCCTCGCAGCGCTGCCTGGTGCTGACGGGCAGCGAGAAGGCCTTTGCTGCAGGCGCCGACATCAAGGAAATGGTGGAGAAGGAAGCGGCGGACTTTTTTCTTCAGGATTTCTTTTCCGGTTGGCAGACCCATATAGTGGCCACGCGCAAGCCGTGGATCGCAGCGGTCGCGGGCTTTGCGCTGGGCGGCGGGTGCGAACTGGCGATGATGGCGGACTTCATTCTGGCCGCCGACACGGCAAAATTCGGGCAGCCCGAGATCAAGCTGGGCGTGGCGCCTGGCATGGGTGGATCGCAGCGGCTGACCCGCGCCGTGGGCAAGGCCAAGGCGATGGAAATGTGCCTGACCGGTCGGATGATGGGCGCAGACGAGGCCGAGAGCGCTGGTCTGGTCGCCCGGATCGTGCCCGCTGCCGACCTGCTCGATGATGCGCTGAAGACGGCGGCTACCATCGCGGGGATGCCGCCCATGGCTGCGATGGTGAACAAGGAGATGGTCAATCTGGCGTTCGAGACCGGGCTGGCGCAGGGCATCCTGACCGAACGCCGTCTGTTCCAGATCCTCACGGCGACTGAGGATAAGGTGGAAGGCATGACCGCCTTCGTCGAAAAGCGCCCGGGCGTCTGGAAAGGGCGCTGATCCGTCAGGCGAGGGGCGGAGAAATTTCCGCCCCGTAATCCCCAAGGCCGGAGAGGCTTTATTTGCCCTCCAGCATCTCGATCATCAGCGAGAAATCCCGTCCCGCCTCGCCCCGATTGGCGAGCAACTGATAGAGCGATTCCGCTGTATTGCCCATTGGCACGCTGGCGCCCACGGAGGCCGCCGCCTCGCTCGCCAGCTTCAGATCCTTGAGCATCAGCCCGACCGCGAAACCGCCCTGATAGCCAGTGTCGGAGGGGCTTTGCGGGCCGACGCCCGGCACCGGGCAATAGCTGGTCATCGACCAGCTCTGACCCGACGACACGCTGGAAATATCGTAGAAGGTCTGCGGGTCGAGACCGAGCTTCTTGGCCATCGCAAAGGTTTCGCAGGTCGCTACCATCGTAGCGCCCAGTAGCATGTTGTTGCAGATCTTCGCCGCCTGCCCATTGCCGGCGCCACCTGCATGGATCACCGCCTTGCCCATGGCGGACAGGATCGGTCTGGCCCGACCGAACGCCTGATCGGAGCCGCCGACCATGAAGGTCAGGGTGCCGCCATTGGCCGCCGCGATGCCGCCGGAGACCGGCGCGTCCACCATTTCGAAACCCTTCGCCGCCGCCGCGTCCTCCACCCTGCGCGCGGTGGCGACATCGATGGTCGAACAGTCGAGCAACAGGGCGCCGTCTTTGGCCGCGCCGAACACCTCGCCGGTATAGACGCTTTCGACATGCTTGCCTGCCGGCAGCATGGTGACGACCGCATCGGAGCCCGTCACCGCCTCCGCCGCGCTGGCGCAGCGGATCGCTCCTGCCCGTTCCGCCTTGGCCAGCGCTTCTTCCGACAGATCGAAGGCGCGCACGGCAAAGCCGTTTTTCAGCAGGTTGGCGGCCATGCCGCCGCCCATATTGCCAAGGCCGATAAAGGCGATGGTCTGGCTCATCTCAGGGCACTCCTCTCGATCGATCTCAGCCGCGCAACTGGGGCAGCGGGGTCCATTCCTTGCCTGCGGGCAGCGGCGCGAACAGGCTGTCCACCAGTTCGTCCGACACATCCTCCGGTCGAGCCGGATTCCATTGCGGCGCATTATCCTTGTCGAAGATCACGGCCCGCACCCCTTCGACGAAATCGGGCCGCCGGATGACATGGTAGCCTATGCGATATTCGTTGCGCATATTGTCGGCGAAGTCGGTAAAGGCCGCGCCTTCCACCATCTGGCGCAGGGCGACCTTGATCGTCTGCGGCGATTTGGTGGCCAGCGTGGCGAGCTGCGCCTGCGCCCAATCCGATCCGTCCGCCTTCAGCGCGGCCAAAATCTCCTCGTAGATATCCGACGCGAACAGCCGGTCGATCTGTTCCCGGTGCGTCTCCCACTCCGAAGCAGGCGGCGTGTCGGCCACCTCGTCCAGTATCTCGCCCAGGCCATAGGGATCGGCGATGATCCGCGCTTTCACCGCTTCCAGCTTGTCCGACGCCATATAATGGGTGGCGATGCCGATCGCGGCGCAATCCGCGCCCTTGATCCGTGCCCCGGTGGTGGCGAGCCAGGCCCCCGTGCGTCCTGGCATGCGCGGCAGGAACCATCCGCCGCCGACGTCCGGGAACAGGCCGATGCCCGTTTCCGGCATGGCATAGGTGGTGCGTTCCGTGGCGACCCGATAGCGGGCGGGATCGGAAATGCCGACGCCGCCGCCCATGACGATGCCGTCCATAAAGGCGAGGATCGGCTTTTCATAGGCAAACAGCAAATGGTTCATCCGATATTCGGCATGGAAGAACTGCTCCGCCTCCGAACAATCCCCCTTTGCGCTGTTGGCGATCATCGCAATGTCGCCGCCTGCGCAAAAGCCGCGGCCCTCGGCATGGTCGAGCATCACCGCAATCACGCTTTCATCCGCCCGCCATGCCAGCAGCGCGTCGATAACGGCGCTGCACATGCCCGTGGTCAGCGCGTGGATCGCCTTCGGCCGGTTCAGCCGGATACGGCCGACACCATTTTCGACCGAAATCAGAACCTCATCATTCATATCTGTCCCCCGGCGCTCACTGCCGCAGCATGTCGCGGGCGACGATCATGCGCATCACCTGATTGGTGCCCTCCAAAATCGAATGGACGCGAAGGTCGCGCCAGAAGCGCTCGATTGGATAGTCCATCAGATAGCCATAGCCGCCATGCAATTGCAGCGCCCGGTCGACCACCGACGATCCGGTATCGGTCGCAAAGCGCTTGGCCATGGCGGCGAAACGCGTCTTGTCGGGCGCATTTTCCGTCACTTTGACGGCCGCCGCATAGAGCAGGGTTCGCGCCGCTTCCAATTCGGTCTGCATGTCGGCCAGCATGAACTGCGTATTCTGGAATTCGGCGATGGCCTGCCCGAACTGCGTGCGGTCCCTGGTGTAGTTGACCGCCTCATCGATGCAGCGCTGCGCGCCCCCGAGGGAACAGGCGCCGATGTTGAGCCGTCCGCCGTCCAGCCCCATCATCGCGATGCGGAATCCTTCGCCTTGCCCGCCGACCAGATTTTCCACCGGCACGCGAACGCCGTCGAAATTGACCTGCGCGGTGGGCTGCGAATGCCAGCCCAGCTTGCGTTCCGGCGCGCCGAAGCTGACGCCGGGCATGTCCTTTTCGATGACGACGCAACTGATGCCCTTGGGGCCTTCCTCGCCGGTGCGGACCATGACGACGTAAATCTCATTCTCGCCGCCGCCGGAAATAAACTGTTTGGACCCGGTGACGATATAATGATCGCCATCCCTGACCGCTCTGGTCTTGAGCGCTGCTGCGTCCGACCCGGAGCCTGCTTCGGTCAGGCAATAGCTGCCGATCCGCTCCATCGGCACCATGGAGGGCAGATATTTGGCCTTCACCGCCGGAGAGCCGAAACGGTCGATCATCCAGGCGGCCATATTGTGAATGGAGATAAAGGCGCTGGTGGAAGGGCAGCCATAGGCCATGGCTTCCATGATCAGCGCCGCTTCCAATCGTCCCAGCCCGATCCCGCCAGCCTCTTCCGACACGTAAATGCTGCCGAAGCCCAACTCCGCGGCCGCGCGGATCGCGTCGCGGGGGAAGATATGCTTTTCATCCCACTCCGCCGCATGGGGCGTGATGGCGTCGGCGGTGAACCGGCGCGCCATGTCCTGAATGGCCAACTGGTCCTCGGTGAGATCGAACTGACTCACAAGCTCTCCCTGTCATGCACTTTGAAACTGTCTGTAGATAAGATGCGGAATTGCACGCAACAACGCAGTTCTGCATATCATCCCAGCGATTTTGCAGTTTTTGTGGGCGGCGGATGTTCGATTGGGACGATCTCAGGGTCTTTCTGGCAGTGGCGCGCACGCGCAGGATGGCGCCGGCCGCCCGCGCTCTGGGGATCGATGCGACCACCATTGCCCGGCGACTGGCCCGGCTTGAACGTAATCTGGGGCTGGAATTGTTCGAGTTGGGGGCCGGGGGGCGGACGCTGACCGTGCGCGGGCAAGCCCTGCTGCGCTATGCCGAAAGCGTTGAAAGCGCCGCTCTTGCCGCGATGGAAGAGGCGACCGGCCAGGAACATCATCTGAGCGGCCAGGTGCGGCTGTCGGTGGCGGAGGGTTTCGGGACATGGGTGTTGGCGCCCGGTCTCGCCGATTTCAGCCGGCGTCATCCGGGCATCAGGCTGGACCTGATCACCGCATCGGGTTTTCTCAACCCGTCCAAGCGAGAGGCGGACATGGCGGTCATGCTGGCCCGGCCGCAACGGGGAAGGCTGTCGGTCCGGCGCATGGGGGATTACCGGCTGCATCTCTATGCCTCGCCGCATTATCTGGCGGCGGCGGGGACGCCGCAGCGGACAGCCGATCTCAGCAACCATGTGCTGGTCGGCTATGTGCCCGAATTCATCTTCTCGCCCGAACTCGACTATCTGGATGAGGTGGAGGCCGGGCTGGAGGCCAGTCTGCGGGCGACCAGCATCAACATGCAGCATCGCATGATCGCGGAAGGAGCGGGGATCGGCGTGCTGCCCGACTTCATTGCCCGATCCGATCGCGCGTTGGTGCCGGTGATGGGCGAGGCGGTCGAGATCATTCGCAGTTTCTGGCTGGTCACCCATGGCGATCTCAAGCAACTGCCGCGCATCGCTGCCGTTGCGGCATGGTTGCAAGAGCGTATCGAAACCCTGAAATGCTGACCGGACGCGGCAAAAGGACCTGGAAACGCTGTTAAAGCCAATCGACGGCGCCTTTCCGGCCCGCTAAGGGAGTCGTCATGACAAGCCCATGGTCGCAGTTCGCTCATGCAGCATAAGCCCAAGCGCAGCCGGGCCATCGCCCTGCCCAACAGCGAGTTTCGCGCGCGGGCGACCGAATATCTGGACTTCCTGGCCGCCTGGGTAAAGAAGCCGCGGCAAACCGCATCGGTGGTGCCGAGCAGCCGTTACCTGGCGCGATTGATGGTCGAACATATCAACCCCGATGATGGCCGCGTGATGGAATTGGGCGGCGGCACCGGGGTTTTCACCCGGGCCATATTGGAAACGGGCCGGCCGCCGGAAAAGCTGTAAGTGGTGGAGATCAATCCCGCCTTCGCCCGCGGCCTGCGTCGGCACTTTCCGCATGTGTCGGTCCTGGAAACGCCCGCCCAGATCGTGTCGACGGCTGCCGCCGGGCAGCCGGGCGAATATCAGTCGGTGATCAGCGGCCTGCCGCTGCTGGCGATGGATCGCCATATGCACGCCGATATCCTGTCGGAGAGCTTTCGCATGCTGCGGCCCGGCGGCGGCTTCATCCAGTTCACCTATTCGATGCGCCCCCCGGTCAGTCGCGATATTCTCGACGCGCTGGACCTCGACGTCGTGCGCGTCGGGCAGACCGTCCGCAATTTTCCGCCGGCCACGGTCTTCCGCTTTTTCCGCAGAGGCGAATAGGTCGCGCTTGCACCGCGGCGGCGGCGCCCTATCTTTGCCGCTCAGCAAAAAGGGGGCACTGCCGCGCATGGCATCCATCATCAGCGTTTCCGGCCTGACCAAAAGCTATGCTTCGGGTTTTCAGGCGCTTAAAGGCGTCGACCTGGAGATTGAGGAGGGCGAGATCTTCGCGCTGCTGGGGCCGAACGGCGCCGGCAAGACGACGATGATTTCCATCATTTGCGGCAATGTGCGGCCGAGCGGGGGCACCGTTACCGTCGCAGGACATGACATCATCAACGATTATCGCGGGTCTCGTTCCGCCATCGGGCTGGTGCCGCAGGAGCTCTACACCGACGCCTTCGAGCAGGTGATCGACACGGTCAGCTTTTCGCGAGGGCTGTTCGGAAAGCCGCGCAACGACGCCTATATCGAAAAGGTGCTTCGCGACCTTTCGCTCTGGGACAAGCGCAACAGCAAGATTTTGGAACTGTCGGGCGGCATGAAACGGCGCGTAATGATCGCCAAGGCGCTGTCCCACGAGCCGCGCGTCCTGTTCCTCGATGAACCGACCGCGGGTGTCGACGTCGAATTGCGCCGCGACATGTGGAAGCTGATCGGTGAACTGCGCCAGACGGGCGTCACCATCATCCTCACCACTCATTATATCGAAGAGGCGGAGGAAATGGCCGACCGGGTCGGGGTGATCAACCGGGGCGAACTGGTGCTGGTCGAGGAAAAGACCGCGCTCATGAAGAAGCTGGGCAAGAAGACGCTCACCGTTTCGCTGACCGACGCGTTGTCCGCCGTGCCGCCGGAACTGGCTGAGTGGCACGTGACGCTCAAGGGCGACGGTCACGAGATCGAATATGTGTTCGATACGCAGGCCGAACGCACCGGCGTCTCTTCGCTGCTGCGCAGGCTGGGCGACCTTGGCATCGGCTATAAGGACCTGAATACCGAACAGAGCAGCCTGGAGGATATTTTCGTGAGCCTCGTCCACCAGGAGAAAGCGGCATGAGCGGTTTCAACCATCGCGCCATCTGGTCGATCTACAAATTCGAGTTGCATCGCTTCCGCCGCACGCTGCTGACCGGGCTGCTGGTGCCGGTAATCACGACATCGCTTTATTTCGTGGTGTTCGGCGGGGCCATCGGATCGCGCATGACCCAGATCGACGGCATTCCCTATGCGGCCTTCATCGTGCCGGGCCTCATTATGATGTCGATGTTCACGGAGAGCATCTTCAACGCCAGTTTCGGCATCTACATGCCCAAATTCACCGGCACCATCTATGAACTGCTGTCCGCGCCGGTGTCCGCGATGGAGACAATCATCGCCTATGTCGGCGCAGCGGCGACCAAATCGCTGATCGTGGGCGCGATCATCTTCGCCACCGCCCATCTGTTCGTCGACGTCCATGTCGCGCACCCGCTGGCGATGGTGGCCTTCATGATGCTCATCGCCGTCAGCTTCTGCCTGTTCGGTTTCATTCTGGGCATATGGGCGCAAAGCTTTGAGCAGCTACAGGTGATCCCGCTGCTGGTCATAATGCCGATGACCTTTCTGGGCGGAGCCTTCTATTCGATCCACATGCTGGCCCAGCCTTGGCGGACGATCACCCTGTTCAACCCGATCGTCTATCTGATCTCGGGCTTTCGCTGGACCTTCTTTGGTCGGGGCGATGTGGGGATCGAATATAGCCTGCTGTTCATCGCCGGAATGCTGGCGCTTTGCCTGGGCGTCATCGGCTGGATGTTCCGCACCGGCTATCGGCTGAAAAAATAGGACCGAAGTGAAAAGGGCGGCTCCGATCGGGCCGCCCTTTTCAAGTCCGGATCATCCGGCGTTTAAGCCGCAGCGCTCTCGGGGGCGATGGCGAACAGGGTCACGCCCTTATATTTGCTGTCGCTCTCGTCATAGAGGCCGTGCATCGCCTCGAACGTTTCGTCGATCACGCTGACCTCGTTCAGTCCGGCCAGCTTGAACGTGCCCAGCTTCAGTTCGCGCGGCGGGCGACCGTCGCGCTCTATGGTGACGGCGTCGATGAACATCTCGTCATGGCGGGTATAGAGGATATGCGGCGCCAGCTTTACGACCATTTTGTTATAGGTCGCCATCAGGCATTTCTGGAGCGCGATCGCTTCGAAAATGGTCGTCGGAGAAGTCATAATGGATTTTCATTACTGATTCGGCGCGATCGTTCAATTGCTTTGTGCGACGCACCATCGCCCTATGACGCAACTTGGCGCATTTCCGGGACGAACGGCCTCAGGGATTTTGCGTATGCGATAACAGGCCCAGCCTCTCCCTCATCGTCCATCGCACGAGCAGCAGCAGCGCCACGACTCCCAGCCCGCTCGCAAGGCCCAGCCAGATGCCAAGACCCTTCAGTCCTAACGGAAAGGCAAGGATGACGCCCACGCCTATGCCTATCACCCAATAGCCGACAAGGGCAAAGATCATCGGCATGCGCGTATCCTGAATGCCGCGCAATACGCCGGCGCCCACCGCCTGCGCCGCGTCCACCAGCTGAAACAGCGCCGCCACGCCGAGAAAGCTTGTGGCCAGCGAAGCGGTGCGCCGATTGGCGGGATCTCCAAGATCGAGAAAGGCCGAGATCAGCGTTCGAGGCATGGCGAGAAGCAGCGTTGCCGCCATCAGAGCAAAGCCGGTTCCGATCGCCAGCGCAAGCCATCCCGCCCGCCCGATCGCCGCCCGGTCCCTTTTCCCATGGGCCAGACCGACCCGGACCGTTGCGGCCTGACCGATTCCCATCGGGACCATGAACACCAGCGCGGCGATCTGGATCGCGACGGCATGCGCCGCCAGCGAGTCGCGATCGATCAGCCCCATCAGGAAGGCCGAGGCGTTGAACACCGTCGTTTCAAAGCCTAGCGTGATCGCGATCGGCAGGCCCAGCGTCCAGACGGCGCGGTGCCGTTCCCGATCCCGCGTCCAGAACCGGCCCAGCAGGCGATAGCGCCGGAAGCGCCGGTCGATCAGGATGACGGCCAGCAACCCCAGGAACAGGAAGGAGGAGGAAAGGCTGCTCGCGATGCCCGCGCCGAACAGGCCCAGCGCCGGAAAGCCCAGATGCCCGAAGATCAGCGCCCATCCCGCCAGCACGTTGAAGGGGATGGCGCAGACCATGATGACGAGGCCCCAGACCGGCCGCTCCAGCGCCGATATGAAATTGCGCAGCGTGGTGAAGCCCAGAAAGGGCAGCAAGGCCCATTGCAGTCCGCGCATCAACAGGCCCGCCTGATGCGCAAGGTCGGGTTCCTGTCCCATGGCGCGCAACAGGGCCTCGCATTCCCATAGCAGCGCCCAGGCGGGCAGCACGAACAGCGCTGCCGCGCGCAGGGTCTGATGCACCGTCCGGCGGACATCGCGCACTGAATGGCGCCGCCGTCCGCGTTCACTGGCGATCAACGGGGCGGCAGCCGTCACCAAACCCATGCCGAAAATCAGGAAAGCGTTGAACAGATTGATCGCCAGCGCGCCCGACGCCACTGCGCCGGCGCCCGCCCGTCCCAGCAACAGCAGGTCGGTCGCCGCAATGCCCGCCCAGGCGATATTGCCCGCGATCATCGGGAGCGCGAGCGCCGTCAGCGCCCCGGCTTCAACGCGCCACGGCGAAGCCATCAATGTTTCTTGACGAGGTGCAACACTGCAACGACGATCCCGCCCACGGCCAGACCTGCGATTCCGGCCCCGATGGCGTTCACCATCCAGTCCACGACGGGCGCAATGGCCGGAAGCGCATGGGCGGCACTTTCGGCCACCCGATGGATCGTGCCGGGAACGGCCTCCCAATGAAATTCATGCAGTCCATGGACGATCAGCCCGCCACCGACCCAGAGCATCGCTGCCGTGCCGACCACGCCCAATATCGTCATCAGCACCGGCATGGCCTTCACCATGGCCCGCCCCAGCGACCGCGCACCGGCGGAACGCCGTTCGGCGAGATGCAGGCCGATATCGTCCATCTTCACGATGAAGCCGACCACGCCATAAACGCCTGCCGTGATCAAAATGGCGACGATCGCCAGAATGATCGCCTGTTCCCAGATCGGCTCGCTCGCGACCGTGCCCAGGGCAATCACCATGATTTCGCCAGACAGGATGAAGTCCGTTCGGATGGCGCCGGAAACCTTTTGTTCCTCCAATTCCTTCGAGCTATGCGTGGTCAGCGCCTCCTCCGCCAGATCATGGCCGCCCTGCATGGCCTCCAACAGCTTTTCCACCGCTTCGAAACAGAGGAAAGCGCCCCCCAGCATCAACAGCGGCGGCAGCAGCCATGGCGCGAAGGCGCTCAACGCCAGCGCGGCGGGCAGCAGGAAAAACAGCTTGTTGCGTAGCGATCCCTTCGCGATCTTCCATATGATCGGCAGTTCGCGATCGGGCGTCAGGCCCATGACGTAGCGCGGCGTGACGGCGGTGTCGTCGATCACGACTCCAGCCGCCTTCGATCCTGCCTTGCCCGCGGCGGCAGCGACATCATCCAGTGAGCTGGCGGTGAGCTTGGTAATTCCCGCTACGTCGTCAAGTAGCGCTATCAGACCCGAAGGCATTGATATTATTCCCCTGTCAGCGCCGGAATGGCGCCTGAAACCGCCTCATAATGGTGGGACAGGGCAGGAGCAATGCTCCCCGCCGATCAGTGAAGACCGCGATAATTGCCCGGTGGGTCGCTGGCGGGGAAGGATTCGTCGATCTGCTCGTCGATCATGTCCCAGTCCCGGGCGTCGATATGCTGCTCCGCCGGGCCCGCGTCGCGGACAGGCCCTGAACTGGTCCCGATCGCCGAGGCAGGCGCCCATCTGTCCTCGTGGACTTTGAGCTGCCATTCCTTCCAGCCCTTCCAGGCCGCAGCCCCCAGCCCGGTCAGCAAGGCGAGTTTCAAAAACCCCTTCATGTCGGTTTCTCCTGTCGGTCATGCAGATGGACCCAATCCGCCCGATTGTCGCTGACGCTGCCAGGCGGCAGGGCAATTTCGCCTTCTTCGTCGGTGCCCGCCTCAGGTTCGGTCGCATGGGACGCCTGTGCAACGGACCACCGTTCACGCAGAGCGGCGTCGATCATGGCCTGCCATATGCGTGTGTCGCCTGCTTCGACCATTGCATCGTCCGGGCTTTTCATGAGGGCGAGCAGGCTGGCCGCATCCTCTACCTGCGCCTGCCAGCGATCGGGATCGCCGGCAGCCAGATGACGGGCCAGTCGTTCGATTAGCGTGCGCTGCTCCATGAACGTCTGAACGCCGCCCTGCCTCCTCTGTTCCCGGAATTCGTAACGGCAGAGGAGCGATGTGAACGGGAAGGCGGGCTGGTCGTTACACGCTGAAGAAGGGCGGGCCAGATGGAGAGACGATCATGCCCAGAGGCGACAAGAGCAGCTATACCGACAAGCAGAAGCGCAAGGCCGAGCATATCGAGGAAGGCTATGAAGATCGCGGCGTTTCCCAGAAGGAGGCGGAGCGACGG
>Ga0105249_10004857_pt1 | contig 11597 bp, 9 predicted proteins | sample KBSS44metaG_FD_81522 | JGI IMG/M metagenome (GOLD analysis project Ga0105249, IMG submission 81522) | Switchgrass rhizosphere microbial communities from Kellogg Biological Station, Michigan, USA - KBS S4-4 metaG | ecosystem: Host-associated > Plants > Roots > Rhizosphere > Soil | place... | reverse complement strand
CGACTGGCTACGCCACGGCAGGCACCGACACCGGGCACACGGGAAACACGGCCAGCTTCGTGCCCGGCCATCCCGAGCGCCTGGTGGACTACGGATACCGGGCGGTGCACGAGATGACGGTCGTTGCCAAAGCAATCGTGCGCGCCTTCTACGGCGACGGCCCGCGATACTCGTACTGGAACGGTTGCTCGACGGGCGGACGGCAGGGGCTGATGGAGGCGCAGCGATATCCAATGGACTACGACGGAATCATCGCCGGCGCTCCCGTCAACGCGCGCGTGCACCAGTTGATTTGGGAACTGTGGGTCGCCCAGGCAGTGCATCGCAATCAGGCCAGCTACATCCCTCCCGCAAAATACCGCTTACTGAACGATGCGGCGCTGGCGAAGTGCGACGCGAACGACGGCGCGAAAGACGGTCTGCTCACATCGCCTGTTAGCTGCACCGCCGATCCGATGGCGCTTCAGTGCAAAGGCGACGATGCGGCATCGTGTCTGACATCGGCACAGGTCGAAGCGGCAAAGAAGCTCTATGCGCCCGCCAGGAACGCTCGCACCGGCAATGAGATCTTCCCTGCGCTGCAACCTGGCAGCGAATTGGGATGGGGAGGGCTAGCAGGTCCCGAGCCCGTACGCGAAGCGGTGGAGTTCTTCCAATACGTCGTCCACAACGATCCCAAATGGGACTTCCGCACGCTGGATTTCGATGCCGACGTGGCCCGCGCCGAGAAGGCGGCGAGTCAGATCATCGACGCGACCGATCCCAACCTCCAGCCGTTCATTGCCCGCGGTGGTAAGGTGCTGCTCTATCACGGATGGAACGACCAGCTGGTCGCGCCGATGAACAGCGTCAACTACTACCAGGCTGTCACTGCCGCTACCAAGGATGCAGGTGATGCCATTCGCCTCTTCATGATGCCGGGCATGACGCACTGTCGCGGCGGTGTGGGTCCCGACAATTTCGACAAGATGGGTGTCATCGAACGGTGGGTTGAAAAGGGCGAGGCGCCGAAGCGAATTGTCGCTGAACACGCGACCGACGGCGTCGTCGATCGACAGCGTCCGTTATGCCCGCATCCACAGGTGGCCGCGTACAACGGAACCGGCAGCCTCGACGACGCGGCGAACTTCACTTGTAAATGAGACGGGGTCAGACCCCGTCTCACAATTGCACTGAGGGTGGCGCATGAAAAACATGAAGACATCGTCGATCGCTATCGCGGCCACCCTCGTCGTCGCCGTCGCGTTCACGTCGCGAGCCCTGGCTCAGCAAGGACAGCCGGTTCCTGGTGCCGCGCCCCCTGGTGACGTCGTCGTCGGCTCCGGCAACTACAGCCCGATCGTTAACGACCTGGACAAGGCGATCGAGTTCTACGGCAACCTGCTTGGGCTGACGGTGCCACCTGCGCAGGCGCCAGGCCCGCGACCGTTCAGCACCGATCCCGCGATTCGCAACATGTTTGGGATTCCATCTGCGCAGCTGCGGTGGGTTGTCGCCCGGGTGCCTGGGCCGAATCTCGGGGTCGAGATGGTCGAAGCCAAGGACATCGATCGAAAGGCGGCGAATCCCCGTCCGCAGGATCCCGGCAGCATGACGCTCGTGCTGGCCGTCCGCGACATCGACAGAGCGTTCGCCCCGCTGAAGAGCGCTGGTGTCCCGGTCGTGACGCCAGCCGGAGCGCCGATGACGTTCGCCAACAAATCGCGCGGCGTGATCGTCAGGGATCCGGACGGCCACTTCGTCCAGTTACTGCAGCCCTCACCGCTGCCTGAAACCACCGCGCCGTCCGAGAGCAACATCATCGACGCCCGCGTCCGGATCACGGTCGCGGATACGGACAAAACGATGCAGCTTTACCGCGATCAGTTTCAGTTTCAACCTCAGGTCGGCTCCTTTGGAACCGAACTCCTCGATTTGATGGGGCTCAAGGGCTCTCAGATTCGATTGACGACGGCACAAGTGCCGGGATCGGCGCTTCGGATGGAGTTCGTCGAGATCAAGGGAGCTGACCGGTCACCGATTCGTCCGCGGATCCAGGACCCCGGTGCCACGCGTCTGCAGATTCGCGTGAAAGACCTCGACGCGACGATCGGCAAACTGAAAGCGTCGGGATCAACTGTGGTATCAGCAGGCGGGGTGCCGGCAACGCTGCAGGGAGGTATTCGCGCTGCGATCATGCCGGATCCTGATGGCTTGTACTTCGTCCTCATCCAGGCAGCGCCGCCTCGCACAGAGGGCGGCAAGTAAGGAGGCGCCATGAAGTCATTGAAAATCGTCGCCCTGACGTTCGCGTTGGCGGTAGTCGTCCGCGCGGACGGTGTTCCAACAGTTGTTACCTACGTGCCTCATGACAAGGTCACGTCCACGATGGCCAAGGGTGGGCAAATCGTCAACGATCACGGCCTGATCGTCATCGCCCAGCGGCGAGGCGCGGGCGAAGTCGAAGTTCACGAGAAGACGAACCACGTCTTCATCATCGTCGAGGGTGAAGCGACGTTCGTGACGGGTGGGACACTGGTCGGAGCCAAGGACACCGCGCCCGGTCAGAAGCGCGCCCCCAATGTGCAAGGCGGAGAGGTACACCACCTGACCAAGGGCGACGTCATCACCATCCCGGCCAAGACGCCGCATTGGTTCAAGGAGGTTCCATCGAAGACGATCGCGTACTACGCCATCAACACCGAGCCGTAGCGCAACATGACGTTCGACACGACCGAATCGTTCCGGAGGCTCTATGACGATAAATGTGACGTCGCGACGGAACTTCATGCGGACAAGTGTCGTGGCCATGATTGGCTCTGAATACAGTGCGCGTTACGCATCGGCCTCGAGTCAAGGTCAAAGCGCAGGGCAATCCAGGCCCGAGTTCACGTCGGTGAAAGCGCTCGTCTTCGACACGTTCGGCACTGTCGTCGATTGGCGAACGTCGGTGACCCAGGAGGTCGAGCAACTGGCGAAAAAGAAGGGCCTCAAAGTGGACGCGGCCAAGTTCGCGGATGCGTGGCGCGCCGGGTACGGCCCCAGCATGAACCGCGTGCGGACGGGCGAGCTGCCCTGGACGAGGCTCGATGCTCTCCACCGGATGATCCTCGACAAGATCCTTGTCGACTTCGGGATCACCGGCCTGTCGGAAAGCGAGATCGATACGCTCAACCACGCCTGGCATCGGCTGCGCCCGTGGCCCGATTCAGTGAGCGGACTCACTCGACTCAAGAAGCGGTTCATCATCGCGCCGCTGTCGAATGGCAACATCGCGTTGATGACCAACCTCGCTAAATACGGCGGCTTGCCGTGGGACTGCATCCTCGGCGCGGAGCTGGCGCGACATTACAAGCCAGACCGCGAGGTGTATCAGTCGGCGGCTGATTTCCTCGACCTCAAGCTCGATCAGGTCATGATGGTGGCCGCGCACCTCGGCGACCTGCGTGCGGCGAAGGGCGTAGGACTGCGGACGGCGTTCGTCCCGAGACCGCACGAGTATGGACCGGGAGGCAAGCCCGATCTGCAGCCGGACTCGGCGGTGGATCTGCCGGCGACGGATTTCAACGATCTCGCGCGGCAGTTGGGTGTGTAGGGATCTAAGAACACGACCCGGCGGGTCCAAAGAACAGGCCGCGGTTGCGTTGGTTCCAGACCTGCCGTCGTCGTTATGCCGGCTGCTTGCTGGCTGACATCGCGGCTGTGACTGCGCGCGTCATGTCTGCCGTCGTCGCGCGACCACCCAGGTCCGGCGTTTTCACCTTTTCATCGGCGAGTACCGACTCGATCGCCGCGAGGATGCGGTCGTGCGCCGGGCGTTCGCCGAGGTGATCGAGCATCATCGCGCCCGCCCAGACAGCGGCGATCGGATTGGCGATGCCTTTGCCCGCGATATCGGGCGCTGAGCCATGAATCGGCTCGAACATCGACGGCGTTGTGCGATCGGGATTGATGTTCCCGCCGGGCGCAACGCCAAGGCTTCCCGAAATCGCCGAGCCGATGTCAGTGATGATGTCGCCGAACAGGTTCGATGCCACGATCACGTCGAGCGTGTGCGGGTGCGTGACCATGCGCGCACACAACGCATCGACGTGATATTTCTTCAGCTCGACGTCGGGAAATTCTTTCGCCACTCCGGCGACCACTTCGTCCCACATCACCATTGCGTGCTGCAGCGCATTCGACTTGGTCGCGCTCGCCAGCATCTTGCGCGGACGTGAGGATGCCAGCTTGAACGCGTAGCGGGCTATGCGCTCGATGCCGTGGCGAGTGAAGACACCCGTCTGCTCGGCGACTTCTTGCGGTGTGCCACGATGCAGCCGGCCGCCGATGCCGCAGTACTCACCCTCGGAGTTCTCGCGCACGCAGACCATGTCGATGTCGGCGGCGCCGCGCCCGGCCAGCGGCGACGAAATGCCCGGCAGCAGACGCATCGGCCGCAGGTTGACCCACTGGCCGAGCCGCTGTCGCAAAGGCAGGATCAACTCTCGAGCCGATATGTGATCGGCGACTCGCGGATCGCCAATCGCGCCAAGGTAGATCGCATCGAACTTCACCAGGCGATCGACCCCGTCGTCCTCCATCATGCGGCCGTGCTGCAGGTAGTAGTCACATCCCCAGGGAATGTGCGTGAACTCACAGCGGAAGCCGCCCAGGTCGGCGGCAAGGTTGAGCACGTCGATGCCGGCGGGAATCACTTCCTTGCCGATACCATCACCCGAAATCACTGCAATTCGATGAGTATTCATGTCGACCGTCTGGAAATCATCACGCCAACAAACGCGATGCCCGCCGCAGTGAGCCCGCACAGTGTCGGGTCCAGCCACGGGTAGCGTCCGGCAACCCAAAAGCGTACCACGAGCAGCGTGACGACGCCCGCCAGGATGGCGGCGAGCGCTTCGGCCTGACCCGCGCGACGCGAATACAGTCCGCCGAGCACCGGGACGAACAAGCTCACCCCGAGCAGCGAATAGAAAACCGTCATCGCCTGAACGATCGTACTCAAGTAAATGGAGAGCAGCACGCCAAGTACGCCACCGGCGACGGCCGATGCGCGCGCGACAGTGAGCAACTCGCCATCCGAGGCGGCCGGCCGCACATACCGCTGAAAAAGATCCCGCGAGATCGAGGTCGAGATCATGAAGAGAATCGCGTCGCAGGTGTCTACCTCGGTGGAAAACACCGCGGCTAGCGCCAGCGCTCCGATCCATGGCGGCAGCAGTTCCGTGAGCACAGTCGGAAGCACGAGATCCGGTGCGCTCCCGGCCGGCAGCGCCACACGTCCAGCCATCCCCATCAACACGGGCAGGAAAGCGAAGAGCATGAGCCCGACGCCGTTCAGCGCGACTCCCACGCGAAGTGCCCGCGCACTTTCAGCGCCATAGGACTTCTGAATGAGGCCCGGCGAAATGACGAATGCCGGCCCCGTCAATGCCAGCAGCGTCCAGCCCGATCCTGGTCCCGACGAGTACGTGATGTCGGTGAACGTCGCAGCCAGTGACGATGACGTGAAAGCAGCCAGGCCTCCCGCGCCGGCAACGGCAAATGGCACTGCCACCGTGAACCCGACCAGCATGACGATCAGTTGCAGCGTGTTCACCCATGCGGTTCCGAGCAGTCCACCGGCGGTGAAGTAGATCGTCATGATGCCGCCGCCGATGATGGCGCCGACCCAGCGAGGCGCCCCGGTCAGGACGCCGATGATGGCGGCGCCCGCGATGAGCTGGGCGGCGAGGATCCACAGGCTGCCGAAGCAGACGAGGCTCGTGATGACGGCGCGCACCGTGGCGCCGTAGCGGAATTCAAGGAAGTCGCCGGTCGTGTAGAAGCCGTGTTCCTTTGCCAGTTGCCAGATTCGTGGACCCACCCAGAACGCGAGCACGAACGACGCGATGCCTGCCGACCCGCTCCACCACCACGCGTTCAGTCCCTCGCGATACGCCAGACCCGCGACGTTGACCGTTGCGCCCGCTCCGATGTTCGCGGCCAGCATCGACGCCAGCACGAGACCGGGACCGAGACTTCGCCCGGCGACGAAAAATGCACTGCTCGTTCGCACGAATCGTGCGGTCCACAGACCAAGGCCGACAACGGCGCAGGAGTAGATGATGAGCAGTGCGAGGTGGAGGCTCATGTGAGGATGGGGTCTGACCCCGCACATCTGACTTCGGCGTCACCGAAAGCGCGATGGCACCGTGCCGAGATCTCGAGCCGCGGGCAGACCTCCCGAAGACGTCGCGTGAACGGCGGCACGCACGATTGCTTCCGACAACGCATCAGCCGCAAGCGCCCCGATCGTCGTGACATCAGACTGCCCTTGCCATGTTGCCGTCGCGAGGGAGAACACGGTGTCTCCATCACCGATGGTGTGCGATGGTGATACTGCGCGAGACAGCCCATCGTCGGCCATCAGCGCGACGCGATTCACTTCGGCTTTCGTGAGACGCGCGTTGGTGGCGACGACGGCGAGCGTGGTATTGCCGCCTGGGCGGGGCGCTACCGCCGTCGTTAAAGGCGAACGCAATAGTGCGCGCGCATCGGCGAGCCCCTTGCCATCGTCGGTTCGAATGCCAGCCACAACCATGCCCGTCGTCGGGTCGATCACATCGCCGACCGCATTGACCGCCGCAATGGCGCCGACGACGAGACCGTTCGAAAGGGAGATCGAAGCCGAGCCGATCCCCGCTTTCATGGCGCGCGCGTTCCCGCCGAGCAACTTCCCGACAGTGGCGCCCGCTCCCGCGCCGACGTTGCCTTCGGCGACCGCTTCCGCGCTCGCCGTAGTCGCCGCACGATATCCGCAATCAGCCGTTGGCCTGATCGTCGAGCTGCCGCCGAACGCGAGGTCCATCAGGACGGCGGCTGGTACGATCGGAACCACGGTGCCGGCGATCGGATAACCGATCTTCCGTTCTTCCAGATAGCGGACGACGCCTTGCGCTGCGTCGAGTCCGTACGCGCTACCGCCGGTGAGCACGATGGCGTTGACGCGCTCGACCATGTTGAGTGGATCGAGCAGATCGGTTTCGCGAGTGCCGGGTGCCGCGCCGCGCTGGGAGACGCCGCCGACCGCGCCGGGGCCGTCGACGAGGATGACCGTACAGCCCGTCGGGCGTTCGGTCAGCGTGTGATGGCCGACCTTCAGCCCGGTGACCTGCGTAAGACCTTTCTCGGGCGCCATCAGCTTCACCGTCGACTGAACCTGGCTTGAAACCGTCGCGGCAGTTGCCAGCGTCGCAACGATCACCGGCAGCTTCCACGTCATGTGCACCCTACGATTCTCCCGGAACACAACGCATGTTGTCGATGAGGCGCGTCGTGCCGACCCATAGCGCACCGGCGGCGACAACAGGGCCAGTGACCGCATCGACTGGCTGGAAATCCACGGGATCGACGATCTCGAAGTACTCGAGCCGCAGGCGCGGGTCTGGCGGAATCTGCGTGGCGGCGAGTTGTTTCAACTCACTGACGTTGCTGACGCCGGCAGCGATCGCCGACTTCACCCGTTGCAACGCGTGATAGAGCGCAGAAGCGAGTTGCCGCTCGTCTGGATCGAGGCGTTGGTTTCTCGAGCTCAGCGCCAATCCATCCGATTCGCGGACCGTGGGCACGCCGACGATCGTCGTGGCGACATTGAAATCCGAGACAAGGCGTCGAACGACCGCCAGTTGTTGCGCGTCCTTCTCGCCGAAGTAGGCCCTGTCCTGCTGCACGATCTCGAAGAGCTTCAGCACCACCGTCGCAACACCACTGAAATGGCCCGGCCGAAAACGCCCGCACAAGTGATCGGCCAACCTTCCTACCTCGACGCGGCATTCGAGCGACACCGGATACATCTCAGCGACTGTCGGCGCAAACACGAGATCGACACCAAGCGACGCACACAAGGCGGCATCGACGTCGAGCGACCGCGGGTAGCGTTCCAGGTCTTCAGGTCGATCGAACTGAATCGGGTTGACGAAGATGCTGACGACGACGCTCGAACACTCAGCGCGCGCCTGGCGAATCAGGCTGGCGTGGCCTTCGTGAAGCGCTCCCATGGTTGGAACCAGACCTACGAGACCCGCTGAACGTCTGGCCGCGACCCTGGCCCTGAGGCCGGCGATCGTCTCGACGATCTCCAGTGCCATTGACCTTACCGGTCAGATACAGAAAGCTTCGACAGCGATTGCGGGTAGCGTCCCTGGCGGACGTCTTCCACATAGGATCGGGTCGCCGCCTGGACCGTTTCGGCCAGGTTGGCGTACTGCTTCACGAAGGATGGGACGAAGCGGTCGAACAGTCCCAGCATGTCGTAGCTGACGAGGACCTGGCCATCACAGTGAGGGCCTGCACCGATGCCGATGGTTGGAATGTCCAGGGCGCCGCTTGCGCTCCTGGCGACATCCTCGGGGATCGATTCCAGCACGACGGCGAATGCGCCGGCATCCTGCAGCGCGATCGCATCGGCGATGAGCGCGTCAGCATCCTGCGGACGAGTGGCTTGCTTGATGTAGCCACCGATCCGATGAACCGATTGCGGCTGCAGCCCGAGATGTCCCATCACCGGGATGCCGACGTCTACCATCCGGCGGACGGCGCCGAGCACGGGACGGGCCCCTTCGATCTTGACGGCGGACGCCCCGCCCTCCTGGAGCAGCCGTCCGGCGTTGCGCACAGCCTCGTCGGCACTCACCTGGTACGAGAGGAACGGCATGTCGGCCACGATTAGGGCGCGCGCGGCGCCCCGCGCGACGGCGCGCGTGTGATGGAGCATGTCGTCGAGCGTGACCGAGAGCGTGTTCTCGTAGCCGAGCACGACCATGGCGACCGAGTCGCCAACGAGCAAGGCATCCACACCGGCCTGGTCCAGCAGTCGCGCCATCGTGGCGTCGTAAGCCGTCAGCATGGCGATCTTCTCTCCACGCGACTTCTTCTCTTTGAGATCAGGAACGCGAATTCGGGAGGGGCTCATGACTACCTGGTCGCCGTTATCGAATCGACGCGAAGGTCTTGCTCAACCAGGTCGTCACGGCCATCGTGACGTCCTTGCTGACATTGCGATCGGGCAGCGTACCGTACTCGCTCACTTCTCCCGTGGTGGCGGGGACGAGCAAGTGGTTCACACCGCGCACGACGACGACTTCGACCGACTTCGACTTGCTCTCCTTGCGCGCCAGATCGGAGAGCTTCTCGACGTGCTCCACCGGAACCTGCCGGTCCAATCCGCCGTGCACGAACAATATCGGCTGCCGCACATCCTCGAGCACCTTGGCGGGATCGAAGGCGAGAAGGCTCTGGAACCATGGTGTGTCGGCTTCTTTGCGCAGTTGCGGGGGAACTGTCTCCCAGCCCTTGCCGGTCAGGGCGGCGGAATGAATCTGTTGCTGAAGCGCGATTCTCTTGTCTCGCTCTTCGGGCGCCAGCTTCAGCTGATCGAGGGAATAGCGCTGCTGCTCGAGCAGTAATTCGGCGCCCGTGCTCGACGGACCGGCGATCGAGACGACCGCGGCGATGCGTTTTTCGCGCGCGGCGGCGAGCAGCCCGACCCATGCGCCTTCACTATGGCCAGCGACGGCGATGCGCTTAGGATCGACATCCGGGCGTTTCTCGAGCCATCGCACGACCGCGCGTACGTCCTCGGCGAAGTCACTCACCGTGGCTGACTCCGATCGACCGCCGCTCTGGCCGTTGCCTCGTTTGTCGTAACGCACCGCCATCATGCCGGATTCGGCGATGGCGTTAGCCAACTGCGCCAGTGTCGGGACGCCCTGGATCACGCCGTCGCGGTCGCCGACGCCCGCGCTGCCGAGCAGCACGACGGCGGCGAGCTTTGCACCGGCTCCAGACTTCGTTGGCTTTGTGAGCGTTGCTCCGATGTTGAACCCAACTGCCGGAATGGTGACCGGTTCGTCTCCCGGGTTCGACTGGATCTGCGTACGAGATGTCGCCGAGGCGGCGTCCTCGCGCACGATGTCCAGTGAATCAGCTGGTATGTTGACCCTGACGAGACCGCCGTCGTCGTTGGCTGTGAGATTGATCGCGACATCGCCCGAGGGATTCGCGTAGACCAGCTCGAAGCGGCGGACGTCGAGCACGGTCGTGGCGATTTGCATCCGCTCGCGGTGGATGCCTTTCACCTTCACCACGATCTCCATCTGTGGGACGACGTAGACGCGGAACTCGGCTCCCTCCTCGGAGTTCTCGACGAGACGACGGGCGAGCGCGACGTACGAGCCAAAGACGCCGTTGACGTGTATCAGCGTCTTCGGAGCGACGTCGTGAGCAACCGATACTTCCTGTCCCGGTGCGATTCCTTCGGTTGCCGCCTTTCCGTTGGCGAACGTCGTCTTCAGCTGGAGCAAGCTGTCGTTGACAGTCGCGTCCAATGAGAACGTCGTCGGTGTCCAGTCGGAAAGGTATTTGAACTCAGCGTTGCGGACCGTGACATTGAGCGGCGCCAACATCCGTCCCTGCGTCGTGATCGTGATGCCGCTCTGATCGCGGCTGAATGTGACGAGCTCGCGTCCAAGCGGGTTACCGCGCACGAAGACGAGGTAACCGGTGGTCTGTCGGGCAGAGGCCGCCTGTGGCTGGGCTGTCGCGAGGCAGGGGAGACCCAGCAGCAGAAATACGTAGATACAATGTACGAGATATCTGAAACGACGCACTTGTGCGATCGTATCAGGTCTGCACAGCCGATGACTTCCGCCGACGGCTACCGGGTTATTCAGCAGCAAGCGGCCATCGGCGCGGTGGCTCCGCGCCTGCAAATTGCCGTCGCTGGGCAGGATCGCGCTGCCTATCTCCAGGGTCTTCTGACCAACGACATTCAGCGACTGACGCCGGGGACCGGTTGCTATTCCGCCTGGCTGTCGCCACAGGGCCGGATGCTCACGGATCTGCACGTCCTCGAATCGGGCGGCATGATCCTGCTGGACGTCCCCGCTAACACGTTGGACTCGACCATTCAACGGCTCGAGCAGTTCATCTTCACCGAAGACGTGCGCGTCGGCTCACTGGCCGAAAGCCTGGGCAGTGTCTGGCTCCACGGTCCACGAGCCGCGGCAGTCCTCCAGCAGGTGATCGACGGTGCACGCGGCCTCGGCGACTGGCCCGACTACCGCCACTCGCAATTCGAGTTCGGCGACTCACCGGTGTCGATCGCTCGGATCAGCCAACTGGGGGTGCCCGGGTTCTGCGTGTACATGGAGCGCGGGCGCGTGCCTGAGGTGCTATCGGCCATGAACGATGCCGGTGCCGCGTCTGTTCCCGACGATGCCATCACGGCGGCGCGGATCGAGGTGGCATATCCCGTGTTCAGCGTCGACATGACCGACGAGACGATTCCGCTCGAGGCCGGCATCGAGTCGCGCGCGATTTCGTTCACGAAGGGGTGCTACGTCGGGCAGGAAGTGATCATCCGCGTTCTGCACCGCGGCCACGGGCGCGTCGCGAAGAAGCTGGTCTCTATTCGTATCGACGGTCAGCGGCCGGAACATGGCGCAAAGCTTTATGCCGGCGATCGCGAGATCGGATGGGTGACGAGCGCAGCGGAGTCACCGCGTTCGGGAACGATCGCCTTGTGTTACGCGCAACGCGATTTTGTCGCTCCAGGTACGCCGCTCGAAGTGGAAACT
>Ga0105249_10004856_pt1 | contig 11598 bp, 7 predicted proteins | sample KBSS44metaG_FD_81522 | JGI IMG/M metagenome (GOLD analysis project Ga0105249, IMG submission 81522) | Switchgrass rhizosphere microbial communities from Kellogg Biological Station, Michigan, USA - KBS S4-4 metaG | ecosystem: Host-associated > Plants > Roots > Rhizosphere > Soil | place... | reverse complement strand
TCGACGCTCTCAGGCGAAGTCACGTGCGCTTGGACCGTTTTCCTCGCACGATGCCCCTCCTCGACGATCGCCTGCTGCGCGCGCGGCGAGAACGTCAGGAAGTTCATGTCGACGTGGCCGCTCGCCCCATACTTGAGGAAGTCCACGCCGCTCGCCGCGTACTTCCTGATCGAGTCGCGCACCTCCTGCGGGTACATCCAGAGAAGCTTCCGACCAGTGCCGAGCTCCCACGTCTCGTTGATTCGCTTGGCGAAGGCCTTGCTCACGAAGGGGGCCGCGGTGAGGCGGAAGTCGGCCGTGAGGGGGCCGTCGAACCCGATGATGTTCCCGGCGAGGTAGATCCGGCTGCCTTGCTGCTGACCCGAGTGGATCATGTCGCGCGCCTTGATGAGCGCGTCACGCGGACCCCAGGTGTCGAAGACGGTCGTCTGCCCGCTCTTGAGCGCGATCTGCGCGCCCTCGATCGCCACCTCGTGGTAACGCCCCTCGTACTTGATGAGCGTTTCGAGATCGCGGTTGAGGAAGAGGTGCAGGTTGGCGTCCATCAGCCCGGGGATGACGTACTTCCCGCGCGCGTCGATGGTGCGCGTGGACGCGGGCACCTGAACCGTCCCCGCCTTGCCGACCGCGGAGATGCGGCCATTGGTGATGACCACGACGCCAGCGGCGATTGGCGCCTTGCCGGTGCCGTCGATGACGGTGGCGCCGGTGACGGCGATGTTCTGCGCCGCGAGTGAAGTGGCGGCGATGAGCAGGAGCGCGGCGCCTCGACCGAGTGTGTTAAGCACGCTGTACCTCAATTGGCGGTGAGTCATTCCGAGCGGAGCGCGCAGCGCGAAGTCGAGGAATCGCGATCCTCCCGGTAGAGAGCCTAACGAGTAATACGTCCCTTCACGCGGAAGTCGAGCGCGGTGTCGAACCCGACTCCCGGCCGGAGTTTGAGTACGACCTCCACCGACTCACTCACCCCGCGCGGCAGCAGCGTGTCCGCCGAGCCGAGTTTTCCGACAAACGAGACCTCCGGCGACGTGACGGCCGTGCCGGCGGTATCCACCCGCTCCGCGGTTGGCTGACCAGCCGCATTCAGGATCCCAACGATGTCGAGGCGGACCGGCCCGTAGACGGGCTGTTGCGACACGTTGCGCACCTGTAGCTGCAGGCGCACCGTCGACTTCGCGGCGTCATAGACCGGAGCGCTCGTCACGACCTCCACCCGGTTGGTGACGTCGGTTTCCGCGAGGTTGGACGGCGGTGCGGTCGGGGGACCGAGGGTGATGCGGGTGCCGTAAAGCTCCTGGCGGCCGCTCCGGCGGTCGGCCCACACCGCGGCGAACGCTCCGTTGCGATCCGATGCAAGCCCTGTATAGTGGCCCGCGAACAAGTTACGGGATCCATCAAACGACACGACGATGCGGCCGTTCGTTAGGTTCTTGTTGGCCTCGTTGCGCGCGCGGCGCACCCACTCCGGCCCCGACACGGCGAATCGCTCCATCGTCGTGAGGCGCGTCGCGACGGAATCCGGGGGACGGTTCGGGTCGTCGTGCGGACTCAAGTTGTGCACGTACGCCTCGGGGCCTCGTTGCGGCGGGGGACAGCTCACCGCCGACGACACGCGCTGGTTCGCGCTGAATCGCTGCCCTCCATCGGTCGAATACGCGAACATGTAGTCCCAGCAGCGTCGCGCCGGATCGGCTCGGCGATCGTACCAGGCGATGCCGACCTCGCCTTTGGGAGTCACCGCGACCACTGGCGTCATGCGATGGTCGGCGACGCCGAGTGGGGCACCGGGCGTGTTGTCGTTGATGCGAAGGGGGCCGGACCAGGTGCGCCCCTTGTCGGCGGATTTCGAGAACCAGATGTCCGATTGCCCGCTCCGCGTGTCGTCCCAAGTGGCGTAGACGCGGTCGCGGTACGGGCTGGTCGACGACGTGTCGGCGACGAAGATCGGCAGCGAGAAGGCCATGGCGAACTCGCCCCGACGCTCGGGCCAGATGTGCGGGCCGAAGTCGAAGACCTGTTCGGGCGGACTGAACGTCTTTGCCCCGTCGGTGGAGCGCCGCACGAACATCGGGAGCTTGTTGTTGCGCGGGTCGCCAAGCGGGTTCCAGTACTGGTAATAGGTGACGAGGACCGTGCCGTCGGAGAGAACGACCGGCTCGGTGGCCACGAGCTTGCCGTCGGGGCGCATGTCGATGAGCATCGGGTCCGTGAAGGTCTTCCCGTTGTCATCGGAGTACTGCAGGAACATCGCGTACTGGTTGCGCACGAAGGAGTCGTAGACGTCGTTCCAGGCGAGGTACACCCGTCCCCGGTGCGGACCGTTCGTCATGTCGACGACGAGCCGCGCGTGGTCGGGCTGCACCGACGGGCGGATCTCCGTGGGCCCGTCCCACGACCACGCGTCGCCTGTCGTGGTCCAGACGCGGATAGATGCTGGCTGCGACGCCTCGGGGCCGCTGAGCGCGCGGGCGAAGGAGCCGCCGATCACGCACTGCATCACGTAGAAGCGCCCTCCGGGGCCGACGACGACCATCGGATCGAACGCGCCGCCGGTGTAGCCGGGGAGGCGCACGGTGGTCCACGTATTCCCGCCGTCGCGCGAGACCATTGTTGACGCATGGCGTCCCCCGACACCGAGCGAATCGCCGCTTTGCTGCTGCGCCACGGCGACCATCACGTTCGGGTTGGTGGGGCTCACCGCGACCCACATCTCGTTATGCTGGCCCGGGATCAGGCGGAGGTTCGGGCCGACGGCGATACGCGGTGCTGTTGCGGGGCTCGACGGCTGAGCCTGCGCATCGAGCGGAGTGGACAGAGTTGCGGCGACGACGACCGCAGGAGAGACGAGGCGCCGGAGCAATCCGTGCGTGGGCATGTGCGTGACTCTCGCATGTGCGAATGGCGTACGCGGGAGATCTTGGCCAGACCCACCGGGTATGGCAAGGGCATACCCGGATACGCAGCCGATAGATCGTTCCCTTCGGCTCCTTGGGTGTTCGTGAACTATGGCCCAGGGCGGAAGCCGAGCGACCGCTACCACACGAGCGAGGGACGTCCCCGATGGCAGGGAGCGCGGCTGACGGGGTGCGTCTGTTTCAAGGAGTGGTGCCCTCTACCCAGATAATGCCGCCGAGGAGGTCTCAGCAATTTCCGCGAGATACTGCTGGACGAACGCGATCGCCATGCTCCCTCCGCCGACACTCGAGGCCACGCGCTTGATCGACCCGTGCCTAACGTCTCCCGACGCGAAGATTCCTGGCACGCTCGTCTCCAGCTGGAACGGATCACGATCGAGCGGCCAAGCGCCCGCCCCTTGGCCGCCGAGCAGATCCTTCGCGTCGCGTCCCGTACAGATGTAGCCCCACCGATCGCGGATGATGCCCTCCGGCAGCCACGACGTCTCCGCCTGCGCTCCGATGAAGACGAACAACGCATCGCTGTCACGCCGTTCTCGCTTGCGCGACGTCCCAACCGCCAGCTCGAGGGCTTCGAGCCGGTCGGCGCCCTCGACCGCCATCACTTCGACCTGAGTTTCGACGGTCACATTGGCCTTCGTCGCAAGCTGGCTGACCACGTATTGTGACATGCTGGCCGCGAGCGATGAGCCACGCACGAGCATCGTCACCGACTCGGCGTAGCTGGAGAACAGCATCGCCGCCTGCCCGGCGGAGTTTCCGCCGCCGACGATGTGGACGCGGCGGCCACGAATGCCGAGCGCTTCGGTGCGCGCTGCCCCGTAGCAGACGCCTCGACCCGTTAGGCGTTCGATCCCACGTGTCTCGAGCCGTCGCCACTGCACCCCCGTAGCGATGACGATGGCTTTGGTCGTTAGGCACCAGTCGCCATCGAGGACGATGGTGTGTGGCATGCCATCGGCTTCGGTAGGATTGCCGAGCTCGATCGAAGCCACGGAACGGGTGACCAGCAGCTCGGCGCCGAGGCGCAGCGCCTGCTGCCGAGCCTTCACGCTGAGATCATCGCCCGACAACCCAGCCGGGAATCCGAGGTAGTTCTCGATGCGCGACGAGGTGCCGGCCTGACCACCGCATGCAAGGCGCTCGACCAGGAGTGTGCTCAATCCCTCGGACGCCCCATAAACAGCCGCAGCCAATCCAGCGGGTCCACCACCGATAATCACGACGTCGTAGTCGGTGTGCTTCGGCTTCGTCTGGAGCCCGACAATGTCCGCCAGCTCGCGGAATGACGGTGCCTCGAGTCGACGACCACCTGGCAAGATCACGAGCGGCATTGAGAGCCTGGAGAACGCCGTCGCCGCCTCGTTGGCGCTGCGAAGCAACCCATCGTGCACGAGCCGCTGTATTCCTTCCTGATCATCGAGATCTCGCCACGCGAAGTTGACGTGATTCCGTGCGAGGAACTCGCGAAGCTGAAAGCAAGTCGGATCCTGTCGACGGCCGATGACGGTCGCGACGGGCGCGGACGACTCGACGACGACTTCCTGAATACGCCCAACACGCCGCGCCATCGTCTTCAGTATCGCACCATTCAACGCGCGGCAGTGCATGATGAGATCATGAAAGTCTGCCGCATCGAGCTGCATGACGCGGGAAGGCTCGAGCGCCTTGACGCTTGTCACCGCAGGCGATCCGAGGAGCAGCGGCACTTCCCCGAAGTAGTCGCCCTGCTGGTAGAACAAGAGCTCGCGCTGCTGTCCGCCTACTGATTTCACCGCGGCCAGCTTTCCTTCGAGGAGCGCGTAGAACCCAACCGTCTGACCCTCGGACAGCAGCCACTCGTCCTGGCGGAGTCGGACGTCTGCTGCCCGTGCAGCGAGCGATGCGCGCTCATGGTCTGGGAGGGCAGCGAACAGTGCGACACGGGTGAGGGATTCTGCCGTGATCATGCGGCCCATCCGAGACAATGAGGGTGGATTGTGGAACGCGAAAATCGCTGTGGCCAGTAGGTGCTCCTATCTCTGGAGTCGACAAATGGGCGCGAATCGGCTCACGCCGCGTGCTGCACTTCCGCCGGGAGGGTGATACGCGGTCCCCTCGGGTACCATTCTTCCGGCATCACCTGTCCGGGCCGCGTCGGCACGTACGTGAAGTCGGCCGCCTCACGCGGCTCCAAATCCATCAATGCCGGACCGCGTCAACAGGACGTATGAGAAGCCGCCCGACACTGGCGTCGGACCCACACCGCCCGAAACCGTCGTGGTATGGGTGAAGCTCGCCGCTTCGATGGGGCCGACGAGCTGAGCAACGGACGTTAACGCAGTGGGACCGCGCGTCATCAGGTGAGCTACGTCGCACGATCGAACGGAGGCGGCGCGAGCTCCTAATGGTCTATTTGGCGGACCTATTTCTTTTATGCGCACACACGGCAGAGGTGTGACATCGCACGTAGCCGCTGAATGTCGTTGAAACGTGCCGTGTTTACGCGGTGCTTACCCGGCAAACAGAAAGCCCGAGACGACGGGTCTCGGGCTTTCTCATTGCATTGACTATCAGTCGCTTACTCGATCGGGACGGCGGGATTTGAACCCGCGACCCCCTGAACCCCATTCAGGTGCGCTACCGGGCTGCGCTACGTCCCGTCTACTCCACCCGCCCCGGTGGCCAATTCAACCACCAGCCCGAAGCAGGAACGCGGAATGTAACCCGCAGCCCTCCCTCCAACAACGTGGGGTGAACGGGCGGCAATGCGCACGCCCGTACTGACGACTCAAAACAGACTCCCCGCTAGGCCGAGTACGCTCGTTGCCGCCCACCGAACAGCCGCATCAGCAACCACCCCACGAACGCGACCGGCAACACCACGAACAGCACCAGCTTGATGGCGCCCACCGTCAACCCGACGAACGCGCCCAGCACACCGAACAGCACGCCAACCACCGCCCCGACCACGAGCAGCACCAGGAAAATTGGCAGTCCCACGATGAACAGCACCAACAGCACAGGCAGCGCGAGCACACCCAGCACCGCCGCAATCGGAAGTCCGATCACCGCGAGCACGAGCGCCGCCGGAATCAGAAAGAAGAGCGTGATTGCGCTGACGAAAAGAAACTTCGCGAGGGCGAACATGGCCGAGCCTCCCGTGAGAACGTGCAACCGACGTCTCACACTACGAGGCACGAGGCCACGCGCGTTTCAGGCGTATCGCTAGGCGTTCACCATCGCCCACGGTCGCGGCGACGGGGGCGCATCGTCGCGTTGATCGGCATACGGCGCCGTGATCGGAAGCCCGAGCTCCTCGCGCCACACGAGCCAGAGATGCGCGAGAAACAGCTTCTCCGTCATGCGGAGCGCGGTGAGATGGCGACGCCGCGGGATCCAGTCCGGCTTCGCAACGTCGAGCCGAGCCCGCTGCTCGCGATAGTACCGGCGGTAGGTGTCGCCCTGACGCACGAACGAGATGCCGATGAGATAGCACAGCTTCTTCGCCTCCCGGTCGTACGGCGCGTTCTCCCCGCGCGTCGGGCGCGGTTGCGCGACGCGGCGTGCGCCCTGCCCCACCGGCTCGAGCGCCCCAGCGCACGGGAGTGACGTGCCCGGGATGCGATGCCCCGCCCTCACCTGCCGACCTGTCGGCAGCGACAGCTCGTATCCGCACTCGTCGCATCGGTAGATGTCCGCGGCCACCGTGGCGAGACCGCAGTAGGACCAGAACGAGGACGGCGTCGGAGCCCGATCGATGTCGAGGCGCGCGAGCAGTCGCGCCGCGAGCGACGGACCGATGCCGCGGACGCGTTCCAGCCACGGCCACGCGGGATGCTTCGCGATGCGCTCCGACAGAAGTCGCAGCAGGTCGCGCTCTTCGCTCCACTGCCGTCGATACTCATCGCTGAGCGCAGACAGCGGCACGGGTGACGCACCGGCACGGATGCGCGCCAGCACCGCGTCGAGGTCGTGGGCTCCATTGCCAGCGGCCGCATCCGCATCGGTTCGACCGACGAGGGCACGGATCTGCTCGCCCGTTCGGAGGCGCTGCGCCTGCGCGGTTTCGAACGCGGCCGCGATCCAGCGCAGGTCGCGATGCTCGCCGTCGCCGTGCGCGGGCGACAGACCGTCATCGCCGGCATGGTTGGAGGCCACCTGAATCACGGATGCTCCTCGGGTGAGGTCGGTAGCGGGTGTCGTGCTCGGCAACGTAGGCGCGGGGCAACGCGATGGCGCCATCGCTGTGACGAACCGCGCGTTCACAGACGCGAAGCGCTCCAAACGGACGGGAACCAGAACATGACGAGCGGCGATGGCCGTCGGCCGGATATACCAGGCTCCCGTTAGGCAGAAGCGCCGTTCGTCCCGGCGAGGCGGACGAACGGCGCTGTCGGCGTCGTATGCGTGCGCGCCCTGCGGCGCGCGACGACCGCTCAGTCGCTCCGCGGCCGACCGTTCGTGGCGGCGGCGAGCAGCTCGCGCTGGGTCCCCGCCTTTCGCAGGAGATCGATCGCGCGCCGCAGCTGCGAGTCGTACGACACCGTGCGGCGGAACGCGGACGAGTCCCCGAAGGCCATGGATGCGACGCGTCGCTCCAGATCGCGGTCGACGAGCTCGCGCGCGGCGTCAAAGGCCGGGCGGGTGATCTGCACACCGGCACTCGTCAGGCGCGCATACACGGAGTCGCGCCACGCCTGTTCCACGGTGAAGTTGGAGGCCACGCGGGCCTTCTGCTCGAGCGCCGTGCGATAGAGCACGAGGTAGCTCTCCTGCGACTTCGGCGCCAACGCCTTGAGGAACGTCTGCTGCGCGTCCGTGACGGTGTCGGACGGGATGATCACGTCAGGCGTGATGCCGCCGCCGCCGTACACCACTCGGCCCGCGTCGGACTTGTAGGTCGGACGCGCCTTGCGCACGGAGTCCGTCTCGAGCGAGTCCGGCACGACTTCGACGAGTCGCCCTTCCTCATTCAGCTTCCGCTCCCGCTGAATCGAACGGCCGCTCGGTGTATACCACTTGCCCGTGGTCATCTTGAGGGCCCAGCCGCCCTCGAGCGTCCAGAGCGTCTGCACGAGTCCTTTGCCGAACGACGTCGTCCCAATGACCACGCCGCGATCGTGGTCCTGCAGCGCGCCCGCGACGATCTCCGAGGCGGACGCCGTGTACCCATCGGTCAGCACCACGAGCGGCGCATCCGCGACGACCGGCTGCTCCATCGCTCGGCTCACGACGGGCGATGCCGTGCGTGAGCGAACGGTGACGATGTCCTGGCCACGCTTGAGAAACAGGTTCGCCATGCGCAGCGACTCGTCGAAATCGCCGCCGCCGTTGCCTCGGAGATCGAGCACGAACGAGCGCGCGCCTTGCCCGGCGAGCTGACGCAGCGCGGTCTCGACTTCGCCACCCGACGTCTCGTTGAACTTCTGCACCGGGATGTACCCGATGCGGTCATCGAGCATCAGGGCGAACGGCACCGCGGGAATGTGGACGACGGCGCGCGTGAACTGCGATTCGATCGGCTGCGAGACGCCGCCGCGCGCGAACGTGACCCGAACGGCCGATCCGGGCGTGCCCGTCAGGCGCGACGACACGCCCTCGAGCTTGAGGCCCTCGGTCTTCGTGCCGTTGACCGACACGATGCGATCCCCGAGCTGCACGCCGCCGGCTTCCGCCGGCGTGTGTGGGTAGACCTTGGCGACGGTGAACGTCCCCTGCTGATCCTCGATCAGCATGCCGACGCCGCCGTAGGCGTTGCCTAACGAGTTCCGCGTGAAGCTCGAGAGCTCCTGCGGCGAGTAGAGGTCGGCGTACGGATCGTTGAGACCGCGCACGAGCCCGCGCGCGGCCTTCTCGTACATCGCGTCGGGCGCGACGGAATCGACGGCGTCGGCCGCGACGCGGGCGAACACCTGGGCGAACAGACGGGCGGCATCCGTCGCCTCGCGGCGCTGCAGCACGAACCCGCCGACCACCACCGGAAGCACGACAACGGCCGTGCCCAATACCGCGATTCTCGTCCGCTTCATTCGTCGCCTCCCGGCGATCGGGTCAACGCTTTCCACGTGTCGCGCCGGCAATCGCAAGCGCAACCCTCGCGTGTCGTGCTGCCTTGTCCCTTCCCGCCGCGACCGCACAAATGACGCCGCGCAAACCGCCGGTTATGCCAGGATGGTTGGCTCGGAACGGGGTCTCGCGCCGAGGCCGAAGTGCGGGTGCAACAGCCGAGTGTCGCGCGCATGCAGCCCGCCAGAGCGGATTTCGCGAGTCAACCAGCAATCTATTTCCAGGATCTGGGTCACCAATTTCGTGCGATGATGCTACCGAAACCCCCACGTCGACCGGTAGCCTCGCGAAGGTCGAAAGCTACGGAAGGGCGTCCCAATCAGACCGAGTCTCGGGACGAGAGGTGATTCGGCGGGGACAGGCGGTCCGAACCGATGCTGGTCCGACCATTCTTGGGGTCAGACTCGATTCTCATCGTTCTGTTGCAAGGGGCCGACCTCAGCGACCACGGTCTGGAGCAATCGTTCAGCTCCGCTTCATCCGCCCGATCGTCTTTCGTTTCGTCGCTGATGCCGCTCGGCGTCGTCGGTGCCGATTTCCCAATTTCTCGCTCGGGATGCCAAGGATCCCGCCCTCCGCTCTGAATGCGGATTCTGTCAGCGTCCTGTAACTGATTTACCTGTAGTTACTTAGGACAATACTGCTCCTCCGGGCCCGGCCCTCCCACACGACAGCCGTAACGCTCGCTTTGTCGGCTGCGACGGACGGCCCGTCCCAGACCACTTGGTCCGGGGCCAGACGTTTCCCTATCTAGACGGCAGCGACGTGCCAAATCGCCCGCCGCTTTCTCGATAAATGGGAGACCCGTATGCGCTCCGCTTATCCGGCAGTCTTCTTCTGCGCGCTTGCGTGCGCCAGCGCGCCCTCGGCGGCCCGCCTCTCCACGACCGGTGTCCAGTCCACCTCCACCAGCGTTCCCGTCGCCGGAGCCGCGCAGTTCGGACGCGGGCAGTTTCTCACCGGATCCTTCCTGACGGATTACTTCCCTGGCGAGACGCTGGCCGACGTGCTCCGCCGCCGAGCTCCGCTGTACCTGCGCCCGCGAGCCAATCCCGTGGCCGACGCGTACGGGCGTACCGACCCGATCGCCGTCTACATCAATGGCAGCTTCTCCGGCAACCTCGATGTGCTGAGCTCCATTCCGGCGTACGAGGTGTTCGCCGTGGATCGGATCCATGCACCGGAAGCGACGATCAAGTTCGGCCCGAGGCATGGCAGCGGCGCGCTCATGATCACGCTCGTGCGACACGACTGAGCCCCGTTCGCTCGCGAGACCATTCGAGTCACGGTCCGACCGCAAACCAGACCGCCCCCGCAGCCATAACGCTACGGGGGCGGTCTCGTCAGGCACCACGACGAATTACGGAATCACGGAATGCGGTGCATTCGCGACTGCAGCTGCTCCCGGTACGTCCGACTCAGCTTCAGCTGGCGCCCATCGCGCAGAATCACGACGTAGTCGCCGGCGAACCAGGGCTGCAGCTCCTTGATCCGATCCAGATTCACGATCACCGCGCGGTGAATCCGCGCGAACATCTGCGGGTTGAGCGATGACTCGATCCCGTTCATCGTCTCGCGGATGAGATGCGACGTCTTGGCGACGTGGACGCGGACGTAGTTCCCCGATGCCTCGAACCAGTCCACGTCCGCGACCTTCACGAAGAACACCCGCCCGTCGCTCTTCACCATCAGGCGGTCGAGATACCCGTTCTTCGGGGCCGCGTGCGTGCCTGACGAACCGAGCAGCGCGTGGGCGGCCGTGTTGACGTCGACTTTGTCGTCCTGCAGCACCTGTTCGAGCAGCGTCTTGAGACGCCGACCCGCCTGCGCGGTCGTCACCCGGTCAATGTGCTCGCGCGCGCGCTGGAACGCGCTCTTGAACCGCTCCGCATCGAACGGTTTGAGCAGATAGTCCAGCGCGTTCACCTCGAACGCCTTGAGGGCGTATTCATCGTACGCGGTCACGAAGATCACGGCGGGCATCTGGTCCGCGCCTAACGCCTGCACCACCCCGAATCCGTCGACGTCCGGCATCTGCACGTCGAGAAACACCAGGTCGGGATTGTGCTGGCGGATCGCCTCGATCGCCTCTCGCCCGTTCGACGCCTCGCCGATGACCTCCACGTTGCTCTCGGCGCGGAGGAAGCGGCGAATACGGCGCCGCGCGATCGGTTCGTCGTCCGTTACCAACACGCGAATGGACACGAAATCACCTCGAGCTCTGGTCGGCGCGTCAGGCCCCCGCGGTCGTGGTCGCGCCGCGAATGCCTCTACGCTGGTTGTGCAGACAGAACCGCGGGCACAATGTCCCGCGACGCTTCTGCCTCTCGATCGGCCAACAGGACGATCGCAGTCATCGAATCCGGGAAAAACAGGGACACCTTCCGATCGCGCTCGGCCAGCGTCGCCTTCTCGACTGCCTCCACCCAACCGCCCGGACGGCCCCCGTCCCCAGGCTCCCCGTCCGGTGTGGCCGCGTGCACGCGAACCCGCGTCTCGCCACCGATCAACCGCTCGGAATCGACCGTTACGCTCACCGACTCCGGTGGAACCGCACTGCCCGACCCTGTCAGCAGGTCGTCGATCAACGTCCGCAGCAGCCGGTTCGGTAACCGCACCGACAACGTTTCCGGCG
>Ga0105249_10004847_pt1 | contig 11615 bp, 9 predicted proteins | sample KBSS44metaG_FD_81522 | JGI IMG/M metagenome (GOLD analysis project Ga0105249, IMG submission 81522) | Switchgrass rhizosphere microbial communities from Kellogg Biological Station, Michigan, USA - KBS S4-4 metaG | ecosystem: Host-associated > Plants > Roots > Rhizosphere > Soil | place... | reverse complement strand
GGTCCAATGCATCTACCTGGACCCGCCGTACGGGATCAAGTTCAACAGCAACTTTCAGTGGAGCACGACCAGCCGCGACGTGAAGGACGGCAACGTCGGCCACATAACCCGCGAGCCCGAACAGGTCAAAGCCTTCCGCGACACCTGGCGCGACGGCATCCATAGCTACCTCACCTACCTGCGCGACCGGCTCACAGTCGCGCGCGATCTCCTCGGTCAAACCGGGTCACTGTTCATTCAAATAAGCGATGAAAATCTCCACACGCTAAGAAGCGTCTTGGACGAGGTATTCGGGTCCGAAAACTTTGCCGCCCTGATCACGTTCCGCAAAACGGCAATCACCTTCGCTACCGGGCGACTCGGCGGCGTCAGCGACTACATCCTGTGGTATGCGAAGGATATTCAAGCTTACAAGTATCGGCCAGCATTTAGGATGAAACAGATGGGAGGTGAGGGTGCTTCAAATTACGGTTTCGTAGAGCTGCAAACCGGAGAGACGAGGAGGCTTTTGGCGGACGAAAAAGAAATGTCCTCCACGCTCCCTGATGGGAGTCGCATTTTCTCGACTGAAAACCTCATGTCGAGTGGAGCTACGCCTTCCTGCATCTTCGAATTTCCGTTAAACGGCCAGACGTATCCGCCGGTGAAGGGGAAGAGCTGGAAGACTCATCGAAATGGCATGTCTCGACTCGCAGCGAGCGGTCGGTTAATCCCACTTGGAGACAAACGTCTCTATTACAAGACTTATTTTGACGAGTATCCAATTACCAAGCTCACCAACCTCTGGGACGACACACGCGGGGAAATGGATTTGCGCTATGTCGTGCAGACTTCTGAGCTGATTGTTCAACGCTGCATGTTGATGTGCACCGACCCCGGCGACCTCGTGCTTGACCCGACCTGCGGTTCCGGCACGACCGCCGCCGTCGCCGAGCAATGGGGCCGTCGCTGGATCACGATAGATACGTCGCGCGTCGCGCTGGCGCTTGCCCGCGCCCGCATCATGGGCGAACGTTATCCATTTTACCTGCTTGCCGATTCCCGCGATGGCCAGATCAAGGAAGGCGAAGTCACCCACACCGCGCCGAGTTCCCAGCCCGTGCAGGGAAACATCCGCCACGGCTTCGTCTATGAGCGTGTGCCGCACGTCACACTCGGGTCCATCGCCAACAACGCTGAGATTGATGTCATATGGGACCAGTGGCAGACAAAGCTGGAGCCGTTGCGTGAGAAGCTGAACGCCGCGCTCAAGAAGTCCTGGCAGGAGTGGGAAATTCCACGCGAGGGCGATGGCAATTGGCCAGACGCAGTGAAGAAGCTGCACGCCGACTGGTGGCAGGCCCGCCTCGCTCGACAGCAGGAGATCGACAAGTCGATCTCCGCCAAGGCCGAGTTTGAATATCTTTATGACAGGCCCTACGACGACAGGAAGGTCGTCCGCGTGGCTGGGCCATTTACGGTGGAAAGCCTCTCGCCTCATCGCGTACTGGGCGTGGACGAGAACGACGAGCTGATCGACCGCGTCGCTGAGCCGGATACCGAGTTCGGCAAGAGCCGCGATTTCGTCCAGATCATCCTCGAAAACCTGAAGACTGCCGGTGTGCAGCAAGCGCACAAGACCGACAAGATCGAATTCACTTCGCTCACACCCTGGCCAGGCGATTTTGTGTGCGCGGAAGGCCGTTATGTGGAAGGAAGCACGGAGAAGCGCGCCGCTGTCTTCATCGGTCCCGAGTTTGGCACTGTCGCCCGACCTGATCTGGTCGAAGCAGCCAAGGAGGCCGGCGATGCGGGCTTCGATGTGCTGATTGCCTGCGCTTTCAACTACGACGCACACGCCAGTGAGTTCGCCAAGCTCGGACGCATTCCCGTGCTCAAGGCGCGAATGAACGCCGATCTGCACATGGCCGAAGACCTCAAGAACACTGGCAAGGGCAACCTGTTCGTGATCTTCGGCGAGCCTGATATTGACATCCTGCACACGAAGGACGGCCAATTGCAGGTAAAGGTCAAAGGTGTCGACGTGTTTGACCCGAGCACCGGCGAAGTGCGCAGCGATGGCGCCGACGGCGTCGCCTGCTGGTTTATCGACACCGACTACAACGAAGAAAGCTTCTTCGTCCGCCACGCATACTTCCTCGGCGCCAACGACCCCTACAAGGCCCTGAAGACAACGCTCAAGGCCGAGATCAACGAAGAGGCGTGGGCGACACTCAACAGCGATGTGTCTCGACCGTTCGACAAGCCCGAGTCCGGACGTATCGCGGTAAAGGTCATCAATCACCTCGGCGATGAAGTGATGAAAGTGTTCAAGGTGAGCTGATGGAACTTGTAAAACTCAAGGTAGAGAGCTTCAAGAAGGTTGCCTCCGCTGAGATTCCACTTAGCGACGTCAACATTCTTGTTGGCACAAATGGCTGTGGAAAATCATCAATAATCCAGGCAGTTCATCTTGCTTGCTGTGTTATGCGGCAAGCCTCGCGCGTGGACGGTAGGAACACTGCGACGGTCAGCGTCGACGAGTTGGACTACTTACCGACCGATGAATACAAAAAGCTAGGGCACGGCGCGAATTGGGGCAACAACGAAAGCACCCCTTTTTCGAAGGTCACTCTAAGCTTCACGGGACCCGAGGACGCGTCAGCTGAGGCAACTTGCAAGCTCCGATCAGCAAGAAATGCGGGCATCTCGATCACGGGGACGGTGCCCACCGAACTTTTGCCAGAACTTCGCAATAAGAAAAAATTCTTTTCCGCCTATATACCCGGGATTTCCGGCGTTCCAAATAAGGAAGAGAGGAAATCACGGAAAGTCATTCTAAAAGCGTGCTCGTTTGGAGACTCAAACGTAATCTTACGTAACGCTCTGTTGCTTCTGAAGGAAAATTCAAGCGAGAACATCACGAAGATTCAACAATGGATCGGGGAGATTGCAGGTCCGGTTTCGATTACTGTGGACCACAACAACGACAGTGATCTCTACATTAAGTGTGAGGTTGGCATTGGCGGCACCACAAAACCCCTGGAACTCGCGGGTACCGGCTATCTCCAGCTCATCCAGATCTTCTGTTATGTGCTGCTGTTCGATCCCGGCGTTTTGTTGATTGACGAACCGGACATCCATCTCCATCCCCATGTCCAGGAGCGACTGGTCCGCGTGCTCGCGAGTGTGGCTAGGGAAAGACACATGCGCATCCTGCTGACGACACATTCACCATTTGTCGTCCGCGGAGCTCCGCCCGATGCTAACGTCTATTGGCTGCAGGACGGGCGGATTGAACCGCAGACCCGTCAGCTAGTTGAAGCCGCCCTAGGGTGGGGCGCATTTGGAAAGAGAATCATTTTGGTTTCTGAGGACTCTGATACCTCCTTGCTGAGGAAGCTCGTTGCTCAGTGGCCCGAACTAGATCGAAATGTGGCATTTTACCCGGGGAACGGATACGCAAACATTCTCACCCCAAAACAGGCGAAAGAACTTGTAGAGACTTTGGGAGGGAAGTTCAAGCTGCTGGTTCACCGTGACCGAGACTCACTGACGGTTGAAGAGGTGGCAGCGCTGACCGCGCAGTATGAGGAAGCAGGCGTCAGTCTGTGGCTGCCTACCGAATCGGACGTCGAGGCCTACTTTTGCCAACCCAGTTTCCTTGAAATTTTCCTACAATGCCCGCAACAGCAAGCCCTGGACTACCTGGCTGAGGTGATGGCACAAAACGCCGTTCCAATTCGCGATCAATTCAATAAACAACGCACAGCTCACAATGAGGAGCTGCACAAAGCTGGCGGAAGCCCGACCAACGACAATGTCTGGACTGCGTTTCAGGACAGACCGCTCAAAGGTGCCAAGGGCAAATTTATCTTTAAGCAACTGAAGAACAAAGTACCTGCGGGTGCATTTAGTCCAGAGAAGATTGTGAAGGCGCAGTTGGGTGGGCAGCTGGGGCTCGATCTCAAGCACAAAATTGACCAGTTGCTCGCGTAGCACACGGCCAAATCCCATGCACTTCCGCATCGCTGATACTTTCACTGACAGTCTCGCTCGCCTAACCGGCGACGAGCAGAAGGCGGTGAAAACGACCGCGTTTGATCTGCAGGTGAATCCGGCGCAGCCGAGCTTGAGCTTCCACAAGCTGGAAAAGGCGAAGGACAGACACTTCTGGTCAGTCCGAGTTAGTCGCGACGTTCGCATTATCGTCCACAAGACCGATTCGAGTTTGCTTCTGTGCTACGTCGATCATCACGACAGGGCATATGCTTGGGCAGAGCGGCGCAAACTCGAAACGCATCCGACGACTGGCGCGGCTCAGCTCGTTGAGATCCGTGAGCGCGTGCAAGAGATCGTTGTCCCGACGTACGTTCACCGCAAGCAGCCGGTGCGCCCAAAGCCTCCGCTCTTTCTTGGCGTTCAGGATGGAGCGTTGTTGAGCTACGGCGTGCCACGCGAGTGGCTCCATGACGTGCGCAATGCTACCGAAGACAGTTTGCTGGACCTGACTGATCACTTGCCCAGCGAAGCGGCAGAGGCCTTACTGGAGTTGGCCACGGGTGGCACTCCAAGGAGCCGAAGCATGCCGCCACCAGTCATCGAATCGACGCGAGCGGACGAAGAATTACTCGTTGATGACCGAATCTTGGACGCCCCGAGTCTCAGTGAAGCAGATTCGACAGCCGCGTTCGCACACCCGGATGCACAACGTCGTTTCCGAGCGATCACCAATTCGGAGGAGTTGGCGCAAGCGCTCGCGTTCCCCTGGGAGAAGTGGAGAATTTTCCTTCACCCAGAGCAACGCGAGTGGGTTGAGAGAGAATTCAATGGGCCTGCTCGCGTGTCGGGATCGGCGGGCACCGGCAAGACAATCGTCGCGCTTCATCGCGCCGTACATCTCGCGCGCCAGAATCCAGACGCCCGGGTGTTGCTCGCAACATTTTCGGAAGCCTTAGCCAACGCGTTGAAGACTCAAGTTCGCCGGCTGACGGGCGACGAGCCACACCTCGGCGAGCGGCTTGAAGTCCACTCAATGAATGCTATCGGCGAGCGTCTGTATGAGCTTCACTTTGGAAGGCCGAAATTGGCAACACGCGACAGAATCCGTGAGCTGTTAAGTACCTCAGCCGCAGACGTCGGCGGTTTGAGGTTCAGTCCGCAATTCCTATTGAGCGAATGGGAAGATGTTGTCGACGCTTGGCAGCTGGATTCCTGGGAGACCTACCGTGACGTCGCGCGATTGGGTCGCAAGACCCGGCTAGCCGAATCTCAACGCAAGGCTCTTTGGTCTGTGTTTGAAAAGGTTCGGGCAGCGTTGGCGCGAGAAGGACTACAGACTTACCCAAGCATGTTCCGCCGGCTGACGACTGCTATATCGGGGAGGAAACATCCGCCTTTCGATTTCGCTGTTGTCGACGAATCGCAAGACGTCCGCCCGTCGCAGCTACTTTTCCTCTCAGCGATGGGAGGTGGTCGCCCTAACGCTTTGTTCTTTGCCGGTGACCTGGGGCAGCGCATTTTTCAGCAGCCATTCTCGTGGAAGTCGCTAGGAGTGGAAATCCGTGGAAGGTCACGTACGCTTCACGTCAACTACCGCACTTCTCACCAGATACGCACGCAGGCGGATCGGTTGCTGGGGCCGGATGTTTCCGATATCGATGGTAATTCGGAAGACCGGCGGCACACAATTTCGACATTCAACGGTCCTCCGGCCATTCTCATGATGTTGGGTAGTGAGCAGGAGGAGGTCGAAGCGGTTGGGAGCTGGTTGTTTGAGAGAATGCAACAGGGAGCGCTGCCGCACGAGATCGCCATCATTGTGCGTTCTGACGTACAAATGCCGCGCGCGCAGAGTGCAGTAGAGCGGACAAGGGTTCCGTTTGTCATCGTGGATGAGAAGCTGCAATCTAGGACCAGTCACATATCGCTGTGCACCATGCACGTCGCGAAGGGTCTGGAGTTTCGAGGCGTTGCTGTGATGGCATGCGATGACGAGGTCATTCCTTTGCAAAGCCGCATCGAGTCTGTGACGGAGGACTCCGATCTGGAAGAGGTATACAACACGGAGCGCCATCTGTTGTATGTTGCGTGCACTCGCGCGCGTGATCATTTGTTGATTACGGGGGTAGTTCCGGTATCGGAATTCCTCGACGATATCTCGCCTGCTGCCGCCGTTGGTCCAGACGTATAACGCTGAAGCCGCTGGTATTGGAGAGAGAGAGCACCTGGGGGATGTGATGTATCGATGGATTCCGATTGAGGCTGATACCGATTTCGAAAAGATTGCGGAGGGGATTCCGGCGGACTACGCGCCGACGCGTGTCATAAAACGCCTGAAGGAAGGTATTTCTCTAGCCGTCCGTGCTGTTCTTGTGGAGCAGGAGTACGTCGACAAGGATTATCGGAGCACCTACTACCACTACTACGCGAAGAAGGGTCGGGAATACCGCACCGATTGTGTGCGCCTCCATTTTTTTGATGCCCTCGTCAAATTTGACGCAGAAGCCCTCTTACTCTCTACGCCTGATGAGAAACTGGACGACCATTATTTCGGCTACATGGTGTTGAGGCCGACGCTACACCGAACCATTGGAAGGACGGTGCTCTCTCCAGACATTCGACGTGGTGCTCGCGGTTTTGTGATTACGGCTCGGCACAAGGTGCATTTGCTCGGCTACACGCTACATTTCTCGGGCTTCCCCTCGATGGACCAGCACGAAGATATCTCGGTCTGTTCCCACGCGGCGTGCTGGGCGATTCTGCGACATTACAGCGAACGATTTGCCCAGCATCGCGAAATTCTCCTCCATGGAGTGACGATGCTTGCTAGCCGCGGCGACCCTGGTGGCTTGTCTCCTTCTGACGGTCTTATTGAGCCTGAGGCCGAGCGGATATTTCGCGCGGCGGGCACCTATCCGGTCACAGAGCGTAAAGACCCAGACGATCCGGAACCGTTCTACCGTCATCTGCTGGCATACCTTGAATCGGGCTTTCCTCTTTACCTAACTTCTGAGGAATACGAACACGCTCTCGTTTGCGTGGGACACAAATGGAGAGACACCGCGACAGTTTCTCAAGGAGAGGTCGGTCACGCATGGGATCGTGTAGAAAGTGTGCTTGTCGTAGACGACCACCACTTGCCGTATCTGGCGGTGCCAGCTCGCGAGGACGACATAGGGGATGCGACTTATACTCTGGAGAATATCGACGCGTTAGTCGTAGCGCTGCCGGAGAAGATATTCTTTCGCGTCGACCAAGTCGAACGGACCGCAATCGCATTCTTCCGAAAGATACTCGGTCGTGAGATGGCTCTCCCAGCTGACGAAGATCTGGTCGTCCGCTATTTCGTCACGACGGCGCCAGGGTTGCGCGAATACGCTCAGAAGAACCGTTCCGCCTTCGGAAACGTTCTGGTAAATTCAATCATGCGCCAGCGCATGGCACAGTTCGTTTGGATCGTGGAATTTGCATCGGTAGCCCAATGGAACTTGGGAATCATCACTGCTCGTGCTGTCATGGATGCGACGGCCAGCGCCGCTGATCAGCAACCATTCTGGTTTGCGCACGACGCCGCAACTGCTATCTTCTTCGACCGGTCAACTGAGCAAACTGCGCCGGTTGTCGTGGCGCTCCCCGCGCAGGCCGGCGGCACGACGCTGCCACGCATGGAACGTAACTTGCGTCCGGTCAAACCAAGTGAACCCGATACTAACCGCGAGGTGAAGCCATGACAGACGCTCTGCGCAAGTATTTGTCACGCCTGCCCAATACGAGAACGCTCGCCGACGGCGTAATAGAAGATTACCAGGATGAGATGGCCTCGAAGGTCATTCCAAAAAATCTTCGAGGCAGCTTCGAGAAGCGCCGCATCGCCACCGAAGCGCGGGCGCGCAGCGTCCAGGGCTCCGCAAAGCAGCGCGACAAGGGCGACTAACGCTTTTGGCTTGATTGGGCGCGAAACTGATCGTAGGCAGCCCGCACAATGGCTTCGAGCGCCGTAGCCGCTTGGTCGTCCAAATTCGGATCCTCGCGAAAAAGCTTGGAAACCATAGCCAACGGCTCCGCTTTGCGCTTAGGGCCGGCCACGAAGTCGCTTGCGTTAAGACCCGCCCAGGCGGACAAAGCGGCCAAACTTGCCGCATCAGGGTTACGTCCGAGCGCCATACGAGACAGCGTGCTCTGGCTTACACCGGTTTCCCGTCCGACCTGTTTCCACGTGACGTCGCGCGCCCTGACGGTCGCGTTCAGGCTCTCGTAGAAGCCTCGGGCATCGAATCGTTTTTCACCCATGGTCTTCTTGGTTGCTAAATGGCAATTGACATTCTATCCGGCAATTGGTAGCCTTGTCCACGGTTGCTATTTAGCAATTACTTGCGAAGGAGGGTATGTATGACAGAAGCCGAAGACAATGTGAAGCAGGACAAGCCGGACCGTCAGACAGAGGTGACAGTTAATGGGCGCGGTGTCGTTCTCGACGGGAAGGAAGCAACAGGGCTAGAAATAAAGCAGGCTGCCATCAAGCAGGGTGTGCCGATCCAGGAGAATTTCGTGCTCCAAGAGGAGTTGCCGAACGGTTCGAGCAAGATTATCGGGGACACCGACGTGGTTCATCTGCGGCCACACCTGAAGTTCACTGCGATTCGACACGACGACAATTCCTGATTACGGACCTTTGACCATGAAAAGCGAGGTTGCGCAGGCAATAGACGAGCTGCGGCGTCAATTCCCCGACGCAGTGATCGATGTGAAGGAGGACGGGCAGGGCGGTGCGCACATAGTGATCGATCCAGTGACGCTGAGTGCAAAATTCCATCCGCGTGCGACGTGGCTAGGAGCGCATATTCCTGCCCTCTACCCGTACGCCGATATTTATCCGGTCTTTATTGATCACGGGATACGTCGTGCCGACGGCGCACAGTTTGTGGCGCCTATTACGCCAAATGCAACTTTCGCAGGTCGAGCCGCACTTCAGATCTCACGGCGCAACCCTCAGGCGCAGCAGTTTGCGCAAACTGCCGTCACAAAATTTCTGAAAGTCCTCGACTTTTTGGAGAAGTCCTAACGTGTCCTGCACCATCAACATCGCTGAGAAGCATTACGACCAACTGCTTGCGCATCTCTTTCCGGGCGATGACGACGAACATGGCGCGGTGCTTCGCGCGGGTTTGTGCACGGATGGGAACCAAGTGCGTCTTCTCGTCCGAGAGGTGATACCAGCGCGAGAAGGTACGGACTACGTACCGGGGCGCACGGGCTATCGTGCACTGCACCCGACTTTCATTCATAAACACATTACTTCATGTCGAAACGACCGACTTGTCTACCTTGCTGTACACAACCACCATTCCGACGAACATGTCGGCTTCAGTCGTATAGATTTATCGTCGCATGAGCAGGGATATCCCGCGTTGCTCGATATCGCTGAGGGAATGCCAGTCGGCGCGTTGGTATTTGGAAAACGCTCGGTAGAAGCTGATATCTGGATGCCTGGCGGCAAGCGGCTGGCGTTAGCGGAATGCCGTATTGTTGGTCGAACGATTAGGCGTATCGGTTCTGCTCCTTTCCGCGGAGAGGATGCATTCAATTCTTCCTTTGACCGACAAGTTCGGATGTTCGGTCTCCAGGGTCAAGCGCGTTTGGCCACTGCCAAAGTTGCGGTCCTGGGCCTGGGTGGTGTCGGTTCAATCGTGGCGGAATACTTAGCGCGCTTGGGAGTGGGACGAATCCTCCTCGTCGATCCGGACCACATCGAAGACACGAATTTGTCCCGTGTCGTGGGCTCGACACTTGAAGACGTCGAGCACTCGACAAGGAAGACGGAGATTGCCGCGAGGCACATCAGGGAAATTCGGCGCGACTCCCCGGCGGTAGAAATCGCCGACGACGTAGCTAAGATCGACGTCGCGCAGCGGTTGAGAGCCTGCGACTTTCTTTTCTTAGCGGCAGATTCGATGCGTGCGCGACTAGTGTTCAACGCGCTCGTTCATCAGTACCTTATTCCCGGAGTGCAACTCGGCGCAAAGATCAGTGCTGGCCCGCGCGATGAGCTGCAGGATGCGATGAGCGCCGTTCGCCAAGTTCGTCCCGGTTTGGGGTGCTTGTGGTGCAACCAGCTCATTGATCCGACGCAGCTTGCAATCGAATCGAAGACGGACAGCGAGCGGATGGCACAAGCCTACGGTGTAAACGAACCGAACCCGAGCGTGATCGCTATGAATGGAGTTTCCGCCGCACATGCGGTGAATGAATTTCTTTTCGATTTTCTTGGGTTGCGCAAGCCGGGTGGACCCGTCGAGTATCGACATTTCCATTACCTCGAAGATTCGGCGATGCGGGTCGTTCCAAGACAGGATGCGGGGTGTAGTGAGTGCGGACAGGGACCCCTGAGCCGGTTCGGTAAGGGTGACGCCGTCCCCCTGCCATGTATTCAATGAAGGGCTTACAACTCGCGGGAACGCCGCGAACCGATTGACCCTTGAGCTATCGAAGTGCTTCGATGCTCGCCCGGTTGTGGCGACGTGAAAGGCAGGCGGCTGCGCGCCGTTCAGTTATGCTGTAGGGCGCGCGCAGGGCGCAGGGCGCGGCCTGGGGGCGCTGGCAGCCCCTCGCCCTGCTGAGCCCATGGTTAGCAGCCGCAAGGGCGGGTCGATGGTGCTGGGGTATGGTTGAGGGTATCGGTAACTAACTTGTACCTATTGACTGTTTAAAAACAAGGTGTTATATTACGTATGCTATTAATGATCGACAACTATGACTCCTTCACCTACAACCTGGTCCAGTACCTGGGCGAGTTGGGAGAAGACGTGCGCGTCGTGCGCAACGACGAGTTGTCGGTCGAGCAGATCCGCAAGCTGGCGCCCGAGCGCATCGTCATTTCGCCGGGGCCGGGTACGCCCGACCAGGCCGGCGTGACGCTGGAGATGATCGCGAAGCTCGGCGCGCAGATTCCGATCCTGGGCGTGTGCCTCGGCCACCAGAGCATCGGCCAGGCGTTCGGCGGCAAGGTCGTGCGGGCGCGCCAGATCATGCACGGCAAGACCTCGCCGATCCATCACACCGGCAAGGGCGTCTTTGCCGCGCTGCCGAATCCGTTCGTCGCGACGCGCTATCACTCGCTGATCGTGGAGAAGGCATCGGTGCCGGCGGTACTCGAAGTTACCGCCTGGACGCAGAACGCCGATGGCGGCGTCGACGAGATCATGGGCTTTCGCCACAAGGCGATGCCGATCGAAGGCGTGCAGTTCCATCCCGAATCGATCCTGACCGAGCACGGCCACGCGCTGCTGCGCAACTTCATCGGCGAGCAACGGCAGGCGGCGTAGCGCTTCGCTCCCCTCTCCCGGGCAGGCTCCTCGTTGGGGGAAATGGATGGGGTGACCAGGATGAGCGTCGCACTGCGACGCCCTGTTGCCGCTTGACGATGCCTCGCGCACCCGACACGTTTCCTCAGCGAAGCCGGCGCCGGGGCTTTTCGCCGTCAAAGCCGATGTGCCGTGATGCCCTGGCAGGCTCGAACGCGACGAATTCCGGTTTTCGTGCGATGCCGAGGTTGCGCTGCCGCGGTCACCCGGCGGATCATTTGCAGCCCTCAGCCCTCAGCCCTCAGCCCTCAGCCCTCAGCCCTCAGCCCGTGC
>Ga0105249_10004844_pt1 | contig 11616 bp, 7 predicted proteins | sample KBSS44metaG_FD_81522 | JGI IMG/M metagenome (GOLD analysis project Ga0105249, IMG submission 81522) | Switchgrass rhizosphere microbial communities from Kellogg Biological Station, Michigan, USA - KBS S4-4 metaG | ecosystem: Host-associated > Plants > Roots > Rhizosphere > Soil | place... | reverse complement strand
GTGCGGGCGCGCGCTCCGCGAACGAGGACAGCAAGGCTTCCCGGTTGGGGAAGAAGCGCAAGGCATCGGTGTCCACGACCCCCGCGCTCACGGCGTTCACCCGGATGCCCCGCGGCCCCAACTCCTGAGCCAGGGTGCGCACCAGGGACTCGAGGGCAGCCTTGGACGCCCCGATGAAACCGTATCCAGGGATGGCTCGGCTGGCGCCGAGGCTGGACGTGACGACGATGCGGCCACCCGCGGGCATGAGGGGGACGGCACGCTGGGCCAGCAGGGCCAGCGCCAGGGCGTTGGTCTCGAGGCACCAGCGCCAGTGTTTGAGCGACATCTCCAGCACGGGATTGAGCACGCCCGTGGCCGCATTGCTCACGAGGAGGTCGAGGCGGTCGAAGTGCTGGCGGAATTCGGCGAAGAGCTCCTCTACGCTCTCGGGATTTCCGACGTTGGCTTGGATCGCGCAGGCGCGCCGGCCCACGGCCCGGACCGCCGCGCAGACGGCCTCGGCCTCGTCGTGGCTATTGTAGTAGTTGACGGCCACGTCGCAGCCCGCCGCGGCCAGCTTGTGCGCGATGGCCCGACCGATGCCCCGAGACGCTCCGGTGACCATCGCGACCTTCCCAGCCAAAGCGTCCGACATCGCTCCGTCTCGCGTCCCCGCTCGTGCTGGTGCTATTCAAACTGACGAAATCCTAACTTCTGGGTCCTAGTCAGTCAAGCGGCCACTGCCTTCACTTGCCCTCTTCCCATTTGGTGGTGGTTGTGCCCACGACAAAGACCGCGGCCGCGAACACCCCTATCATCGCGGCGTAGCGCAGCGCAGCCGTGTTGTCGACGGATACCATGGATGCCCGGAGCCCCTCGTTCACGTAGTACAGGGGCAGGATCCTCGCGATCGTCTGCAGGAAGGCCGGCATCATCTCGATGGGGAAGAAGCTCCCCGCGAGGAACATCATCGGGAACATGATGAAGTTTGCCGCCGCCGCCGCGCTCTCCGCCTCGTTCGCGACGCGGGTGAGTATCATCCCGATTCCGCCGAACGCGAAGACCTCGAGCACCAGGAACACGATGAGCCAGGCGTTGATCTGCAGCCGAACGCTGAACACGCCGTAGCTCACCACCAGGATCGCGGCCGTGGAGATGACCGCGAGCACGAATTGGTACAGGATGTTCGACAGGATCCAGTCGGCTCGGGTGATGGGCGTGGTGGAGAGCTTCCTGATGACGCCCTTCTGCCGGAGCTCCGCGTTCATGGTCACCGCGCCGGACAGGCTCGACGTCATCACCGACATCGCGATGATGCCGGGGACGAAGAACTCGATGAACCGATACTTCTTGGCGAGGATCGATGTCTCGACCGCCCTGATGAACGGCGGCTGCCCGGACAGCCCCTGGTTCACCACCGCGAGCCCGGCCTGGAGGAGCTGGGTCTTCGTGGACGTCGAGCTCGCGCTGGCGTCGTAGATGTACGTGACCGTCACCGACGCGTTCGGGTCGCGGAACGCCGCATTCGGGATGCCGCCCATCAGCCCCAACCTCCGCGCGAGCGCCTTCTCGTAGCCGCGGGGAATCACGAGGACGAGGCTCACCTTCCTGTCCTTGGCGTACCGCGTGGGGTCGATCGCGGGGTCGACGGCGGTGATCTTGACCTTCCCGTTCAGCTCGAGAGCCTTGACGAGCTGTGCGGACGAATTCGTCTGGTCGAGGTCCTGCACGTGGAGATCGAAGCTCGCGTTGTCCTGATTCAGGAAGATCGTGCCGAACACGAGGATCAGGATGATCGGGAACGCAATCGTGAAGAACATCGCGGACTTCTCGCGGGAGAACGTCTTGAGGCTCACGGCGAGATTTGCGCCGATGACACGCGGGCTCACTCCGGCACCCCCTCGGGGGAGCCTTCGCGGAGCGCTTCGCCGGTGAGCTTCAGGAAAACCGCCTCGAGATTGGGCTTGCGAACGTCCAGGCCGAGGGATGACTCCCCGGCGTCCTTCATGGCGGTCAGGATCTTCTGGATGTCGTCCGTGTGCCCCACCCTGACCTTGATGTTCTTGTGCTCGTCACGGACCGGCTCGAAGCCCATCCTCTGGATGATTTCAAAGGGCGCCTCACCGATGGTCTTGAGCGTGAGGACCAGGTAATTCGCGTTGCTTTCTATGAGCGCGGTGGGCGAGCCCATCGCGATGATCTTGCCCTTGGAGATGATCGCGACCGTGTCGGCGAGGAGCTCCGCTTCCTCCATGTAGTGCGTGGTGAGGAAGACCGTCTTCCCGTTCTTCTTCAGGCTGAGCAGGACGTCCCACACCTCGCGCCTCGCGCGCGGATCGAGCCCGGTCGTCGGCTCGTCGAGGAACACGACCTCGGGGTCGTTCACGAGCGCGATGGCGATGCCGAGGCGCTGCTTCAGGCCCCCCGAGAGGTTCTTGAACTGTTCTCTGCTCTTGTCCTCGAGGTGCGCGAGCTCGATCAGCCCGTCGACATCGGTGTTCCTGCGGCTGAACAGCCGCGCGTAGTACTGAATGGTCTCCCTGACCGTGATCCTGTCGAACGAGCTGAACCCCTGCGGGAGGACGCCGATGCGGGGGACGATGTCGCGCTTCCTCCTCGTGACGTCCATCCCGAGCAGGCGCACTGTCCCTGACGTGGGCGGGCGGATGGTCTCGATGATCTCGACGGTCGTGGTCTTGCCGGCGCCGTTCGGGCCCAGGAACGCGAACACTTCGCCGGTCCTGACGTGGAACGATATGTCGTCGACCGCCAGCAGCTCCCCGTAACGCTTCGTCAGATTCTCGACGTCGATCGCGTGTGCGGGCTCGGTCGCCATCCTATGGGGCTCGGCCCACGACCACGCAGGCGTTGAGCCCGCCGAAGCCGAACGAATTGGAGATCGCGATCTCGATGTCGTATGGGCGCGCATGATGAGGCACGAAGTCCAGGCCAAATCCGGGCTCCGGCTCGTCGAGGTTGATCGTCGGGTGCAGGTACCCGTCGTCCATCTGCACGAGCAGGGCCACCAGCTCGACCAGACCCGCCGCCGTCAGACAATGCCCGAGCATGGACTTGGTCGCGTTGATCGGGATGCGGTAGGCATGATCGCCGAAGACCTGCTTGATCGCCTCGACCTCGGCGGCATCGGCGAGGACCGTCGAGGTGCCGTGCGCGTTGATGTAGTTGATCTGCTCCGGTGTGACGCGCGCATCGCGCAGCGCGCCGCGCATGACTCGAACCTGGCCGTCGACGGCCGGCTTGGGCAGCCGCGTCGCATCACAGGTCGACACGCCGCCGAGCAGCTCCGCATGGACCCGGGCGTCGCGTGCCCGCGCGCCGGCGAGGGTCTCGAGGATGACCGCCCCCGCGCCCTCGCCGGGCACGAATCCCTGGCGCCGTGCGTCGAAGGGCCGGCTGGCCTGGGTCGGGGCGTCGGCGAACGACTGCCACACGAGCGCGTTCATCAGCGCCCACCCCTGCAGCCCGACCGGATCCAACTCCTGCGTGGCGGCGGAGACCACCACCGTGTCCACGCGGCCCGCGCGCAGGAGGTCGATCGCGCAGAGGAGCGCCGCGTTGCCGCTCGCGCAGGCATTGCCGACCATGTAGTTGGGGCCCTTGACGGTCAACAGCTCCCCGACCTTCCCGAGCACGTCGGTGTCCCAGAACACCATCCCCAAGAGGGGATCGATGGAGTCAGGGTCTTGGTCGAAGGCGCGCACGTTCTGCACGAAGTAGTTGTTGTTGAGATTGTTGCCGCCGGCCACGTGCCCGACGCGCTCGGGATCGAGCCCGGCGTCGTGCAGACCGGCGTCGATGTAGGCCTGCAGGGCCGCGGCGCCGGCCAGGCGCCCGGTGAGGGGGGTGGCGCGCAGGACCTTGCGCGCGCGCTTGATCAGGTCGGGGGGATATGCCGCGCCGACCCGCTCGAAGTGCGCGAGCAGGTCGAACTCACACATGTCGCCGCCGATCTTGGACAGCGTGCGTTCGTCCATGTGCTTCCAGTGAGTGATTCCGGAACGGCCCGCGCGAAGCGAGGCGCTGAGCTCGGCAGGGGTTTCCCCGATGGGGGTCACGACACCCATGCCGGTCACGACCACGCGGGACGTGTCATCGCGCCGACCGTTCGCACTCATGGCAACGCCCCCCAAGGCGTCACTCTACATCACCTCGCGGGAGCCGCGTCGAGAAGCCGCCGGCAGACATGCGCGATGTTGAGGGCCGCCGACCTGTTCTGAGCCGGCATCAGCCGGCGCAGCTCGTCCATGTCGAAGTCCGAGTAGGTTTCCTTGCCCAATGCAAGGCCGACGAAGGCCGTCGACGAGAATCGAGTGATCAGGACATCGCAGTTCGCGATCATCTCTTCCGCGCTGCCCGTCGAGAACACCATGGCGCCCGGCGCGTGCCGCTGGATTTCTCGAGTGGCGCGGTCGACATTCTCGTTCGGGTGAAGCTTGAAGAGAAGGCGCCGGCGGCCGGCGAGCTCGACCGCTCTTCGGATGAAGGCCGTGCGATCCTCGCGCCGGAAGATCTCCCTCAGCGGCGACGTGCACGCCAGCACGTAGTGTCGATGGGGGAAGTCGTTGCGGCAATAGCGCCGGCAGTCGTCGAAATTGGGGATTCCCGTGACGACGATCTTCTCGGGGCGCACGCCTTTTCTGATGAAGAAGTCGCGATACCCGTCGCTCGCGACGCAGAACGCCCGGTAGGCGTCGCTGAGCCCGGTCGTCGCCGTTCCCGCCAGCCAGAGAGGAAGGAACCGGAGCCGCTTGACGAGGTGAAACACACCCGACTCCGGATCCGTGATGCCTTCCTGAACCAGCACGATCGTGTTGGCTCGGATGTTCTTCGGGAGGAACAGGTCCGAGCCGGTCAGCACCAGGTCGTACGGCCCGTTCGTGCCCTGGTAGTCGATGGGGAGGCCATGATTCTGCAAGTAGCTCCGGCAGCGTCCCGCCAGCTTGTTCCCTGCGATCGTGAACTGGATCAGCCCAAGTCTTCGAAGGAATTCGAGGGGGCCGTCGCAGTAGTAGGGCGAGAAGGAGTGCTCGTACTCGGAGAGATGCTCGGAGATCTGGTGCATCTGGGTTGTCTGATTCATCGAACCGCAGATGAAGAAGATCCGCTTTTTCACTGGAGCCAGCCGGCCTCTCGATACCACTTCACGGTCACCGCCGCCCCCTTCCTCAACCCAACGCTGGGGACGACGCCAAGCTGCCGTCGCGCCTTGCCCGTGTCGCAGAGCCAGTGCCCGGCGGCTTCCCGCACCTTCCCTCGAGAGAAATACTGCGGTCGTCCCGTGAGCCACGCCCACGCGTCCGCACCCGTGGCGAGGGCGAGGAGCATCGGCACCGGTATCCGCAACGGCGTGGGGTGTACGCCCAGAGCCTCGCCCAGGGCATCGCCCACCTGCTCCCACGTGAAGGCCCCCTCGCCGGCCACGTGGAAGATTTCGCCCGAACGGACTTTGGCTTCGCCCGCGGTCAGAAGGGCCGTCACCAGATCCTGAACGTAGCAGAGGCTGAGAGCCCGTGACGGACCGGCCGGCATTGGCAGAAGGCCGCGTGCCACCCACCGGGCGACCTCCAAGACCCCGCGGTCCCGGGGACCGTACACGACAGGGGGACGCAGCACGGTGACGTGCAGGCGATCCCGCACAGCGACAACGGCCGTCTCACCCTCCAACTTGCTCGACCCGTACGGGGAAACCGGGCGGGGGGGCGTGTCCTCGGCGCACGCCGTCGCCATCGGCATGGGGCCCACGGCGGCGAGGCTACTCAGGTGGACGAGGCGGCGGGGCCCCCCCGGGGTGTCCAGGCACGCGCGGACCAGATGTCGAGTTCCCTCACCATTGACGTGGAAAAACTCCCGCGCCGCGCGGGCCCGCGTCAATCCGGCCAGGTGGTAGACCTGGTCCACTCCCCGCATGGCCTCCAGGAGAGGACGCGGCTCGTCCAAGCCTCCCTGGGCGATCGTCACCAACCGAAGCCCCGAGATCCAGCCGAGCCGTCGGGTATCCCTGACAAGACAGCGGACCTCGTGGCCCTGGGCGAGTAGCCCCTCCACGAGGTGGCTCCCGATGAATCCTGTCCCCCCGGTCACCAGAACCCGCACGCGACCTCGCTACACGAGCGGCTTTTCATAGATCCTGTACGTCTTCGATCGCCGCGCACCCAGTCTTTTCAGTACGGCATTGGCGGCCGTATTGCCCTCGAGTATCCAGGACATCTCGCCCTTCCTGTAGTTCCTCTTCGTCTTGGCGACAGCGTAGGTGCGGCAGCAGAAGACGACCTCGATGCCTCTCAGGCGGTGTTCCTGCCGGACCCCCAGGAGCGGCATGCGCCAGGCGTTGATCTTCCGCCTCTGCCAGAGCATCTTCAGCAAGCCCAAGGGGAACAGCCGGCCGCCCGCTTTCTTCACGGCCTGGTTCATATCGGGAAGCACCAGCGACATCCCGGCCGGCTCGCCGTCGTACTCGGCGATGAACGACATGTCCCGGTCGTAGATCAATCTGAGCTCGCCGACGAGATGATCGAACTCGTCTTCCGTCAGAGGGACGGCACCCCAGTTCTCGGACCAGGCCTCCGCGTAGATCTTCTTGATCCGCGCCATCTCGTTCTCGAAATCTCGGACATTCACCGTCCTGACGACGAGCTTGGGGTCTTCGAGAGCACGATCGGAGATAGCGCGCAACCGCTCCGGAATCGCTTCACTCTCGAACATGACATAGGCGTACAAATCCTGGATCTTCTGCAGTCCATATCCGTCCATCAGACCGGCATAGTACGGGGGATTGTAGGTCATCCGGATGAGGGGCGGCTCGTCGAAGGCATCGAGGAGCAGTCCGACTTCATGATTCACGGAGAAGCTGACGGGCCCCCTCAGGGTCTTGAGTCCCCGCTCCGATAGCCAGGTGGATGCACTATCAAACAGCGCATTGGCGACCGCTTGGTCATCGATGCATTCGAAGAAGCCGAAGAATCCTGCTCCGTCTCGATGGACCCGGATGTGCTGATTGTTCTCATGGGCCGAGATTCTTCCCACCGGCTCGTCGCCCCGAAACGCCATGAAGAGCCGGGCTGCCGAATGGGAGAAGTACGGATTCCTGCCCGGCGTGAAGAATTGAAGCTGGTCGAGGATCAGAGGTGGGACCCAGTTGGGATCACCGCTGTAGATTCTCCACGGGAACTTGATGAACGTCTTGAGCTGCTTTCTATTCCCCAATTCGATAGGACGTATCGAGACCGCGCTCGAGCCCGCCATGCCTGACCTCCGCCGGATGCGGGCCTCATCCTATCACTCTCCGTCCGCTCGCCCGCGGCATGGGACTCGGCACTCGAAAGGTAGGAAACGGCTCGGGGCGCGTGGTAGGCTCCCACTACCAGAGGGGCGGCTCGGCCAGCCGATCCGCCCAGTCGAGTGCGTGTCGCGAGGATGCCAAGAACAACACGTGAGGTTCGAGAGCCGGCGAGCCGAGCATGGCGGGCCGGCACCATCTCCCGCACATCCTTCCCCGGTTCCCGGAGCTAGACTCGTCGTGGACCCCAAGTACCGATTCCTCGATGCGTCTGCTGGACCGATCACATTGGTTGACCTTCTCCGCCAGCGGGCAGAATGCCAAGCGGACGACCGGGCCTATACGTTTCTGGTCGACGGAGAATCCGAGGAAGTCCATCTGACCTACCGCGAGCTCGACCGGCAGGCGCGCGCCATCGGAGCCTGGCTCTCGTCGCAGGGCCTGAAGGGTCAGCGGGCTCTGCTCCTCTACCCGCCGGGCCTCGATTTCATCGCGGCGTTCTTCGGCTGTCAGTATGCCGACGTGATCGCGGTGCCCGTGTACCCCCCGCGGATGAACCGCGCGCCTTCGCGCATCCAGGCGATTGCCGCCGATGCCGGCGCGACGGTGGCGCTGACGACCGATGCGGTCCTGGAGCGGGTCAGGCCGCTGATTGACCAGACACCGGACCTGAAAGGACTGCGCTGGCTCTCCACCGACCGGACGGCCCACGGGGCCGACCAGGGGTACGAGGAGCAGTGGCAGCCGCCGCAGATCACCGGGGACACGCTGGCCTTCCTTCAATACACATCGGGCTCGACGGGGACTCCCAAAGGGGTGGTGCTGAGCCATTCCAACCTCTTGCACAACTCGGCGCTGATCGCCTATGCCTTCGAGCATACGCGGTCCGCCTCCGGCGTGTTCTGGCTGCCGAGCTATCACGACATGGGGCTGGTCGGTGGAATCCTCCAGCCGCTCTACGTGGGTCGTCCGAACATCCTGATGTCGCCCGTCGCCTTTCTTCAAAAGCCAGTCCGCTGGCTCCAGGCCATCTCCCGCTACGGCGGGACGACCAGCGGCGGCCCGAATTTCGCCTTCGACCTCTGCGTTCGCAAGATCACGCCCAATCAGCGAGCCACGCTGGACCTGAGCAGTTGGACAGTGGCATTCACCGGAGCCGAGCCGGTGCGGGCAGCAACTCTCGAGGAGTTCGCGGAGACGTTTGCGCCTTGCGGCTTCCGGCCGGAGGCCTTCTACCCCTGCTACGGCTTGGCCGAGGCGACGCTACTGGTGTCGGGCGGGTACAAGACCGCCCCACCCATCGTCCGCTGGTTCGATGGCAAGTCGTTGGAGGGCGACCGCGCCGTGCCGATCGCCGCCGGCGAGGGCGGGACTCGTCCCCTGGTCGGTTGCGGACAGACGATGCCCGACCAGCAGATCGTCATTGCCGACCCGAACCGGCTGGCCCGCATGCCGGCCGGCCAGGTGGGCGAGGTCTGGGTGTCGGGGCCAAGTGTCGCGAAAGGGTATTGGCGGCGGAGCGACGAAACCGAGCAGACGTTCCGCGCGTACCTGGAAGACACGGGCGAAGGCCCGTTCCTGCGGACGGGTGACTTGGGCTTCACGCACGACGGTGAGCTGTTCGTCACCGGCCGGCTGAAGGATCTGGTGATCGTCCGCGGCGAAAACCACTACCCGCAAGACATCGAAGCCACGGCGGCGAGGAGCCATCCCGGCGTGCGAGACGGCTTGGGCGCCGCGTTCACAGTGGACGAGGGCGCCGAACAGAGGCTGGTGATCATCCTCGAGCTGGAACGGCGCCAACGGGCGGAGGCGCCCCAGGTGATCGAGGCGATCCGCCGCGACGTGGCCGGGGAGCACGAGCTCCTCGTCGACTCGATCGTGTTCGTGCGCGCCGGGAGTATCCCCAAGACCTCCAGCGGCAAGATTCAGCGGCACGTCTGCCGTGATGCATTCCTGGACCGCCGCCTGGACGTGGTGGCCGAGTGGCATCGGGCGGGAAGCGACGGGCGACGCCTTGGCGAGGCAGCCGACCCGCATCGGCCGCAGCCCGCTCGCCGCCCATCGACTTCGCACCGGAGTCGCGCCGAGGCCCGCTGGCAGACACTCGAAGCGACGGCCGAGATCGTGTTGGACGTGGTGCGGTCGATCGGCAAGGACCGGACGGTCGGGCTCGATCTGGACTCGTCGATCGCCGAGCTGGGGCTGGACTCGCTGGAGCGAATGGAGATTGTCGCGGCGTTGGAGGAGCACTTCGGCGGCCGGCTCCCGGACCAGGTGGTCGCCGAGATGTACACGTGCCGCGAGGTCATCGACGCGGTCCAGAAGCACCTGGTGAACGGCCGCGACGGCAGCAGGGCGTCGCGGGCGGTCGAGATTCCGCCGGAAGACCATCATTTCGATCGGTACCCGGAATACGTCAAGCTGAAACAGAACCTCGAGATGCTCGAATCGACGGGGTTGGGCAATCCATTCTTCAAGATCCACGAGCGGGTCGCCAACGACACGACCGTCATCGGCGGTCGGGAAATGATCAACTTCTCCAGCTACAACTACGTGGGCATGTCGGGCGACCCGGTCGTGGCCGCCGCCGCCAAGGACGCGATCGATCGCTATGGGACATCGGTTTCGGCCAGCCGCCTCGTGTCCGGGGAGACGGGCCTGCACCGCGAGCTGGAGGGGGCGATTGCCGACTTCCTCGGTGCCGACGACGCGATCGTCTTCGTCGGGGGGCACTCGACGAACGAAACCACGGTGGGCCACCTGTTCGGGCCGGGCGACCTGATTCTGCACGACGCTCTGGCGCACAACAGCATCGTCCAGGGGTGCATCCTCTCCGGCGCCCAACGGCGTCCGTTTCCCCACAACAACTGGCAGGTGGTGGACAGGCTGCTCGCCGACCTGCGCGGGGACTATCGCCGCGTCCTGGTGGCCATCGAGGGCGTCTACAGCACGGACGGCGATATCCCGGACCTGCCGCGATTCATCGAAGTGAAGAAGCGCCACAAGGCCTTCCTCATGGTCGACGAGGCCCACTCAGCCGGCGTCCTGGGACCCCACGGCCGCGGCATCGGCGAATACTTCGCCGTGGATCCCCAGAACGTCGACCTGTGGATGGGCACCCTGAGCAAGTCGTTCGGCAGTTGCGGCGGATACATTGCCGGGTGTCGGGCAATGGTCGAGTATCTGAAGTACACGGCGCCGGGCTTCGTGTACAGCGTCGGAATCTCGCCGGCCAACGCCGCCGCCGCCCTGGCGGCGATCCGGCTGGTGAAGGAGGAGCCCGAGCGGGTTGCCCGGCTTCACGAACGGGCCGGACTGTTCCTGACGCTGGCTCGGTCGCGGGGATTGAACACCGGCCTGAGCAAGGATTCACCGATCGTGCCGGTGATCCTGGGGGACTCCGTGCATTGCTTGCGGCTGTCGCGGGCGATGTTCGACCGCGGGATCAACGTCCAGCCGATTCTCTATCCCGCCGTCGAAGAGCGGGCGGCGCGGCTGCGATTCTTCATCACCGCCAGCCACACGGAAGCGCAAATCCGCCACTCGATCGACGTGACGGCCGAAGAGGTCGAACGAATCAACCCGAGATACCTGGGCCAGGCTGGACCGCTTCACGAGTAGGGCACCGGCGGGAGGCGGCACGATGATCCTCAATATCGGAGACACGAAAACCAAGCTTCTCTTGGGGTTGGCCAAGAGCCCCCTGCTGTTTTATCCGCACTACAAGTACCATCTTCCGCTGCCGACCGTGCTGATGATCGAGAATACGAATCACTGCAATGCCGAGTGTGTCATGTGCCCGCGCGACACGCTCTCGAGAAAACGCGGCTTCATGGACTTCGGACTCTTCGAGAAGATCATCAAGGAAGCGTCCAGCGAGAAGCGCAAACCCGTCACGCACCTGCACGGGTTCGGAGAGCCGCTACTGGATAAGCGGTTACCCGACAAGATCCAGCTCGCAGTGGACTGCGGGATCACGCGGACCTATATCGTGACGAACGCTTCACTGCTGTTTCCCGAGACATCGAGGAAGATCATCGGCGCGGGACTGGACAAGATGAAGATCAGCTTCTACGGCACCGACGAAGCATCGTACAACGACACCATGAAGCGACTGGATTTCAAGACGACGTTACAGAACATCAAAGACTTCTTGCGGATTCGAAAAGAAATGAGGAGCCAGATCCCGCGGTTGATCCTTCAATATCTTCCCAACGAAACGAACCATGCCAAGACCGCGGACTTCAGAACGCTGTGGAGCCCCCTCATCGATGCCCAGGGTGGTGATCGTCTGAACGTCGCCTCTTTGCACAACTACGGGGGCGGGAGAGCCT
>Ga0105249_10004841_pt1 | contig 11624 bp, 7 predicted proteins | sample KBSS44metaG_FD_81522 | JGI IMG/M metagenome (GOLD analysis project Ga0105249, IMG submission 81522) | Switchgrass rhizosphere microbial communities from Kellogg Biological Station, Michigan, USA - KBS S4-4 metaG | ecosystem: Host-associated > Plants > Roots > Rhizosphere > Soil | place... | reverse complement strand
TCGCTTCGGAAGGGACCTCCGCGCGGCGTCCTCCTCCGCGGACGGGTGCTCCGGCGACCTCCGCTGCGGCCCAACCCCCTTCGCTTCGCTCGGGGGCCGGGCCTCCGCGGAGGCGCGCCTCCGCACCCAGCTCGCTTGCGTGCCGCTGCACGTCACCAACCCAAAACCGTGCTGTCGCGGGGGCCACGTCGCTTTCGCTCGGGGGCCGGGCCTCCGCGGAGGCGCGCCTCCGCACCCAGCCCGGTTGCCTGCCGCTGCACGTCACCAACCCGAAGCCGCGCATATTCGCGGGAGCCACTTCGCTTCGCTCGGGGCCGGGCCTCCGCACCCAGCTCAGTGGCGTGCCGCTACACGTCACCAATCCAAGATTGCGCCATCGAGAGGCCCGGGCACCCCAACTCAGTCGCCTCACGCTTGAGCGTCACCAGTCCAGGAGCGGCCGGTCCGGAGGCAGGCCGTCGCGGGGCCACGTCGCTTCGCTGGCGGCCCGCCGTCGACAGGCGAACTGCGGCCGACGTCCGACCGGCTCAGTCGTCGGCTGGGGTGGCGTCTACCAGGGCGGCGAACTCGTGCTTCAGGGGTGGGAACGGGGGTAGTTGGGGCGGGTCGCGTGGCGGGAGGCTCGTGTCGCCGAGAACCCCGGTGGCGAGTCGGTCGAACAGGTCCTGAATCGCCGTCGGCGATGCGGTGGTGGCGCCCATGGCGTCGCGCAGGCCGCCGGGCTCGACCAGCACGAGGTACCCGAGCCGGCGTGCCGCGACGACCGCCGGCCAGGTCATCCGCGCCGTCTCGCCCGGCTCGTTCCGTGCGTCCACGTGCAGTTCCGACAGCCAGGCAAGTGACGCCTCGACATGGTGCCGCGCCGCCAGCCACCGGTGCGTCTCGTCATCGTGGTGATGCCACCAGCCGGGCAGGTGGGGACGGTGCCGGTCGGCACCGTCCCCACCTGCCCCACCGGCCCGCACCTCGACGGCCTGCCCGGAGTCGCCCCCGCCACGGCCCGTCTGCCCAGCGGCGGCCCGCACGCGACCTGCTTGCCCGCGGGCGGCTCCCGGTCCCTCGGAAAGGCTCAGCGCAAGTAGCGCGCCGGTGGCGTCGATGCATTCGGCGAGCGCGTGCGGCAGCCGGTGGGCGGCAGCCCGCGGCCACAGCGACAACGCGGCGGCCAGCCCCACCAGCACTCCCAGCAACGTGTCGAGCACTCGCGGCCCGATCAGCGGCTCGACGGGCGTTCCCGGCCGGGCGAACTCGACGAGCAGCAGCGCCAGCGGGGTGAGCAGCACCGATCCGAGCGCATGGTTCGCGACATTGGCGAGCTGCACCCCGCCTTGCAGGAGCGTCGCGATGACGATGAGCGCCCACGCCGGGAACGGCACCGCTAGCAGGGCGAACGCCGCCACTGCCCCGACTCCCGTCCCGACGGCTCGCTGAACCGTGCGCTGCCCCGCCACCCTGGCCGTTCGTACCTCGAGCACCGCGGCCGCGGCGACCGGCGCCCAGTAGGGCCGCTCGATGCCGACCGCGATCGCGAGCAGCGCCGCCCCGAACGTCGCCACCCCGCATCGCGCCGCCCATGGCCACGCCGGCGAGTCGGCCCGCAGCCCTTCGGCCAGCAGGTCCCGCGTCCGCGGAATCAACGGCGCCGGCGGCCCCTCGACCGGCGTCCCCAGCTCGGCGATGGCCTCCGCGATCCCGTGCCAGGCCGGGATCTGGCCAGCCACCATGTTCGGCCCCGCGTTCGGCCCCGCAACCGGTATCCCGACGCGACCGGCCTCGGCGGCCCACCCGGTGTCGTCGCCTTCAGACGGGCCACCAACCAGCCCGTAGTCGCCAACCGGCGCGTAGTCCCGGCGGCCGACGCGGGCTGCGTACTCCCTCAGCTGCTCGGCGACCACCGCCGGCGGGCGATGCGCGGTCACTGTCATGTAGGCGAGGCCGGCATCGAAAACCCGCCGCAACCCGAAGGCGGTGTTCGCCAGCTCACCCGTCACCCGGTCACGGACAATGATCACTTCGGCGCGCCGGATCTCCTGCGCCGCGTCGTGCCGGGTCGTGTCCGCCTCCGGGGTGCCGGCTGTTTCCAGCATGGCCGCAAGCTTCCCCAGCGCGCTCACTACCACCCGCCGGCTCGGCCCCGCCCGGTCCTGCCGCGCACCGGCCATGGTGAGCAGGTAGGCGAACGTCGCTCCCGCCAGCGTCAGGCCAGCCCGTGTCTCGACGGTCGCGACCCCGGCAGGCAGCTGGGTCGCCACCGCGCAGGTCACCACGAACGGCACCGGCCCGGGTGGCGGCGCCAGCAGCGCCGTGAACACGATGGTCGCGGCGAACCCGACACCCGCGACGGCCACCGCCGTCCGCCAGGGATTTCCCCCAGCCGTCCCGCCCACCGTCGCCGCGGCCGCCGCCCCGACCGCCACCACCGGCAATGCCCGGGCCCGATACCCCCAGCTCGACGTCGGAAAGTAGATCGCCGTCACGGCCCCCAGCGCCGCCGTCAACCCGTCCGAGAGACGCCCCGTCAGCGCCCCCACAGCCAGCGGCACCCCGGTGGCCAATGCACTGGTCATCGCCAGCCCCAGCCGCCCCGGCGGCAACCGACGAACCTCGAACACGCCTCGCAGCACCCGCCCGCGATCCCACTCGGGCACCGGTAACCGCGGCGGATGCTCCATCCCGCCGTTATCCCCACCCACACTCCGCCAACAGCCGCTCCAGCCCTCGCGCCCAAAACCGCGAGAGCACCCAGACGGCGCCTTTACAGGCTCTTCGAAGTTGACTGGATGTCACATTTATGTCGTCACCGCATATTCCTGGCCTTCAGCTACCAGTGGCAGTCAGAACTGGTGAATGGTGCGGAAGGTGGCATGACCACCGTGGCGGCGGGAGCGCTGCTCACCGCCGTGGCGATCGTCCCGGCGCCCAGGCCACAGCCGCAAACTTGAGAGGAAAGGGCTTCGCGCCCCCGCCATGGCAGGCCAACCCCGACCGCACCCAGAAGAAAAAACCCGCACAAATAAACGCGGAACCACACCAACCCCGACTTCAACCCTCACCCGAAACCAGCCCGGCCCCCCGGGGGCCCAAGGGGGCGAAGCCCCCTGGCGCGGGGTCCGGGGCTCGGCCCCGGAGCAAAATAACGCGGGAGCCCGGGAGTAAACCCCGAAGGAAGGTTTACGAACAGGCCAACCCGATCGCGCCCCCTGACGCGGGGTCCGGGGCTCGGCCCCGGAGCAAAATAACGCGGGAGCCCGGGAGTAAACCCCGAAGGGAGGTTTACGAACAGGCCAACCCGATCGCGTGGGCGAGGGGGGAGTTGAACCCCCACGTCCTTTCGGACACACGGACCTGAACCGTGCGCGTCTGCCATTCCGCCACTCGCCCGAGTGGTCTTATCTCGTGACCGGAGCTACCGTACCACGTCGGCGTGGGGTGGTTGGCGGGGCTGCGGTCGTCGCCCGGGGCTGGTCGGTGGCCTGTGACTGGCTGGACTGACGCAGGTTCTGGGCTGACCGTTGCCGGGTCCTCCGCGATGCCCCGGTCCTTCTCGGTGCGGGACCGCCGGTACGAACCATCCGGTCGAACCGTCCCGGGAACCAGCCCGCCGTGTCACCGTGACCGCCGTGGCGGTCGCCATCCGTGACCGCCGTCTGCGGCGCGCCGCCTACGAGGATCTGCCCTCCAGACGTAAGCGCCTGCGATTCGGTTCGCGTTCAGCCGCCGCGGTAGGGCGTGCCCGGAGCGAGTGGCGCCGGGCAAGGCGCCTACCGGCTGCGGTCGGCTGCGGTCGGCTCTGGCCGGCGACGGCGGCTGCGACCGGCGACCGCCGCTCTGGCCAGCGGACAACCCCGATGGCGGGTCCGGCGTCGGCTGTCTTCGAGGTGCCGACGGGCTCAGGGCTCAGGTCAGGGCTCAGGTGTTGACGAGTTCGGACTCAGCGAGCTCAGCGGTCAGCGAGTCGGCGGATACCCGGGAGGTGACGAGTTGGCGGGATACCGGGGAGTCGGCGGGGTATCACTCAGACGACCTGTGAGAAGCGCCCGAAGCCGGTGGCGACCAGCGCCCTGTCCTATAGCGTCCAGCCGAACGTGCCAGGATCCCGGCCCCAGCCCATGGTCGGCCTCGTCGGCGCCGCGTCCGACCAGTGCCGGCCGGGCGTGAAGCGCCCGACGATGGGGGCGCGGAGCGCCCCCGTCATACGATCTCATGGACCGGGGGAAGGGAGGTCGGGCATGGGCGTGCTGCAGCGCTTCGAACGCCGCCTGGGCGGCCTCGTGGAGGGCGCGTTCCAGAAGGTCTTCAAGGGCGGGGTCGAGCCGGTTGAGATCGCTGGCGCGCTGGCTCGGGAGACCGACGACCGGCGGGCGATCAGCTCGAACCGGGTGCTGGTGCCGAACCAGTTCGCCGTGGAGCTAGCCGGCGGTGACTACACCCGTCTGGCGCCCTATAGCCGCGCGCTGTGCGACGAGCTGGCGGAGATGGTCCGTGAGCACGCGGCCGAGCAGCGGTACACCTTCGTCGGGCCGGTGACCGTCAAGCTGTCCGAGGCGCAGGACCTCGACGTCGGTGTGTTCCGGATCCGCAGCAGCGTGGCCTCGGCTGACCCGGGGGTGGTGGCGGGCCCCCGCCGTGGCGGGGCACGGGCGACTCCGGGCACCCCCCGCCTGCTGATCACGAGCAAGGACGCGCCACCTGGCATGGAGCGGGAGTACGTGCTGACGCGCGAGTCGACGCTGATCGGCCGGAGCGTGGAGTGCGACATTCGGCTGACGGATACGGGGGTGTCGCGGCAGCACGGCGAGATCCAGCGCATGCCGGATGGCAACTTCCTCTATGTCGACGCCGGCTCGACGAATGGCAGCATCGTGAACGGCCGGCCGGCGACGCAGGTCAAGCTGGTGAACGGGGATCTGATCGAGCTCGGTAACGCGCTGATCACGTTTTCCCGGGAGCGGGAGGAGGCACGGCCGCCGGGCCGTGCGTCGACGCCGCTCCCGCCGCCGGACCAGTCTCGGCTCCCGCCGCCGGACCAGTCCCGCCGTCCAGGCGGCCAGGAGCCGTATCGATCCCGGGATCGAGACCAGGACCGAGACCGCCGTCCCGACCCATACGCCGAGCGGTCCAGTCTGCGCGGCGAGCCGCACCGGGACACTCCGCCACCGGCGGGCCGCGATGATCCTTATGGGGAGCGCCCGGGCCCGCGCGGCGAATCCTTCCGCGACGGCCCGCGGCCAGAACCGTTCCGTGACCGTTCCGACTCACGTGGCGAGCCGTACCGCGACGCGCCCCCGCCGCCGGCGAGATCAGACCGTCCAGATCGGTCAGACCCGTATTCCGACCGTTCCGGCCCGTGGGGCGCGCGTTACCGTGACGACGTCGCGCAGGCTTCGTCGGGCCCGCGTAACGAGGCTTTCCGGGACGGCGGCGGCCGTGGTGCGCGTGACGGGCGTGATGCCCGAGATGGCCGCGCACGTCAGGATGACGACACGGATCTGTACGTTGGCGAGGAGGACGGCTATGGTCCTGGTCGCCGCGCCGACGGGCGTGCCCGTGAACGCTACGGTCCTGACCGCTCCGTTTCCGATTGGCCCAGTACTGAACGCTCTGATGTTGGACGCTCTGATGTCGGACGTTCTGGCCCCCCACGAGGAGCGAACGGATTTGGTGGTCCCGCGGCCGATCGAGACGGGCCTGGCCGCGGCAACCGCGGACCTTCTCGTGGATCAGCCGAGTCCGAGGTCCCAGGCGGCGGCGCGGGCGCGGCGGAGTCCTTCCCGACGGACCCGCCGCATCGGCGGCGAAGCCCGGCGTCCCCTCCGGATCGGCGCCACGGTCCCGCCCAGGTCCGCGAAGCCTTGGTTCCTCGCGGACCGCGCAGCGATCCGGGCGGTCAGCGATCTGGCAGGCCAGCGATCCAGGAGGTCCGACGAGATGTCCGCGACCGTGCTTCCGATGAGATCTACGATGCCGAAACCGAACTACCCGGCCGCCCGGCTGCTCGTCCTCGGCCCGACGACGACCGACGTCGGCCCGGCGCACCCCCTCCGAGTGACCGGAGCTGGTAGAGCCTGATGGATCCGTCCCGGCCGAACGAGCTCGTCCTGCTGCTGGTGAAAATCGGTTACCTGACGCTGCTCTGGGCATTCGTCCTGTTGGCGGTCCGCGCGGTACGCGCGGACCTGCTCGAGCCGACCCGTCGGCGGGTGCGACGCGACGGCCCTGTCGGCGGGGGTCCAGTCGGCCGCGGTCCCGCGCCGCGGGCGCCGGGCCGGCCGCGGCCGGCTCAACCACGGGCGGGTGCGCCGCTGTCGTCGCCACCGAACTCGCCCAATGCATACCCGCCGAGCAAGCTCGTGGTCACAAAGGGCCCGCTCGCGGGCACGGTCATCCCACTAACCGGCGAACCCATCACCATCGGACGCGCGCCGGACTCGACGTTGGTTCTCGACGATGACTTCGCGTCCGGCCGACATGCGAGACTCGTCCCTCACGACGGTCGCTGGTTCGTCGAAGATCTCAACTCCACCAATGGAACGTTTCTCGAACACACGAAAGTGACCACGCCCATGCCGGTATCCCTCGGCGCGCCGGTCAGGATCGGCAAGACGGTCCTGGAGCTCCGCCGGTGAGCCTTAGGCTTCACTACGCGATCCGCTCGGACGTCGGCCATGTCCGAGAGGGAAATGAGGACTCGGCCTATGCCGGTCCCTACCTGCTCGCCGTCGCCGACGGCATGGGTGGCCATGCCGCCGGCGAGGTGGCGAGCTCGACGGTCGTCTCCGCGCTCGCCGACCTCGATACCGAGATCGACGCCGACGATCTCCTCGAGGCGCTCGTCGCCGCGATGCACGACGCGAACGCGCAGCTGCGCGCGATGGCCGCGCGTGACGGGACGCTCGACGGGATGGGCACTACCGTCACCGCGCTGCTGTCCTCCGGTGACCAGCTCGGCGTCCTACACGTCGGCGACTCGCGCTGCTACCTCCTGCGTGACGAGGTGCTCAGCCAGGTCACCCACGACCACACACTGGTGCAGGACCTCGTCGACCAGGGCCGGATCACCCCAGAACAGGCGAACACCCACCCGCAGCGCTCGCTGCTCATGCGCGCGCTCGACGGTCGGGAGGTCGAGCCGGACCTCTCGATGCGCCAGGCCCGGCTCGGTGACCGCTACCTGCTGTGCAGCGACGGCCTGTCCGGCGTCGTCAGCGGCGAGACGATCCTCGAGGCCCTGCTCGGGACGACCCCGCGGGACGCCGTGGACCGCCTGGTCGAGCTGGCACTGAAGGGCGGCGGCCCGGACAACATCACGGTGGTGGTCGCGGACATCGTCGACGACGAGGAGCCGCTGGAGGGCGCGCTGGTTGCCGGCGCCGCCGCGGAGAAGGGGTCCGTTCCCGGCGCTACCGCCGCACGGGTCGGCCCGAACCCCGGCAACCCGGAAACCGACTCAGCCGCCGCGAAGGCGGCCCGGATCGGGCGCAGCGCGCAGCGCGGAGGGCTGTCCGCCGAGGACTTCGCCGAGGGGCCCGGCCGCAGCGGTCGGCGGACGGTCTTCATCGGCGGGACGGTCGTGGTGCTGCTCGTCGCCATCGCGGCCGTCGGTTTCGCCTGGGTCCGTCATCAGTACTACGTCGGCGTCCAGGGCGACCAGGTCGCGGTCTTCCAGGGTGTGCAGGACATCGGCGCGCTGAACTGGGTGCAGGGCACCTACGGCCCGGTCTCCGAGCTCGCGCCGGTGGAACAGGCCGCGGTCAAGGATGGGCTGCCCGCGGACGACCTCGCTGACGCCCGGAGGCAGATCAACGATCTAGACAAGATCAAGAGCACCCCATCCGCCGGTTCCCAGACGCCGCCGAGCCCGACTCCGTCCGCGCCTGCGACGAGCGGCTCGCCGACGGCGTCGCCGACGGCCGCGTGTACGCCGGGCGTCCCCATCGGCTCGACCTGTCCGAGCGTGCCCGACCAGTCCCGATGACCTTGCCGCCGCCCCGCCGGCAATGGTCCGCCGACTTCACGGCCGCCTTCGCCCGTGTTCCCACGCCGCAGGGCATGGATCTTCCGCCCTACAGGCGGCGCGAGCTGGAGTTGCTGGTTGCCTCGGGCGTCCTGACGACCGCAGCGCTCTCGGCGTTGACGCTGGCGCATGACGGTCACCTGACGTACCACATCGCGACCTATGCGATCGGGTTCTACGTGCTGTGGGGCGTCGTCCACCTCGCGATGCGCAGGTTCGCCCCGGCCGCCGATCCTCTGCTGATGCCGCTGTGCGCGGCGCTCAACGGCCTCGGCCTCGTCATGATCTACCGACTGGACCTGGCCAGGGAAGACGCCGCGAAGGAAGCCGGCCGCGCGATCCCGGCCGGCGCGGCGCACACCCAGATCGTCTGGACCGGACTCTCGGTCATCGTTTTCACGCTGGTGCTGGCGCTGATCCGCAACCACAGCACGCTCGCTCGCTACACGTTCACAGCCGGCCTCGCCGGCCTGGTGTTCCTGTGCCTGCCGGCGCTGCCGGGCATCGGCGCCACCATCAACGGCGCGCGGCTGTGGCTGCGGGTCGGCCCGTTCTCCTTCCAGCCGAGCGAGATCTCGAAGATCCTGCTCGCCATCTTCTTCGCCGGCTATCTGCGGCCGTTCGCCGACCTCCTGTCGGCGCACGTCGTGGCGAAGGCGCGCAGGATCTCGCCGGGCGACAGCGCCGCCGCGCTCACCGGAGTGATCAGGCGGCTGCGCCCCGGAGTCCGCGCCTCGGGCCAGCCCGACGCCGCGGATCCCGACGACGGGGCCGGCGACCACACCAGCGTCCTCGGTCGCGTGTGGTCGAAGGGGCCGCGCTTCTACGTGCCGGCGATCCTCACCTGGGCCGCGGGGCTCGGCGTGCTGGTCGTCGAGCGCGACCTGGGTTCGTCGCTGCTGTTCTTCGGGATGTTCCTGGTCGTCCTCTACATCGCCAGCGAGCGGGCCAGGTTTGTCGTCATCGGCCTCGCGCTGTTCGCCGCCGCGGCCCTGGCCGCCTACCACCTGTTCGCCCACGTGCAGCTGCGGGTGGACATCTGGCTGCACGCCTTCGAGGGCAAGAACCCGAGCAACTCGTCGTACCAGCTGGTTCAGGGGTTGTACGGCTTCGCCGCCGGCGGGGTCACCGGCACCGGCCTCGGCCAGGGCCACCCGAACAAGGTTCCGTTCGCGAACACCGACTTCATCATGGCCAGCCTCGGCGAGGAGCTGGGGCTGACGGGTGTCATGGCGATCCTGGTGATCTACCTGCTGATCGTCGTGCGCGGGATGCGGGTCGCGCTCACCACGCCCGACCCGTTCGGCAAGCTGCTGGCCGCCGCGCTCGCCGCGACGCTGGGCATCCAGGTCTTCGTGCAGGTCGGCGGCGTGATGCGGCTGATCCCGCTGACCGGCGTCACGCTGCCGTTCGTCTCGTACGGTGGGTCGTCGCTGGTCGCGAACGCGGCGATCATCGCCTTGCTGCTGCGGATCAGCGACACGGAGCGCCGTCGCCAGGAGGAAGCGCTGGAGGTCCTGGAGGTCGAGCCCGACCAGGTCGCGAACGTCCAGACCGAGATCGTCCGCAGGGTCGAGGTCCCGGACGCCCAGGAGACCCATGAGCCAGCCGAATAGGCCCGGCCAGGGGCGCCGGTCCGGCCCGGACCAGCGCGCCGCGCACATGAACCGGCCGATCAAACGGGTCGTGTTCGTCTGCGGCACGTTGTTTGCCGCCCTGCTCGTCAACGCGAACTGGGTCCAGGTCGGCGAGCAGCACAGCCTCAAGCAGGAGCCGACGAACAGCCGCGAGATCGCTGAGCGCCTCGACCGCGAGCGCGGGATGATCCTGGCTGGCACCACCACGATCGCCTCGTCCACGCCGGTAGACGACGAGTTCAAGTACCTGCGCCAGTACCCGAACGGCCAGCTGTACGCGCCGATCACCGGCTACTACACGCTGTACAGTGCGACCGGCTTGGAACAGTCGGAAAACCTGTTCCTCAACGGCGACGACGACCGCCTGCTGGCCAGCCGGGTGAGTAGCCTGTTCTCCGGGTCCGGCCGCAAGGGCGGGTCGGTGGTGACGACGATCAACCCGCAGATCCAGCAGGCCGCCGCCGACGCGCTGGGCCAGCGCAAGGGCGCGGTGGTCGCGCTCGACCCGAAGACCGGTGCGGTGCTGGCCATGGTCAGCTATCCGACCTTCGACCCGAACACGCTCGCCGGCCACGACGGCGGCAAGGTCCAGGAGAACTACAACATCCTGAGCACCGACGATTCCGACCCGCTGCTGAACCGGGCCGCGCAACAGACCTATCCGCCCGGCTCCACCTTTAAGATCATCACCGCCGCCGCGGCGCTGTCGACCGGGCAGTACACCCCGGACTCGGAGGTCTCCGCGCCGGACCGGCTCCCCCTGCCACAGTCCACCGTCGAGCTGCCGAACTTCGGCGGCGAGCGGTGCGGCAATGGCAAGACCGACACGCTGATCCACGCGCTGACGATTTCCTGCAACACGGCGTTCGCCCAGCTGGGCATGGACATCGGCGACGACAAGCTGCGCGAGCAGGCCAAGGCCTTCGGCTTCGACAGCACCATCGACGGTTTCGAGCTTCCGCAGGCCGAGAGCGTCTTCCCGGACACCCTGGACAAGGCCCAGACCGCACAGTCCGCAATCGGCCAGTACGACGTGAAGGTCACCCCATTGCAGATGGCACAGGTGGTTGCAGCGATCGCGAACGACGGGCGGATGATGAAGCCGTACGTTATCCAGGAGCTCAAGGGGCCGGATCTCAAGCGGATTGCCAACGCTGAGCCGAAGGAGCTCGGCCAGCCCATCAGTTCGCAGGTAGCCGACGAGTTGACCACCATGATGCAGTCCGTGATCACCTCCGGTACCGGCCGCAAGGCTCAGATCAGCGGCGTGTCGGTCGCAGGGAAGACTGGTACCGCCGAACATGGGACGAACGAGCCGCCACACGCGTGGTTCGTTGGGTTCGCTCCAGCTGAAAACCCCACCATTGCCATCGCGGTCGTCGTCGAGGACGGCGGCGGAGAAGTCGGGACCGGCGGCGCCATCGCGGCCCCGATCGCGCAGAAGGTCATGCAGACCGCATTGGACGTTCGAGGATGAACAACCCGTCGGGTCAGCCCGCCCACCAGCCAGTCCAGCCGTTCGCCGGAGCCGTTCCGCCGAACACCGTTCTCGACAACCGCTACCGCCTCGACGGCCGGATCGCCACCGGCGGCATGGGCGAGGTGTGGCGGGGCGTCGACCAGACCCTCGGCCGGCCGGTCGCCGTCAAGCTGCTGCGCCCGGAGTACGCCAGCGATGAGTCCTTCCTGGTCCGGTTCCGTGGCGAGGCCCGGCACGCCGCCCGGCTCTCGCACCCGGGCATCGCCTCCGTCTACGACTACGGCGAGATCGCCACCGTCGACGACCATCCGACCGCCTACCTGGTGATGGAGCTGGTCGAGGGCGAGCCGCTGTCGGCGGTCCTGCACCGGGAGAAGCGGCTGTCCCCGGAGCGGATGCTCGACGTGCTCGGGCAGGCGGCCGACGCGCTGCAGGCCGCGCACGCGCTCGGCATCGTGCACCGCGACATCAAGCCGGGCAACCTGCTGATCCG
>Ga0105249_10004833_pt1 | contig 11632 bp, 6 predicted proteins | sample KBSS44metaG_FD_81522 | JGI IMG/M metagenome (GOLD analysis project Ga0105249, IMG submission 81522) | Switchgrass rhizosphere microbial communities from Kellogg Biological Station, Michigan, USA - KBS S4-4 metaG | ecosystem: Host-associated > Plants > Roots > Rhizosphere > Soil | place... | reverse complement strand
GCAGAACCGCCATCGTTTGAAATGATGAAGTTGTTCGGGTCGTTGGGATTGATCCACAGATCGTGAAAATCCCCGTGCGTGCCTGATAAGCTTTCCCAAGTCTTTCCGCCGTCCGCTGAGCGAAGCGCAGGAGCACTCAAAACGTAGATGGTGTTTTCGTCCTTCGGATCGATGAACAACTCAATGTAGTACCAGGCGCGCTGCACCAACCTGTGATCGTTGGTTATCCGACTCCATTTTTTCCCGGCATTGGTTGATACAAACAAGCCGCCAGCCTCTTTATCAGAATCGCTCTCAATTAGGGCGTAAACTTTTTCCGGATTCGAACGACTCACTGCTATGGACATCTTGCCCATTTCTTCAGGCAATCCTTCTTTCATCTTTTCCCACGTGTCGCCGCCATCAGTCGATTTATACAAACCACTGCCAGGCCCACCACTAATCACTTTCCATGGGAGTCGACCGTGTTCCCACATTGCTGCGTAGAGAATCCGCGGATTGGTCATGTCCATCGACAATTCAGACGCGCCGGTTTTGTCGTCGACGAACAAGACGTTTTTCCAGGTTGCGCCACCGTCACTAGACTTGAAGACGCCGCGTTGTTGTGAATGGCTGTATAACGCACCTTGAGCTGCTACTAACACAATGTTTGGGTTTTTAGGATCGATAACGATGCGCGAGATGTGTTGACTTAGCTCCAATCCGATTCGCTTCCACGTCTTGCCTGCATCAGTTGATTTGTAAACACCGTCACCATGGTGGGTCATCACTCCGCGAACCGCGTGTTCACCCATACCAACGTAGACAACATTCGGATCGCTCTCGGCAACTGCAACCGCACCAACCGAGCCTGTCTTAAAAAAGCCGTCCGAAACATTCCGCCAACCGATGCCCATGTCTTCTGTTTTCCAAAGACCGCCACCGGTGGTTCCCATGTAATACGTTTTTGGGTCGCCGACCACTCCAGTGCCGCAAACTGAGCGTCCACCTCGAAATGGGCCAATCGAACGCCACTTCACCGCTTTGAAGATCGCGTTGTAATCATCGGCCGCAGCGATTTGTGTGCTTTGAGCGGAGAGTTGACCTGCGAGTAGGCAAAGTACAAAGATTGAAAGTAGGTGCTTTGACATTAGGAACCTCAACGGGAAGTATTTGTGCCTTTGATTGATAGTTGAGCGGGTATTGCAGTGGATGGAACCTGTGACTACTTCGGTCCTGTACCCGTGGCAGTACATTTTCCCTGACTACAGACAAACTCTTGTTTCACCATTACCGACACAGGTTTCGATTCATATAGTGCAGGTTGAAACTGGATTTTTTTCATCGCCTCGATCGCCCGTTCGGTAAGACCATAAGGTAATGGTTGTTCAACCGCTATGTCGGAGACTATGCCGTTGCCGCATAAAAATGCTTGAAGGACCAACTTGCCCTCGACGTTGTTTGTCCGGGCTTCATCCGTGTAGGCGACTTCAATCCTGCTCGTGATCTGGGCCATCTGGGTAACATCGGTAGGACGATAAATTGGGCCAGGGCAAGTTTTTTCGACTACTGTTGCCTTAGTAGAAGTTATTTCAGAATCACCTTTGTCACCTTTGCCGCCACTAAGCTTCTCAACAACAGGCGCTGGAGTAGCAGAAGCTTCGGCTGTTGGCGTTGGGATAGTAGTTTGAGTACTTACTTGATTGTTAGCGAAAGGCGCTGCAGTCGGGGCCGGGACTGGAGTGGGCGTTGAGACTGGAGCTGCAACAGGTTCAGTCGCAACTGCGGTTGTGGTCGCGTTCTCAGGTGAAAAAATCCAGTTAGAGAGTTTCGCTTTCAGGTCATAGTTAAGAGGTTTCAGTAGGTCGACCTCTCTCAAGGCGGCGGTCTTGTTACCCATCTTCATGTAAGCGATGCCGAGATTGTAGTGTGCGCCTGCGTAGTCGGGTTTGATTCTGACTGCTTCTAAATAGGCACGCGAGGCATCTTCCCATCTGTTAAGACCAGCGTAAGCGAGTCCAAGAATATTGTATGCGTCAGTCCATGCAGGTCTGAGTTGCAGTGCTTTGTTGATCGAGGCGACAGCTTTCTCGAAGTCTCCCGTCTTCAGTTGAGCAAACGCAAGATTAAAATTTGCGGCAGCGGACTCTGGCATCAGAGTTACCGCTCGTTGAAGGTTGGTAGCTGCCTCGGGATAGACCCTCTCAGTTATTAACTGTGCCCCCAAGTTTACATAAGCTTCGCCCAGATTAGGATTTGCTGCTGCAACCTCGCGCAATGTGATGCCCGGAGTTGGTTCACCCTTGCGAACGAGTTTTTCATTGTCACGACTCTGCAACGCCGCGAGATTAGTGACCGCATCGGGCTGTCTTGGATCTATGACGATCAGGCGCTTGTAATACTGTTCTGCGTCGTTCAACTGACCAAGCTGAAGACACAAGTAACCAGCAAAAACGAGAGCGTCGACGTCGTTGGGTCTGAATTTCAAAACATGGCGATAGCTAGCCAAAGCATCGTTTGGTCTTTTGGTTCTCCAGAAGGCGTCAGCAAGAAAGACTGACGATTCCACGTGACTCTGATCCAGATCAAGCGACTTAACCTTGGCGTAAGCTTTGATTGCTTCCTCAAGATTGTCTGTGTAGTAGATCATCGTGGCCCAATTGGAATAGGCATCCGGGTCGATGCCTCGTTTCTCAGCCCCTGTAAAGAAAATCTCGGCCGCCTTCTGGTACTGCTTGTCGTTGGCGTAAGCCTCAGCGAGCGCATAGAACGCGTATTGGTTGTAGTGCTCTGCTTGTGTTACTTGAGTGAGGTATGGGATGGCTTCGGCATTCTTTCCTTGTTTTTCCAGCGCGAGTCCAAGGCCGCTGATCGTATCAATGTCAGTTGGTTTAATTTTTGAAGCGTTCACAAACGACTCATAAGCTTCAACAAACTGTCCGTGTTCCAGGTAGATTCGTCCGAGGTTGAAATGCGTCCGCCAGATCTGTGAGCTTCGTCCGATTACTTCCTTGTAGATGGCGATTGCTTCGTTGTCTCTTTGCAATTCGTAGTAGCAGTCGCCAAGCCCTGCGAGCGCTTCAATCGAATTAGCGTCGCTCCGATGGCTTTCCTCAAAGTAGGGCAGGGCCTCCTCGAATTCCTCGTCGAGGAAAAGTCCATTTCCAATTTTCAAGGCTTGGGCCGCCGACATCTTAAACGGCACGGTTCCATTGATCGGAGAGGTCGGAGCGGCGCTTCGGAGAGAGACTATTGGAAGATTAACGGGACGAGGAGCAATCTTGATTCTTGAGGGAGCGGTAAATAGGTAAACCGGGTTTGGCTCAGGAAATATCCAGGTGGTGGTAACAAACGAGGTTTGTTCCTGCGCTTGAGGTGCATTGCAAATTATCAGTAAGAGTACCAGCAGCAAGGCAGTTACCGAACGACGTTGAATACTGAGACTCATTGAGCGGCCTCCAGTCGAATCCCTTGAATTGAGAAAGCAACCCTATTCTGACCAGCGGCAAACCCCATCGTTACTAAAGGTCCCCCTTATGATTCGGAACTAGATTTTTATCTCTTTCAACTTCTCTGCGCGCAAAGATAGAACAACAAAAGTCATTGTCCGTCGCGAGCAAGCCGGAATCCCACAGCTGGAAACTTGTTACGCGTGTTATCAAACGAAGCTCGATCAGCGCTGTTGATAAATCCGTCATTGATTTTTTCGGCAAACGATCCCCCTCGCATGATGTGTGAATTAGGATCCCTGAGCTCCTGAGGAATTATTTTCAAATCCTCACTTGAAACTTGTGTCGAGGTAAATTCCCAAACATTTCCGACCATATCGAGTAGACCTGTTTGCGTCGCCCCTTCAGGAAATGATCCAACATCCCGTGGACCGGATCGCCCGTTAAGATTTGCCCGGCCTTCAGCCCATGAGTTTCCCCAGGGAAAGAGTGACGCCGTCGATCCGTTACGGGCTGCGTATTCCCATTCCTCTTCACTTGGCAAGCGATACCTGACACCATCCCGTTTAGATAGCCACTCGGCGAAGTCTTCCGCATCCTTTACCGATACATTGCAGACAGGAAATCGCTCCCAGCCGGCAGGAGCATCGGTTCCATTCCAGGGCTTCCAGTATCCACCCTTGGCAGCCTCATCAGAAGGGTCAAGAGTTGGCACTGGATGCCCGGTGGCCTTAACGAATGCAGCGTATTCAGCGTTCGTAACTTCCTTCTTGTCCAGGTAGAACGACACGACAGAAACCAGGTGGACCTTTAGAGCACCCGTCGCGTTGTTGGATCCGATGTTGAAGGAACCGCCTTTGATGAGTGCCATATCACGCTTCGGTGCAACAGGTACGTTGTTAGCCTCGGGTGTAGTGTCAACTTTTGATGAAGGCCAAAAACTTATCAGAGCGACGATGCCAACAACGCTGAAAAGCACAGCGGCTCCAATTCCCAGGACCAGCGGTTTACGCAGGAGTTCTCCAATGCCACTTGTGACATTTGGTTCCACCTCTTCAAACGATGGAATGACTGGTGTCGGAGGTTTTACAGCTGCCGGACTTCTTGGCGGGAGCGAAGTGCTACGCGCCGCGGAAGTCAGGTCACCACTCGCTTCTCGAAGTGCGCGTTCAGCAGCTCTCCGACGCGCTTCTTCAGCAGCTCTTTGTAACGCATCTACCTCGACGGCTCCGTGACCAGATCCAACCAGGTGCGGCATTTCTTCCTGAACGGATGGCGCTTCGGGTGTCGCCTCCACGTCCGCCATCAAATCCTTTGAAGAGACGTGCCGCTCCACAAGTGTCTTTGAAGGATCAGCGTTTACTTGTACAGAACCAGAAGTACGCAGAGTTTGTCCGGACATTCTGAGCTCTGCGCTTTGTTCTTCGGTAAGTAGTAGAGTGCCATCATCTGCCGGCATTGGATCAGCGGGTTGGCTTATGCGCAAAGCTTCTTTTTGGTCAGCTGTGCTTCGTGCATCCACTTCCTCTTCAACCCTCGCTTGCTGTTGTTCAGCGGTGGTTCTCGCCGCAACATTTTCACGCGAACGAGTAGTCGTCGTTTTTGTCTTTGCTTTCCGTCCTCGTGCACGACCTCTTGTCGGTGATTGGGCAATAGCGCCGTCTAACTCCGCGATCAATTCTTCACAAGAACCGGTGCGAGCTTTTGGATCTTTTTCAAGGGCGTGAAAGACAACTTTCTCGAGCTCGGGTGAAATACCGTCGATTGTTTCGTTGAGAGGCGGCGGCGGCGTCATCAAGTGCTTCTTCATGACCGCGGGAATCGACGTTCCTTTGAACGGTACGTCGCCCGACAACATTTGATACAGGATGATGCCGAGACTATAGATGTCGCATCTCTTGTCAGGCTCCTCATCCGACCATTGTTCCGGGGCCATGTAGTAAGGAGAGCCGATGATCCCGGTTGTCTTTGCGCCAACGAACGAGCCGAAGAGGTCGCCCGACTTTATCTTCGCCAAACCAAAGTCGAGAATTCGAATCTGTTCGCTCGGAGTTCCCTTGAGGTGAATCATGATGTTCAACGGCTTGAGATCGCGATGAACGATGCCATGAGCGTGAGCTGCGCCGACACCAGACGCAATCACTTTCATAAACTCGAGCGCTTTCTCTGGTGGGAAGCGTCCCTCCTCTGCCATCAGGTCCTGGAGAGATTTACCCTCAATAAATTCCATCACCAGAAACGGAATCTCGCCGCCCAGAAAGCCGTAATCGGGCACTGAGATAATGTTGGGGTGACCAATCGCGGCGGCCGCCATTGCTTCCTGTTGGAATCGAGTGGCGAAAGAGGGATCGTTTCCTACGAGTTCCGGCTTGATGACTTTGACAGCGCGAGTTGTTTTCAGAAACTTGTGGTGGGCTTTGTAGACGACTCCCATTCCACCTTCACCGAGCCGGCGCTCCAACGTGTAGCGTCCATCGAGCGTGAGGTCTCCAGGCAGTGAATTGAAGGTCGGTCGTCCATCATCCGGACATTGGTTGACCGAGTCGTCATAACACCTTAGACATGTCGGGCATTCTCTCATGTCGGGAACTTGAGAAGAGAAGACTACACTCTTAGTGGAAAGTAACGGCTGTCGTAAAACGGGAACTAGAAGCACTGCCCATCTGGGATGTGGCAATCGTTGCGTTGGTTTCGCGTGAAGTAGCTCCAGCACAACACGAAACAGAAAATGATGGCCAAAATCTTAACAACTTTAAGTGAGCCTCGCAATGCGCTTCGCCATTAAAAACACCAGCAACTCTTTTTGCGAAACGACGCCCGTTCCCCTTGTTTCAAAGAATCGATTTCGTTTAATCTTGGCGCGTCTTGCCCAGATTTTGTTTCGATTTCTTAGCGTCAACGAATCAAGTTGAGACAAGTTATGCCTCAGGTCACTTCACATTTTGATCTCCATCGAAGCTGCCGGCCATTTCTCATCCTGGCGGGTTTGGCGCTCTGTCTTTGGGCCGGAAGCTCAACCGTTCACGCGCAAGTTTTACCGAGACCTAAACAGGTCGAAAAAGCAGCACCAAAAACAATCATCAAGCATACGAAAAGAATTAAACCAAAAATTGACACAACGGCTGTCTCGTCCGACTCCGACACCTTTGTAGAGCTCGGAGACCAGTTCTATCAAAAAGGTAAATTCAATGCCGCCGAGGCTGCCTACAAGGAAGCGTTAAAGCTCTGGTCCGGAAATGCAGATGCAGTAGCTGGACTTGGATATCTCTACGTCAGTAAGGGCATGCGTCTGGAGGCCCAGTCCCAGCTCAGTCGACTGCGTCAGTTGGATTCAGCAATGGCCTCCGAACTTGCGCCAGAGGTTGGGAAACTCATAGGCCCTGCAAGTAAACAGTGACGGTCTTTCTTCCTTCAAGGCTTCTGCGTAACGTTGACAATCGTCTGAGCTGCCTCTTCAATCATTGGCGTTAACACGTCCTGGCCATCCGATTTAACCTTCGCTTTTGTCGACTTGGTGGCAACGGTTCGCGACCCACCCAGAAGCACTAACTTGTATTCAAACGTTATCTCATCGTTGGCTTTAGCTAACGCTCCGATTGTTCCTGTTGCTTTGCCTACCCCAGAGGTGACGTCCTGCACCTTTTTGGCGCCGGGAATTTTTGAACCCATTCCAGAACCCATGCTGCCCAAAATGGAATCAAAGCCTCCGCCAGATTTTTGTGAATTACGTTTTCGGAGCAACGTTGTATACAGCACGTAATCACATTCGCGTTTCACTCCTTCAGTTAATGCCAACGAGTCAAGTCGTGCTTTCAGTTCGATGGTTTCAATAGTTGAGCCCTGGAGAAAACTGCTTACCGTTTCGCGCAATGCATTCGAGTCGCTATTGGCGCTTGATCCCACCGAACTCACACGCGGAACAACAAGCCCTATGCGAATCGTTCCTTCTGCTTTTGGCGGATCGCTGACTGTGGTGCTTGTCGTTCGATTTCTCGCTGAAGGAGTAGGAGCGCTCAGACTCCCGTAACCCGTTGGCGTTGACGGACTGGATGTTGAAACTGGATTTGCATTTGTCGGTGTGGCGACAGGTTCAGGATTTGGCGTAGGCGCGTTAGTCGCAGTATGAACTGCCTTCGGCGCCGCAGCCTTCGCCATGTTTACGATAGCCTGTGCCGCAGATTCAATCATCGGCGTCAGAACGTCTTCGCCATCAGCTTTGACAGTGCCACGAAGTACATTTTCTACAGGCGGCTGGCCGCTCTCGGTCGCCACGACTCTGTACTCAAAGGTGAACTCGTCCCCAACTTTGGTCCCGCTGCCGTATCCACCCGACGTCCCCGTAGAAGGTTTTCGCTTGCGAGTCATCGAAGTGTAGAGCACGTAGTCGCAACTCCGCTCTTTGCTTTCATCGAATGCGAGCGAGTCAAGGCGGGCCTTCAGCTCTATGGTTCCGAGTCTTGGTCCGGTCAGGTAGCTAATCAAATCCTTCCGCAGCGAGGAGACTTCCTGTGTACCGGTTCCACCGCCTCCCAGTAGCGTGACTTTCGGAGTGATCAGCCCGATCCGAACCGCCCCCTCGGCTTTAGGAGGATCGGTCCTGGTGGTTGAATATGATGGAGTTTGCGCTCGCACTGCCGTGCACGCGAGCACCATCACGAGTAAGTGAAAGCCCGCGGAAACAGACTTTGTCGATCTGCCACTTCTCAAGGTTCCATCCTCCTTCTTGTGAATAAGAACAAACACTCGGATAACTTAGAAACTAAGCGGATCATTTGCGAGACCAAACTTCTGTGGATTTGCTGCGATGACTCCGTAAGCGATCGTGTTCACCACAAGATCGTAAGCCTTTGCATTAAGCACATCCCGATCGTGCAAATACCAAACATTACGTTCCGTCAATGGATTGTTTACTACCTGATTCATCCTTTTCAGTAACGGATGCGAACGTGCAGTTCCGGCACCGTCCGGAAGCGCAGCAATTAGAATCAAACAGCTGTCAGCTTCACTACTGCCAAACGTCTTGTTGAGCGAAGCCAGGATTGGCAAGGCGCGAGTCGCCGCGTTAACGCAATCTCCTTCTTCGCCACCTCTCGTCATGGCAAGTCCAACTAAAATCACCAAACCCGGTTGAAGTCCTGACTTTCCCGCTTGCGTACTGATCGCTGCCGATTTCTCGTGAAGCTTTGATAATGAATCTGACAACGCGGATCCGCGACTAAGGTCAACCACTCTCGATTCAATCTCCTTAAGAGCCTCTTCACTAAAGCTGTAGGGTTTGTTGTCACGCGACATCCTTCTTACGACTTGCTTCGCATCTTCTTCGATCCTCTGTGACTCCTGAGACTGAACCGGGACCGTCGGGTTGGCGGTGCTTTCCGGTGACGGTTTCACTTCAGCCTTTTTTGTTTTCAACGTGCCGGCGCTCCGTCGTAGCGCTATCGCTCCAATTAGCATTACCAGAATCAACGCAGCGCCAACTCCGGCGAACAAAAAGCTTCTCCTAACAGGTAGTTTTGGTCCCTGGCTTTTGGCCCTTGCTTTAGCAGGCGAAGCGTGTGTCGGCGGACTTTCGAGCTTTCGACCTCGTATCTCGCGAGTTATGGGTCTAGCTTCATCAGCGACAACGATTCGTCGAACGTTACTTGAAGTTCGATCTTCCGCCTCCCTTTGTTCTCTTTCATCCATGACTGTAAAAACAAGGACTCAAGGCTTGGCTGCGACTCGAGAATCGCCCGTCTCGACTCCGGTAAATGTCGACAATGCCTGCTTCATATTCAAACCGAACGCCCAGGGCGTTTCGCCTACGATGGCGGCCGCAAAATACTTCGGCACATACTTGATGTTCTCACCTTGAAACCAGTGATCGAGCTTGTCTGAGTTAGTCACCAGGGTCCAAAAGCTTCGCTCTTTGTTTGCACTATTCATGACGCTCTGAAGATCGTTGCGCACTGAATCGGGGCTCCGGTTGTAGCCGGCAATACAGAGGGCCACGCTCATCGGGTCAGTGCCAAACTCTGAAATGCGATCGGCAATGTAGTGTGCAGCAGCATCCGACATTTTGTTGACGTTGGTTCGTTCCTTTGGCGACACGCCATAACCTTCGGCAGTAGCCGGAATGAACTGGAACAATCCAGCGGCACCGGCGTCGTTCTCCTGCTCGAAGTTTGTGTACTCCGTTTCGATCGCAACCAGGTAAAGACCAATGGCCGGAGGGATGCGACGCCGATTAAATGAACGAATGATCATTGGTGCGTAGCGTTGGGCTCTCGCGAAGACGAGGTTTAGATCCTCGGCCCAGGTAGCCTTCGACCCATTGCCTACACGTCGAGCGTAAGCGTCGACATATTGCTTGATCAGGTTTATTGACGGGCGACTGAATTCATAAGTACCGCTTCCGATCATCGTCGAGATATGACGCGCTCGTTGCTCGATGAAGTCGTAGCGCTCCTCTTCGGGCATTTGGAGATAGAGCTTGGTTGCGCCTAACGACATTGTCGGCGGCTGATTGCCCGCTTGCTTCATCACCTCGTCCATCGCCGAGGTTGCAGATTGAGTGGCGGAGGGAGAAGGTGACGGCGAACTTTCGGCAACTTGCCCTGATTGCCCGACGGGAGAATTTGCGGCTGCTGGTTGATTTTCATTTCCAGTAACAAACCGACCACTGCTGTTATCAGAGGAACAGGCGGTTAGGAACGACACGACACTTATCAGCACCGCAGCCACGATTAAGGCCGAGCGATTTGATTTTGATATACGTCTTAAAAACATGTGTTCTCGATCATTTACCGCGAAGCGGTTGCGTCTCAAAGCCCAGGGTTGCCTCAACCCTGGGAGCCGACCCAGGTAGTGTCCCGAACCCTGAAGGGGTTTCGCCTGCTCACCTGCACAACCGCGTTGCGGTTGGAATCTCTCTTCCTCGCTACCCAGGGTTGCGGCAACCCTGGACTCTGAGACGCAACTGCTGCGGTACCTTCGGTTTAATACATCGACGAAAACGACTCCGAGTTATCAAGTCCAAACTTCTTCGGATTCTCGCCAACAATTCCCGCTGCCAAAAACCGCGCAATGTTATCGACCTGGTCTGATGTCAATACGCCGGCTCGAATCATGTTCATGATGTTGCGTCGCGTCTTTGAATCAGGCGCCGCTCTGACAAGTTGACCTTGCAGCCGGCCGGCTTCCTGAAGGCTCATCCCAAAACAGGCAATCGCATACATGAAGTCCTCGGCGTCAAACGCCGTGAGCAACTGCTTGGTGTACGACGCGGTAATCTGAGCGGACGTCTCCGGGACTTTGAGTCTCGCCGAGTTCTCACTTGAACCGACATATCCCTGAGAACGAGCAACACCAATCGGTACTTGCCAGATACCAATTCCTTTGTCTGTCACCGTGGGGTCGAATTTGCTGCGACTCATCGCCAACGCATAGCCAACGAGGGGATTCAGTCCTTCGTCGCGGAAAGACTTGTTGATCTCTCGCCGGTAAAGTCGAGCACTGATTAGTGCTTTTTCATTGCTATATTCCGCCGTACGAGAGCGAATCAATTCAACAAACTCCGGTGCGAACTCATAACCGCTTTTTTGCGAAATTTGAGACGCGAGTTGCACAGTCATTGAACGAACGTCTTCCGTGTTCACTACCGCACTTCCCGTCGCTGGACTTTCCGTCGGGGCAACTTGTCCTTCAGTCGGAGACGCTTCAACACTGGCCGTTGCTTGCGGTACGGATTCCGAGACTGGCGAAGGAGCCGAGACAGACGCCGCCCCAGAATCGATCGCCACTTTCTTTTTTGGCTTCGGCAACAAGAGAACGATCACAACCAGCACAAAAGGAACAAAAATGATCACTCCCAGGAGCAGTAGTAGTCGTTTGAAGTTGACCTGACTTGCCGGACGTTTTTTTGCAAAGACCTGAGGAGACGCTGACGGCGCTACAGGTGTTGTTTGCCTGGTCCTTGGTTGAGTGCGAGCCGTCGAAAGTCTCTGCGTATTGTTGGGAACTGACTGGACCGGAACTTTTGGTCTTGTAGGCTGCTCAAGCTCAGCTGGAGTAGTTAACTTGCGTCCGCGTACCTGGGGAGCTTCTTCGGGCGGCAAATCCTGAACGACAATACGCCGCGTCCCGTCGGAGGATTTTCCGCCGCCTTTCTTTTCATCATCTTCATCAGAGCTTTTCATGCAACTCGAATTGAGCAGAGTTATCTT
>Ga0105249_10004831_pt1 | contig 11634 bp, 11 predicted proteins | sample KBSS44metaG_FD_81522 | JGI IMG/M metagenome (GOLD analysis project Ga0105249, IMG submission 81522) | Switchgrass rhizosphere microbial communities from Kellogg Biological Station, Michigan, USA - KBS S4-4 metaG | ecosystem: Host-associated > Plants > Roots > Rhizosphere > Soil | place... | reverse complement strand
GTCAGTAGTTGATCGGGCGTAGCCGCCGCGCGGTTTTTCAGTCGATTGCCCTGCCACTGCGAGACCATCGCCATCAACGCGTCTTGATCGAGAACGCCGTCCGCTCTGATGCCGCGTCGCTTTTGCCATGATGCGACGGATGCAGCGAAGTCGCTCGTGATTGGATCGTGTTTAGTGTTGAGAGTTTCTCCGATCAGAAGATCGTATAGATACCAGCCACGCTGTTGCTTGCCTCCGAAGGTCCAGGTGAGATCGTTGCGAAGTGTTACATTCGTTGTGGCTGCTGCTGCGAATGCAGAAGAAGACGAAGTCGAAGACGTACTGACAGCGGACGTTTTTCTGACTGGACGTGGAGACTGAGCACTCGCCGCCACAGCGAGAGCAGTCACAATGACACCGATTTGCAGCTTCAAGTTACTCATACTCAACACGGTATTTAGTGATGCGTGTGGGGGCCGTTACGGTTCGACGCCACGAGATTAATTTAGCCACAAAAAGGCGCAAGAATCACAACAGAAGAATTAGCGGTGACGTTTACGGCTGACGCGAGTGGTTCGAGCTTTGGTCTTGGAACGTTGTGACTTCCCTGCTCTGCTTTTGACATTCGCCTTCGCCTTCACTGGTTTCGCTTCGGTGTGGTGCGCCTCTTCTTCCTTCGGTGGCGCGCCGGCCTTCTCGAGCGAAGCGGTTATCAGGTCGTCACTCGGTCGCGTGCCGTTGATGAATGCAAACACGTGATAGTTCGCGGAGCGCTCGCGTATGACTTCGATTCTTCCCTCGTTCTTCAGTTGCGCGAGCTCACGCATGACAAAGTTCTGCTCGGCGACGCTCATGTAGCGGTAATCGATGTCGAATGCGAGACCGGTTGAATGTGGCGGCGCGTCGATCGTCACCGCATTACGATTCACCCTTCGCAGCGAATGTTGATACTGCTCGGGCCGCACGAGTGAGCTCACCGGCAATGGTCGAGCAAACTGGTTGTGATATGCCGTCGCGACCTGCTCGATGATCTTCAACGCTTGTGGTCTGATGGCGCTGAGCATGTTGACCTTCAGCGCATATCGATCCGAAGGATTATTTAGATCGTAAGAGCGGCCGTTGAAATTACTGGCGAGGTTCTGTAGCGATTGATACGACTCAGGCGGGACAACCTTCGGCTCAGCATTTGTGTTTTGATTATCGTCATCGAACGGCTCGAATGGCTCCTCGTTCGCTCGCTGTCCGATACCAAACAAGATGTAACTCTCAGTGACTGCCGGAAGCGGAACGAGCTCGCGCCGCTCGATCATCCCTGCGAGATCGAGATAGTCCTGAACCGTGTGTACTTTGTATTTCTCGACTTCAGCAACCTGGGTTGCGAGAAACCAGTATCGCTCTTCGTAATGCTTCAGCTCAGGAGGAATATCCAGAGCTCCGCCCAACGATGCGTCGCGTTCAGCTTTGACCTGTTCGACGGCGACGTTCCAGTCAGGGGAGGTGGTGTTTGGATTAAAAGACTCGGTGATTGATTGGACGAGTTGATTGCGTCTGGTGGCACGAAGACGAAATGCGGCCCAAACAGCCACACCCGCCACGCTCATCAAAACCAAAACCAGTACAACCCGTCTGCTCATCAAAGAGCTAACTATAAAGCAGATGGCTGACTTTTCGAAATCATGTCGTCAAAATATCACACGACCCAGGAACCCGATCGCGAGAAAGTAGAGGCCGAGATGATAGAGACCGAGCGTGTCCAGGCTATTCACGGGATCGTCCGAGACCTTTGCGCCCAACCCAATCGACAGATCGGACATAAACCACAGCGAGCTTCCCAGAAATACCGGCACATACGACGTCGACGCAAACACGTTTGCGACAATCAACAGACCGAAATATATGACTTCGAGGATGCGCTCAGCGCCCTGCAGCTTCGGAAGCACCCAGCGCAACACAAAGCTCGCGATCACGATGTTTGTGATCGCGAGGGGCGCGAGTGGATAGCCCGGTAATGGATGTTGGTAACTGAGGATGCAAACAAAGACCAGAGCGACAGCGAACGATATGCCACCGATCTTAAATCCGCTCGGGAATTTGTCTTCCGGGAGATCGAGCAGGATGTCTCCAAGACTACAAAAGAGAAACATCAGCGCGGTGAGAGATTCCCCCACGTTATACGAGAGCCCCGTCAGGAAGAGGGCCGGCGCCGCTTTAAGTAAGGCACGCAGCAAGTACGGCAGACCTCGCGTAATCGTGTTCTTAAAAAGCTGAGTAAAGACAGCAACCGCCACGAGCGCAAAGAAGATGATCGTTACTTGAGCAGAGTCTCTAAGCAGCCAATCGAATTTCATAAATTCATGTCCCTGGGAACTGAGAGGATTGTGGAAAACGCGCACACAATATTGGGCATGCCACCAATTGTCAACTTTTTTGGGCCACAAAAAGGCACAAAAAGCTCATAACTGATTATTGTGCTTCTCGACATTTTATCTTTTGTGCTTTTTGTGCCTTTTTGTGGCTAAGTTCTTTTGGGCTTCTTTGTGGTTCTACTTGAGGTCGTAAAGGCGTGTGTCGGGATGGTAAAGCCGCCAGTCAAACCAGTAATCTTCGAGCACGAACACTTTCTTCAACTGTTTTCCCGCGAGTGGTCCGGCGATCGCCTTGCCTTCGAAGTTCCACGTGCTGCCAGTCTCCGCATCGATCAGTTGAAAGCCGCCGCCATCCGTCTTCTGAAAAAACTCGAGCCGCCGTCCATCGACCGTTCTCTCAAACGCGCGCACAGATCGGCGGTCCTCACCCAACGCAACTACGACCGCCGTCGATCCGACGATATCGATGATCGGGCTCTGCTTCTGCAACACCAACAACGGATACGCAACTGATTTTCCATCGACAGTGACGCCCATCACGAGCGTGCGTGGCTCGAGCCGTTTATCAACATCGGTTCCCTCCACCACGCGCATCCGTCCCACCTGCTCTTCCCAGTTGGCTTTTTCATACCTGTTTGCCGTGGCAATGCGTTCCTCAGGCTTCAATACTCGACCTTGAGGCTGTTCACTCTTCCAGATTGCGAACGAGATCTCATCGTGAAAGACACTTTTGAGCTGATGTCCCTGCAATGGACCATGAATGGCTTTGCCGGAGACCTGTTGCCACCAGCTTCCAGTTTCCTCATCGCGCATGATGAAGTTCTGGTTGTTGATGCCCGCGAGATGAAAGTGCAACACGCGCCCGTCGACTGTTGATTCCCACACCAGACCGGTGTGACAGAGCGTTCAATAGGTCGCCACGATCGGCGTGCCGCCAACCGTGTCCTGCACGACGTGGTGATAACCCATCAATCGAATCGGATACGCCACCGATTCATTCCCGAGCGTGACTGACAACACTCGATCGTCGTCGTTTACGAACGTGACGTCGCCAGCTTTTGCATAGGCGGGATTTGGCAGCGGATTGAACATCCACTCAAAATGGTTCTGACGCGCGAGCCACGTCGCGGCAAACACCGGCGCGAGCAGTAGCACGAGGATGATCCGGCTCCACCAGCGGCCGCCGAGCCACAGTCTTATCGTTAACGTGAGAATCACGAGCGACGCGAGGACCGTCACGACTGGCGACCAGCGACGCATCGTGTAAGACACTTCCAGGATGCGCGACGTTTGCGCCTTGAACGGCATGATCAGAAAGACTGGCGTCAACACGATCGTTACGACTACTGCGACGAGCACCAGGAGTGAGATCCACATGAGTCTGCGTCGATTGTTAGGCATGTTTTTCTCCAGTTCGCCGTTTTGTCTTCCTGATCATTGCCACCGCCCACAACACCCCGACCGCCAGAAACGGGAATAGATAAAGCAGAAGATCCCAGCGGCCGTAACCCGGTGGCGTGGCTTCAACCGTCGCGATTGTTTCCGTAGTTCCTTCTGAGCTTTGCAAACGGACGCGGACGCGCCAGAGCTCTTCGGCGTCGAAGTGTACGAGAGCGCGATATTGAACCTGGCCCGACACGCTCTCACGTGTGCCGGCATAAAACGCTTCCGGCAAACGACCGCTCGCTGGTTGCACGCCGATCTGCACTTGGAAGTCGGGCGGAAGCTGAGCCGGAGCACTGACGATCACAAAGAACAGCGCGTCGCCAACATCCGGATCGGTCCACAGTGATACAACGTAACGATCGACCTTCTGATCTACGAATAACGGAAACGGCGGCCCTTCGTGCGCTCTCGTGGTCTGGGCCAATAGCAGAACGATGACCGTTGCCAAGTAAGATCTCCCGCAAAGGCGCAAAGCCGCAAAGAAGATTTGAGGCGGCCTTTGCGGCTTTGCGGCTTTGCGCCTTTGCGGGAGAAATTCTCTTGAATAGTGGACCATTCTCAACCGCTTCCGAGTACGACGGCCCGCATTTCCATCGACTGCGACATTAACCAAAACGCTCCGGCGGCGATGATTAACGACAACGCAGCCCAGATAACAAACACACGCACTGGCCTGACTTCTTCAACCATGGCGGTCCCGTAACTTACTAACAGCGAGCCGAGTAATCCAAGAATAATAAAACCAAACTCAAACAGTTGGACCACGTTTGGCGCAAGGCCGGGCGCGCCCCAGCGCGGCTCGCCAAGAAACCCTACCGCTAACTGCGTCACGGGAATGAATGTGAACAGACCCGTAAAGAAATGAAAACCAAAATGCGCCAGCCAGATTCCAAAGCCGAGTGGCGCCAGTGAATACGTGTAACGAACAGCTATCGACAGCAGCGGCTTTCCACTATCGCCCCACACGCGCGTCAGCCATGCCGCGATCCCGATCAAAACCAATGGCTCGAAGATGAGGAAAAGTGCAAAGACGAACGCCAGTAGCGGCAGCTCATAATGAATACCAAAGGTTTTTGAGAGCCACTGCTCGAGTATGTAAACAGGACTCACCATTCCAAACGCGTTCAGCAGAGCGCCGAACGTAAACACGATCGTGAGCGCTGTGAGATCCTTGCGCTTCGAAAGGAACCCAATGCCGGATCGCACCGGATCCACAGTCAATTCCGCGGCTGGAACACGACTCATTATGCCGACGTTGTCGTGTGGACACGCCTCGACGCAGTCGAGACAAAAAGTGCAATCAAGATTGCCGGTCTTGCGTGGTTGAAACAATGCCAGCTCACAACCACGCTGAATCACAACCAACGGTGCTGCCTCCTCGCGCACACCGCGTATGCAGTCCTTCGTCGCGCAACTAGTGCAGGTGTCTTGATCGCGAACCGTGACTTCGAGTGGCGATGCAGTTGACGCGACGAAGTTAAACTGTCCGATCGGGCAGACGAACTTGCAGAATGTCGCGTGTTTAAAAATCGAATCGATCACGAGCGCGCCCGCGAAGTAAGTAATGATCAGCCACGCGGTCCACCAGGGCGACGCCCACAGATCGAGCCATTCGTACGCAAAGAGCATCGCCACGAACAGAGCAATCGAGAGCCACTTGTTGCGCAGGGCGCGTGGCCAATTTCGCACCGGGCGAACAAACTTGCGCACGAGATTGCGCACGAGCATGAACGGGCAGGCGAGACAGAAGAAGTTTCCCGCGAAGAGAAGAACGAGCACGAGCGCACCGCGAAAGTGAACCCACGTGAAGGTCGTGGCGAGGTTCTTCGGCGCGAGTTGCGGTCCGAATAACCCGTGCACGATCATCGCGGCGCTAATAATGAAGACGGGAATTTGAAGCAGTGTGCGCGCGTGACGCTGCTTGAGCAGGCTGCCGATAATGGGAACGCGCAACAGATCGAATTGATTACTACTCAGGCTGGTGCAACTCCCTTGATTTCAAACTGGCGCTCCAACTTCGAGCCGTCGGGCAAAGTCAGGTGAACAAGGATTACCCAATCTCCGGCCATCGAGAGCTCCATGTTTGCCCGGTACTCACCGGGCGCGACTTCTAAGGCATCAGCAAATACAGGTGACATTCCGGGGTGCGACATGTTCCCTTCAAGCTTGATCCGAGCTCCCATTAACGGCTTTCTTGAAGCATTTGTCACCCGTAACGTGATCGCCACGTGGCCCACGCGCGGCGATTGCGGCAAGACTTCATGCGTGATTATGACTTCCGCTGACGACTGACTTCTACAACTTATAAAGCCAGCCACGAAAAGGCACAAAAGGCACAAAAGGCTAACCCTATTTGTGCCTTTTGTGCCTTTTTGCGGCATTAAATAGCCGGGAGTGGTTCGCGATGCAAAGCGCAGCTACACGCCGCCCTCTCTTCCCCCTTCGGTGGAAACAGGTGGTAGTACATCCCGATCACCATCGGAATAAACACTACGGCGTTGTAGAAGAGATGTATCTCCACTCGAAACTTCGGAAAGAACGTTTGCAGAAAGCTGATCGGCACTGGCGAGCCAAACCAGTAATGATGCGTCAGCGCCTGCCACTGTAAAACCGCATGCTCGATGTGATGCCAGAACTGGATTATGAGCGCGATCGTCCACCACTTACGCGAGGTCCCGGTGAAGCCTTTCCTCAGCGTCCAAATTCCAATGAGCATCACGATCGCGTAACCGTAGTGCAGCACTTCAGAGCTCACGAGCCACGGAAAGAACAGACCGAGAACGCCGCCGGCGCGCGGCCGCGGCCAGCCAAGCACGTAAATCTGGTAAGCCTGCGTCAGATGCTCGGCCCAGTGCGCGAGGACGATGAAGGTAAAAGCATTCAGCGCGCGTTTATGCCAAACCGTATTCAGCCTGTCGTAAAAACTATAATCGGCGGAGCCAATCCGCGCGGGGTGTGCGGCTGCTGACATCTAAATCTCCGTATTTATCGATGTAATCCGCGGCTAAGCTGAGTCGAGCAATCTTATGACGGGTAGTGCAATTAAGTAAAGTTTTAATCGCCCCTTTAATCGCTTAGCGCGGCTTCTTCGCCGAAGTGTTTTGCGAGCGACGTGAGATACGAGTCGATCGTCGACGTCTGTCCGAAGATGTAGCGCGACATGAAACGGAAGAGGACGTTTGAGACTTCACCGTCTTCGCGGATCGTCACGCGCGTGCCGCCGTTCTCCGGAGTGAACAAGTAGGTCCACTGGCCTGAATAGCCGAGATCGGTATCGCGGATCCGCGTCACCATCCGTTGCGCGGGAACATCTTCGACCAGCTCATAGTTGACGGTCCCGTGCTTTCCCTCTTCACGGAAGTAAACTGGTGTTTCGACCTCGATTCGTTTGACATCCGCACGCCATTTCGGAGCCGAGCCGAAGTCACGCACGACTGCGTAGACGTCCTGCGGAGTACGGTGCAACAGAATCGACCGTGAAGCGACGTGCGCTTTCGGCAACATCGAGCCGATCAGCGCCATGACTCCCGCCAGCAACAACACTCCGCCGATAATTCCCACGAGGATAAAGATCAGCAGCTTCATGTAGCCTTCCTCCGTTAACAGGCATTCAGAGAACAACGTTTTTGACAGGATTAGAGGATTAACGTGATTTACATGAGATCTTGCTAATCCTGTATCCTGTCAAACGACTTTTTCCCTACTTGCGCTCTGCCTCGCACTAACGTAAAAACTCTCCAGTGGCCGAATTTTCCCCCGGAGCTACGCTTTCCCATTATCGCATCATCAGTAAAATCGGTGCAGGCGGAATGGGTCAGGTGTACCGCGCGCAGGACAACGAGCTGGATCGCCCTGTCGCTCTGAAGTTTCTCTACGCCGAGCTCGCCGCTCACCAAAGCCGTCTCAACCGTTTCATTCTGGAAGCGAGAGCAGCATCAGCTCTCAATCATCCAAACATTCTCACTGTCTACGAAATCGGTCGCGCCGAAGGCCTGACTTTCATCGCTACGGAGTTCGTCGAAGGCGTCACTCTCCGGCATTACGTGCGACGCGATATGAAGCTGATCGAGATGCTCGATATCGCGATCCAGATCGCTTCCGCACTCGTTGCCGCACACGCCGCGGGCATCGTCCATCGCGACATCAAGCCTGACAACATCATGGTTCGCAAGGACGGCATCGTGAAGCTGCTCGACTTCGGCCTGGCAAAGCTGATCGAGCGCGAAGAATTGTCGTCAGGACCGGAAGAAACAACAGTCGCGCTGGCGAAAACGGAGCCGGGCACGATGCTAGGCACCGTCACCTACATGTCGCCGGAACAGGCCGCCGGACGCGAGGTTGATGCTCGCTCCGACATCTGGAGCCTCGGCGTCGTGCTTTATGAAATGGTGACAATGCGCGCGCCGTTCGATGGCGCTTCAAAGAGTCATATCATCGTCGCGATTACGGATCACGAGCCGCAGCCGGTAAGTGACTTTGCGCCCGACATTCCGGAACCGTTGGAATATATCATCGCCGAGGCGCTCACAAAGGACCGCGAGGAACGCACCCAAACGGCAAAAGAAATGCTCGGCAAGCTGAGACGATTGAAGCAGCGGCTCGAGTCCGGCGGATCGATATCAGATTTCAGCCGCTCGTACTCATCAATTGCACCGACCATCTCACGAACGTCGAAACAAACCACGTTGCGTGAACCCGCAAGAACGCGACCCGACGTTGTAGCAGACACGCAAACAATTTCTATCCACACGCGCCGGAACACAAAACTCTCAATTGCGGCGCTCGTGCTTGGTTTGATCGTAGTCAGCGCTCTCGGCTTTGCTTTTTACAAGTTCTTATCGCGACCAAAAGAGATCGGGCCCGCAAAGATGACTGCGCTGACAACGGGCGGGAAGATCAACGGCGAAGACATCAACGGCCAGGTATCGATCTCGCCCGATGGCAAATACGTAGTTTGCGCCGCCAACGATTCCAAGCAGCAGGCCAGTCTGTGGATCCGGCAGATCTCGACAAGTAGTCTCGTGCGAATCGTTCCGCCTGAGAATGGCGCCTACCTGGGCACGACGTTTTCTCCTGACGGCGAGATGATCTACTACGTCGCCATGCTCGAGAGAAACAACTTCGTACCGACGCTGTATCGCATTCCTGTGCTCGGTGGCGCGCCCGCAAAGATTCTCGATCGCGTTTACAGCCCGGTCGGGTTCTCGCGCGACGGATCGCAGTTCGCTTTTGTGCGCCGGAATCAAAACGACATGTCGTTGATGGCGGCCAACACAAACGGAAGCGGAGAGCCGCGGACGATCGCTGTCGCCAAACAGCCGAATAACTTCTCCACTGCAGGCCCGTCATGGTCTCCTGACGGAAAGCTGATCGCCGCCGGCATGTTCAATGGAACCGTACCGGGATACTCGACAGTTGTGAAAGTTCCGGTCGAAGGCGGGAATCCGGAAACGATCGGTACCGAGAAGTGGGCGAGTGTCGGCCGCGTGCTGTGGCTTTCAGATGGAAGCGGACTGATCATTACGGCGCAGCCGGAGTTCTCGTCTATCGGAACACAGGTGTGGCTGCTTCCCTACCCCGGCGGTCCAGCGCGGCGAATCACGAACGACTTGAACGGTTACGGAGAAAACAGCGTCGGGCTCACGGGGGATTCTGGCGCCATCGGCACGATCCAGCAGGTAAACGCGAGCAGCATCTGGATCACAGCGGTGAATGAAGATGAGAGTCGCGCACGCCAGATCGTGAAAACGAATCTTCCTGACACAGTGGCCTGGACGCCTGATGGAAAAGTTGTTTACGCGAGTCGCACGGGAGAAAACTGGGACATCTGGATATCCAATGCCGATGGGTCAGACGCGAGGCCACTCAGCACAGACGCTTTCATCGATCACGAGCCGTCGGTTTGTGCGGACGGTCGTTATGTCGTCTTTCAATCGAATCGCTCGGGCGGGCGAAACATCTGGCGCGTCGACCTCGACGGCAACAACCTGAAACAACTGACTGAGGGCAACTACGTAGATTCAAATCCGGTTTGTTCTGCCGATGGCCGGTCAGTGATCTTTGTGTCGCAGCGCTCGGGAATCGCGACGATTTGGAGGGTCGGTATCGATGGCGGAACTCCAGTGCAGTTGACCAATCGTCCGTCTCAACTGCCGTCGATATCGCCTGACGGAAAGTCGATCGCGTACTTCTATGTTGACGAGCAGGCAAACAATCAACCGAAGCTGTCGATCATTCCTGGCGATGGTGGTGATCCGGTGAAGACGATCGACTTGCCGCGCTCGGTTCAGCCCCTGGCGTTTGCATGGCTGCCTGACGGGCGCTCGGTGGCTTATCTCGATAACAGCTCCGGAATTTTCAACGTCTGGAGCACGCCGCTTGACGGCGGCCCGCTGAAGCAGTTAACTAACTTCAAATCAGATTTCGTCAACAGTTTTTCCATCTCGCGTGATGGCAAGATTGCGGCATATCGCTTTTCGGCGACGAGAGACATCGTCCTGATCAAGGATTTCCGATGAAACATCGATTTTCTCTGTGCAACCTCTGTGTCCTCTGTGTCTCTGTGGTGAGTTATTGGTGTGAATTAGCTAACCACAGAGACACAGAGAACACAGAGATTGCACAGAGAAATCAATAAGTAGGAGCGTTACAGGGTCCTAAACTGGACTGTTTTACGCGTAACCCTGTAGAACCAGCTGTTCCACAAACTCCCAGCCTCTCCCTGTGCGATCAGTGAAAGGAGACGCCCAGATGAATCAAAAAGAATGGACCATCATGATCTACATGGCTGGTGACAACAACCTTGCCGTGGACATGGCTTACGCCATGGAGCAGATAAAAAGCGTGGCGGCGTCAGGCGCCGATAGCCCGAACCTTTTCGTTTACTACGACGGCAACTCGCCCGCGATACCGACCCTTTACTGCGACTTCTCCGAACCCGGAAAAGCTCGCTACGTCCGGTCATACAAAGTTCCGAGCAAGACCTATCACGTTCCGAAGAAAGAAAACGAGAACGCCGCGAACCCGCGCTCGATCCTTAACTTTGTCGACTGGTGTGTCAACAAAGTCGAGGTCGAAAATAACGGCGAGATCACTTTCGGCCGCCGCGCGCAGAAGTATGCGCTGATCTTTTCCGGCCACTCGCTCGGATTTCAGGACATCGGGTTGTTCAAAGATGAGACGGCGGGCAGGTCGATGAAGATGACTGACTTCTACGACATGCTTCAGGGTCTCATCAGCAACAAAAAGGATCTACAGGCGCTGGCTGAGGCGAATAACTGGCTGGACGACGATGAGAAGGTTGAGAACGAGCTGCTCGGTCAAAAGCTCGACCTCCTCGGTTTCGATAGCTGCGTTATGGGAATGCTCGAGGTCGGATATCAGTTCAACCTGGTTGCGAAGACGATGATTGCGTCTGAAGGCAGCGTTCCGAGCGCCGGTTGGACCTACGCTAAGATCCTTGGATCTTTAGGGCGTGAACAATGTCGCAATCTCGACACGCGCAGTGTGGCGGAGATGTTTGTGAAGGAGTTCATTCACAGCCAGGACTCGTATACGGTCGGCGGCGTGTCGGTCGACATGGCTGCGTGGGATCTGGGTCGCTTCGATAATCTGGCTGATGCGTTCGACGAGCTCGCTGAAGCGCTGCTTCAGTGCTTCAAAGATCCGAAGAGTCGCATCTATCGTCAAATGGAGCGCGCGATTCTGCACGTGCATTGGAAGTGCCAGTCGTACATGTACGATCAGAATGTCGATCTGGGTGACTTCTGTGAGCTGCTCGATCGAGAGTGTGGGATGATCGTCGAGGAGCTCGGCGCCGGTGACGACACGGAGAGTTTGAAGC
>Ga0105249_10004827_pt1 | contig 11635 bp, 12 predicted proteins | sample KBSS44metaG_FD_81522 | JGI IMG/M metagenome (GOLD analysis project Ga0105249, IMG submission 81522) | Switchgrass rhizosphere microbial communities from Kellogg Biological Station, Michigan, USA - KBS S4-4 metaG | ecosystem: Host-associated > Plants > Roots > Rhizosphere > Soil | place... | reverse complement strand
GGCACGCCCAGATCGACTTCGCCCGCGGACCGATCGACCAGCGCGACTTCGGCCAGCACAATGCCGCCCTCGGCTTCGACCGCCTCGATCGCCTGGCGCGAGGAAAGGCCGGTGGTCACGACATCCTCGACCATCAGCACCTTCTGGCCCGGCGTGATGGCAAAGCCGCGCCGCAGTTCGAACGTGCCTTCGGGGCGTTCCAGGAACACCGCATCCTTGTCGAGCGCGCGGCCGACCTCATGGCCGATGATCAGGCCGCCCATGGCGGGCGACACCACCAGGTCAATTTCCTGCCGCAGTTCGCGCGGCAGTTTCTGCACCGTGGCGCGGGCCAGCCGGCCGGCGCGCTCGGCGTTCATCAGCACGCGGGCGCACTGGAGATAATTGGCGCTGCGGCGGCCCGAGGACAGAATGAAATGTCCCTCCAGCAACGCGCCGGCAGCCCTGAATTCCGCTAATACTTCCTCGTCGGTCATCCGTATCTTCGATCCATTCGCCCATGCCGTCCGTCTGTCCGACGGCCCGGCATGCTATTCCCGGTCATAGCCAGCCCCTCTCAAGGCCGCCCGATGATCCTGCCCCATGTCGCGCGCCCCATCTTACCTGCTGCGCGCGCGGGGAGCGAGATAGGCTCACCAACTAGGCGTTGCAACAGCGAAGAAAATCTGGTTGTGGAAGGTTGAGGCATAAAAAAACGATGCTTATAAGCCGCGGCAGACCGAAATAGCGGGGGGAGGCGTATTCTCATGCGCATGTCTTCGTTGCAGCGGCGCCAAGGGGTTACGGGGTAAGAAGACGCTATGAGAAAGGTGAAATCGCTCGTTCTCGCCGGGTTGTTGGCTTTTGCGCCTGCACTTTTGCTGAACGGTCCGGCGCTGGCTCAGGAGAATGCCGCGGTCGCGGCGCCTGCCGCCGGTAATGAGAGTGCGGCTGCTGATTCGGCGGCCAATGCAACGGCTCCTGCCGCGCAGGCGGCGCCTGCCGAAAAAGTGGCCGCTCCGCCCCGCATGAGGCCCACGCCGGGCATCGGCATGCCGATGCCGGGCGAAATCACCCTCCAGAAGCAGTTTTCGCCGACCGGGCACACCGCACGCTGGCTGCACGACGTCCTGCTGCTGCCGCTCATCACCATCATCTCGATCTTCGTTCTGGTCCTGATGCTCTATGTGATGGTCCGCTTCCGCCGGAGCGCCAATCCGACGCCGTCCAAGACGTCGCACAACACGGTGATCGAAGTGATCTGGACCGTGGTGCCGGTCGTCATCCTGCTGATCATCGCGGTGCCCTCGATCGGGCTGCTCGCCGATCAGTACAAGCCTGCGCCCAAGGATGCGCTGACCGTCAAGGTCACCGGCTATCAATGGTATTGGGGCTATGAATATCCTGACAACGCCATTCCGGAATATGTGTCCAACCTGCTGCCCAGGGACAAGGCGGAGGCCAATGGTGAGCCCTATCTGCTCGCGCCCGACAACCGCATGGTCCTGCCCGTCGGTCGTCCGATCAAGCTGATCATCACCGGCGCCGACGTCATCCACAGCTTTGCGGTGCCGTCGCTCTGGGTGAAGATGGATGCGGTCCCCGGACGCCTCAATGAAAAGACCTTCACCATCGAAAAGCCGGGCGTTTATTACGGCCAGTGTTCGGAATTGTGCGGCGCGCGCCACGGTTTCATGCCGATCGCGATCGAAGCGCTGCCTCCGGCCCAGTTCGACCAGTGGGTCATGTCGCAGGGCGGCAAGCCCAAGGGCGCGGGTGCGGCCACGACGGCCCAGGCCGCCGCGCCCTCCGCCGCTCCTTCCGCCAAGCTTTGATCTCAGAGGCTGATACGCGATGACGACGATTACCGCAGACCATCATGGCGATCATGCTCATGAGCATCATGACGCCGATCACAAGCCGGCCTTTTTCCAGCGCTGGTTCATGTCGACGAACCACAAGGACATCGGCACCCTCTATCTGATCTTCGCGATCATCGCCGGCATCATCGGCGGCGGGATTTCCGGCCTGATGCGCGCCGAGCTGGCGCAACCGGGCATCCAGTATCTCCAGACCTGGGCGCAGTTCAGCGACGGGCCGACCGCCACGCTGGACCAGGCCTATCATCTCTGGAACGTGCTGATCACGGCCCATGGCCTCATCATGGTCTTCTTCATGGTGATGCCCGCGATGATCGGCGGCTTCGGCAACTGGTTCGTGCCGATCATGATCGGCGCGCCGGACATGGCCTTCCCGCGGATGAACAATATCAGCTTCTGGCTGCTTATCCCCGCCTTCACCCTGCTGCTCGGCTCGACCTTCGTGCCCGGCGGCACCGGCAATGGCGCGGGAACCGGCTGGACGGTCTACGCCCCTCTCTCGACCAGCGGGTCCGCGGGGCCGGCGGTCGACATGGCGATCCTGTCTCTGCACATTGCTGGCGCCAGCTCGATCCTGGGCGCGATCAACTTCATCACCACCATCCTCAACATGCGCGCGCCGGGCATGACCCTGCACAAAATGCCGCTGTTCGTCTGGTCCGTGCTGGTCACCGCCTTCCTGCTGCTGCTCGCGCTTCCCGTACTCGCCGCTGCGATCACCATGCTGCTGACCGACCGCAATTTCGGCACTACCTTCTATGATGCCGCCGGCGGTGGCGATCCGGAACTGTACCAGCATCTCTTCTGGTTCTTCGGCCACCCCGAAGTGTACATCATGATCCTGCCGGGCTTTGGCATCATCAGCCAGATCGTCTCGACCTTCAGCCGCAAGCCGGTCTTCGGCTATCTCGGCATGGCCTATGCCATGGTCGCGATCGGCGTCGTGGGCTTCGTCGTCTGGGCGCACCACATGTTCACCACGGGCATGTCGGTGAATGTGAAGATGTATTTCACTGCTGCCACGATGGTGATCGCGGTGCCGACCGGCATCAAGATCTTCTCCTGGATCGCGACGATCTGGGGCGGGTCGATCAGCTACAAGACCCCGATGGTCTGGGCGCTGGGCTTCATTTTCCTGTTCACCGTGGGCGGCGTCACCGGCGTCGTGCTGGCGAACGGCGGCGTCGACGACGTGCTGCATGACACCTATTATGTGGTCGCGCACTTCCACTATGTCTTGTCGCTGGGCGCGGTGTTCGGCCTGTTCGCGGGCTTCTACTACTGGTTCCCGAAAATGTCGGGCCGGATGTATAATGAATTCCTCGGCCATCTGCACTTCTGGGTGTTCTTCGTCGGTGTGAACATGTTGTTCTTCCCGATGCATTTCCTGGGTTTGTCGGGCATGCCCCGCCGCTATCCCGACTATCCGGAAGCCTTCGCCTATTGGAACAAGGTTGCCAGCCACGGTTATGAAATCATGGCCGCAGGCATGCTGATCTTCTTCGTGAACCTCGTCTGGTCGCTCGTTGCGGGCAAGAAGGCGGAGGCTAATCCCTGGGGCGAAGGCGCCACCACGCTGGAATGGACGCTGTCCAGCCCGCCGCCCTTCCACCAGTTCGAAACGCTGCCGGTCATCGACTGACCGCAAACAGGGCATTCCGATTTGCCGGAATCCCGGGGCTGGCGTAAGGGCGGCCAGAACCCCGATCTGGAGCAGACCCGGCGTGACCAACACGCCGGGCTGTCGCATGAGGAGAATATGGCAAGTTCGCCGATCCGGGCCGGAAACACGGCTCCCACGATTCCCGCGCATTGGCGGGATTTCGTCGCGCTGACCAAGCCGCGCGTGATGACTCTGGTCGTCTTCACCGGGCTATGCGGTCTGCTCGCGGCGCCGGGGCATATTCACCCGATTCTCGGATTTACGGCGATTCTCTGCATTGCCTTGGGCGCAGGCGCCGCAGCCACCCTCAACCAGTGGTATGAGGCCGATATCGACGCCAAGATGAAGCGGACGGCCAATCGCCCCATTCCCGCAGGACGGATGGACCGCCAGTCGGCGCTGCATTTCGGCGTCGGCCTGTCCTTCTTCTCGGTGCTGCTGATGGGGGTCGCGACCAATTGGCTCGCTTCGGCCGTGCTTGCGGTGTCGATCCTCTTCTACGTCTTCATCTACACCATCTGGCTCAAGCCCCGGACAGTGCAGAACATCGTCATCGGTGGCGCGGCAGGCGCTTTTCCGCCGGTGATCGGCTGGGCAGCGGTGACGGGCGACATCAGCGCGCTGCCGGTCGCGCTGTTCATGCTCATCTTCTTCTGGACGCCGCCGCATTTCTGGGCTCTCGCCCTGTTCGTGAAGACCGATTATGCCGCTGCGGGCATTCCCATGCTGCCGGTGGTATCGGGCGAAGTCGTGACGCGCCGCCAGATCTGGTTTTACACCGCGATCATGGCTGTCGCAGCCATGGCGCCGGTGCTGCTGCATCTGACCGGTCCGGTTTACGGGACGGCGGCGCTGTTGGGGACTGGCCTTTTCGCCGTCTTCGCTTTTCAGGTGCTGCGGCGGCGCGAAAGCGATCCCGCGCGCATGGCGCCGGAAAAGCGACTGTTCAAATATTCGATCCTCTATCTTTTCCTATTGTTCGGAGCGGTCGTGGTCGACCGGTGGATGTTCGCATGACGCCTGACGAAGATCGGCAGGTCCGCGCCCGCCAGAAATCCCGCGCCATCGTGACGGGCCTGCTGCTGGGCGCTCTCGTGATCCTCTTCTACGCCATCACCATCGCCAAGATCGGCGGAGGACATTGATGGCGAGCCTCCCTCCTTCCCCTTTTGATCGCGACCGCCGCAACCGGCGCACGATGATCGGGATGGCGGGTGTTGGCCTCGCCATGCTGGGCCTCGGCTTTGCGTCGGTGCCGCTTTACCGGATTTTCTGCGAGCGCACCGGCTTTGGCGGGACGACGCAGCGCGCCGCTGCCGGCGCGCAGGTCCGCGAGGCGACCGGGCACCTTATGTCGATCCGCTTCGATTCCAACGTCGCGCCCGGCATGCCTTGGCAGTTCCGTCCGGAACATCCTACCCAGACGGTGACGGTCGGCGCGCGCAGCATGGCGGTCTTCCTTGCGAAGAACATGTCGGATCGCCCGGTCACGGGCACGGCCAGCTTCAATGTCACGCCGCTTCAGGCGGGCGCCTATTTCACCAAGATCCAGTGCTTCTGCTTCACCCAGCAGACCCTGCAACCGGGTCAGGAGGTGCGGATGCCGGTGATCTACTATGTCGATCCGAAGATATTGACGGATGCCGACAATAAGGACACGCAGGAAATCACGCTGAGCTACACTTTCTATCCTGTTGAGCAGGATAAAAAGCCAAGCTAAGCAACAATTATAACGCGAACGGGGATGAGAAACGTCATGGCAGGCGCCAAGAACCACGATTATCATATTCTTCCGCCCAGCATCTGGCCCTTTTTCGGGTCCATGTCGGCGCTGGTCATGGCCTTGGGCGCGATCATGTGGATGCACCCCGATGCCATGCCCGCGGGCGGCGGCTGGGTTTTCCTGATCGGCGTGGCCGGCGTCCTGTTCACCATGTACAGCTGGTGGGCGAATGTGATTTCCGAAGCGCATGCGGGCGATCATACCCCGGTGGTGCAGTTGCACCTGCGCTACGGCATGATCCTGTTCATCGCGTCTGAAGTCATGTTCTTCGTGGGCTGGTTCTGGTCCTTCTTTGACTTCTCGCTCTTCCCCAGCCAGTTGGCGCCGATCGAGGGCATGTTCCCGTCGAAGGGCATCGAGGTGATGAACGCCTTCGAACTGCCGCTGCTCAACACGCTGATACTGCTCTGTTCGGGCACGACCGTCACCTGGGCGCACCATGCGCTGATCCATGGCGACCGGGAGGGTCTGAAGAAGGGATTGACGATCACCGTCATTCTCGGCCTGCTTTTCTCGTCGATCCAGGCCTATGAATATGCGCATGCGCCCTTCCCGTTCGGCAAGACGCCCTACAGCTCGGCGTTCTACATGGCGACTGGCTTCCACGGCTTCCACGTTCTGATCGGCACCATCTTCTTGCTGGTCAATCTGATCCGCGCGCATAAGGGCGATTTTACCCAGCGCCAGCATTTCGGGTTCGAAGCGGCGGCCTGGTACTGGCATTTCGTCGACGTGGTGTGGCTGTTCCTGTTCGTCGTGATCTACGTCTGGGGCGGCTGGGGCGCGCCGGTGCACGGCGGCTGATCCGTCGCCCATGATGGCAACCAAGACGGCCGGACCTGTTCCGGCCGTTTTCTTTTCGGAGAGTGGGCATTATGCCTGACGCCATACCATCCACTGATCCCGCTCCCGCCACGCCCGCCCCTCTTCTGGTCGCGTCTGCGCGAGGGACATGTCCGCATTGTGGGGCTGCCACGTTGTTCGTTGGGCCGGTGCGCTTCGCATCCTCCTGCACTGCCTGCGGCCTTGATTATGGGCAGTTCAATGTCGGCGACGGACCGGCCGCCTTCCTGACCCTGATCATCGGCGCGGTCATGGTGGCGTTAGCGCTGGTGCTGGAACTCAAGGTCCATCCACCGCTCTGGCTTCATATCCTGCTCTGGACGCCGCTGACCGTTTTAACGGTGATCGGCTGTCTGCGCGTGGCGAAGGGCGCTCTGCTGACGCTGGAATATCGCAACAAGGCGCGCGAGGGGCGGCTCATCGTACAGGAGGGCAAGTCATGAAGATCCGCCTGCCCCTGACCCCGACACTCATCGTCGGCATGGCAGTGCTCGTGATGATCGGCCTTGGCGTCTGGCAATTGCAACGCCGGGCAGGCAAGGAGGCGATGCTGGCGCTGGTGGCTACCAATCCCGCCAAGCCTGCCACCGCCTTCCCTGCTTTCCCGCCTGTGCCCGCCGAATTGCTGTTCCGCCGTTCCTCCGTCCATTGTCTGCATGTCCTGCGCTGGCGCAGCGAAGCGGGGCGCGCTGTCGACGGGTCCACCGGCTATCGCTACATTGCCGAATGCACGACTGGGGCCGAGGGGCCGGGCGTGCTGGTCGCTGTCGGAATCGCCCGGACGCCGGACGCCAAACCGCAATGGTCGGGCGGCCAGATCAGCGGCTGGATCGGCGAGGAGCCGGATCATCGCTCGCTCCTCTCGCGGATCGGCGGCAAGGCCATGCCGCTGCGGCCCATGCTGATCGCGGGAGAGACCGTGCCGGGTCTTTCCCGCCTTGCGCCGCCGGGCGCCGCGGACGTGCCCAACAACCACCTGGCCTATGCGGTGCAGTGGTTCTTCTTCGCGGCGGTTGCAGTCGTCATCTATTTGCTCGCCCTACGGAAACGGGCGACGCCGCCTTAAAAGCTTGCTCCAAAGCCCGTCCAGCGCTACCGGGCTACCCCATCATGCAATATGTGAGCACCAGGGGGAGCGCGCCCGCGCTCGGGTTCGAGGATGTGACGCTGGCGGGGCTGGCGTCCGATGGTGGACTCTATCTGCCGGAAAGCTGGCCCAGCTTTTCCGCAGACCAGATTCGCGCGCTTTCGGGCCTTTCCTATGTGGAAACGGCGGTGCGCGTCATGGCGCCGTTCGTCGCCGGCTCACTGGGCGAAAAGGAACTGCGCGAGCTGTGCACCGCCGCCTATGGCCGGTTCAGCCATGACGCGGTGACGCCGCTGGTGCAGCTTGACCATCAGCACTGGCTGCTCGAACTGTTCCACGGTCCGACCCTGGCGTTCAAGGATGTGGCGCTGCAACTGCTAGGCCAGCTGTTCGAGCGTTTCCTCTCGCGCCGGGACGATCATCTGACCATCGTTGGCGCGACGTCGGGCGACACCGGATCGGCGGCGATCGATGCGGTCGCTGGCCGCGAGAAGATCGACATTTTCATGCTGCATCCTGAAGGCCGCGTGTCCGACGTGCAGCGCCGCCAGATGACCACGGTGCTGGCGCCCAACGTTTATAATATCGCCATTGACGGCAGCTTCGACGACGCGCAGGCGCTGGTGAAGGCGATGTTCAACGACGCGGAATTCTCGCGCCGCTTCAATGTTTCGGCCGTCAACAGCATCAACTGGGCGCGGCTGATGGCGCAGGTCGTCTATTATTTCTACGCCGCGGTCCGTCTGGGCGCGCCGGACCGGGCGATCGCTTTCTCCGTGCCGACCGGCAATTTCGGCGACGTGTTCGCGGGCTATGTCGCCGCGCAGATGGGCCTGCCCGTCGCCAGGCTGATGGTTGCGACCAACGTCAACGACATCCTCCACCGCGCGCTGGCCGAGGGCGATTACAGCCAGGGGCAGGTGGTGGCGACCGCGACCCCCAGCATGGACATTCAGGTCAGCTCCAATTTCGAACGGCTGCTGTTCGACGCTGGCGGCCGTGACGGCAAGGCGTTGGCTGAGCAGATGAAGGGCTTCGAGGCCAGCAAGGCGATGCGCCTGACCAACGCGCAGCGGGAGGGGGCGTCGAAGCTCTTCACCTCTGCGCGGGTCGATGCCGACGGCATGACCATGGCGATGCGCTGGGCCTATGACGCGGCGGGTCAGGTGATCGATCCGCATAGCGCGATCGGTCTGGCGGCGGCGCGGACGGTTGACCTTGATCCGGCGATCCCGGTGGTCACGCTGGCGACGGCCCATGCGGCGAAGTTCCCCGCGGCGGTCGAACGCGCCACCGGCATCCGCCCGGGCCTGCCTTCCCGCGTCGGCGACCTGTTTGCGCGGGAAGAGGCCTATGCCAAGCTGCCCGGCACGTTCGAGGCGGTGACCGCCTATGTCGCGGAGCGGGCGACCCCGAGGAGCTGAGGCTTGAACCTCCAGACCCTCCTTGGCGAGCCTTGGGCCGATTATGGCCTGATCGATTCGGGCCATGGGCGAAAACTGGAGCGCTATGGGCGCTTCCGTTTCATCCGGCCCGAGCCGCAGGCGATGTGGGCGGCCGCGCAGGATGATTGGAAGGCCGACGGCGAATTTATCCCCGGTTCCGACGAGGAAGGCGGCGGGCGCTGGTTCTATGAGCGGCCCGTTCCCGTTGAGGGTTGGCCGCTGCGTTGGCATGACGTCACCTTCCAGTCGAGCTGCACGCCCTTCCGTCATCTGGGCTTCTTCCCCGACATGGCGCCGGTGTGGGACTGGATGCGCGGCCGGATCGCGGACAAGCCCGACGCGCAGGTCATGAACCTGTTCGGCTATACCGGCGTCGGCACGCTGGCGATGGCGGCGGCGGGTGCGCAGATGGTGCATGTCGACGCGTCCAAGAAATCCGTGGCGCAGGCGCGGGCCAATGCGGCGCTGTCGGGGCTGGAGGACCGGCCGGTGCGCTGGATCGTCGACGATGCCGCCAAGTTCGTGGCGCGCGAGGTGCGGCGCGGTCGGCGCTATGACGGCATCCTGCTCGATCCGCCCAAATATGGCCGCGGGCCGGATGGCGAAGTGTGGCGGCTTGAGGAGGATCTTCCCGGCCTGATCGCCAACTGCCGCCAGTTGCTGGACGCTGACAGCCGGTTCCTGTTCCTCACCGTCTATGCGGTGCGCATGTCGGCGCTGGCGGTCGGAGAGTTGCTGAAGCAGGCCTTCGCCGATCTGCCGGGGACCGTGGAAGCGGGCGAACTGGCGGTGCGGGAGGAAGCGCGCGGGCTGGAATTGCCGACAGCGATCTGGGCGCGCTGGAGCCGCTGAGCCACCTCATCCGATTGGATTTGGGTGACACAAGTGACACTATAGGGGCGCGGAAACCCGCGCGCCTGGCGAGATTCTCCTACAAGCGGTTGTACGGTTCAAAGAGCGCTTTGCGGGATAGCGCGGCATGGGGGCTGTAGGACAGGGAAATGGGAAGGGGTTTCCCGACATGAGCCCCTCGTCACCCCGGCCTTGATCCAGGGGCCCGCTTTCTTCTCCTCCGCGCCTGGCCTTAAGTATCGGAACCCCGGATCAAGTCCGGGGCGACGAACGGGAGGGGGCGCTTTCGCTTTCCCGCGCTTTCCCCACCCGCAAGCGCGCCTCATCGCTTTGGGCCAGTTCACGCTTCAGCACTTCGGGGCGCGGCGCGATGAGAAAGCCGAAGCTGACGCAGCCCTGCCTGCTCTCGACGGCATGATGCAGCCGATGGGCCTGCACGATGCGCTTCATATAGGCTGAGCGCGGCACATAACGGTGGCCGACCCGGCGGTGGACGATGAAGTCATGAAAGCCGAGATAGATGGCGCCATAGGCGGCGATGCCTGCGCCGGTTGCGGTCGCCCAATCGCCCCAGCCCCATTGCACGCCGCCCAGCAGCAGCAGGATCGAGGGCATGGCGAAGATCACGAAATAGAGGTCGTTCGCTTCCCAATAGCCCTTGCGTGGGCGGTGGTGGCTGGCGTGCAGGAACCAGCCCGGCCCGTGCATGACCCAGCGATGCATGGCGTAGGCGAAGCCCTCCATGGCGGCGACCGTGGCGAGGAAGATCAGGATCAGCAACAGTGCGGACATGCCCCCTTATAAGGTGCAGTTCCGGGCTGCGCGAGCCGTAAAGGAAAAAGGCCGCGACCCTTGCGGATCGCGGCCCCTCCCCTCCATTATCCGGAGAAAAGCGATCAGAAGGATGCGGTGATCGAACCGACCACGCCACCCCTTGCCGCATCGCGGAAGTTGCCGGCGAGGGCATTGGGCCTGAAATGCGTGTCGGTGTCGACATAGCTGACGCCGAAGGTCAGGTGGCTCCAGGTGTAGGTCGCGCCGACGCTCCAGTCGGTGTAGCCTTTGCCAACCGGGACGAGGTAGCTCGGACCAAAGCTATGGCCCAGATGCGCCGACACGCCCAGCGGGGTGTTCGGGATGCTGGCCGACAGGTCACCGGCGAGATACAGATTGTCTTCCTTCGTCACGCCGCCGTCGACCGACAGGGCACGCGACTTGGGCGCATAGTTGGCGGTCAGCTTGGCGGTCGCGGGACCGAAAGTGCCCTTGATCGAGGCGTAAGGCTCGACGAAGTCGGAATTGACGCCGCCCGAACCGGGATAGTAATAATAGAGCACGCCGACGTCGACGGTGGCCGCGCCGATGGTCTTCGAATAGCCGGCGATCAGGTCGAGTTCCTGGTCGCTGCCATTGGCGACATAATCATCGATCGAGCTGCCCCAGGTCGAGACGTAGAAGCCCGACGAGTGGGTCACGGTGATGCCGCCCTGAAGAGCGAAGCGCTTGTCGGTCTGCGAAATGCCGCGGAAGCGATAATCGGTGACGACCGCAGCGTTGCCGGTCACGGTCAGATCGGAAGCGGGTGCGTCCTGGGCGAGTGCCGGTGCCGACATGGCTGCAACAGCGAGGGCCGAGAGGCCGAGAATGGACTTACGCATGTAGGTTTCCCCTTGATGTTGTTCTGCGATTCGTCCCGCCTGCGTCATGGTCCCCGGTCTCTATCGCCCTGCATGGGATGGACGGGGTTGCCTCAACGAAGGAAGGGATGCCTTCCCCCGTTGCGGCGCACAAGATTTTATTGCCGTCGCGTGTCTTTTTGCTTCCCTAATGTTGCTGGTCTGCAACAAAATCAGGCATGATTATGGCGCTGCGCGGCTCTGCGCGCAGATTTTGCCGCAATTGCCGCCGTTCGGATATTATTGCGGGCGCGCGCGATCGGCGGGCGCATGGATGACGCGCTGCGGATAGGGGATGGTGATGCCATGTTCGCGAAACAGCAGCCAAAGGCGGTTGAGCACATCGGACTTCACATTGCCGACGCCGCCTTCCGGATCGCTGATCCACACCAATATGTCATGATCGACGCGGTTCTCGCCAAAGGCG
>Ga0105249_10004824_pt1 | contig 11639 bp, 7 predicted proteins | sample KBSS44metaG_FD_81522 | JGI IMG/M metagenome (GOLD analysis project Ga0105249, IMG submission 81522) | Switchgrass rhizosphere microbial communities from Kellogg Biological Station, Michigan, USA - KBS S4-4 metaG | ecosystem: Host-associated > Plants > Roots > Rhizosphere > Soil | place... | reverse complement strand
GTCGATCCGGCAACCAGCGACCTGTTGTTCGAGCGCTTCATTTCCGAGGAGCGCCGCGAACCGCCCGACATCGACGTCGATTTCGAGCATGAGCGGCGCGAGGAGGTGATCCAGCACATTTACGAGAAATACGGCCGCGACCGCGCTGGGATCGCCGCCACGGTGATCCATTATCGCCCGCGCTCGGCAATCCGCGAAGTCGGCAAGGTCATGGGCCTTTCCGAGGATGTCTGCGGAGCGCTCGCTTCGACCGTCTGGGGACATATGGAAGCCGAGCTCGAAGACGCCCGGGCGAACGATGCCGGGCTCGACCTTTCCGACCCGCATTTGAAGCGAACGGTCAAGCTCGCCGGCCAGCTGATCGGAATGCCGCGCCACCTCAGCCAGCATGTCGGCGGGTTCATCCTGACCGAGCGGCCGCTGACCGAGACGGTGCCGATCGGCAACGGCGCGATGGACGACCGCACCTTCATCGAATGGGACAAGGACGACATCGACGAGCTCGGGATCCTCAAGATCGACGTGCTCGCATTGGGCATGCTGACCTGCATCCGCAAATGTTTCGACCTGATCGCCGAGCACAATGGCGAGCGGTGGGAATTGGCGACCATCCCGCAGGAAGTGCCGGAGGTCTACGACATGCTGTGCCGCGGGGATTCGCTCGGCGTGTTCCAGGTCGAAAGCCGGGCCCAGATGAACATGTTGCCGAGGCTCAAGCCGCGCTGCTTCTACGACCTTGTTATCGAAGTCGCGATCGTTCGCCCCGGTCCAATCCAGGGCGACATGGTCCACCCTTATTTGAAGCGCCGGTCAGGCAAGGAGGCGGTGACCTTCCCCTGTCCCGACCCGGCGCATGGCCCGCCTGACGAGCTCGAAAAGATCCTCGGCCGGACGCTCGGTGTCCCGATCTTCCAGGAACAGGCGATGAAGATCGCGCTCGACGCGGCAAAATTCAGCTCGGAGGAAGCGAACCAGCTCCGAAAGGCGATGGCGACCTTCCGATCCAAGGGCAATATCGAGGTGCTTCAGGACAAGATGGTCGGGCGGATGGTCGGGCGCGGCTACGACCCCGACTTCGCCCAGCGCTGCTTCGACCAGATCAAGGGCTTCGGCGAATATGGCTTTCCCGAAAGCCACGCGGCGAGCTTTGCTCACCTCGTCTACGTGTCGAGCTGGCTCAAATGGAAATATCCCGCGGCCTTCGCAGCCTCGCTCCTCAATTCGCAGCCGATGGGTTTTTACGCTCCGGCGCAGATCGTCCGCGACGCGCGCGAGCATGGGGTCGAGGTGCGCGAGGTGGATGTGAACATGAGCGACTGGGACTGCACGATCGAGGACGGAGCGCTGCGCCTCGGCCTGCGCCAGATCGACGGGCTGCAGCGCGAAGCGGCGGACCGGCTCGTCGCTCGACGGCCATATCGATCGGTCGAGGAGCTGCGCAGGCGTGGCAGCGTCCCCGTACATGCCATCCAGCGCCTTGCCGCCGCCGATGCCTTCCGCTCGATCGGTCTCGACCGGCGAGCGGCGCTGTGGGACTCCCGAGCGCTGAGGCAAGCGCCCGACCTGCCGCTCTTCGCTTATGCCGAAGCGCGCGACGAAGGCTGGGAAGCCGAGCCCGCCCAACTCCCCGCCATGCCGCTCAGCGAGCATGTGGTGAACGATTACCAGACGATCCGCCTCTCGCTGAAGGCGCACCCGATGCAATTCCTGCGCGAACATTATGCGGGCCGAAAGTTCATCACGGCCGACCGGCTCACATCGATCCGGGACGGCAAGCGCCTGTCGATCGCCGGCCTCGTGCTGATCCGCCAGCGGCCGGGCAGCGCCAAGGGGGTGGTGTTCATCACCATCGAGGACGAGACCGGGATCGCCAATCTCGTCGTTTGGCCCGACGTGTTCGAGAAGCAGCGCAAGATCGTGATGGGCGCGCGGCTGATGGCGGTGCACGGCATCGTCCAGAAGGACGAAGACGATGGCGTGATCCACGTTGTCGCGCGCCGGCTCGAGGATCACACGCACATGCTGCGGCACCTCAGCGAGGAACTGGTCACCCCCGCACTCTCGCGCGGCGACGCCCCCGGAACGATCCGTCCCCCCGTCTCACGGCACCCACGGGACGTCGAAATCATCCCCAAAAGCCGCGATTTCCATTAATGTTGGAGCAAGCTCAAGGTGCCATTTCCGCCACAAAATCCCGCTAGATCGCGATCATGACCCGATTTCTGACGAAGATCTTTCTTGTCCTTTTCGCCGCCACCGTGCCGGTCACGGCCCAGGCGCAGGCGGCTTTGGAAGGACGCTGGGCGAACCCCAAGCACAGCGTGATCGTCAGCGTCGCGCGTTGCGGCGACGCTCTTTGCGGCACGGTGAGCTGGGCGACGCCAAAGAATAAGGACAGAGGCGTCACCCCCGGCACGCGCGTGCTGAGCGACCTCAAGCCGCTTGGCGGCGGGCTCTATCGCGGGCGCGCCCTCGAGCCGAAACGCAACATCACCGGCTCGGCCACGGTCCGCCAGGACGGCCCGAATGTGATGGTCGTAAAGGGCTGCGCGGTCATGGGGCTGCTGTGCAAGGAGCAGCGCTGGACCCGCGTCAGCTAAAGCGCGACCAGCCCTTCGCCAATCTCTCCGGCCAGAACCGCAGTCTGGAGCGCGGCCATTTCATCCGCCCAATAGCGATCCGATACGAGGTGCGGCGAATGCTCGCGCACCCTGGAATGCACGTCCTGCAGCTTCGCCGAGGTCTTCAAGGGAGCGTGATAGTCGATGCCCTGGGCGGCGGCGATCAACTCGACCGCGACGATCCCGCCCGCGTTGCGCGCGATCTGTCCGGCCTTCCGCGCCGCGATTGGCGCCATCGAGACATGGTCTTCCTGCCCCGCCGAGGTCGGGATCGAATCGATGCTCGCCGGAAATGCGAGGCTGCGGTTTTCGCTGACCAGCGACGCCGCGGTCACTTGCGGGATCATGAGGCCCGAATTCACCCCCGAATCCTCTGTGAGGAAGGGCGGAAGGTCGCTCATCTTGGGATCGATCAGCACCGCAGTGCGCCGTTCCGACAGGGAGCCGACCTCGCACAGGGCCATTGAAATCATGTCGGCCGCGAAGGCCACGGGCTGGGCGTGGAAATTGCCGCCGGAGATCGCCCGATCCTCGTCGGGGAACACGATGGGATTATCCGTGACGGCGCCTGCCTCGATGGTCAGCGTTCGAGCGGCGTTGGTCAGGAGGTCGAGCGCAGCACCCATGACCTGCGGCTGGCAGCGGAAGCTGTATGGGTCCTGCACCTTGGCGCAGTGAGTATGGCTCGTATTGATCTCGCTTCCCTCGAGGAGCTCGCGGATGGCGGCGGCGACTCGAATCTGGCCGGGTTGCCCGCGAAGCTCGGAGATTCGCGGATCGAATGGTTTGGCGCTGCCCTTCAGCGCGTCGACCGATAGTGCGCCGGCGGCAATCGCCGCGGCGAACACGCGCTCGCCAGTGAGCAATGCGTCGAGAGCGATCGCGGTCGACATCTGCGTCCCGTTGATCAGCGCGAGCCCTTCCTTTGGCCCGAGCGCCAGCGGCTCCATCCCGAGCTTCTGGAGCGCTTCGCCAGCAGTCATAGCCTGCCCCGCAACGTCGATGCTCCCGTGGCCCATCAGAGCGGCGATGAGGTGCGCGAGAGGCGCGAGGTCGCCCGAAGCGCCGACGCTGCCCTGGGCCGGAATCAGCGGCATTGCGTCATGGTCGAGCAGCGCTTGCAGCGCGTCGATCACCTGGCGCCGCACGCCCGAATAGCCGCGCCCGAGGCCGAGCAGCTTCAGCACGATCATCAGCCGCGTGACGTGCCTCGGGAGCGGGTCGCCGAGACCGGCGCTGTGCGACAGGATGAGGTTGGTCTGTAGCTCGGCAAGGCGGTCGTCGGGGATGCGCGTATTGGCGAGGAGGCCAAAGCCGGTGTTGACGCCGTAAACGGTCTCGCCGCCGGCGACGATGCGCTCGACCGAGGCAGCGGCCTCGGCAACGCGCTGCATGGAAGCATCGTCGAGCGACGCCGCTTCGCCCCGCCAGAGCTTACGGAGCGTAGCGAGATCGATGGTCGCCGGATCGAGCTTCATGCGTTCACCATCGGCAGGTCGAGCCCCTGTTCCTTCGCGCAGTCGATCGCGATCTCATAACCCGCGTCGGCGTGGCGCATGACCCCGGTCCCGGGATCGTTCCACAGCACCCGCTCGAGCCGGCGAGCGGCATCGTCGGTGCCGTCGGCGACGATCACCATTCCAGCGTGCTGCGAATAGCCCATTCCGACCCCGCCGCCATGGTGGAACGATACCCAGGTCGCGCCCGAGGCCGTGTTGAGCAAAGCGTTGAGCAGCGGCCAGTCGGAGACGACGTCGCTACCGTCCTTCATGCTTTCGGTCTCGCGGTTGGGCGAGGCGACGCTGCCGCTGTCGAGATGGTCGCGGCCGATGACGATCGGCGCCGAGACCTCGCCGCTCTTCACCATCTCGTTGAACGCGAGCCCGAGCCGGTGGCGCTGGCCGAGGCCGACCCAGCAAATGCGCGCGGGCAGCCCCTGAAAGGCGATCCGCTCCCGCGCCATGTCGAGCCAGCGGTGGAGGTGCGGATCGTCGGGGATCAATTCCTTCACCCTCTGGTCGGTGCGGTAGATGTCTTCGGGATCGCCCGACAGCGCGGCCCAGCGGAAAGGGCCGATTCCGCGGCAGAAGAGCGGGCGGACATAGGCCGGAACGAAGCCCGGGAAATCGAATGCATGGGCGACGCCCATATCCTTCGCTTCCTGGCGGATGTTGTTCCCGTAATCGAAGGTCGGAACACCCATCTCGCGAAAAGCGAGCATCGCCTCGACATGTCTCGCCATGGATTCGCGCGCCGCGGCCGCAACCGCGGCAGGATCGCGCTCGCGCATTTCCTGCCATTTCGCGACCGACCAACCGGCCGGGCAATAGCCGTTCGCCGGGTCGTGCGCGCTGGTCTGGTCGGTGAGCGCATCGGGCCTGATGCCGCGCTTCAGCATCTCCGGCAGGATCTCCGCCGCATTGCCGAGCAGGCCGACTGAGATAGGCGCTTCCGCAGCGTGCATGATCCCCAGCGCCTCATCGATGCTGGTCGCGCGCCGGTCGAGGTAGCGCGTCTCGAGCCGTTTCTCGATGCGGCTTTCCTGGACCTCGATCGCGATGCAATGCGCGCCGGCCATCACCGCAGCGAGCGGTTGCGCTCCGCCCATTCCGCCCAGGCCAGCGGTCAGGATCCAGCGGTTCTTGAGGTCGCCGCCATAATGCTGGCGGCCCATCTCGGCGAACGTCTCGTAAGTGCCTTGGACGATGCCCTGCGTGCCGATGTAGATCCAGCTTCCGGCCGTCATCTGGCCGTACATCATGAGCCCCTTGCGATCGAGCTCGTTGAATACCTCCCAATTCGCCCATTTGGGCACGAGGTTGGAGTTGGCGATCAACACGCGCGGCGCATCTTTGTGGGTGCGGAACACGCCCACTGGCTTGCCCGACTGCACGAGCAGCGTCTGGTCTTCCTCCAGCCGCTCCAAAGTGTCGACGATCGCGTCGAAACATTCCCAATTGCGCGCTGCGCGGCCGATCCCGCCGTAGACGACCAGGCTCTGCGGATCCTCGGCGACCTCGTCGTCGAGATTGTTCATCAGCATCCGGACTGCGGCCTCTGTCGTCCAGGCTCTCGCCTTGATCTCACTCCCGCGGCGCGCTCGGATGTGGCGGCTGTTGTCGCGTCTATCGGTCAGCTGTCAGCTCCGTTGAAAATTCGCCGCTCCGGCCCCGGCAACCCGACCCAGTAGCCGAGCTCGGCAAGAGTTTCGATGCGCCACACGCAAAGGTCCGCCTGCTTTCCGGCCGCGATGCTGCCGGTGCTGTGGGCAAGGCCGAGCGCGCGCGCTGCATTGATCGTCATTCCCGAGATTGCTTCCTCCGGGGTCAGACCGAACAGATTGCAAGCCATGTTCATCGCCAGCGTGGGCGAGAGCATGGGCGATGTGCCGGGGTTGCAATCGGTCGCGACCGCGATCGGCACCTTGTGCTTGCGCAGCAGCGCGACGGGCGGCTTCTTCTTTTCCTGCAGCGCATAATATGCGCCGGGGAGCAGCACCGCGACGGTGCCCGCGGCGGCCATCGCTTTCGCCCCGGCCTCGTCGAGATGTTCGAGATGATCGGCGGATAAAGCGCGATATTGCGCGGCGAGCGCGGCACCGTGCTGGTTCGAAAGCTGTTCGGCGTGGAGCCGGACCCTCAGGCCATGATGCGCCGAAGCCTTGAACAGCCGCTCAACCTCGTCGGGGGTGAAGGCGATCGTTTCGCAGAAGGCGTCGACGCTGGTGGCAATGCCCTGTTTCGCCGCGGCGGGGATCAGCTTGTCGACAATCTCGCCGACGTAATGGGCCCTGCGATCCCGCTGGTCCGCGGGAATCGCGTGGAGCGCGAGAAGGGTCGGTACGATCCGCACCGCCTCGTCCGTTCCGAGCTCCCGCGCAACCTTCAGCAACCGAAGCTCGCTCTTGGGATCGAGCCCGTAACCGGACTTCACTTCGACCGTCGTGCAGCCGCCGCTCATCAGCGCGTGCAGGCGGCGGCGCGATTGCTCCAACAGTTCATCGTCCGTCGCCGCGGCCGTGCGTTTCACCGTCGACGCGATCCCGCCGCCGGCCTCGGCGATATCCTCGTAGCTCGCTCCGGCGCGGCGCATCGCATGTTCGTCGGCGCGGGTGCCGCCGAAGACCAGGTGGGTGTGGCAATCGATCAGCCCGGGCGTCACCCACGCGCCGGCGAGCGCATCGACCTCCTTGGCGCGAAAGCCGGCGAGTTCGGTACGCTTGCCGACTCGGACGACCTTGCCGTCGGCGATTCCGATCGCTGCGTTCTCGACCAGTCCGAGAGCGTTGCCCGGCCGTTCCTCGAACGTCGCGACGTTGCAGTCGACGAGCAGCCTGTCCCACATGTTCGTCGCCTTAAGCGAGGCTCGATGCTACCGTCAAAAAGCATGGCGGCCTGGCCCAATCTGACCGATCTCGTTGCGACGGGGCTTGACGATGCTCCCGTGGGCCTCGTTGGGGCGCCGCTTGCTGCGGGATCGGTCACTCCGGGCAGCTGCGACCAGGCGCCGCAGCTGCTCCGCAATAGCTTGCGGCGCATCGGCCGATATGACGTCGAAACCGGGCGAGAGCTTGAAACGAAGGTCGCGGACCGGGGCGACGTCGAGCTCGCCGGTCTCAGCATCGAACAAGCGACCCCGCTCATCCGCGATGCGGTCGCGGCAAGCGCTGAAGTCCATGCGCTGACTTTGCTGGTCGGCGGCAACAATGCGATCACCCGGCCCGCGGTGCTCGGTCTCGGCGGGAAATATGACGAGATCGGCCTCGTCACGCTCGACGCACATTTCGACATGCGCGACCTCGATTCCGGGCTCAGCAACGGAAACCCCGTGCGGGCATTGCTCGAAGACGGCCTTCCAGGCGCCAATATCGCGCAGGTCGGGCTCGCGAGCTTCGCCAACAGCCGGGCCATGCACGAGGACGCTGTCGAGGCCGGCAATCTCGCCATCACCGTCGGCGATGTCCGCCGCGACGGCATCGAGCATGCGATCGACCGGGCGCTCGACCATGTGTCGCATTGCGATGCGCTCGTGATCGATTGCGACATCGACGTCATCGACCGCTCGCAATTTCCAGCAGCGCCCGGAGGCCGCGCCGGAGGGATGGCCGCGCACGACTTCTACTATGCGGTGCGGCGGCTCGCGTCCGATGCCAGAGTGCGGGTGATCGATCTAACCGAATGGGATCCGCCGCTCGATACGACCGACCTCAGCGCCTTGACCGCCGCGCGCTGGGTCGCCGAGTGCCTTGCCGGTTACGAGATGCGCTAGACGCCCGGTTGCACCCTTCGATCATGCCGTTACGGTAGCGCATCGAGGAGAGGGCCATGAAGATCGATCCGCAAGTCCAGGCCGAAACCGCTCGCTACATCGACAGCCTCGGACCGGCCGCGCTGCAGAAGGCGCACGACTATACGATCGGCAAGGAATGGATGCTGCTGTGGGCTCTGCTTGTGGCCGCGGTCGTCACCTGGCTGATTGTCCGCTCGGGTATTCTCGACAAACTCGACGGCAAGTTCGCCGAGCGGCGCCGAAACGTTCGCGCGCTCGTCGTGAGCTTCGTCTTCTTCCTCGTCTCAACGGTGCTGACTCTGCCGTGGACGCTCTATGCCGACTATTTCCGCGAAAAGGCCTACGGCCGGACAAGCCAGCCGCTTGGCGACTGGCTGATGCAGGGCGCCATCGCCGCGGGCGTATCGGCCGTGGTCGGTGGCCTCTTCCTGATGGGCGTTTATTGGCTGATGCGGCGCACCGGAAAGACTTGGTGGATCTGGTCAGGCGCGCTGACGGCCGCCGTCCTGTCCTTCGTCATCCTTCTCTCGCCTGTCCTCATCGAGCCCCTGTTCAACAAATATGAGCCGATTCCGCCGGGCCAGGTTCGCGATGCTGTGGTGGCGATGGCGGGACGCGCGGGCGTGCCCCCTGAGCGGGTCTTCATGTTCAACGGCTCACGCCAGTCGAACAACTTCACCGCCAATGCCGGGGGAGTCGGAAGCACGGCTCGCGTCGCCATTTCGGACGTCGCGATGGGCAAGGCCTCGATCGACGAGGTCCGCGCCGTCACCGGGCATGAGATCGGCCATTATGTATTGAAGCACACGTGGTACGGAATTCTCTTCTATTCGATCGCGGCGATCATCTTGTTCTGGATCGCGGATCGGACTTTCCCCTGGTTCGCTCGCCGGTTCGGAAGTTCGGCCGGCCTCGCCGAGCCGCGGGGCGTTCCGGTGCTGTTGTTCATGGTGTCGCTGTTCGGCCTGCTCACCCTTCCGATCTTCAATACGTTCAGCCGAACACTGGAAACGCAGGCCGACGATTATTCGCTCCGGACCGAGAACCGGCCCGACGCGCTGTCGACCGCGCTCGTGAAGACCGCCGAATATCGCTATCCGCGACCCGGAAAGGTCGAGGAGCTCGTGTTCTACGATCATCCCTCGGTCGAAGCTCGTGTCCGCCGGGCGATGGCTTGGAAGGTCGCGCATCCCGAACCGCCCACGCAATAGGTGAAGCTTTCACATAGCCCGCTCATCTCCCTGCGTTAGCTTGTGCGGCGCAGCACGGACGAAGGGGCATGGCGGGGCAGCTCACGATCGACAGCGGCGACACGGCATGGATGCTGACGTCGACCGCGCTCGTGATGCTGATGGTCCTGCCCGGCCTCGCGCTTTTCTACGGCGGCCTGGTGAGGGCCAAGAACCTGCTGTCGGTGATGAGCCAGGTGCTCGGGATCGCCGCGGTCGCGATCCTGACCTGGGCGCTGCTCGACTATAGCCTCGCCTTCGGCGGCGGGAACTGGCTGATCGGCGACCTCAGCAAGGTCGGCCTCGCAGGCGTCGGCGACACGTCGGCCTGGGCCGTCGGCACGGGTGGCAAGGCAATCCCGGAACTGGTTTTCGCGGCCTTTCAGATGAGCTTCGCGGCGATCACCGCAGCCCTGGTGATCGGTGCCTTGGTGGAGCGCGTCCGATTTCCTGCAATCATGCTGTTCGCGACCCTTTGGCTGACGATCGTCTACGCGCCACTCGCCCACATGATCTGGTCGAGCGACGGCCTCCTGTTCAAATTCGGCGCGATCGACTTCGCGGGCGGGACGGTCGTGCACGTCAATTCAGGCGTAGCGGGCCTCGTCGGAGTCTATTTTGCCGGTCCGCGCATCGGTCATTTGAGGGAGGCGATGCCGCCTCATTCGCTGGCCCTGACCATGGTCGGGGCAGGATTGCTGTGGGTCGGCTGGTTCGGCTTCAACGCCGGCTCTGCGCTCGAGGCGAACGGACTTGCGGCGGTCGCGATGATGAACACGTTCGTCGCTCCAGCCGCAGGGGCGCTGACATGGATGGCCGCCGAGCGCCTCGTTTCGGGCAAGGCGTCAATGCTCGGCGGAGCGTCCGGCGCGGTCGCCGGTCTCGTCGCGGTGACCCCGGCCGCCGGAGCAAGCGGCCCGATGGGAGCCATTCTACTCGGATCGGCCGCGAGCCTGGTCTGCTACGGTTTCGTGGGCTCGCTGAAAAACCGCTTGCGGCTCGACGACAGCCTCGATGTGTTCGGGATCCACGGCCTCGGCGGGATCACCGGCTCGATCGGCACCGCTTTCGTCGCGCTTCCCGCGCTCGGCGGTCACGGAGGCGACGCCTACGCCTTGGGCCACCAGCTCATCGCCCAGCTCGCGGCCGTTGCCGTTGCGATCGCCTGGTCGGCCACGGGGTCTGCGCTCTGTTTTGCGGTCGTCAAACGGATCACACCGCTTCGTCACGCACGCGACGCGGAGCGCGAAGGTCTCGATATCGCCGATCACGGCGAGCGCGCGTACAATTACTGAGCAGCGACCTTCGCGGCGAACTCGCCGGCATTGGCGCTGAGGGTCGCGAGGCGGTTGTCGAGCTGATCGAAGCCGCGGCCTACGCCGTCGATTTCCGCCGCAACGCTTTCGGTGTTCTCGCGGATCGAGGCGATCGTGTTCGACATCGAATCCGCGGTAAGCGCCGTCTCGTCGACAGCCGACGCAATGGTGCCCACGGTTTGCGCGCCCGACTGGATGACCGAGAGGATCCGTTCCGCGGCCACTTGGACTTCGGTCGTCGTCGACTGGATCGACGCGCTGGTTTCGACCGCCGAACGCGTCGCCTCCTGGATTGCGGCGATCTTGGCCGCGATTTCGTCCGTCGCATTCGCGGTCTGGCTGGCGAGGCTTTTCACCTCCTGCGCGACCACGGCGAAGCCACGGCCGGCATCGCCCGCTCGGGCCGCCTCGATCGTCGCGTTCAGTGCAAGCAGGTTGGTCTGTCCGGCAATGGTGCGAATGAGACCGAGGATGGATTCGATGGAGCGCGCATGCGCTGACAAGGCTTCAGACATTCCGAGCGCTTCGGCCGCCTGGGAGGCCGCGCGAGTGGCAATGTCGGCCGATCCCTGAACTTCGCTGCTGACTTCCTCAATCACCCGGATCAGGCCCGCAGCGCCCTGCGCGGCATCGCGCATCGCCACCGCCGACTGCTCGGCGGCCGCGGCAACTTCGGAGACCTTGTCCAGCACGTCGCGCGCCGATCCGGCGCTGTGAACCGCTTGCTGCCTGAGCGCGGCTCCCTCTTCGGTCGCGGATTCGACGGTCACTCCGACGCCTCTGCGAAATTCCTCTGCGAGCTGATCCCGCTGATGCTGGGCATCGAAGCTCAGATAAGCGGTATAGAGGCTGCTGTAGACGTCGCATTCGAGCGAACGCATGCGGAAGAAGACGTCGTTGATCTGCTGGCGCTCGGCCTTCGTGCAGTCGTAGTTGAGCGACAGGATTTCGAGTGTCTTGGCGGCCGCGGCGCTGTCCATCGACAGGATCCTGGTCAGCGACACGTCGGCCACGAACGCGATAGCGACAATCCGCTCGGCCGATTGCACCCAGTCGAGCTGGTCGAGCTTCATGTGCCTGTTGCGCAGATCGTCGAGACGCGATTGGAGGGCGCGTTCCTCATTGCGCCGCTCGAAGTTCGTATGTTCGCCCAGCGAACGGCGCCATTGCTCCAATTGGATCGT
>Ga0105249_10004813_pt1 | contig 11650 bp, 10 predicted proteins | sample KBSS44metaG_FD_81522 | JGI IMG/M metagenome (GOLD analysis project Ga0105249, IMG submission 81522) | Switchgrass rhizosphere microbial communities from Kellogg Biological Station, Michigan, USA - KBS S4-4 metaG | ecosystem: Host-associated > Plants > Roots > Rhizosphere > Soil | place... | reverse complement strand
TTATTCAAAAACCCATACCTGGAAATGCTTACCAAAACACATCCATTGGTGATCTCGGGTATGTATACACCGGTAATGGTTTATATGCTGTTTTATATCGGCAATGCTCTTGGTTTTTCAACCACCCGTATCATACTTACTTTTTTAGGCGGCATGTTTTTCTGGTCACTCTTTGAATATATTGCTCATCGTTTCCTGTTTCATATGGTAGCAAATAGCGGCAGGGCAAAAAAATTTGTATACACCTTGCATGGCAATCATCATCATTACCCAAGGGATCGCCAGCGTTTATTTATGCCGCCTGTGCCAAGTCTTATTCTTGCCTCTGCTATATTTGGATTAATGTATTTGCTTCTCAGACAGTACACATTCATGTTTTTCCCCGGTTTTCTTTTAGGCTACCTTATGTATGGCACTATGCATTATGCTATTCATGCATGGAACCCTCCTTTCAAATGGATGAAACCACTCTGGAGAAATCATCATCTTCATCATTACAAAAACGAACATAATGGTTATGGGGTAAGCTCCACTATCTGGGATCATGTATTTGGAACCATGTTCGATCTTAAAAATGAAAAAGAAGACAAAGAGAAAGTGAAGGAATTGATGTTTGAGAAAAATAATATGTAACCGACTAGATTACTACTATTAAGCTTGCGTTGCACAGTTTACCCTGACACTGAGCTCGCCGAAGTGGAAGGGCACTCTTGTTCTTCCTGTTCGCTATTCACCACTTTTCATCATCACTAATATTCTCATCTGGCTTATTAAACTGCTGGCGGGATCTTATTTTCTGTTCTTGTCTTTCAATCATCAGATCAGCTATTATTGGGCCGGCATCAACTCCCGGATTTTCTTTAAGTAATTGTTTCAATTTTATTTCACTTACATCCATCCTGTAAAGGATCGAAACCAATTTTTGAAAATCATTAGTTATTAACTCATTTATTTTTTCGGCTAATAGTTGTTTCCCAAATGAATGATCCTTTTCCTTCATAATAATTCCAAGCTCCTTTGAGACTTCCAGTAATGGCTGTTCATCTTTCATAATGACAAAAATACTCAACCTACAGTAGTAAAGCCTAATGATGACTTATCATTAGTATCGACCATTTATACAAAAATGGATTTAAACGCATTGTTGATACGTCTAATACGAATTATATCGTATAAATTCGTTTTTGTATAGCCATAAACCAACAACATGAAGAAAACCCTACTGTTCACTGCAATCATTTTCTTTTTATGCAGTATATCGTGGTCACAAGGAACATTGAAAGGAAAAATTACTGATTCTGCAACAGCTAAACCTCTTGGCTTTGCTACCATTACTGTTTTTAAAGCTGTAGACACTGCGATCATTACCTATCGTCTCAGTATTCCCGATGGAGATTTTAAAGTTCCGGGTATTCCCCTGGATATAAATTGCCGGGTCGTGATCTCTTATTCAGGCTATAGTATTTTCAGAAAAGAGTTTACCATTACAACTTCTCAAACAACTTTGGATATTGGTTTGATCAAGCTTACTACTGACGCAAAGACACTGGATGAAATATTGGTTTATGCAGAGCGACCACCAGTGATCATGAAAAAAGATACTATTGAATTCAATGCATCAGCTTTTAAAACACTACCTAATGCGTTGGTGGAAGACCTTCTGAAAAAATTGCCCGGTGTAATGGTGGACAAGGATGGAAATATTGCTGTGAATGGAAAACCAGTAAACAGGATATTAGTTGATGGAAAAACTTTCTTCGGGGATGATCCTAAAATGGCAACGAGAAATTTACCTGCCAATGTGATCGACAAAGTACAAGTGATGGATGATAAAGAAGAAGCGATGCGGAATGGAGATGATAATCTTAATAATGTCGGTAAGGTTGTCAATATTACTTTAAAGAAAGGAGTGAAGAAAGGATGGTTTGGAAAAATGTATGCAGGAGGAGGAACGGACAAACTTTACGAAGCAGGCGGCATTGCTAATGTTTACCGTGATACATTGCAGGTCAGTGTGCTTGGGTATATGAATAATCTAAACCGTACTGGCTTTAGCTATTCAGAATTAATGTCAGCAGGAGGTTTTGACAGGATAAGAAGCAACAGCGCCAGCAATAGCACCAGCATTTGGAATAACGCAGGTGGTAGCGGCATTTCAATTAATGGAATAAATTTTGGCGGATCTCAAAATTTTGGCGGTATTTCAACAAGCAAAGGGATTGGTTTTAATATTAATCATGCGCCAAATAAAAAACAATCGATATATCTCCAATATTTTAATGGAAATGTAAACAGTGACCGGGCGACGAATACAAATCTTGCTCAGTACAATGGAGACACAGTCATCAATACGACGACCAGGCTTACCGGCGATTTCATTACCCATACACATAATTTCGGGATAGGGGCAAGGCTGAAACCTGATTCTGTTACAAATATTCTTTTTAATGCAAGCTATCTTGTCGGGTTACAGGATGAAGACCGCTTTAGCGATATTACTGGGAATAATAATAAGATCGGACCATTGAGCGATGGTGATGTAAATCAGTATAACGATGCTACGACACGTATTTATCGACACGGACTAGCCATCACAGTTTTATCTAAGAAAAAGAAAGGAAGACGATTTAATATCAATCATAACCTCGAAATTAATAACCGGTATAATGATTACACATCTGAATCTGATATAAGCTATTACTATCCTGTTGCATACGATAGTCTTTATTCACAATTGAGAAAAGAAAGAATCCCAAGAACAGATGTAATGTTTATGTTCAATTATAGCGAGCCGCTTAATAAACATTTTACAATGAGGCTTGCGGGCCGTTATGAATACAGTAAACTTAATAATGGAGTCGGCACTTTTAACAGCGTAAATGGAAATGATAAGTATGATACATTGAACACTTCATTAAGCAGTGATTTCAGAAGGATAAGTAACCGTGCTTTTCTTGGAGCCGGCCTTGAGTATAAATGGAAAGACCTGACGATCACACCATCTGTAAGGCTTCTTAATCAACATGTGAATAACCGCATGATCTCATCAAACACTTTTATAGAACAACAACAGTTTAATGTATTACCGGTATTCTCTATTGTATATAAGCAATTAAATATTGGATACAACAGGGATATTATTCTTCCGGGGTATAATTCGCTTAACCCCGTTACTGATCTAAGTAATCCTTATTTTATTTTTAAAGGGAATCCTGACCTGTTGTCGTCAAAAAGAGATAATATTTCTCTTAATTATTATTTTAATGATGCAAAGAGATATATTAATGTTGGTGGTTATGTTAGCGCGGGTTTTACTAATAATGATATTGTACAAAGTATTACAGTGGATGATAAAGGAGTGCAAACAAGTTACCCGGTGAATGCAGATGGCACTGAGAATTACAGCATGAATTGGAATATCAATAAACAATATAAGAACAAACAGAACAGAATTTTTATGTGGAACACCGGCAACTGGATGGGTGTTAACAAGAGTCGAATGTTCTTTAATGGTATCGAAAGCTGGCAAACTACTTTTAATTATAATCATTGGTTTGGTGTTGGATTAAACCTGAATGATAAATTTGAATGGAACATGAATTATAGTTTCGGAAGGAATTTTACAAAATATACCAACCCCTATTTCAAAGAACTTAAAGTGAGCAACTATGATTGGGGCAATGAACTCGTATTGCGCTGGCCAAAACATCTTATCTGGGAAACACAAATTTCGTATGCGTATAATGGAAGCATTCCTGCAGGTTATCCAAAAGAAACCATTCGCTGGAATGGGGCTTTAAATATAACGATGTTGAAAAATGAAGCTGCCGTTTTAAAGCTTGCAGTAAACGATATTCTCGATCGTAATCAAAATATTTGGGTAAGTGCAAACCGCAATACAATTACAACGACAGAAAATAATATTTTAGGTCGTTATTTTCTGGCAACATTTAGCTATAATGTAAGACCGGCTGGAGTAAAGAAAAAAGTGGGAGGCAGAGAAAGATTGTTTATGTTCTAAAATTTTTCAATAACGCCGAGGTTAAATAAGGCAAAATCATACTTCACAGGATCATTTTTATCTAACTGTCTTAATGCATTGGTAAGTTCTACTGCAGCAAGCCAGTCAACTTGCTTTCTTTTTAATAAGCCTAGTTTTTTTGCAACTCTTGCTACATGTACATCAACAGGGCAAATAAGTTGTGATGCAGAAATTTTTTTCCATAATCCAAAATCAACTCCTTTATTATCGTTCCTTACCATCCATCGCAAAAACATATTTAATCTTTTACAAGTAGACTTTTGTAATGGGGACGAGATATGTTTTTCAGTTCGTTTTAAATGCTCAAATGAAAAAAAATAATTTTTAAAGTGTATCAAACATTGTTCTGTATCAAGATGAGAATTTGGGACAAAAGCAGATTCTAAAGAATCATGTTTTAAATAATGCTGATGAAGGAATTCAATAAAGTAATAAAGATCATCTTCATTAAATGTCCGGTGTTTGAATCTATTTAAATGTTGCAGATCTTTTACTGAATGGTTTTTTGTAAATGCATAAGGCGCATTATCCAGCCGCTGCATCAGTTCTTTGCTCTTTGAAATAATCGTTGTCCTGTTTCCCCATGAAAAAACAGCTGCAAAGAATCCCGCTATCTCTATATCTTGTTTTTTAGTAAAGAGATGAGGAATTGATATGGGATCGTCTTGAATAAATGCCGGTTGATTATATTCTTTTACTTTACTGTCTAAAAATTGCTTTAGGTGCACCGGCATCATGCAAATTTAATCAGTCAAGCCTTTGAAATAAGACTTAAAAACTAAGTATGATGCCGGTGCTATAATTTTCAGACTGGATCGCTGCCGCGAATAAGACGCAGAATGATTGCAATCACAGCAATGACTATTAAAATATGAATGAGTGAGCCAGCATGAAAAACAAAGAAGCCCAACACCCAACCGATAATAAGTATTATTGCTACGAGGTATAAAAGAGAATTCATGTTACAAAAGTTTAATACCCCATAAATGCAAGCACCATACCAAAATAAAATTAGCCGATAGCTTTGGCAAGATCATCGATCAGGTCATCTGCATCTTCGATGCCGACACTTAAACGGATCAACGAATCACTTAATCCATTTTTAATTCTTTCTTCTTTTGGTATTGAAGCATGGGTCATCGAAGCGGGATGATTAATAAGGCTTTCCACACCACCTAAACTTTCTGCCAATGAAAAAAGCTTTGTAGATGAAAGCACTCTCATGGCTTGCTCAACGCTATCATCTTTTAGAACAAAACTTAACATGCCCCCGAAATCACGCATTTGTTTTTTTGCTACTGAATAGCCGGGATGATCGTCAAAGCCAGGCCAATATACCTTTCCAATTTTCGGATGTTTTCTTAACCAATGTGCAATTTTTGCCCCATTCTCGCAGTGGGCTTTCATTCTTACATGCAATGTCTTTATTCCACGTAATACAAGAAAGCAATCCATCGGTCCGGGCACAGCGCCGCAGCTTTTTTGAATAAAATATAATTTATCTCTCAGTTCAAGACTATCCATCATCAGCGAGCCTTGTATTACATCACTATGCCCGCCAAGATATTTGGTAACTGAATGCATCACAATGTCTGCTCCGAGATCAATGGGATTTTGTAAATAGGGAGATGCAAAAGTGTTATCCACTGCCAGCAAAATATTTTTAGGTTTTGTCATGGCAGCGACTGCAGCAATATCAGTGATATTCATTAATGGATTTGTCGGCGTTTCTAACCAAACAAGTTTTGTTTTGCCGGTTATTGATGCAGAAATGTTAGAAACTTTTGTCGTATCAATATAAATAAACTTAATACCGAATTTTTCAAAAACTTTAGTGAACAAACGATAAGTTCCTCCATACATATCATTGCCGCAAACCACCTCGTCACCTGGCTCCAGCAATTTTATTACGGCATCGGTTGCAGCAACACCACTACTGAATGCCAATGCATATTTTGCATTTTCGATTGCTGCAAACGCCCTTTCTAATGCAAACCGTGTCGGGTTTTGGCTGCGGGCATATTCATAACCTTTGTTTTTGCCGGGAGCTTCCTGCACATAAGTACTTGTTTGATAGATAGGAGTCATTATAGCTCCCGTTGACGGATCGGGTTCAGCACCAGCATGAATATATTTTGTTGCTTCTTTCATATTAAAATTTTGAATGCTGCAAAGATGTGAAATATAAAACAAATAGCTGTTTACCATTCATCATCATCAAAGTTTTAGTTAACAAAGGCTTAACTGACCAAATAAGTATAATTTAATCATGCTTGAGCCAACTAAAAATATTTTTGAAGACTTCTTTTTAATGCTTCAGCTATATTATGATTTATTTACAGATTGTTACAAAATAACTTCCCTGTGCCGATGACAGACAAATTACTTGTCTCATGTAGTTAACTACTATAACTTGTAGTTAGTCAGAAATTCTTAATCAAAAAAAGTATAATCATGAAAAAATTAATAATCTTAACCTGCCTGTTTGCCGCACTTAGCGCTACAGCGTCCACTCCTCCTGAAGTGAATGAAAAAGTGTTAAAAGCATTTAATGAAACTTTTATAAAAGCTACAGATGTTGTATGGCATGAAATGCAAAATTTATATGAAGCCAGTTTTAAACAATCTGCAATTACAACAAGGGCAATTTATGATACAGATGGAAACTTGCTCAGAACCACCCGCTATTATTCACAGGAAAACTTGCCTATCAATATTTTGGCGAAAGTAAAAAAGAAATATGAAGGCAAATCTGTTTTCGGTGTAACAGAAGCTTCTACAGAAGATGAAGTTTCATACTATATAACTCTTGAAGATGAAAAGAACTGGTATATAATTAAAGCAGATAATTGGGGAACGCTTGAGCTGTCTCAAAAATTCAGAAAAGCGTAGACCTGGAAAAAATTAGTACATTAAAATATAAATAGCCGTCTCGCCTCAGTGGAGACGGTTATTTATTTAAATAAAAATGAAGATGTGAGATAACGCCAATCATAATTATTTGCTTCATTTGCAGGTTTCGCTTCAATTTTTTTAGCTATTACTTCTGGCTTAAGGATCTTTTCATCAACAAGAATTTGTTTAGCATGAATGATCAGTTCATGGATCTTTTCATTCTTTATCCATTGCTTCTGCGGCGGCTCAAACCCGGTTTTATCCCTTCGCAAAACAATTTCATTTGGCAGTTTATTTTTCATTGTTTCCCGCAATAACCATTTTGTCCAACCATTCCGGATCTTAAAGTTTGCAGGCAATGAAAAAATAAACTCAACTAACTCGTGATCCAAAAACGGCAATCGAACTTCCCGGCCATGCGCCATTGAATTTCGATCTGCATAACGAAGTAATTCCTCAAGTCCATGTATACATGTATTAAAATATAAAACTCCGTTGAGACTGAAAATTTCAGGAGTGATATAATAGGCTTCTTTACTTTGTAATTGTATAAAATCTTTTGTGAGGTCCTCATGTCTCAGCGCATTCAATAAATATTGTCTTTCTAAAAAAATGGTGGCAAACTCGGGGAATAAAGCAGCGATCCTGTTCTTCCATCCAAATTTTTCATTGATGCCTAATTCTTTTGCCGAATGCAATTCCTGACTTGATGTTAATTTTCTTTTCCTGAAAAGTTCCTGCCAATACCATTTATAGTATTTATGATAACCGGCCAATATTTCATCAGCGCCTTGTCCATCAAGCAAAACTTTTATTCCTTGTTGCTTTGCCAATTCATACACTCTATACTGGGCATAAATACTACTTGAGCTAAATGGCTCCTCCTGGTAATAAAATAGTTTTTCAAGATCATTATATAAGGAAGCTGCATCAGGTGTTGTAGTAAAATGCTGCAAATGAAATTTATCTGCCACGAGTTTTGCAAATGAAGATTCATCTTTTTCAAAGCCGGGGAAGACAGAAGAAAAAGCTGTGAGTGGTGTCCGAGAGGATTCCGTTGGGGAATTGTTAGTGGTGAGCTGATGAAGGACCGCTATAATTGAGGAACTATCTAATCCTCCGCTTAAACTTGTTCCAATTGATACGTCACTCCTTAATCTTCTTTTTATTGATCGTTGAAAAAGAAAACCGAATTGTTCTATGGCTTCAACATCAGTAATTTTTTTATTCTCATTTTCCACTTCAATATCCCAATAATTAATAATTGAAAGTTGAAAGTTTAGAGTTGAAAATTTCAAATAGGAACCTGCTGGTAATTTTGAAATGTTTTCAAAAAAGGTTTCTTCAGGAATATTTGGATTATCAACATAACCGATCGTTAAATAATTAAAAAGCAGCTTCAGGTTTGCTTTTCTTTCAATACCTGCTACCCACAAGGCTTTCATTTCCGATGCAAAAACAAATTGTTCGTTGTCTAAAAAATAAAAGAACGGTTTTTCTCCAAACCTGTCTCTTGCAGCAAAAAGTTCTTTTTCTTTTTCATCCCAAATAGCAAAGGCAAACATACCATCGAAATGCTCAACACATTCTTCTTTCCAATTATCATAAGCGGCTGCGATCACTTCAGTATCTGTTTTCGAAAAAAATGAATAACCCTTTTTCTGTAGCTGTTCTTTTAGTTCAATATAATTATAAATCTCACCATTGTGTACAATAGTATAGCGTTGCAGATAATGCATTGGCTGGTTGCCTGCAGTGCTAAGATCAATAATTGAAAGCCGGCGATTTCCTAATACGGTTGTTGAATTCATCCAATGTCCTTCGGCATCTGGTCCGCGGTGAGCCAGTATATCCGTCATTTTTTTTATACGGTCTGCACTGATATGTGAACTATTATTTGAAATTATTCCTGCTATTCCGCACATATGTGTAAAGTAAGTAAATAAATAGCTGAATAGCGAACAGAAAGTTGAAGGGAGTCCTTCGCTTCGCTCTGGATAAACTTGCAAGCAAAGCTTAATTAATGTAACAAAGCCGGGAACCTAACTACGCTAACCCATCATTAGATATGCAAAAAATATTTTTAAAAACTTACAGGCAGTTTTGTTTTTACATCATCCCAAAGAAAGATCAGTACGGTGCTTTTTTCTGATCTTTTTTCGCATGCAATGGTAAAGTATTCAATAGTGAGGTTTGTTTTTTCAACAGGCACTTCAAATTGCATCAAGTCCTTCTGCCTGTTTTGCTCAAGACCCCAACTGTATAAATTAGAATTAAGAACAAGAGTCCATTTTGTTTCCTGTGGAATACAGTATAAAATATATCTGCCTGGCTTGACAGTTTTTCCTTGAACAGTTGCAGCAGAAAAAAATTCTATTTCAGTGGCTTCATTGGCGCCAAGTCGCCAGGGCAAATCATATTTTACAAGCCCGCCAAAAATTGGCCGTCCTTGTTTTTGCGGACGACTATAAATAACTCGCATTAGCGGCGGAGCAGAAGTTTTGTCAGCCATTTTTAATAGAGGATAGTCAGTGGGAAAATAAACCATGTCCATGGGTGAACGATCTGGAACAGTATAATGTGTAACCGGCGGAAGCACTTTTACCGGCGATTCACTTTTTGTAGGGGTGTCATTGCCGGCAGAATTTTTTTCGGGTTCATTACAACTAAAAAATATAACGGCCACCAGCGTTGTTAATAGAACTTTTTTCATAGCTTTTTTATAAAGTGATTAGCAACGTAACTTTCACCTGTTCCCACGCAATGGTTAGCGACATCCCACTTGCGGATTTTTCAAATAACATTGACATGCTTTCCACTACTTCATCTGTTTTTTGTACCGGCACATCTATTCTCAATAAATCTTTTTTAGAATCATACTTAAATGCACCCCATGTATCGGTGTCTTTATTGAGTATCATTGTCCATACATCTTCACTAACCAGGGCATAAAGTGTATAACGACCTTTTGGAACTTTTTTTCCGTCGATCTTTACATCTTTATAAAACTCTATTTCGGTAGCTTCATTTGCGCCCAGTCTCCATATTTTTCCATATTCCACTAACTCACCAAAAATTTTTCTGCCTTGTTTTTGAGGACGACTATAAAGAACTCTTGCAACCAAAGGTTCAGTTGCTTTATTTTGAATTTTGAGGATTGGGTAATTGTTAGGATAATAGCTTACATCCATGGGTGATTTATCAACTTCGGGAAGCTTGGATGATTGTGAAAAAGAAAATGAATAAGAAATAAGTAAGCAAATAAAAATGGAAGTTTTGCGCATAAAAGAGGTTTAAAATGACAAAAATAACTGTTTCATAGTCTATGACGAATTTATTGCCTGAACCGTTCGCTAATTGTCCAATTGTTTTAGAAAATTTACAGTCATCATTTTTAGCTGCGGAAAGAATAACTGGTATAAATTTTTTAGCGCATCATAATGTTCATTGAACAGGAAAAAAGCGGTATTGCTTTCTTCAAGATATTTTGCCCGCCGAACCACTCCTGCAAGACTTTTTTCAATTCCCTGGCGATATCTGTAATTATACAGCCAATCATGTGCCTTCATATAAGGGTACATCATCCTGAATTTTTCAGGAAAATGATCTGTAAACTGATCAAGCATGACATATGTATTTAAAGTAAATGCTTTCAAACTTTCAGCAGTAAATTCATTTTCATCAAGGGCAAGAAAATGATCATACATTACATCTATCAACGAACCAGCATATAGTCTGTATGCAGGCCTAAATATCTCTTTTGCTTCTTTTGTTACAGAATGCGTGTCTGTAAATCGATCGATCTCACGGTGAAGAGCAATTCCTTGTTGTATATCTTCCGGGTACTCATATTTTTTTTTGCCTTTTACAAAATCACTGATCATATTGCCAACTAATATGCCCGGCCGGTTAAAAGAAAGGTATGCATGTGCCAGGTAATTCATAGGCTAAAGATAAATACGAAAGAGAAATGCTGATTGTTACATGTTTAAATGGGTTTAATTTCTCTTTGTTCATTTGTTATAAAAATTTTCACATTTCGACTTCATAGCCGTATACAGGATGAATGGGCTATTAAATAGTTTGACGGTATTAATAACGGATACAAGTTCACATTCATTTTTATTCTTTCACCTATATTAACAATCACATCCGTCAATCACAATTGGCTTGTTGCCGGGTGTAACCAAATCTATCTTTGAATCGTCAAACTAAAACAAAATAAGTAACAAGAAAAAAAATTATCTAAAACCATTAAACTTTTGAGATATGAAAAAGATAGTATTCGTGTTGGGTCTATTAATGATAATGGGAGTTAGCTGGGCATACCCGAGTGAAAAAGTTTCCCAGAAAGTGCTGGCATCATTTAAAACGGAGTTTGCAAATGCACAAAATGTGGAGTGGGAAACAGGTAGCAATTATTTTAGAGCCGCATTTACAATGAATGAGCAAAGAATATTTGCTTATTATGATGTAGAGGGGAAATTGCTGAATATAGCAAGATATATCAGCTCAGTTCAATTACCGATCAATCTTTACGCTGATCTGAAAAATGATTATGGCAAATACTGGATTAGCGACCTGTTTGAAGTAAGCAATAGCGAAGGCTTTCACTATTATGTAACACTTGAAACGGCAGATACAAAATTAGTGATGCATTCAAGTAATGGTGGAAGCTGGAGTACATATAGTAAGAACAAGAAGAGTTGATAA
>Ga0105249_10004811_pt1 | contig 11655 bp, 10 predicted proteins | sample KBSS44metaG_FD_81522 | JGI IMG/M metagenome (GOLD analysis project Ga0105249, IMG submission 81522) | Switchgrass rhizosphere microbial communities from Kellogg Biological Station, Michigan, USA - KBS S4-4 metaG | ecosystem: Host-associated > Plants > Roots > Rhizosphere > Soil | place... | reverse complement strand
TTTCGTATCGGGGAATGATGATGAAAATTTTAGATTGAAAGATAGATGTCTCAAGAGGAAACATCATTTGTCCACTATTTTCCCGTTCCTGTTTTCAACGCCTATTATCGGATGTCCATTCACGGTACGATCTTTATGTTAGCCATCTAAGTATTTTTATGTAGTGCAAGATCGGGTAGAACTAAGCGGGTGACGGATTTTATTATTTATTAACTTGTATATATCTCCAACCCCTTTTAAAATGAACCCAGCCAATCCACGTAAAAGGAAATTTTTCCGTTTACATACGCTATCGCTCCGTGAGCGCTTGCCGCTTTTAATATGCGTCTTATTGCTTAGCTTAATCGCCGTTTTTGGATCTGTGGCTTGGATCGGTGTCCGTAAAGCATCGATGCGTGCAGGGAAAGAACGCCTCCTGTCACTAAGCAGCCAGCTCAGCAATATGTTTACAGCATCCGCCACTTCGGTAAAAGGTCAGCTGAACGCTGCAGCAAGGGAGCAGACCCTGCTGGATTTTTTGCAGCGAGGCGATACCGATACGTCGCTGACCGGGGGAGCGGAAGGATCATTGGCTAAACTAATTAAAGATACAACGGTTCGGCGGGTCGAATTACTCAATGACCGGAAAATACCCATCGCATCTGTGGGTGAATCATCCATTGATATCCCGCGCAATTCGGTAATTCCGGAAAATGATTCTGCCGGCGTTGGTCATTTTTATGTGCAACGCGATTCCATCTGGTATCCCGCCTGGTCTACAGTAAAAATGAATGGTCAGTCAAAAGGTTATATTGTCCAGTGGAGACTGGTGAAGGCAAGCCCGCAAACAATTGAGCAGTTTGCACAACTGATTGGTGCAAAGGCCAGGGTCTACTTTGGAAATACGGATGGTAAATTCTGGACCGACCTGATGGGGACCGTTAAGGCGCCGGGTTCAACTAACGTCGATGCACAAGGGATAAAACAGTATGAACGGGAAGGACGGAATGCCGTGATCGCGAAGGAGAGGACGGTACCGGGCACGCAATGGGTTCTCCTGCTTGAATTTCCTGTGTCGGAGATTCTCAGTGCCTCCAACCAGTTTTTGTACTGGCTTATTATTTCCGGGCTGGCCATACTTATTATCGGTATCGTTATCACCCGGATCATGAGCAGCAATATCACAAGACCTTTGAACAGGTTGACGGCCGCAGTCAGTGCAGCTTCCCCTGAGAATTATTCATTCCGCCTGCGTGAAGACAGGACGGATGAGATCGGCGTATTGACACATGCGTTTAATGAAATGCTTGGACAGGTAAAAAACGCACACGATGTGTTGCAGCGTAAAATGTCGGAGGCTGAACAAATGAGTGAAGAGTTAAGGGAGCTATCGGCGCATTTACAGGACATAAGGGAAGAAGAAAGAAAACATATTGCCCGTGAAATTCATGATGAGCTCGGCCAGCTTCTTACAGCTTTCAAAATGGATATTTCAATATTGAAAAAAAGATTAGGTAATGAAAACCTACCACTGGTAGCCGAGCAGGTAACCGATATGACAAACGGGGTAGATGAGGCAATCAAATTTGTACGCAGGCTTGCTTCCGAATTACGACCCGCCATCCTGGATGACCTCGGTTTGGTGGCTGCGCTCGAATGGTATACCGAAGAGTTCAATCACCGGTATTCAATCGAAGTAGACTTCCGGGTCGACCGGCAGGAATATATGTTACCCGCTCCTGTTGTTAACAATTTATTCCGCATCTACCAGGAATCGCTGACCAATGTTGCAAGACATGCGAAGGCGACCAAAGTGGTTGCGGAACTCCGGTTAATTGAAGGTTTCATTTGCTTATCGTTAAAGGACAACGGTGTGGGTTTCAGCGGTGGGAAAAACGGGAAGAAGACCCTGGGGTTGACAGGAATGAAAGAACGTGCGCTGATGATCGGTGGGCGGCTCGACATAGAATCGCTACCTGGTGAAGGTGTCGGCGTCAACGTATCAATACCGCTGCCCGGTGACCCGCAACAAATACTAAGTGAGTTTCATGTTGGCTTAAACAGTAAATCTTAATCTTTCCCTTTTTTAACCATGTAATGTTTTTGTATTCTCAATCGGGTACCAATACCCGCAGTTAACATACTGCATTCGACCTATTAATAAAACCCGGGATCAGAATACAAATTCCAGATAAAACGGGAGGCTTTTTTCCCGGGTGATCGCAAATTATTTTAGTATGTTCGTTGCCGCTATAGTGGCCGTGTAAAGCGGGTATTCATATGGCTGGTTATGCTATTCGAAGAACCTAAAATGACTGAATCTTTTTTGTGATTTTGTAACCGGCTTTTGACATTTTCTATTTTTCATACTTTTTTTACTAAACGACAACCGTATTGTATCCACCTTTTGGCCAGCCTGTAAAACACACGGTTTTTATTTTCTCTGCTTATTTATTGGTAAATTCATGTGTTCACAGCAAAGTTTTCCTGGTTTACCTCATTTTAAAAATTTAGGTTCTTCTATGAAATAGATTTGTGCCGTCAAACAGAAATTGCCTGCAGGATGGCGTCACCGTTATACAATAAAAATGATTCAGGCTATGAAAAATTTAAGATATTATATGTTCTGCCTAACCGCGGGATTTTTTTTCCTCGTAACATTAGTTTACCCTGCAACCGGCTGTCATGCACAAGCCGCAACGCACCGGTCATTGCTTGCTCTTTCAAAGACCAATCATACACTGGCGATTGTGGATCCCGTTACATTAGCGATTACCGCCCGCATTCCTGTGGGTGATGATCCGCATGAAGTGATCGCTTCTTCAGATGGAAAGACTGCATACGTATGTAATTACGGTGGTGGTAGCTTTCATGAGCTGAACATTATCGACCTTGTTGGGCAAAAGCCTTTGAAAAATATTGATACAAGACCTTTATTTGGACCGCATGATATAACATTTGTGAATGGCAAAGCATGGTTTACCGCGGAAGGTTCCAAATCCGTTGGTCGTTATGATCCTGCAACCGGGAAATTGGACTGGAGCATGGGAACAGGTCAGGACAGGACACACATGATCTATGTTACTGCTGACGGGAAGAAGATTTACACGACGAATGTTTCTTCCGGAACTGTGAGTATTCTTGTTGATACGCTCATACAGCCGGGAAAAATGGCGCCTCCCGGTGCCAAGCCGCACGAGGAATGGATGCAAACTGTTGTTCCTTCTGCCCGGGGTTCGGAGGGATTTGATGTGTCGCCCGACGGCAGTGAGTTATGGACCGCATCAGCAGAGGATGGAACAATTTCCATTATTGATCTCAAGGCTAAAAAATTGACCACTAAAATTGATGCAAAAGTTTTGGGTGCTAACCGGCTGAAGTTTACACCGGATGGAAAGTTGGTATTCATTTCGAGTCTTCAAACAGGAGACCTGACCATTTATGATACCAGATCGCACACTGAAAAAAAACGATTGAAAATTGGTCACGGTGCCGCTGGAATTCTTATGGAACCAGATGGTTCGCAGGCGTTTGTTGCCTGCTCAGCTGATAATTATATAGCTGTGATAGATATTAAAACTTTAGAAGACGTCCGACACTTTGATGTTGGTGGAGTACCTGATGGTATGGCCTGGGCAATCCAACCCTAGCTTCTTATAAAACTGAATATCTCATTTTAAATCTCCGGGAATTAGTACAAAATGAAATAGTCAACTTTCATTCTTGTTTTATAATTTTTGCATTTGCCTCATTTGTCCCACCCGATCATCAATTTCATAAAACCTGGTTCAGGTGTATAGTATCCGTAATGGACAATACCTGCTCTGAAAAATCCAAAGCTGGTTTTTTAATATCCCCGATAGCTTAAAATGTCTTTTCATCTGCTGAAGGACCGTAGATGGAAGGTACAGGTATATCGTTCAAACGCATATAAACCGTAAGTTGCCCGCGGTGATGCACCCAGTGATTGATCGTGGAACCGATGGACTCTTTTTTGGGTGTAGACATCAGTTGTTGTCCATTGTTTTGCAGGATGAATTTATCTTCCAGTTTATCATCTGTTATTTCTTGCAAAGCCTGCACAGCGTTTTTAAAACTTTCCTCAAAATGTTGCAGCAATGCTTTGCTTGTCGATAATTCAAAACGTTTGTACGTGGCGAAGTCTACTACCCCCTCCTTAACGGTCATTGTAATCCATAGGGGAATTTCCGCCACCAGCAGCGCCAGGTAACCCAGGTCCATAGATTTGGGATGTGGTTTGAAGGAATAAATACTCTCCGGTATTTTTTCCAGGCACTTCCTGGTAGCATTGTACTCCGCCTGTAATTCGCGGGCAAATAAATTGGCTAAGAAATTATTTTCCATGATTTTTTTAGGGATATTATTCAAACATGATGCCTGAAGTGGCTGAATCGCAGAAACGAAAAGGAGGTAATTTTTTACAGCCCGGGTTTTGCAGCAAAGAAATTGAAACGTACCGATGGGCTGAAGCGATTTGCTTTTCATTCACTTACAAGCTTGAAAAAACTTGCACAAACTTGAACAAACCTTGAAAACGCGAAATGTCCCGCAGTTTCTACATTCGTTTTCATCAACATCATCTAATCCATTTATTATGCTAAAAAAGTTTTTTCAACTAAATGTATTGCTGCTTGGCGCAGCTCTTATTTCAAAAACATCCGGCCAGGGAATCAACCTCGCGGACTGGACGGTGCTATCAGAAGAAAATAAAAAGATTGCATTGACAGATACGGTTTTCCTGGGCAAATCCTGTATAAAGCTGGATGGTAAAATCATATCCGCGATCTGGAACAAGAAGACAAATCTGAAAAATTTCAGGTTGGAGCTCGATATAGCGGGAGCAGTGATGCCTGGCATAGGATTTCACGCAAGCGATGAACAGAACTATCAATTCCTGTACTTCCGCCCCGGGTACGGAGGAACAATTGAAGCGGTTCAATATATCCCCATATATAATGGCGCCCTGAGCTGGGTATTCTATGGCGCTTACCAGGCTACGGCAGATATTCATAACCTGCAGTGGTTCCATGCGGCGATCGAAGTCCGGGGCGATAACCTCAAAGTATTTACCAATGGTAATACAAAACCCGATATGGATATTACGATGCAACAGACTGAAGCAGACAGGGGATCGGTTTTACTGCGGACTATGTTTGGCACAGCCTATTTTGCAAACCTTAATTACCGGGAGTTGCCGGAAGGCATTACTGCCTGGGAAATTTCTGAGCAACTGCCCGCCGGCCTTTCTTACGGCTATGAACAGGTGAAGAAGATACAACATTGGAAAAAGATCAATGAAACTGGAGATCAGTATGTAAATCTCTGCCGTTATTTTAAAATGCCCGAAGGAACTTTGTTTGCAAGGCATACGATCCGCACTGACAGCGCAGAAAATAAACTGCTCAGTTTTGATTTTACCGGCACGTTTCATATCCTCCTGAACGGGAAAGAAATATTCAGCTATGATAAATACAAACTCGAAAGGGTAGAAGCGGACACATACCGCATCCGGCTTTCATTGCAAAAAGGAAATAATGAATTAATTTTTATCACGCAGGGCGATGGATTTATTTTCGGTAAAGGATATAATTCACTGGGACGTCTGCAGCACCAGAACTGGGGATTTATTGCGGGTATAGAAAACTTCCGCCAATGAAATGAAGTAAGCAGGTTCATAAGGACAATGCTGCAAGACACATACCCTGGATAGAGAAAGGTGACGAATTATTTTTATGCCCGTATGCGGCGGTGGTTAAAAGAACATGGTTAAAGGAGTAAGAATAAAACAGGTTAAAAACGGATTTACCCTAAAAGATCAAAATATTTTTAATGAAGTTTTTAACCTGTCGGTATATAAGTGCTTTCCATTCTCATTTCTTTTCATAAGATTGGAAATATCGCCTTCAAATTTTCCCCCCGGTGTTTGGACCTTCCATCCATCTTTTAAAATATCCATTCGAAAAACAAATTTTCCTGACTCGATATTTTACGATGCACATTTCCTAAATAAAAGTTTGAACCTCGTGTGTACGGCGCTGATGCAGGCTTCCGCACGTTTATTATTTCTTTCCCGGACAAAAAAATGGGGTGATTATATTTGCCAATATTGGAGACTTTAATCCTGCAGGTAGCAGGATTTGACGTAAACAGCGAACGTGTCATGCGTGTCCGCTTTAATAAAGTTCAATAATTTTGCTACATATGATTACGATCAGGACAGCAACAATCGCAGATCTCGGAATACTTTACAGTTTCGAACAGGGTATTGTTGAAGCTGAACGGCCTTATGACTCTACACTTAAGAATGAGGTCATTCATTATTACGATTTAAAGGAGTTGATTAATTCGACCGATGCTATTGTCATGGTAGCGGAAGAACAGGGAGAAATCCTGGGCTCTGGTTCTGCTGAGATCCGTCGTGCGAAAGAATACCTCAACCATTCGCGTTATGTTCATTTAGGTTTTATGTTTACCAAACCTGCCGCAAGAGGAAAAGGAATCAACAAAGCAATCCTTGATGCATTAATTAATTGGTCCCGTTCAATGGGAATTAAGGAGATCCGTCTCGAAGTATATGCCGGAAATACTGTCGCTAAACAGGCGTATGAGAAATCCGGTTTTAAAGAGCATATGCTTGAAATGCGTCATGAATTAAAATAATGTTCGTAATAGGATTATTGCCGGATCACCTTTCCCCACTTTTTTATTCTGTCCTTAAACTATTGACTGGTTTGGCCAGTGCGGCTTTTATTGCCTGGTAGGCAACAGTTACCCATGCAATTACTGCAGCAATAAGAATTGTCAGTATAAATATTCCGGGACCAATACTTGCCTTATAGGCAAAATTCTGTAACCATCCGTTCATAAAATACCAGGCTGCAGGCGCAGCTATGACAAATGCCAGGGCAATTAACAACGTGAACTCTTTTGAGAATAAATATAGTATGTGCCCGACCGAGGCCCCTAATACTTTGCGTATACCTACCTCTTTGGTGCGTTGAACTGCCATGAATGAGACAAGACCATACAGACCCAGGCAGGAAATGAATATGGCGATAGCCGCAAATGCTTTATACAACTGTGAAATCTGGTCTTCCTGTGTGTAAAAAGAAGCGATCTTATCATCAAGGAATTGATACCCGTAAACATAATCCGGGAAGTTTTTGTTCCAAAGGTTTTCAATTGAAGCCAACGTTTGCTTTGCATTTTTCGATTGCAGTTTAATATTGACTAACTGGTAGGTATTTTTAAGTGAGCCGAGTACGATTGGTTTCATTTCTTTTGCCAGCGTAGTACCATGAAAGTCTTCGACAACCCCAATAACAGTAGCCACAACAGTCCCGTCCCAGAAGTCTATTTTCTTACCGATGATACCCGCCGGGTTTTTAAAGCCTAGTTTTTTTGCGAGCATTTTATTGACTACAAACCCGGTTACTGAATCAGCTTCATCATATGGCCTCCCTGCAATAAATTTAATGTTGTAGGTTCTAAAATAATCTGCATCCGCCCATTTCAGGTCCGCGTCCGCATCGAAGTCCTTACTTTTTATCGAATTATCGAATATAAAGTCACTTCCCCAATGAGAATTATCTGCAGGGCTAAACGTACTGAAGCTTACATTTTTGATCCCGGGTTGCTGTAACAGCTTTAGTTTTAAAGCAGTGATTTTCGACTGGCTGATACTATCCCCCGGAATTTCCGCTGTAATAATCGCGTCTTTATCAAACCCCATGGATGTATTCCTGAAAAAATTCATCTGCTTTACAACAACCAATGTTCCGATGATCAGCGCCTGCGCTACCGCAAATTGAAACACTACCAACACACGCCTCATGGTAAGACCTCCAACCGACTTATTACTGAATTTGCTTTTTAATACAGCTATGGGACTAAAACCTGATAAAACGATGGCTGGGTAAAACCCTGATAAAATTGTGACCGCAATAATTCCGGTTATTAAAAAAAACATGCTGGTCAAATCAAGATGTAATTTAATAGAAGTCTGCAGCAGACTGTTCAGGTAAGGAAGTGCAAACCGGGCGATGATGATCGCAAAGAATACAGCAATAACCGTGATGATAAAGGTCTCACTCAAAAACTGGAAAATCAATTGCTTTTTCCTGCTGCCTAAGACTTTTCTTACGCCTACTTCTTTTGACCGGTTCACCGCCTGGGCGGTTGCCAGGTTGATAAAATTTACACAAGCTATAATCAACAAAAAAATACTGATCAGGCTTATTGTTGTAATTAACTCACGACTGAAAGTAGTTCCCCTGTAGTTGCCGAATTTGCTGTTATAATGAATGTCACTCAGTGGTTGTAATATATAACCTTGGTTGGCATACTCAGAAGGGGTATGTTTTTTTACGAAACCAATCAACTCCTTGTCGAACTGCTGTGCTGAAACTTTTTCTGGCAGCACAACAAATGTATTTAAGTTCCCGGTCTGGCTGACCCAATCCATAGACGTATCATTGCGCGAGGTTTTAAATGAAAAAACAAGTTGAAGTGGAAAATCTGTGTTTGCTGCTGTGTTTTTCAGAATGCCTGTGACTTTACAGACCCTGTTATTATTGTATTTAATGTACCGGTTTATGGCATTATGCCAATCGCCAAAATATCTTTCTGCCGTTTGCTGTGTCAGCAGCACCGTGTTAGGTTCTGATAAAGCGGTTTCAGCATTGCCTGCAAGTAATGGAAAGTTGAAGATGTTGAAAAACTCAGGGTCGGCGAAAAATAAATAATCTTCCTTAAATTTTTTTTGTGAAGATTCTTTCTTGTCATTCATGACAGTTACCTGGTTTCCATCCTGGATCCAGATACGGCCAACATGCTCTAACTGCGGATAGTCAATTTTTAAACTCCGGGCTAGCGGGAAAGCACTGGACTTTTTATAAACTATACCATCCGGGGTTGTTGTCGCGGCAACGACCCTGTAAATGCGATCGGGATTTTTATGAAAATCATCGAAGCTTGTTTCAAATTTGATGACCAGAAAAATCAGCATGCAGGCCGCAATGCCTACTGCTAACCCGGTAATATTTATCGCAGCATAACTTCTGTTGCGCACCAGGTTGCGCCAACCGATTTTAAAATAACTTCTAAACATGCTATACTGATTTTTGTTTTGATGTTTTGCAAGTTTCCCTAAGATTCGTGGCCGGAAAAGACGGAGGACGTCCACAATGAATAACAGGTCAGCTATGCGCTTACCTTTTTCCCCTATACGTCCATTATACAATTCCAGTAAATCTCCTTCAATATGGTTCCGCAATCCAGGCTTGCAAAACCACAGGAAGAAACGGTGAAATAACCTGGGGGGCTGTGGACTGTTTTTCATGACCTTATGCTTTTTCTGATCCCAACGACGCCTTTGGGAAGAGCCTTCCAAAGGCTATCCCTTGTGCTCTTTGAGTATTCCATTGCTTTTATGCCCAGCGCGGTTACTTCAACATACCTTTTCGGCCGCCCTGCACGGTCCGGAGTAGGGTCCCCATCCCTTGATTTAATATATCCCTTTTTCTCAAGCCGTTCCAGCGCGGTATGTAACCCACCTAAACTAACGCTCCTGGATAAACGCTCCTCAATTTCCTTTTTAATGCTTACACTATAAGCCTCTCCGTGTAAAATACCGATTGTCAAAAGGACGATCTCTTCAAATTCACCCAATTGAAATTTTTTCATTTAAATAATTGTTTCTAAATGTAGGAAAATTAAATGTACAGGCAAAATTTTTCAAAACTTCTTATGGCGCTACTGCAGTTGACTTTTCAATCCTGGTAGCCCGCCGGTTGGCTTATATTTTGAAAATAAAAAACGGTTTGTGCCTTGTTTAATCACAACCTAAGTGATATGAGATTTGCTCTTCGCGGCGCTGCTTTTAATGTTTTTGATCTCGTGCCCGGAAACCTGGAATTGATCAGCCGCTTGTATTTCCTTAAGTTATGAACCAATATTTCGGTCTTGGCAGTAAGATAATGGTTATACGATGATATTTCCTGTATTCCTTGCACGGTAATTGTGTGGATAGTTATTTTCAAAATTTGTGAACAGGAAAACGTGACTTAATGAAATACAAGGGAATCAACTACGATACCGGTATGCGTACTACAACCGGAAAATTAACCCGTGAAAAACTTGAACCGGAGGTTATCGCAAAAGAAATAAACATTATCAGGCATGAACTGCATTGCAATGCAATAAGAATTTCAGGGTTGGATATTGGCAGGATCGTAATGGCTTCGGAAATCGCCCTGCAGCAAAACCTGTCCGTCTGGTTTTCACCATCGCTTCACTATGAAAATATAAACAATACGGTACCTTATATTCTTGACGCCGCTGAAAGGGCAGAAGAGCTCCGGGACAAATATGGCAACCTGGTATTCGTCGTTGGATGTGAAATGACTTTGTTTACCCCTGGATTTATAAAAGGGGATGGCTGGAAAGAAAGAGTGAGCAGAATGTTTTCACCATTAAGCATACTAAAAAACCAGCTGGGTTTGAGGCGCAACTATAACAAAAAACTTAACAGGTTTCTTTCGCAATTGATAGTTAAAATAAAAAAACGTTTTCACGGTGATATTACTTACGCCTCCGGGACATGGGAAAAACCGGACTGGAACCTGTTTGACTATACAGGAGTTGACCTTTACCGTTCTTTTTTCAACAAAAGGAATTTCATTGCAGAGATTCATCGCTATAAGAAAACAGGTAAACCACTTGTAATAACGGAGTTTGGTTGTTGCACGTATAAGGGAGCCGATGATAAAGGGGCCGCAGGCTGGACAATTGTTGACTGGAATAAACCGAAGCCGGAATTAAAAGGAAATTTCACCAGGGACGAAACAGTGCAATCTGACTATATTATTGACCTGTTAAACATATTTGATAAAGAAGAAGTATTTGCGGCGTTTGTTTTTACATTTATAAGTTACAACTATACGTGGTCAGAAGATACACGTTACGATCTGGATATGGCGGCATTTGGAATCACAAAGTCAATGCCTGGTAACCTGCCGGGATATAAGAATCTACCCTGGGTTCCCAAAGAATCTTTTTTTATCCTGGCAGAGTATAATAAAAGCAGTAGCATACGATAAAATGACATTCTACCTGTAAGCAAAGAACGATATCTGAAACCATTGATCTCTTTTACAATAAGTCTACCTGGCTAAATTGATTTTAGCAATACATGATTGCGGGGAGGTTGCATTTTTATTTTCTAAATTTTATAATTTCGGATTTAGTAGTTAAAACTTTTTTCTTTACGTGTTCCTGCCCGTATTTTATTTTAATCATTCCCTTTTTAAAATAATGTTCCGGGTACGGCGTCTGTGATTTTCGTTTTCCTCCGCTTCGACGATAAACAAACGATTGTGTAACATTTTTTTTAATTGTTAATTGAACAATAACTCCTTTTTGTAAGGAAATTCGATACCTTAAACTTCTAATTGCTTCGCTGCTTGTGTTAAACGAAAAACTAGATAACGAAAAAGGCCTGCTGCAATCCGCTTCAGCAGGAGACGCCGAAGCGTTTTCAAAACTATATCATTTATACGGGCACAAATTGTATAGTTTCTTATTCCGGATAACGGAGTCACCCGAAACGGCACAGGACATTATACAGAATGTTTTTTTAAAACTCTGGAATGAAAG